>JAESFV010000086.1_pt1 | contig 183330 bp, 160 predicted proteins | sample 9269471 | NCBI WGS metagenome assembly JAESFV01 (sample SAMN14502647, study PRJNA617108) | algae metagenome | isolation source: Symplocastrum torsivum CPER-KK1 and co-occurring heterotrophs from... | place: USA: Central Plains Experimental Range, Colorado | collected 2001-01-01
TGAAAACTATTTGGCAAGGTCTGCGACGGCTGCATGACATTGCACAAACTTGGCTATTACTTTCCCCCACAACCGTTACTTCTGTCAAGTCAGAGTTTATTAAGAAAGATGTGACTAATGCATAGCTGCCCTCTGCCTTCTGCCATATAAGAATTTAGGGTTGCACCATAGAACTGTCCATAGCTTCAGAGTAGGCTAGATAAAAGACTCATAGTTATGTCTACTTCTTAGAACGCAATTCAGGACAAAGGCTGTGGCTTTGAAAATTGGTTTACTTGGATTGGGGACAGTTGGCACGGGAACGGCAGAGATTTTGCTGAACCCAGCAGGACGTCATCCCCTGCTGCAAGAGATAGAAATTTATAAAGTAGGGGTGCGATCGCTAGATAAACCCCGCACGGTATCACTACCGCCAGACGTTCTCACGACGGATATGGAGTCGATTGTCACCGACGAGGCAGTTGATATTGTGGTGGAAGTAATGGGGGGATTGGAACCTGCGCGATCGCTTATTCTCAAAGCTATTGCCCACGGTAAGCATATCGTCACTGCCAACAAAGCCGTGATTGCTCGTTACGGTGCTGAAATCTTCACAGCGGCTCAAAAAGCAGGTATTTACGTCATGCTAGAAGCCGCTGTTGGTGGTGGTATCCCTGTGATTCAACCCCTAAAGCAATCCTTGGGTGTCAATCGAATTCGCGCCATCACTGGCATCGTCAACGGCACAACCAATTACATCCTCACCCGAATGCAAGCGGAAGGGAGTGAATTTAATGATATCCTCGCCGATGCCCAGCAACTGGGTTATGCCGAGGCTGACCCTACCGCAGATGTCGATGGCTTGGATGCCGCTGATAAAATCGCGATCTTAGCCTCAATTGCCTACGGAGGACGGATTAAATTACCAGATGTGTCTTGTGAAGGGATTCGCCAAGTCAGTGCGGCAGATATTGCCTATGCCCAGAAACTAGGGTTTGTGATTAAACTACTAGCCGTGGCAAAGCGGGAGGAAACGGCACTGGTAGCTGATAGCCCAGATTCAGAAATGCTGCAAGTGAGAGTACATCCCACACTTGTCCCCCAAACCCATCCTCTCGCCAGCGTCAGTGGTGTCTACAACGCGATTTTGGTTGAAGGTGAACCGATTGGACAGGTGATGTTTTTTGGCCCTGGTGCGGGTTCTGGCCCAACTGCCAGTGCTGTGGTATCAGATATTGTGAACATCGCTGCCGTTTTGAAAACAGGTGGAAACACGGAACACCTGCATCCCTTGTTGAGTTGTTCCCATCAACACTACTGCCGCCTTGCCCCGATGTCGGAACTGGTAACTCGCTTTTATGCGCGTTTTCTCACCAAAGACAGTCCGGGTGTGATCGGGAGCCTAGGGACTTGCTTTGGCAAGCACAATGTTAGTTTAGAATCGGTTGTACAAACTGGCTTCCAAAACGAGTTGGCTGAAATTGTCGTTGTCACTCACGATGTCCGTGAAGGCAACTTCCGGCAAGCTCTCGATGAAATTCGCACATTAGAAGCGGTGGATAGTATTCCCAGTATTCTGCGAGTGCTATGAAGGTGTAAGTAAATACCAATGACTTTATCTGGCTGGCTTCTGGTTTTTTCGACAATTTTCTGCCTGATTACCCAAGCGATCGCTATAAATGTAAATCCTGCGATCGCTCAAGAGGGTTGTCCGCAACCCGCTCTTTCTCGCCTAACTCGCCATAAAGTTGCGGCAGGTGAAACCTTAGAAAGTGTGGCGAATCAATATAACCTCATTCCCGCGACGCTAATCAACCTCAATCCCGGCTTAAGAGGAGGAGCGTTGCCAGTTGGCAGAGAAATTCTGATTCCTCCTTTCAACGGTATCCGTGTGCAAGCACCTAGAGGTTCTAGTTGGCAAGATTTAGCTGCCTCCTACGGTGTCCGTGCTGACGTTTTGTACGAGATAAATGGCTGTCAAGCACAGCCTCAGCTAGTCTTCATTCCAGGGGCAAGCTCGCCAGCAGGAGCGCGTCCAAGTAGCGATCGCTTCACCGGATTTGCTGCTTACCCGTTGCCCTCTGAGGCTACAGTCGCACTCAGCTATGGTTGGCACCAAGACCCCAATACTGGGCAAGCGCGGTTTCACAGTGGCATTGATTTGCTAGCAGACCCTGGAACATCGGTGCTGTCAGTGGATTCTGGAACTGTAGCGTTTGCAGATCAGCAGGGAAGTTACGGCAATTTAGTGGTTGTCAATCATCAGGGAGGACGCCAAACCCGCTATGCTCATCTTGGTCGTGTGAGTGTGGCGGCAGGTCAGTTGGTGAAGGCAGGAGATACGCTAGGAATAGTTGGTTCTACTGGACGCCCTGAGACCGACAGTCCACATCTGCATTTTGAAGTGCGCTACTACTCATCTCAAGGTTGGGTTGCCCAAGACCCAGAACCAAACCTTAAGGCAAAACCAACAGCGAGAGCGGTAATGTTCGGGTAGCCGTCCCTAAATTCATGTTGCGTAAATGTAGGTCGTCAGGTATTAAGATCGGAAAACTTGCTTAATAGGCCAGTTGAGAGAGCGGCATAGAGAGCAAAATCTTTCTCTACTCCACTTCGTTCTAACATTACGAGACAATCACCAGAGCAAAAACCCTGAAAATAGCTCTGGAAAGAGTCAGTCATTATGGACTATAGAGGGAAATTCACTATCATGGAATTTTCACAAGCACGGCATAATTTTTCATCAGCTATTACTAAGTTTTGAACAGAAAACCTTTTCCGGTTTCCCCGCCTAGCCCACTAAAAAAATTGGCTGCTAAACTGGCAACATCGCCTTTTAGAGGCACAAACTAGGGAAAGAATAAGAGAGGCTTCCGATCCTTCCTATGTTTCCAGCTCAACCTCCTGCTTTGGAGAGTGGATTTCGTGCCCTGCTGAAGAACCGAGCCTTTATGGTGTTATGGTTTGGGCAGTTACTATCCCAAGTAGCAGACAAAGTTTTTTTTGTTTTGCTAATCTCTCTTCTCGAAAGCTATCAATCACCGCAGATGTTTGAAAATTCAATGCGCTCTGCCGTGATGATGGCTTTCACGTTACCAGCGATTTTATTTGGCTCAGCGGCTGGGATTTTTGTTGACCGCTTCCCTAAAAAGCAAACGATGATCGCGGCTGACGTAATTCGGGCAATATTGATGCTTGCTATCCCCCTCTTGCCCAAACAGTTTTTCATCCTGTTGGTGATTACGTTTTTAATCTCTAGCGTGACGCAATTTTTTGCTCCTGCTGAGCAGGCAGCAATTCCCTTATTGGTAAAACGGGAAAATTTGATGTCAGCCAATGCTTTATTTACGACAACAATGATGGGTTCATTGATTGTCGGTTTTGCCATTGGAGAACCGTTGTTGAGTCTGATTAGAACCTGGGCAGGAGAAGATAGTCAAGAGGTTTTTGTTGCTGGGTTGTACCTTGTTGCAGCGGCGAGTGGCTTTTACATCAACATCAAAGAAAAAATAACTCGTAAGAGTAAGTTAGCGATTCATCCTTGGCATGATTTTAAGGAAGGACTGAGCTACTTGTGGAAAAATCGCTTGGTTCGGAATGCGATGATCCAGCTAACTACCCTCTACTCAGTCTTTGCCGCATTAACGGTACTAGCGTTTAGTTTGGCAGAAAGGATTGGGCTTAAACCCACGCAATTTGGCTTTCTGTTAGCTGCCGCCGGAATTGGCTTAGTCTTAGGTGCTGGGGTATTAGGACACTGGGGCGATCGCTTTCATCATAAACCGTTACCGTTGATTGGGTTTCTCAGCATGGCGTTTGTCTTAGCGGTATTCACCTTCACGGAACAAATTTGGCTGGGATTAACGCTAAGTGCCATATTAGGATTAGGAGCCTCATTGATTGGCGTACCGATGCAAACTGCTGTCCATGCTTCGACAGAAGAATCGATGCGAGGTAAAGTCTTTGGATTTCAAAATAATGTCGTAAATATTGCTCTGAGCTTGCCCTTAGCTATTGCAGGACCCTTAACCGATGCCGTCGGCTTACGCACTGTGCTAATTGGCATGAGCGCAGTAGTGGCAGTAGCGGGCATCTGGGCGTGGCAAAATACTCGCAAAGTCTTACAGGATGTTATTTGAAGTAGGTGATGTCATCTAATTGGGGTTACTGTCCTGACCCCATTGCTTGGGTGATTTGAAGAGCCTGAGCGAGAAGTTCCGAAGCTTTTTCCTTTTGTTCTCTTGCGGTGTATTGTCTTGCTATCTCAGTCAAGGCTCTAGCTTTGCTGTATTGGTTATCAATCGTTTGGGCGAATTGAAGCGCTTGGTCAAATTGTCCTATCTTTGCATAGCTATTTGCGATCGCAGGTAACAACCACGTTACATTCACCTCAGGCGTTGAGAGTTCCCGAAGCATTTGGACCACTTGTAAAGCTCGATCCGGTTGTCCTGCTTCTGCGTACTTGGAAGCCACTTGAGTTAATGTACCGATTTTCGACTCAATCGAGGTACCCCCAAGGTTTTGAGCGACCTGAAAAGCCTGATCGAGTTGTCCAACTTCTGCGTAATAGCCAGCAATGCTAGACAATACCATAGCTTTTTCGTTTGTATCACCAATCATTTGGGCGACTCGAAGTGCTTGGTCAAATTGTCCTGTTTCTCCATACTGACGAGCAATGCTAGACAACACCCCATCTTTACGGGAAGTGTCATTAATGGTTTGGGCAAGTTGAAGCGCTTGGTCGTATTGCCCTGTTTCTGCATACTGAAGAGCAATGTTAGACAATGCCCCAGCTTTACCAGAGGGGTTATCAATGGTTTGGGCAAGTTGAAGCGCTTGGTCGTATTGTCCTGCTACTGCATATTGACGAGCAATGTTAGACAAAGCCCCAGCTTTAGCCGAGGGGTTATCGATGGTTTGGGCAAGTTGAAGCGCTTGGTCGTATTGTCCTGCTACTGCATACCAGCCAGCAACTTGAGACAATACCATGTGGCGTTCGGCATCATTGTCAATAGTTTGAGTGACGGACAGGGCTTGAGACAGAACCTCAATCGCTTGAGTCTTTTGTCCAACTTGTATATACCTGTCAGCAATTTCAACCAACATCCCAGCTTTAGACCAAACATCATCAATACTTTGGGCAGCCTGAATAGCCTGCTCCAAAACTTCAACAGCTTGGCTTTTTTGTCTTAACTTGATCGTGTGATCAGCAATTCTAAACAACGTCAAGGTTTTGAAGTTTGCATCATCAATAGTTTGAGCGCTTTGAATCGCTTCGGCTAGAATCTCAGCCGCTTGGTCAGTTCGTCCGACTTCTGCCAGTTGGGGAGCGTAGTAAGCCAGCATAAGTCCAATGAATTTGCCATCGTCTATTTCTCTGATGATCTGAAGCGCTTGGTCGTATTGTCCGTCCTCCCAATACTGACTAGCGATGTCTGCCAAGTTTTCAAATTCATCATTGTGACCCAAGCAGCCTGTTGCTGTTTTAGCAACCTGAATCGCTTGTGCTAAAAGCTGTGAACTTCTCGCTTCCTGTCCTGCTGCGGCATACTGACGAGCAATCTCAGCAATTGGCTCTGGTTTATTGCAGTTGTCGGAAATCGTCTGAACTAGGGGTAGGGCTTGAGCAAGGAGGTCTGCGGCTTTATCCTTTTGTCCTACAGCAGCATACTCACCAGCAATTTTAGTTAACATCCAGAGTCGGTCTATCTCAGAGCCAAGAGCGCTACCTCCTGGCAAGATTAGGCTTAGCAGTGCTGTAGTCGCCAGAATTTTATTAAGTTTCATTGCAGTTGACTCCGGTTTCAAGCAGGGCTACCCAAAACCTGACTCGATACCTTACGCAGTACGGAGTCAGGTATATGTCAACTGTACTGTAAGCCTAGCCAACAACGCCAGCTAGCGTTTGCTCTTGCTGTTCTTGCGGTGTTTCGTCTTGAGGCAATCCTAGGATATCGTTGTACATCTTGATGTACTGCACGGCTGATTTATCCCAGCTAAAGTCTTCCTGCATCCCTCGTTGCTGTAAGGTATGCCATTGGTCTTTAAAGCGGAAGGCTTCTGAGGCACGAGCCATACAAGTGTAGAAGTCTAACGGCTCATAGCGGTCAAAGCAGTAGCCCGTACCTGTTTGGTTAACGGGGTCGTGGTGGGCAACGGTATCAACCAAACCACCTGTGCGCCGCACGATTGGGACACAGCCGTAACGCATCGCTAGCATTTGGCTGATACCGCAGGGTTCAAAGCGTGAAGGCATCAGGAAGGCATCACTACCTGCATAGATGCGTCGGGCGATCGCGTCGTTAAAGAGGAGTTGGGCGGATAGACGCCCCCGATAACGGGATGCCATTTCCCACATTTGGGTTTCATAGTAGCGATCGCCTGTACCCAACAACACAAATTGGCTATCGGTGTATGCCATGAAGCGATCGAGAACTTGGATGAGTAGGTCAATCCCTTTTTGATCGACCAACCGCGTTACCATCCCCAATAGAAAGGTTCCGGCGTTCACTTGTAAGCCGATTTCTTCTTGCAGGGCGATTTTGTTAGCACTGCGCTGCTCAAGGGTATCAGCCGTGAAGTTGTGAGGGATGTATTTATCGGTTTGGGGGTTGTAACTTTCTGTATCAATCCCATTGACAATACCGACTGTCTTCCCACTGATGAACGACAGTAAGCCTTCTAGCGTTTCACCGTATTCAGCGGTTTGGATCTGCTGGGCGTAGGTGGGAGAAACTGTGTTTACGCGATCGGCAAATTGAACTGCTGCTGCCAAGGTGTTGTGACCTTGCATATACCAAGGACACCAAGTCATCTGATCTAAGCGCCAGCGCCACGGTCCCTGATAAGCGAGGTTGTGAATGGTGAAAACTGTACTAATATCAGGGTCTTGGTGCATCCACACCGGAATCATTCCCGTGTGCCAGTCGTGGCAGTGGATAATTTGCGGCTTCCAGTAGTTCCAGGCAAATTCAGCCGCACCGTTAGCAAACAACGTGAAACGCCAGTCTTCATCTGCCCCTCCGTAAATACTGCGACCGAGGAAGGAAGGATGCCCAAATAGATATAGAGGGACATCAGTTCCCGGTAAAATCGTCTCATAGACACCAAAGTTCTGAAACATGGCATAGCCATTCCAGATTGGTTCACTAGGAACTTTCATCTTGTCGGGCAAGAAGCCGTAGTAAGGCATAAAAATCCTCACATCATGCCCCATTTGCTTGAGAACTTTAGGCAACGCCCCGACAACATCCCCCATCCCCCCAACTTTTGCGATCGGTGCAGCTTCTGCGGCAACAAATAGAATTCTCATATTGATTGTTGTGTTCCTTTAGTCTCAGATAATAGTACCCAAAGAACGCATAATCGTATGTGCTAGAGAGCGATCACTTAGTTGGGTTGAATAAGGGCTTTCTTCCCTCCGCTCTAACAACTGCTTACGCCGCTCAAATTATCGGTGCCATTGCCTTTTACTACTTCTGGACTGCGGTGAATCCACCATCAATGACCAAGTTATGTCCAGTCACAAATCCAGCCCCGTCCGAACATAGCCAAACTACCGCCTCAGCAATATCTTCAGGTTTACCAATACGCTTCAGGGGAATACCTGCGGCGACTTGGTCAAGCATTTCAGGTGGAGCATCTACCCATAAGTCAGTCTTTACTGCACCTGGGCTTACAGAGTTAATCCGAATCTGAGCAGCAGAATTCTCAGCCGCCGCAGCACGGGATAAAGCGATTACACCCGCCTTAGCCGCGCCATAGGCTCCATAGTTTGCAGTACCGAGTAATGCTCCTTGAGAAGACATATTGACAATTGCACCACTACCCGATTCTTTCATGGCTGGAATTTCATATTTCATACATAACCAAATCGATTTGAGATTGACGTTAACTTCGTAATCCCAATCTGCTTCAGTTAAATCAACGATCGCACCTGCATTCCCAGAACCTGCATTGTTGAATGCATAATCCAATCGTCCATAAGCTTCGATTGTTTTGTTGACCATTGCCTCAACATCAGCCGCTTTCGTTACATCTACTTTGACAAACAGCCCCTCACCACCCGCTTCTCTGATGAGTTTTACTGTTTCTTCTCCTTCTGCCTCACGACGGGCTGCAACAACAACGTTTGCCCCGGCTTCGCCGAAAGCGATCGCACTTGCCCGACCAATACCCGAACTACCGCCAGTGACGATTGCGACTTTCCCCGTCATCTTACTTTCCATTTGAGGTTCTCCTGAGTGACTCCAAGGAAAGCTTATCGAAGTTGCCTTTGTATAAGATTGTAAATTCTTGCTCAATTTGCCAATTGTTTAAAAAAAATGCGATCGCCCATTCCTAATCAAGAGGCGATCGCATCCTGTAACTTATGGCTATTGCTCCAACCTGAGTTACTTCAAGATTGGCAAATCAGGATTCTAGCCGCGCTGAATTTCAGCAAAAATGGCTTCTAGAATTTCTTGTGCGCCCTGTTGCCGCATCCGTTCTGCGAGTTCAATCCCCAGTTGTTCAGCCTGACTTGCTTCACCGCTAAGCGTGTCCTTTACCAACTGCTTGCCATCTACACTGGCGACGATACCCGTTAAGGTAAGAGTCTCCCCATCTAAATGAGTATTAACACCAATCGGTACCTGACAACCGCCTTCTAGCTTACGCAAAAATGACCGTTCAGCATAGCAGCGTTGTGCTGTTGGGATATGTTCGATCGCTTTGAGCAATTCTAAGACTTCGGTATCACCAGCGCGGCATTCAATCCCCAAAGCCCCTTGCCCGACAGCATGAAGAGAAACTTCTGGTGGTAAAGTTTGGTGAATGCGATCGCCCATTCCGAGTCGCTGCAATCCGGCGACTGCCAAAATAATTGCGTCGTATTCCCCTTCATCCAGTTTTGCCAAGCGCGTGTTCAGGTTGCCCCGGATATCTTTAAAGGCTAGGTGAGGGAAGTGGTAGCGCAGTTGTGCCAGCCGCCGTAGCGAAGAAGTCCCAACAACTGCCCCTTCTGGGAGGGTATCAATCTGCTTATCTTTGTGCTTTTCATGCACCACCAGAGCATCAGCGGGGTTCTCCCGTTCCGTAACAACTCCCAATACCAATCCTTCGGGCAAGTTGGTAGGTAAGTCTTTTAGGGAATGAACCGCAAAATCAATGTCATTGCTGAGCATTCCAAGTTCTAGTTCCTTGGTAAACAGCCCCTTATCCCCAATCTTCGACAAGGCAACATCCAGGATTTTGTCGCCGTGGGTACTCATGGTTTGGACTTCAAAGGTGCGATCAGGAAAGTGTTTCTGCAGTTGTTCTTGCACCCAGTAAGTTTGAACCAGAGCGAGCTGACTTTTGCGAGAACCAATACGAATCGTGCGGAGAGGAGTGGTAACAGTGGAGGACATAGAGCGATCGCAATTGAAAACTAGCGAATGGAGTCACTTGATCTAGACTACCGCAGCAAGAGACTGTGCGATGCATTTGAGAGAATTTGCAAGAATTTGCGCCATCACCCAAGCTCAAACGGTCTCCCCATCTCCTCACCTCCCCATCTTCTATGTAGATTCAATGTATGAAGTGTTGGTTAAGCCTGATTGCTGAGCCAGATGCCAGGATAGAGAAGTATAGATAACTGGGTGCAGAGATATCGGTAAAGGGTTGCTTTAAGTAACAAAATTTTTACAATCCATGTCAGCAGCCAAAAACCCAACTTTGTCACCTATAAGAGTTGGCATCTTGCATTCTCTTAGCGGCACGATGTCCATTAGTGAAACGCCTCTAGTTGAGGCGGAACTCATGGCGATCACAGAAATTAATCAAGCTGGAGGAGTCCTCGGTAAGCTTATTGAGCCTGTCATTGAAGATGGTGCTTCTAATCCCGCTTACTTTGAAAGCTTAGCGCGAAAACTCATCCAACACGAGTATGTTACTACCGTCTTCGGCTGCTGGACTTCTGCGAGTCGAAAAGCTGTCTTACCAGTCTTTGAAGCGTTGAATGCTCAACTCTGGTACCCTCTACAGTACGAAGGACTAGAGTGTTCCAAAAATATTTTCTATACTGGCTCTTGTCCCAATCAACAAGTTGAGCCAGCCGTTAACTGGCTGCTGCAAAACAAAGGCAGCAGATTTTATCTTCTAGGAACTGATTATGTCTTCCCACGTACTGCCAACAAAATCATCAAAGCTCAACTCAAACAGCAAGATGGCACAGTAGTTGGTGAGGAGTACGTTCCTCTAGAGTGCCAAGACTTTCGAGAGATTATTCTCACAATCCAGCAAGCTAAACCGGATGTTGTTTTCAATACCCTCAACGGCGACAGCAACCTCGCTTTTTATCGCCAATATCAAGAGGCAGGAATTACAGCCCAAGAGATTCCTATCTTAGCTGTCAGTGTTGCTGAAGTAGAACTCCAGAAGATTGGGGAAGCGGCTGTTGGTCACTACGCCAGTTGGAGCTATTTTCAGAGTTTAGACACCCCCAACAATCGGCAATTTGTTAAGAATTTTCAAGCGAGATATGGATGCGATCGCGTAACCTCTGACCCAATCGAGTCGGCTTACACTCAGGTTTATCTGTGGAAGCAAGCCGTGGAACTTGCCTCATCTTTTGAGGTGGAGCGAGTGCGTCTAGCGGCTTATGGGCAAAGCTTTGAGGCTCCTGGCGGATTTGTCCGCGTCGAACCCAATCACCATGTGGGGAAAGCAAGCAGAATTGGGAAAATATTACCGACAGGACAATTTGAAATTGTTGGAGGAAGCGATTGTCCGATTAAACCACTGCCTTGGTTAGGTGTTGAAGAGTTGAACTTCAAGACCGCTAATGTAGTAATTGAAATGCTATCCGAAGTCAGCCAAGAGGTTCATAAAACTTGGCTGTTGGAGCAAAAGTCTCGTGAATTGGAAGCGGCGAGGGTAGAGTTACAGCGTGAAATTACCCAACGCCAGCGAGTCGAGGCAGTACTGCGTGACTCGGAAGCAGAACTCCATGCCTTGTTCGCCACAATTACGGATGTTGTCATCGTCCTTGATGCTCAAGGGCGCTATCTCAAAATTGCACCGACGAATCTCTCACTTTTATACAAACCTGCTGATCAACTGATTGGGAAGACAGTACACGAACTTTTTGAGCGATCGCAAGCGGATACCTTTCTTCGCTGCATCCAACAAGCTCTCTTCACTCGGCAGACTGTTAATGTTGAGTACAGCCGTCCTGCAATTGGGAAACAAGAAGTTTGGTTAACGGCTAGTATTTCACCAATTTCAGACGATACAGTTCTCTGGATGGCGCGTGATATCACCGCTCGCAAGCGGGTAGAAGAAGCCTTACGGGAGAGCGAGGCGCGATTTCGGGCAGCGGCTGAGGGTAGTCTTGATGCCTTTTTCATCTTCCAGAGTTTACGAGACGAGGTAGGGCACATTATCGACTTTACCTTCGCTGACCTCAACGCCAACGGCGAACAGATGATTTCGATGACCAAAGAACAGGTGCTTGGTAAGCGAATGTATGAACTTCTGCCCTTCAATCGCACCTCTGGCTTGTTGGAGAAATATATCAAGGTTGTTGAAACGGGAATTGTCTTAGAAGAAGAGTTTCCGGTTTCAACACCACAAGTGCAAGCCTCCTGGCTTCACCATCAAGTTGTCCCCTTAAGCGATGGCATAGCGATTACGTTAAGAGACATTAGTGAACGAAAACGAGCAGAAGAAGCGCTTAAGGAAAGCGAAGAACGCTATCGGGCTGTTGTTGAGCAGAGTGCAGAAGGCTTGTATCTCATTGATGCCGTCACCAAGCGTGTTCTGGAAGCCAATTCTACCTACCTCAATTTACTCGGTTATACTGCTGAGGAAATTCTGGAGCTGACTCTTTACGATCTTGTGCCTATTGATCGAGACGTTCTAGAGGTAAGAATTTCGCAGATTTTAAGGGAAAAACATCTTTATCTAAGCGAAACGCAGCACTGCCGCAAAGATGGCTCTCTTGTTGATGTTTCTGCCAGTGTTAGCCTAATCTCCTACAGGAGTCGGAAGGTTTTCTGCGTCGTCGTGCATGATATTACCCAGCTTAAGCAAGCTGCCGCCGCGTTGCAGGAGAGTGAAGCAAGGCTCAGATTAGCCCTGGAAGCTGCCCAGATGGGGACATGGGACTGGAATATCATGACCAATGAGGTCGTCTATTCTGACCAACTCGGACCCGTATTTGGTTTGCCTCTGGGTATGTATCATCCTACCTATGAAGCCTTTCTGGATTCTGTCTATCCAGAAGATCGTGAGTATGTGGCTCAATCGGTGGCTTGTGCGCTTACAGAAGGAAGAGATTACGCGATCGAATTTCGGGTAATTTGGCCAGACGGAACCCTAAATTGGGTAGGACACAAAGGTCAGGTTTACTGCGACCCTACTAGTAAGCCAATACGCATGGTTGGTGTGGCGATGAACATTACCGAGCGTAAGCTAGCAACCGAGGCTCTACGGCAAAGCGAGGAAAGGATGCGGGCACTTTTGGATGCCATGCCTGATCGGATGTTTCGCCATCGGGTGGATGGCACCTATTTAGACATCAAGGCACAAGCAGATGACTTGCTGGTTCCACCCGAAATGTTGATTGGGAAGAATTTGCGTGATGTGCCGATGCAGGAGGAGGTAAGAGAGCAGTTGCTTAGCCTAGTTCGGGTAGCTGTCGAAACGGGTGAGCTACAAACCTATGAACATGAACTAGAAAAGGCTGATGGGGTTCATAGTTTTGAGGCACGGATTGTCAAGAGCGGTGTTGATGAAGCCGTCTGCATTGTGCGCGATATCACTGAGCGTAAGCAGGCGCTTGATGCTCTGCGGCAAGCTGAGGAACGGTATCACAGCATTTTTGAGAATTCTGATCAGGGGCTATTTCAAGTAACACCGGATGGGCGTTATCTCAGTGCGAATCCAGCACTAGCCAGAATTTACGGCTACAAGTCTCCTGAAGACTTGATTGCCAATTCGACGGCTATCAGTGAGCAAATTTACGTTGACTCCCAACGCCGAGGGGAGTTTTGGGCGCTAATGGACGCACAGGATCGGGTATCAAATTTTGAGTTACAAATTTTCCGTCAAGATGGCAGTATTATCTGGATTTCGGAAAATAGCCACGCTGTTCGTGATGCTGATGGGGAACTACTCTACTACGAAGGCAGTATTGTTGATGTGACGGTGCGTAAGGTTTGGGAAGAAGCACTCCGCTATCAACAAGCCTGTGCTGAAGAACTGCTGTTGAATATTTTACCGGAGCCGATCGCGCAGCGGCTGAAATTGGCGGAAAGTACGATCGCGGATAGTTTTGCTTCAGTGACGGTTTTGTTTGCTGACTTGGTTAACTTTACAGAAATTTCTGCTCAGATTCCTCCCAGAGAATTAGTAGTTTTACTCAACCGGATATTCTCTGAGTTCGATCAACTCAGCGAAAAGCACGGTTTGGAGAAGATTAAGACGATTGGCGATGCCTATATGGTAGTGGGTGGTTTGCCCAAACCTAGAGCTGACCATGCAGAAGCGATCGCAGAAATGGCACTGGATATGCAACAGGCAATCAGTCACTTCAAACGCGACAACGATGAACCGTTCCGCCTCCGCATGGGTATCAATACGGGGCCTGTAGTAGCAGGTGTGATTGGTACAAAAAAGTTCACCTATGACTTATGGGGCGATACAGTGAATGTTGCTAGTCGCATGGAATCCCAAGGTATGCCAGGAGGAATTCAAGTCACGACGACAACGTATGAGCAGTTACGCGATAAGTATGTTTTTGAAGAGCGAGGTACTACCCTGGTTAAGGGTAAGGGAGAAATGCTTACTTACTGGCTGATTGGGCGAAAAGGTAGTTAGTTGTTGGTTGTTGGTCGTTCTTAAGGCATTAGAGAAGGCGATCGCGTATTTGGATCGGTCAACTTTCACATTAGAACGTAATAAGGCAATAAACATTGCTATATTCTAAAAAAACAATTTAAGCCTTATGTTGGTGCTTATTAACACGAAAAACACAATAAGATTTTTTCCTGTGTCAAGTGTTAATTCGCGCTACTTAAGGGATCAAGATTATTCCAGATGCAAAAAGAGCAAATCAGGATCGATTTCGGACAAATTGAACTATCAGACTTGGAAACCGAAGAGGATTTTCGCAAAGAAGCTCAAAGATTGCTGCCAGAAGCTCTCGTTCAGATAGGCGAAGCGATGGGTGAACAGACATGGATTGCCTTACAAGAAAAAGTAAAAGGCTCACGCTCGAAAGGAACCACCTCGTCTAACGAGAAGCGCAAGTTTGTCAAAGAAGCGGGGAAAAATTATCAAAGAGGGGCAACTGCTAGAGACAGAAAAGAAATCGAGGACTATATCGTGGAGCAACTGCGTAGTCATCAAGAGTAAGCGGCAGCGCCATTTAAGTTGCTTGCTTGATTGCAATCCCTTCTTTGTTAGCCGTTGACGGTTGTCAGTCAACGGTTAACAGTGACAAAAAGCAAGGCTTGTTCAATATAAAATTTACAATGCATATCAGCTTATTAAAAAATTATCCTAACTGGGCACGGCTCGTAAAGGGTTTCTCCATTGCCTTTAATTTCGACAGTTTGGATAACTTTTAGCCGAGACGCAATTCGGTATAAATCAGAAGCAAACTGTTGGTGCAAAGCTTTTGCATCATCGGGTATGGGGCAATCAATAATCAAATTCCCCTTGTCCACCACAACTGTAGAGAATCTGATAAGTTGCCGATAACCGCGTCTACCATCGCCGAGAAGTCTTAGCTTAATTGAATTCATGAGTACTCTTTTTCTTTACCTACACTCTCGGATTTCCTAAGTTATTGAATATAACTCAGAATTAACTGCTTTACTCTTTCGAGCGGCGTATCTATATCTAAAACTACTGGTTTTTCTTGCCCAGCTATATTGAACAAAATCAGTTCTTCCCCAAACTCTATAGCTGAAACACTGCCTTTGGTTGTTGAAAATACAGTCGCGTTCATAGCAGGGCTATGTAACTCAGCTTGAGATAAATTTAAACGAGAAGTATTTTCAGGAATAACGTCTAGTACAGTTGCCACTTCTATAGGGTGAACTGCTGTATTGATATTAGAGTCAGAAAATGAACGTAAAAGAGAGTCGAGCATAAGTTCCTCAAGATGATTTACCGCATTAAAATCAGGTCAAAAAGAGCAGACACTCAGAAAGCGCCCAACCCAGTAACGATAGAACCAAAAAGCAGAAAGTGATGTACTCGCTCATATTAATACCTCAATGACTCCTAAATGCTCTAAGCTCTTAGTAGGTCACGATTAGAAATAGTTTATTTTCTTATCTTTAAAGATAAGAAACTCTATCAATTTGAACTTCTACCAAAAGTAAAAAATGTTAGAGCGATCGCTTATAACAAAGTAAGACGAGGGTTAGACAAATAAGATTCTGGCAGAAAATCTTGTATGTCTTGAGAAGGGGATTCGTGCTAAGCGAGGTTGTCTAGATGAACACAGATTAGGGAGAAACGACAATCTTTCTCTTTGGGTTCGGTATCGGCAGTCGTGTTGAAATAATCAATGAGCAAGGAGATAACTGAATTGTGGATTTACTACTCTGGTTGGCTCAATCCTGATAGATCCGCGATCGCATATTCCAAACCTGCCACTACCCGTGCGAGGCTTTCGTAGTTAACTTTGTCGGGGGTATCATTTGCGGTGTGATAGTAGGGATAACGAAAAGGTGCGGTGTCCGTCACCATTATTCCGAGATAACCCTGCTGCCAGAATGACCACTGATCAGACCAACTTACACCAGTAATTTCGTTTGGCAGTGCAGTCCCTTCAGACGGGAATTTGGTATGACGACGGAAAGACGCGATCGCATCTGTTACCAGTGACTCGGAAGCGACATTGCCGACGAAGCTGATGAAATTCCCCTGGAGCGGGTAGATGGAGGATAGCTCAGGTAAAGGATATTTTTGGCTACCAATTTTGTCAGAATAGTACCCGATCGTTTCCAGACTGAGCATGGCAACGACGTTTTCAGAGCGCTGTTTGCATCGAGACGCATAAACCAGACTCCCCATCCCTTCTGAGAAGAAAAAAGGCGGCTCCTCATTAACAAACTCAACAAACCGTAAGGTTCTTTGAGGCTTTTTCCCAGCAAATAGACGCGCTAGTTCTAAAGTGGCAGCAGCGCCAGTGCCGTTGTCATTTGCACCAGGACTACCAGATACTGAGTCGTAGTGTCCGCCGACGATAACAATCTCGTCAGCTCGTTGAGTACCGGGGATTTCGACTTCAAGATTGTAGTAGGTCTGGTTGTCAATGGTGTATCCTTGCCTCTGGACTTTATACCCAGCTTGAGCGAATGAAGCGTCTAGGAAATCAGCCGCCGCCATTAGTTCCTTGTAGTGTAGGAAGTTCCGTTCCCCAATTTCACTCCCCAGCTTTTCTACATCCCGTTGAAGGGAATCCCTGAGCGCCACTTCTTTTTGGGTTAAGGGTGGTAACTCTCCTCGATAGCTTTCCCCAGGCATCTGAATCATACTTAACGAACCCCAGCTAAAGAGAATACCCAGGATGAGGAGGAGTCCCGCCAACAGGAGCAAGGCGGCTCGAAAAGGTCGTTGCACACCCAAAGGACGATTTTCGTTGGTGTCCCGCTCATCCACAACTTTATCTTTTTGATCAGGACTCACAAGAGAGGATATTCAGGTATTTCAGTAGCTTAAAAAGTTTGTCTGACAGAAACCTGGCTCTATGGTGGGATATCGGCTAGTCGGCATTTAAGTTGCACATAGCTTTAATAGCAGTGAGGGCTTTAGTAAGTCTAGGTTGCCTAGAGGCATTGGAAATGGTTAAAAATATTGGGTGCATTGCATAGTAGTTAATGTTGATTAACAAACGTTATGTCTATTCAAGTTTACGGAATACCAAATTGCACCACTTGCAAGAAGGCTCTCAACTGGCTCGAAGAGAAGGGTGTTGAGTACGACTTTATTAATACAAAGGAAAATCCACCAACCCGTGAAACGATCCAAAGTTGGGTGGATACTCTAGGTGCTAAGCCGATGCGGAACACTTCAGGTCAATCCTACCGGGCGCTAGGTGACGAGAAGCAGACTTGGGCTTCCCAGCAGTGGATTGAGGCGTTTGCCAAGGATGCGATGCTTCTCAAGCGACCGCTTTTCGTGAAGGATGGAGCAGCCGTGCTGGTAGGATTCAGAGATAAAGAGGATGTGATACGGGAAAAGTTAGGGTTATAGATGCCTGTAGTATACATCTCCGAAATATAAACCCTCGTGAGAGAATAGCAAAAGCAAGAGCAAGAGCAAATACTCTGTGTAAGGCTTGTATTATTTCAGACTTTAGTTTTTGTAAGTACTGTTGCAGTAGGGGTGAGACAACTGAGCATTCTCTAAAGCTCCGGTCCCACCATCCTGTTTTCGTATTTTATGGTCGATTTGAATTGACTTTGTATGTAACAATCCACCACAAATTGAACAGCAAGGTGCAGTCTTTACTGCCTCTCTAATAAAAGCAGCACTCTTGGTATCTTTGGAAAACGAAGAAGATTGGATTTCTGCTTGTTCAACTGACAAAACTAAATAGGAAAATTTCTTTTGTAAAACTACGTTTCTTAGTACATCTTCAGGAGAAACACCTTTATTCAACTCATCAAGAATCGCATCAAAATAATCAACAATAGGTACTATTGCCTTATTTGCCTGCCGTACCTTCCTAACAATTTGCTGGATAATATTGTCGGATTCCATCAATATTAACTCAAAGTTGGCACGATGTCTTGTAAAAATGTCTAGTTTACGTTTCTGGTCTAATCTTCTAGAGAATTCAATAACCGCATGAAAACAACTTACTCGAAAATGACCGTTACTACTATATATGTAGACTATAGGATGAAGACCTAACGAAGAAGGATGAATATCATTTACTCGCCTCAAGGCTTTACGGATGGATTTCAACAAACTAAGTGTTTTATCCCCATTCTCATCATCGACCTCTTTATCACTCTTAAAAAGGCTAACTAATTCATAGATCATAGATAACGAGCTGGCTTCATGATCTTTCCCACCAAGAGGTAGATCAAGGCTTTTAATAGGGCTAGTTAATATCGGCTCGAAAATAAGTTTATTAACCTCTTCTGCCTCTTTCTGAATATCATCAGCTATTTGGGGATTATAGGTTTTCCAATATTTATAGCCTTGACCTCCTCGACGAATAGCTCTTGAACATAATCCAGAAGGTTTTCTTCTAGATTTAAGGACTGCAATCTCAGTATCTTTGAGAGGAGTAGATTTTTGATTTATCTTGAAGAAAGAGTCTTCTGCTTTTCTCGAATCTCCATTAACCCACTGAAGATCGATAGCTCTCGTTCCAAGGTTTTTAACCTCTTTTTAACTTTGTCTTCCGCTAAATCAGGCTCAAACAAAGACTCTTCATAATGCTTAAATGCTCCAATCTCTGTATTAATTAGCTCTCTAGCCTTCTTTGCATTATCAATTTGAATTTCAGGAATACTATTATCAAAAAACTTTCTTGAAAGCTTACCGTCGCCATAGTCATCATTAACCCATGCTGCTAAAGCACTAATTCGATGAGCACCATCTATAACAAAGGTATAGCTATCTGCATACTTCCAAAGAATAACTGCTGGAATCAAATCGCCATCAAGAAAGCTTGCGATTAAATCACATACTTTTTCAGTATCCCATTCACTTGTTTCTCTTTGAAAATCAGGCTTCCTTAAAGACGCAAAGAAAAAACCGGGGATTTTAAAGTCACTATAGCTTAAACTAGTTTTATGAGGTCCCTGGGAGATCTGCGATTCATCCTGAACATCAAAATCTTCTCTACTAATCAGAGCATCTAAAAATAAGTTTCTTGCCATACTTGCTTTCTAAATGGCTTAATCCTTGAAGCTAGCCTGCGCTAGATGTCATTAACTTACGCTATCTATTCAGCTATCGCAAAGTCAGTACTACACCGTTGTTATACGATACACTTACTCAGCAATTCCTTCACTCATTGTATGATAACCGATGCCTTAAAACGAGAATCAAAGGCTCCCCGTTGATCTACTGTCAGCCAGCAACTGAGAATAACGGCTGCGTTAGACTTCGCGCTTCGATTTCTGAAACTCTAAAACCTTAGAGTATAAACTCGCCACTGATTCTTGTGCAAAAAGCTCATCCTTAAGTTTCAGGTAATTCCCTTTCCCCAGATTGGACGCTGCCCAGAATCGAGCAACCTGGGATGGTTCCATATTGGAAAAAAGGATCTGTAGTCCTTCTTGTAAAACTTGTTGCTCACTCTTGACTTGGATCATCGCTGCTTGTCTCCAACACGAAATTGACTGGATTTATCACTTTCATTGCAAAATAGATTTCATCTGAGGAATTTTCAGGAGTCTGCCCCATAGCGTGATTGCCTATGCTGATACTAAATGATATGAGCAGAATACGACTTGCCGATCGCAAACGTATCTTTAGTAATCTATTGATGAAACCCATTACTAAAAAAGTTACCGTCATGACACAAGCTAGAAATGTCCTTGGAGGAGAATTGGAGACTTGCTGCACTTCTCCCATGACCGGATTTTATCGGGATGGAAAATGTAGCACTGGAGCTGGTGACGTTGGTTCGCATATCGTCTGTGCCCAAGTTACGGAAGAGTTCCTTGCATTTACCAAGTCCAGAGGGAATGATTTGAGTACAGCAGTGCCAGCGTTTGATTTTCCTGGCTTGAAACCTGGCGATCGCTGGTGTCTGTGTGCGAGTCGATGGAAGGAGGCGCTAGATGCTGGCGTTGCTCCACCTGTAGTTTTGTCAGCAACCCATGCATTAGCTGTGGAATACGTTTCTCTGGATGAACTGAAGCAACACGCGCTTGACCTTGCCTAAGCTTCTATCCTCGGAGTTCAAGAGAATATAGATGCGATCGCACTCGATATTCAAAACTCATTCTCTGCTTCGCTAGTCAATAGATTTCTCAGAGGTTCTACCACTGGAGGAAGGTTGTTCTGAATCGTTCCCCAAACGATCTTGAGATTAACGTGAAAATACTCATGAGCCATGATATTTCGCATGTCGCTCATCAATCGCCACTGAACTTGAGGCGCACGAAGCTGAATCTCGGCAGGAATATTTGCTGCGGCTTCACCAATGACAATGTACTTATAGAGGACTGATTCTACAAGCATTTCATTCGCGCTAAACTCTTCAAATGTCAGCCTATCGGTACGCTGTTGGATCGTAGAAATCGCATTCAAAATATCCTGTACTCGGAGTTGCCAGCTTCTAGAAGACATGAATCACATCTTTCAAAACAGGTTCACGCAGATGTTCTTTTAAAGCATCCTGGGTACCTAGGTCAATATCACGTCCCAGGATATCCTCTAAATAGTGCTGAATCTCAAAGAATTCAAAAAATCCGACAGGTTTGGAAAACTCCACTAGAAAATCTACATCACTATCTTGTCTAGCTTCATCCCGTGCTACAGAACCAAACAAATCTAAAGACTTGACTCCTAGTTCTTGAAGCTTGACTTGATGGACTTTAATAATCGCTAGCACTTCATCTCGCTTCAACGTTGCAACCCTCCTTATCAGACTTCATTCCCTAGTTTCTCTCGTAACAATTTCATCGTAGTGTCAGTTAGTGGTTGATGTGTGCGATCGCAAATTGCCTAGGCTAGCGAAATCAAACAACTGGGTATCGGCAAGATGGGATGGGGTAACATTTTGAAGACTACTGAATAAAGTTTCAATTCGTCCTGGATGTTCCTGTTCCCAAGTCTGCAATAGCTGCTTGATCTGCGCCCGTTGCAGGTTCTCCTGAGAACCACACAGATTGCAGGGAATGATGGGAAACTGTTTGATGTCTGCGTAACGCTCGATATCACGCTCCGAACAATAGGCTAGCGGTCGAATAATCACCTGTTGTCCGTCATCGCTCAACAGCTTTGGTGGCATGGCTTTGAGTTGTCCACCATAGAACATATTGAGAAACAAGGTTTCCACAATATCATCCCGGTGATGACCCAGAGCAATCTTAGTAGCACCCTCTTCAGAAGCAACGCGATAGAGAATGCCGCGACGCAAGCGCGAACATAGGCTACACATGGTTTTTCCTTCAGGGATGACTCGCTGAACGATGCTGTAGGTGTCCTGTTCGACAATTCGATACGGCACCCCCAAAGAGTCCAAATACTCTGGCAACACATGCGCTGGAAAACCTGGCTGTTTCTGATCCAGGTTCACGGCGAGGAGGTCAAATTTTATTGGCGCTTTGCGTTGGAGGCTTAGCAGCACGTCGAGTAGGGTGTGGGAATCTTTGCCACCGGACAGACAAACCATTACGCGATCGCCTTCTGCAATCATGTTGTAATCTGCGATCGCTTTTCCTACTAAACTGCGTAGGTGCGTCTCTAGTTTTTTGAAGGTCTTTGAAGTACGAACCTTTGTCGCTTCCATGCAACGGTTCCCTCAGATTTCCACTGCCCATTTTAGGCTGAAATCAGGTGAAGGCGGGTAAAAGCACCGGAGATACACAACCCATTCATTAATTCAGCCCGAACTTTAGTTCAGGGCTTAAGGAGAGTGACATTCGTTTTAAGTCCTGGTCTGTGGGAAACGCAACAATACTAGAACACCAAGATTTGGTATCATCCCTCAAATAGGTAGCTAAGAATAACAAACTTTAGAGGCATCTACCCATGAAAGTTCTCCACGGCACTTGGATTCCCTCATCCGAAACATCATTCATCCAAACGGGTGCTTTTTACTTATGGATAGAAACGTTTTTTCAGAAGAGAAATAAAACTCAATCAGAAAACATTCATCCAGGACATTTAAGGAAAGAGGATTTATCTAACTTTCTTTTCAAGAAATTGGGTATTCCCGAAACTCCCTCGCTCCTGATTAAAAATAATATTTCCTCAAAATACTTCATTCTACCTAGCCTCGATAACCAACCTCTCCCTTCTCTAGAAATGACTCGATATCTAGAAGGAGAGACTCCTGAAGACATAGATTTTAAAGCTTGGGCTATTGATTGTTATCAAGTCACTCGAACTCTTCGAGGTACTAATTTTAAGTCTTACCAGGTCACACCAGTTATTCAACTCCTCAATGACCTTCATTTTCTAGCTCTCTATAGCTCAAACGAACTCCAGTTTGGCTCAGACTTGCTCTTCTGGTACCACTATACTCAGTCTTTCAAGCAAGTTCTCCTCAAAGACCAATATATTCCCGCTCTAAAATATCGGGAGTTACCTCTTCCTAAAGGAAAACGAAAAAAGCCAGCTAATAATTTTGAAATTTATCCAGCTTGGCAAATCATTTCTGAGCAATATGAAGCAAAGATTCATCAATATGTTGATTGTATGCCCCTGGCTTGTGTTTGCGGCTCAGAAAGCCAAATAAACTCAACTGAATTTTATGATAAAGAGACTTTGTTACGACATTTCTCCGAATATATCCTAACCGAAATTGTTGTCAATACTCCTTTACCAGCTAGCTTTGATAAAAAGATTATTGACTCATTAATTTACAGTTGTGTTTATCCCACCCAGTCGGTAGTAGCCGAATTAAAGATGAACAAGAATTTATTGCTGCGGCTTCAAACTACGATGTCATAATTACATCTTTTACTCTAGCCAGAAAAGACGAAAAACTCTTTAAAAGTGTGACATGGCAGCGCATTGTACTCGATGAAGCACAAAATATCAAAAATCCTCAAGCAGCACAAACTAAGGCGGTTTTAAAACTCCAAGCTAAGCACCGTCTGGCTTTAACAGGAACACCAGTAGAAAACCGCTTATTAGACCTGTGGTCTATTTTTAACTTTCTCAATCCTGGTTACTTGGGGAAGGAAGCGCAATTTCGCAAATCGTTTGAAATTCCGATTCAAAAAGAGAATGATAAAGTAAAGTCTACCACTTTAAAGAAGTTGGTAGAACCATTTATTCTTCGGCGAGTGAAGACGGATAAGCAAGTGATTAAAGATTTGCCGGATAAAGTTGAACACAAACAGTATTGCAACCTAACGAAAGAACAAGCTTCGTTATATGAGGCAGTTGTTAAGGATGTAGAAAGACAACTTGAGGAAGCAGAAGGCATACAACGCAAGGGACTAATCTTGTCTACCCTCATGAAGCTGAAGCAAGTGTGCAATCACCCAGCGCAGTTCTTACAGGATAGCAGTGAGTTTCTCCCAGAGCGATCGCATAAACTAGAACGCCTTGCCGAGATGATAGAAGAGGTCAATGCCGAAGGGGAAAGCTTACTGATTTTCACCCAGTTTACAGAAATCGGCGACAACCTGGAGAGGTATCTCAAACAAACCCTACATTACAACACCTATTATCTTCACGGTGGCACCAATCGCAACAAACGGGAAAAGATGATTACTGAGTTTCAAGACGCAGAAACTGAACCTTCTGTGTTTATCCTTTCTCTGAAAGCTGGTGGTGTTGGGATTACCCTAACTAAAGCAAATCATGTCTTCCATTTTGACCGTTGGTGGAATCCAGCAGTGGAAGACCAAGCAACAGATCGTGCTTTCCGGATTGGTCAGAATAAAAATGTATTTGTTCATAAATTTGTAACATTAGGAACTTTGGAAGAACGCATCGATCAAATGATTGAAGATAAGAAGAAACTCTCATCAGCAATTATTGGGACAGATGAATCTTGGTTAACTGAACTGGACAATGAAAGCTTTAAACAGTTGATTGCTTTGAACAAAACAGCGATTTTGGAGTAATTAGAAATGGCACAATTTAGTAGAACATGGTGGGGAAAGCGATTTATTGCCGCGTTGGAAGCCTTTACTGACTCAGCTAGATTAGGGAGGGGTCGGTCTTATGCCAGCGGAGGTAAAATTAAGGAATATAAAATAATTCAAGGAAAAATTACAGCAAAGGTGAGGGGGTCAGTTAATCCCTATTTCGGGGTTTACAAAGAACCTTTATACAACACAACTATCGAGATTAAACCCATTTCAGCAGCAGATTGGTCAAAAGCGATCGCACAGATTGCGTCGAAAGCTAGTTTTGTCTCAAAGTTATTAATGAACGAAGTGCCGGATAATATAGAATCGGCTTTTACTGAGCTAGATTTAAATTTATTACCTCAGAGCCGTAAGGATTTTACAACCAATTGTTCCTGTCCGGATTATTCCAATCCTTGTAAACATATTGCTGGAGTTTATTACTTAGTAGCCTCCGAATTAGACTCTAACCCATTCTTACTATTTGAACTTAGAGGATTATCACGGGAAAAACTCATTCAAGAGTTGGCTAAATCTCCACTAGGGCAAGTTCTCTCCTCAGGAATAGAACCTGAAGATATTCCGATTGAATCGGCTGTCTCCTACTACACGAAACCTGAAAAAGTGCCAGGAAAAGAATCGGTAAGTTTAAGAGACTTTTGGCTAGGGGAAAAGCGATTACCACAAACTATCGAAGCGGCTTCTCCAGCAAGTATTCCAGCAATTTTAATTAAGAAGGCGGGAGATTTCCCACCATTTTGGAAGAAGGATACTTCTTTTATTGAGGTAATGGAGGAGTTGTATCAGCGAGTGAGAACAAAAAATAAAGGGGTGATGTAACGAACAACAATGATAATCATTACAATAGTTTCTGGCAGAGTTATTACTTACCAGAATGAGCAACTGCTATACATCTAATGGCATAAACTGGACGGACGAGATGTCCATCCTACAAACAATACAGTCAAGGGCGCACAGCCGTGCGCCCCTACAACAATTGGTACTTTATTGACTTGAAAAACACTACAGTTTTACTTACTGGATTGACCACTGACTATACGGATGTTGAGATAGATTGACATTGTAATATCTGGGATCATCGGAAACTTCTATGTCAATCCAGTCTGGCAGTTCAATAACTTGATTTTCGTCGGTGAGTTCAACTTCCGCCACAATTAAGCCTTGATTTTCACCAGCGAATTCGTCTATTTCCCAAAGTAAGCCACCGAATTCTATTTTGTAGCGTGTTTTTTCAATCAACGGGGGTTCACATAATGTATCCAGCATTTCTTGAGCATCCTCTGCTGGAATAGTATACTCATACTCCGCTCTAGAAACACCCTTGGTTAAACCTTTGATGGTGAGATAGCCTTGATTTCCTGCTAGGCGTACTCTTACAGATTTGCCTTTTGTAGTGGAAAGATAACCTTGACGATAGATGGTGCCAGTAAGAAGTGCTGCCTCTGACTGATGCCTACGCCACACTTCACCTTTGACAAGAAACTTTCGCTCGATCTCAACTGCCATACCTGATATTTATAAGGGGGATGTACACGCCTAGATTGTTGAATACTATTTTATTTGTCCACGTTGACATAGTGAGTGTTGCGAAGCGATCGCATCTTCAAGTTGCAAGATAAACTTGTTGGCAAAAGAGGCAGGGGAAAGAAGCAGACAAGCAAAATGGCATTTGACAAGCAAGCATTGACTACAGGGAATAATCGGCGAGAACAAATCGAGCAAGTCGTGGTGACGGCACAGCAGATGCGCGAGATAGAAGGGCGCATCTTTGAGGCAGGGATGCCAGTTGCCGCGTTGATGGAAAAGGTTGCCGGACTGATTAGCCGTCGTATCCAGGAACTTTACCCTCGTTCTCTCCTACGTCGAGTCGGTGTGTTGGTAGGGCCAGGACACAATGGGGGGGATGCTTTAGTCGTGGCGCGGGAGTTGCACTTCCAGGGCTACGATGTGCTGATTTATCGTCCGATTTCAAAGCTCAAGGAACTCACCGCCAATCACGCTCAGTATGCAGAGAGTTTGGGTATTCCTGTTTATGAGCAGATTTCGCCCTTGTATCAGTGCGACTTGATTATAGATGGCTTATTTGGCTTTGGGCAAACGAGAGTACTTGAAGGGGAAATTGCTGGTGCCATTGACCAGTTAAATCAGCGATCGCAACCGATTGTCAGCATTGACCTACCTTCTGGGATACATACAGATACGGGAGAAGTGTTGGGAACGGCAGTTCGGGCAACCCATACTCTTTGCTTAGGGTTGTGGAAGCTGGCTATTCTGCAAGACCAAGCGTTGGAGTATTTCGGTAAAGCGGAGTTAATTGATTTTGGCATTCCTATGAGGGATGTCTGGTCAATCCTCAGTGAACCCGTTGGGATGCAACGAATGACAGCCGCCACTGCCAAAGACTTGTTACCGATACCTCGCCCAGCCGTAACTCATAAATACAAGCAAGGGCATCTCTTACTAGTTTGTGGTTCTCGTCGGTATTCAGGAGGGGCACTTTTAACAGGATTAGGTGGGCGTGGCAGTGGCGTTGGGATGCTCTCGATTGCCGTGCCAGAAAGCCTCAAGCCGATGCTGAGTAGCCAGTTGCCAGAGGCGCTAGTTATCGGTTGCCCAGAGACACAAGATGGGGCAATTTTGGAGTTACCAGCAGCGTTTGATTTGAGTAAGTATAGTGCGATCGCGTGTGGCCCTGGTTTGACGGTGGAGGCGAAGCCAGTGGTGCAAAGCGTGTTAGAGGCTGAATGTCCTCTAGTTTTAGATGCAGACGGTTTAAATATTCTTGCTGAACTGAGAACGATTCCCACATTATTAAGGCGTAGAGCAACTACCGTTTTAACACCTCATGCTGGTGAATTTAAGCGCCTATTCCCCGACTCAGCAACGTTACTCCCAGATCGAGTAAGTGCTGTTCGTAAAGCATCCCAACTGAGTCGTGCTGTCGTCTTGTTAAAGGGGGCCAGGACAGCAATTGCTCATCCTGGAGGCTCTGTCTGGCTGATTCCTGAGAGTACACCCGCTCTTGCTCGTGGTGGTAGTGGGGATGTATTGACAGGGCTTTTGGGAGGTCTAGTGGCGCAGGAAGCCTTGCAAGAACAGCCTTTGGAAGCAACAACTGCCGTTGCCGCTTGGTGGCACGCCCAAGCGGGGATTATGGCAGCAGAGGAACGAACAGAATTAGGAGTCGATGCTTTTACCTTGTCACAGTATTTGATTCCGGTTGTGCGATCGCTTAATGTCACTGACTTAAGCCAAAAGTAATCGTTCGTAGAAAAACCTTGCTTGGGGGGCTTCCCCCCAAACCCCCTCCTCACTAAAGCTCCGGTGGGGGACGGAGTGCCTCCCCCAAACCCCCTGCACAAGGATTGATCGAGAGGTGGCAGAGGTTGGATTTATTCTTTAAGTCAGTGCCATTCGTGCGATCGCTTTTTTCAAATCACTGATGCTAACCAACAACCAACAACCAACAACCAACAACTAAACCTCAACAGAAAAATCCCTAACTGCCCGTACTAAATCATCCGGTGTGCCAATATCCAGGTAACTACCTTGAGGAAATACCTCAGCTTCTACTCGCAACCCTTTATAAATTGCTGCTTGAATTACATCCCCAATCGGTATCTCTGATTGTGGTGGTAGCGAATCCGCCGCCTCACTTCGCACTTTACCCGACTCAATCACCACTATGTACTCATGCATGAACTGTGTAAAAGTAGGTGTCCATACGGCAATCCCCCACATATAACGTAAATCAGTCTCGTGAGGCTTTTCGACAATTAGCTGCACTCGACCTGTCGTATCAAAATCAACCATACCTGCCTTTTGAGGTTGATTAGTCGGGAATAATCCCAAGACAACATCAGCTTGAGTCGTCGCTTGACGCGCAAGTAACTGTACATAGGCATCATCAGGCTGAAACAAGATATCCGGGAAACCCAAGGCTACCAGCGAATCTTGAACAAAAGGATACGCCTGATCCAAGGTGTAAGGCACACCATAAGGCAAGTTCATAATCAGATAGCCTAAGTTCATCTTCAGCATTGTGCCATCCCTAAAATAGGCAGGAATGTCCCACTTCCCAGCACGCAGAATAAAGAAGGCTTGCTCAATTCCTGCTAACTGCATCTTCTCCAACAGGTAATGACAAACAACTTTTGGTCGTAAACTACCGCCTTCCTCCACATGCCGAAAGCCAATCGGATACAACTCCTTACTTACAGGTAAGGGCGAAATCCTTGTTGCATATCCGCCAGCGGGTAACAACCCAATGACTTTTTGCTTGTTGGTTTGATGGCTATTGGTCATAAGGGGATGGGGGATAGGGGCTAGTGCAAGAAGGCAGAAGGTCAAAAGGCTTGTACTTTTCAAGGAAAACAGAAAAGCTGATAGCTGATAGCTGACTGCTAACCGCCATAGTTGCTTTTTGTTAGGAAGCGGCTGATATTTGAATTGCGATCGCAAACGCTAGTCTAGAAACTAAAGGTTGTCCGCACCGTTCCAATCACGACATCATCATTAACACTATTGTGGTCGGGTGCTGTCAGCCAAATCACCCCCGGCGTAATCGTGATATTATCCGTCAACTTGTATTGATAGAACGCTTCTAGATGAAGTGACGTGCTTGGGTTATCAATACCCAGATTTACCAAAGGGTTGTCACTATCCGTTACTTTTGGCTCCATGCCAATGATAATACCTGCCAGGTTACCAGTCTTACCCAAATCCGGAAATGCGGCGGTTACTGCCCAGTTCCAGATACTAGCATCTCCCTGATCGATGACACGCGCTTGGGTATATCCTGCCCAACCGCCCAAAACGAACTGAGGGCTAATTTCAAAGGATGCTTCCACACCGTAGGAATTGCTGAGTGCCGATAGTCCTAACAAATTGGCATTGTTGCTACCAGTACCTAAGTAGTTGTTATAGGCGTGAACATAGGTTAAACCAAGACTCAAGCGTTCACTCGGCTGAACCACTAACTGCGCTAATGCGCCATAGGAACCATTAAACAAACCAGCACCTGCTTCCGGATTACCCGCATCACCAGCTAAGTAACCTAGACTCAGTTCTACATTGTCACTAAAAGCGTGGCGAACACCAACACCAGCACCCTTCACGAGGTAGTAGATAGAAGGGCGAGTCCCAAAGCGTGAGAGTGCGCCGCTTGCGCCATCACCATCCAGGTAAGGATTAACTGTATTAGCAAAATCTTCCGCCCCAGCAGCATTCGCGGCAATGACAACTTGGGTACGACTACCAATAGGGAAACTATATAGCAGTTCATCCAGTTGAACATCACTATCTGTTTCCCCTGTAAAAGCCAGTTCACCTTCGGGGGTAAGAGTACGGCTTTCCAGAGAACTCAAGCCTTCTGCCTGAAGTCGTGTGCGGAGTATATCTCTACCTGTGAAACTGGTTTCTAAGTTTAAACGGGTTCGATGACCAAATGTGGTGACAGTATCAATATCATTACCCTCGGCATCCTCTCCATCTACAATGCTGGCAAGCCCGAAGATGACTTCTCCATCCAGTTTGGTTGTGCTGGAAAATTGCGTGAGTTCCAGTTCCCTAGTACGGGCAGTAAGCGCATCAACATCAGCGCGTAGTAAAGTGAGTTCAAGGATAAAGCCTTGCCTTAAGCGTTGTAAAGTTGCTAAGTCTTCTTGAGTGACAAGATTTTCATTTCTCGCGATGAGTGTCTGAATTTGATCGAGGGCGCGTTGTAAGCCTGCGGCAAACTCATAGCGAGTCATGCTGCGGTTGCCTCGGAAGGTTCCATCAGGATAACCCGCAATCGCACCATATCGTTCCACAAGCGATCGCAAAGCTTCATACGCCCAGTCTCCCGGTTGAACATCAGCGAGTTGAGAAACGTTGGTTACCTGCCCAAAATCATCTGCTTCCTGATTGTTATAGTGATTGATTTGCTCTAAGACACTTGATGTTGAGTCTGTCACCTCAACTGCTTGGGATTGGGTTAAGGTTGGCTCAGTTGAGTTTTCCTCCAATCCCCTAGTGACTGACTTCTCGGTAGCACTCACCTCACCCGACACAACGAAAAGTAGAAATGCGATCGCTACAACTGGACTAACCCGTAGACGATTCTGCAAAATTTGATACATTTTAGCCTCACACCAACACACTCCTCCCACATTGTTAATCCCTGGAGAGCTAAGATGCCAAGCAAATTCCAATATCTAGTGGAAGACGAGATTTTTTAGTAGGCGATTCTTTAAAGAGGTAAACCTAAAACAGGTAACACCAATTTTCTTAAGTTCATTGGTGCAGACCGAAGAGAAGCAAACTTTAGCCAAACAAAAATAGGAAATACTAATTTAAAACTGACCGATAGGTTTAGGAAACCAATTAGTCCCTTTTGCAGTACTAATCATTAAGTTTATTTTTCAATACCCTTAACAAGGGTAAAAGAAGTTTTTAATCTTTAACGCTTACTGAAGTCATTTGTCCATCATCTTTAACAGAAATCTCAGTAGCTCTATAACTTTTTTCGTGTAGGACAAGTAAGAACCTCACAGATTGTACTAGATAGAAGACGCAAATTTTGTATAATTTATTTCTCTAGATAGAGTTTATGAATCCTTCTAAATGCTTTCATAGCAGATTGAAAGCTCCAACTTTTATCTAATCCTAAAAGAGGTTCTTTCAATGCCCCCCTATGGGATTGCATTTTTTATACAAGACAGGTTTTATTAGAGGGTTGCACTTATTGAAGCAACCGACAAAAAATAGAGTTTGTAGTAATGATTACAGTCTTGCTGCCCAGTATTTCCACGCACAACTTGCTGCATTGGCTTATACAGCCACAGTTAGCGTTGCACATTCCCGATGGGTTTTTGAGTCTACCCGTTAGCCTTGTCACCTGGCTACTTGCGATCGCCCTGATTGCAGTCTCCCTAAAGCAAGTGCAAGCGGACTATCAGGAACGGGCAGTACCACTGATGGGGGTTTGTGGGGCGTTTATCTTCGCTGCTCAAATGATCAATTTCCCGATTCCAGGAGGCACCTCTGGTCATTTACTCGGTGGAACACTAGCGGGAGTTTTACTAGGGCCTTGGGCTGGTTCATTGGTGATGGTTGCTGTTTTTATTGTGCAGTCTGTCTTCTTTCAGGATGGTGGCTTAACGGTACTCGGAGCAAATATCACCAATATGGGTCTGATTGGGACATTTGGTGGTTATTATCTCTACAAAGCAATCCGATTTGCGATCGGACGCAATACTTGGCGGGGAATGTTGATTGGTACAGCGATCGCATCTTGGACGAGTGTCTTTGTTGCTGCCCTTTTAACGGCAGTGCAACTAGCGCTATCGGATAAAGTCTCTCTGGGGCTGGCTTTAGGGGCAATGGCATTTTGGCACATCCTGATCGGCATTGGCGAAGCGATCATTACCGTCGTGGCTGTCAGCTATGTCTGGCGCGCTCGACCTGATTTGTTTTTTGACCCACCACGCAAAACAGTCTCCTCAAACTCTCGCCCAGTTTCAACCCGCTAAATTTATACATCTTGTTAGACAGAGATTCAATACTTATGAGTAGCAACCTCTCTCGCCAACGCAACCGTGCCTTCGTCATCGCTGGCTTAGGTGTTGCCCTCCTAGTTGCAATTTTCCTCTCTCCCTTTGCGAGTTCAGATCCAGACGGCTTAGATCGAGTTTCTCAGGATCTAAAGTTTGATGATGAAGCCGTCGAAGAAGCCCCTGCCCAAAAGCTACCCTTTTACGCTGTTTTTGAAGAGTATGCCCTTCGGGGTGTACCGGAAGCCGTTGCAACTCCCTTAGCTGGGTTAGTAGGTACATTAGCAACATTTGGCTTAGCTTGGGGCATTGGCAAGCTGGTGGTTCGGGGTACGTCGCCATCTACTACAGACGATGATGCCCCCCAGTATCTCGATGATCCAGACCAGCCCCTGGATAGATAGGAATTACAAGCAGATGCTGCTGCACATTGGGGCATTTAATCTAGATGTTGATAGCAAAAATGATACACCCTGGCACTCCTTAGCTCCCCGGACTCGCGTTCTATGTACCGTACTTTTGGTGTTTGCGATCGCGCTGACACCAGATGGGCGTTGGTGGACTTGGGCAATTTATGGCGCAGGTGTGTTAAGCGTTATCCTCCTGAGTCGGGTGACTTTGAGCGTGCTACTCAAGCGAATCGCTGTTGAGTTTGTTTTTGTTGGCACGATACTACTTGGCACCTTATTTCAGAAGGGTGGCGAAGCCATCTGGTCTTGGGGAATACTAAAAATTACGACAGAAGGGTTGATGGTTTTAGGGAGTGTCGCAATTAAGGCAATGCTTTCACTCTTGATGCTCAATATCCTCACCCTAACTACTTCCGTCCCAGCCTTACTGAATGCTTTAGTCGCCTTACGCACTCCTCCTCTGTTGGTAGCAATTCTTGCTTCAATGTATCGCTACATCGGTGTTCTAATTGGTGAGTTCAACGCGATGCGTCGCGCAGCAGCATCTCGCAATTTGATGGGGAGTAACCGCTCTTCACGCTTAGTAATTGGCAACATGATGGGAGCGCTATTTATTCGTACCTATGAGCGAGGAGAGCGAGTTCATCAGGCAATGCTATCACGGGGTTATCGAGGAGTACCACCGATTGAGAAGGTTCCTCCAGGTGGCAAACGGGATATTGTGGCTATTACCTTGACCGTAATTTTGGCGCTACTCGGACAGGTTATCTACTTATTACGCCGATAAAGTTGAAGAAGGAGTTCAGAAGTTACAGGAGTTACAGAATCTCTTTCAGACCTGGATTGTGACCCCTGCTCCATGAGAAGTCGCTCCTATCTTCAGGGAAGTCCAAAAGTTCAGAATTTTCTGAACTCCTGAACTCCTGAGTTCTCTTGTTCATTCCAATTTTCTTCATGCACCACAATCCTATATCAATCAAAAATCTTAGCTACACCTACCCAGATGGAACTCAAGCATTAAGGGATATAAATATTGCAATTCGAGCCAGTGAACGGGTGGCGCTAATCGGGGCGAATGGTTCGGGAAAATCGACATTACAGTTACACCTGAATGGAATTTTGCTACCCCAAGAGGGAGAGGTGGCAATTGGAGAGTTGCTTGTTACGCCGGAGAATTTGCGAGAGATTCGGAATTTTGTAGGGTTGGTGTTTCAGAATCCTGATAATCAGCTATTCATGCCAACGGTATGGGAGGATGTTTGCTTTGGTCCAATGAATCTTGGCTTACGCGATCAAGAATTGCGTGAGCGAGTGATTCAGTCAATGGCAGCAGTGAACATCGATCCAGAACATTATGGGCAACGGAGTACCGAGAATTTGTCTGGGGGGGAAAAGAAACGAATTGCGATCGCAGGCGTACTGGCGATGAACCCACAAGTCTTGGTGTTTGATGAACCCTCCGCGCAATTAGACCCACGTTCGCGCCGTCAGTTAATCGAGTTACTGAAAAGCTTAGACCTAACACAACTCATTGCTACCCATGATTTAGATTTAGCCTTGGAATTATGCGATCGCACCATTGTCCTCAGTCAAGGACAAATCGTCTTTGATGGCAAGACAGAGCAAGTGATGAGCAATCCAGAATTCTTAATCGAACACGCTTTAGAGTCGCCCTTAAGCTACAGCCGTCCCTACTGTCTCTTAGAACACTCCCCTGTTCGTCCAGTACTGGCCAAGCAATCGGTGTAAGTCGAGAACCCACACACTCTTCGGCTGAGACATCAACGAAAACTTATCTATTGGTGTTTACAGCTAAGTTAGCGCAAGGTTTTCGAGCAATACCCAGCAGTTGACGAAAAGCCAGAGTTTGGCGTCAAAATGATCAAGTAGTTGGTTTTTTGAAGTGAGCCTTTTATGGCTGTTAGAGGCGATTCTCGCTGGGACTTGTCAGTTGACAACCGCGATGGTCAACTGGCTCTTGTGGTTGAAGTCAAGCGCAAAACTAACGCATCACCAGAGTGGGCAGCCCAACTCCGACGTAATATTTTCGCACACGGCACTTTCCCAAAGGCTCCCTATTTTCTGATGGTCTTTCCAGATAAATTTTACCTATGGACTGATGCTGAGGCTTATCTTGATCAGAGTGAACCTACTTACATGATTGATGCACGTCCTATTCTTGAGCCTTACTTTGAAAGGGCAGGGGTAACGGCTGATCAAATCAGTGGACAAAGCCTTGAACTAATTGTTGCATCTTGGCTTGGAGAGATTATTCACGCTGAGAAATTGCCTGAAAATGTGGATAATTCACAGCATTGGTTGATTGAGTCAGGGCTGTACACCGCCATAGCCGGAGGAAAGTTTGAGCATGAGGCGGCTGTGTGAATATTTATGTTGAGACAAATTTTGTTTTAGAGCTAACCTTCGAGCAAGAGCAGTATGCAAGTTGTGAACAAATTCTGCAACTTTGTGAAGCAGGGCAGGCGAAGCTGGTTATTCCAGCCTATAGTCTTGCTGAGCCTCATGAGAAATTGATTCGTCAAGCCAGGAGTCGCAATCAACTACAACAGTCGTTGAATGCTGAGTTAGGACAACTTAAACGTACAGCTTCTTATGCAAGTCGTATCGAGAGTATCCAACAAATTAACAGATTATTAGTAGACAGCAATGAGGAGGAACAAAAGCGCTTTATTCAGTGCCGAGATCGACTCCTCAATATTGGAGACATTGTTGCGCTCACCGCCGACATTCTGATTAAGGCAGCTTCTTGTGAAGACATCTATGATTTAACACCACAAGATGCCTTTGTTTATGCATCAGTTATTGATCACTTACAACGTTATCAGCCAAAGCAGGCGTGTTTTTTGAATCTAAACTCTAAAGACTTTGACAATCCTGATATCGTTAACAAACTCAACCAATTGAACTGTAGGATGATTTTTCGGTTTGATCACGGTTATAGTTTTCTTCAGTCGCAGTTATTGTCCTAGCAGGCAGAGGCATATCAAGTCGCTCTACAACTCTTTTCTGCCAACAATGAGGATAAGTAGTCATTTCTCCTTTCCCTAATAAAATCTTGGGCAATAACTCTTCAGGTTGCCGATCGCGTTGTAGTTTTAGAATCGCCTAAATACTCCCATAAACCGGAACAGCAGCACCACGCACATCTTTTGCCGCTTCCGAGGCGAGGAAACAGATAACTTGCGCTAAGGACTCTGGTTTAACCCATTTATCAGCGTCTTGAGTCCCCATCGCCTCCCGGTTAGCAGGTGTATCAATGATGCTGGGAAGCACAACATTTGCTGTAATATTTGTTCCTTTCGTTTCGTCAGCGATCGCTTTTGTCAACGCGACAACCCCAGCCTTAGATGCACAATAAGCCGCTAGTTGTCCGGCTGGTTCAACGGCTCCCCTTGAGCCTACTGTAACAATCCGCCCATATCCGTGCTGCAACATTTTGCCAAGGCTATGCTTGCACACTAAAAATGTCGTATTCAGATTTAAATCAAAATCTCGTCGCCAATCGGCAAAACTATATTCATGAGTTTTGCCCATAGCGAAGCCACCTACCAGATGAATCAGGACATCGACTCGCCCCATATCATTGATTAGCTGTTCCACCACTGACTCATCAGACAGGTTAGCTGCAACAAATCGAATCCGTTCAAATTCAGCAGCCGCTAACTTCCCCTTCAAGCGTTCTACTTCTTTTTCATTGTGGTAGGGAATCGTTACTTCTCCACCTTGGGCGAGAACAGTAGCAGTGACACCCATCCCTAAACCACCCGTTCCACCCGTAAGTAAAACTTGCTTCCCTTTCATTGGTTTTGCCTCCTCTAAATTTCATCCTCACCATAGCTTGAGTTAGGTAGAGATGGAAGTTTAGAGGCTGTACAACGGATTAAACCGACTTCATATAGCGCGTCTAAATCATTTGTACAACCAACTGACTTCATTATCTAATAATTGATGTTTGGGAAAAGTCTTTGGCTTGTAACTACTGACTTCTAACCTTGGTCTTTTCGGTGCCACCTGAGTTGTATAACTCATTTAGACTCGCTATATCAGCTTCTTGATGTTCTCTTTTAACCGCTAGACTTCTGCCTAGTTTGCTGAGTGTGAACACCAACAACACTGCCACTAAACAGACAGTAAATACAGGAACTGCGATCGCCAATCCCGATAGGATAATCGAACCACCTGATTCAATCGTCGATATTAAAGGATTTCCCAATCCTCCCGTCATCATCGTTGAAGCCAAACGTCCTATTCCTGTGAAGGCTTGAATGGTACCTGCTGCACCGCCACCTGCAATCAAGGCCACAGTCCACTGCAACATCGGATCGCCCTCAGGAATTACGGAAGCCGTCACAAACGTACCTGCTGCGATCGCCATTGGTGTAGCGATCGTATCCAGCAAGTTATCAACCCAAGGAATGTAATAAGCCGCAATTTCAATACCAGTTGCCACCGCGAACACTACCAGCGCTGAATAACTTCCCATCCACTCAAAACTCGGTGAGAGTGTCAGATGCCCAAACAGAGACGCCATACTCATCACCAACGGCGGCACAAAAATCCGGAAACCACAAGCCGCACTCAAACCAATCCCAATACAAATGCTCAACAGCGTATCCATACTAATCTTTCAGCTTAGAACCTATATCTCCAGCTTATGAAAAAATTCCTCAATCCAATTCCGTCAAATTGCGTAGCCTCATCACCACTACTCCTAAGAACACACAAGAGAGGACTTTCTTTTTAACTTCCCCTGCCTCCCTTCTTCCCTACACTCTCACCTCAGAGTAAGCAATAACCCTCTACTGATTCCTCCTTACTGACTTCGCCATATAAATGTCCGGCTTTCCCAACCCGTTAGCATCCGGAATCACACCGACAATGACAAATCCGCACTTCTGGTAAAACTCGTAGGGATGACTACGCAGGTTCTTTATCCTTGCAATATGCTCAAAAACGTTCGGGTAGAGGTTGACACCTGAGAGGCTTGTCATATTGTCCTCATCATCCGTACCCAGCCAGATCGTGAAACCCCCACATTCTCTCACTTGCTCTTCCAAGTCCGCCACAAGCGCTTTCCCAATTCCCTGCCCTCGACACTCAGAACGCACAACCAACGGATGAAGTTCCCAAACATTACCGTCGTACTGCTTAATACCACCAATCCAACCCAGAACAACACCAGCCTCATCCACCGCAATTCGGCTAATTCGGTCTGTGCTAAACGATTCTTGCACCTCTGCCAAAGCACTATCTAGATCTGACCATGCAGTTGACCAATGCTCTTTGAAGCCTTCAACTAACAAAGTCGCTGCCTGCTGAATCGCTTCTAGATTATCAGGACACAGATCAATGATTTGCATCATCTTTTAAAATAATCGTTAGTCATATACTTTTTTAAAACCAAATTCATTGAAGCTTTATAAACAAAGAAGGATAACTACTAAATCATTACATAAACCTGATAGATTTTCTAAAAAACATATTTTTTTTAAATTAAACTAGTAGCAGCCACAAAAATATTAGAGATTTACATCTCGCCTAGAGCATTTTGGTGCATCAATCTCTTCTTAACCAACAGGGTTCTTAAAACCGAATTTTCTTGAATTCATCTGCCTACCGAAATATCTAACGAATTTTACAAGGGTAGATTTACAGCGAATACAGAAAAATAATGTATTCGTTAAGTCTTGCCGTTCGTTTTAGACAACCTGTTGAGATGCGCTAAAAAATTGACTCGAAATTCTCTATCGATTATCATGCGTGAAGTTTGTAAGTTGAAAGCGGGACGCTTTATTTTCCGCTCTTATTCTAGAAGTTCTAGAAGTTTTTCTGAGATTTCAAAACCAATTACTGCCAATTCTTCTGTTTTTGAAAACATCAATGTAGATGAAAGGATTTGTTATTTAAAAAAGGATGGGTTTGCTTTAGGATTTAACCTTCCTCAAGCGATAGTTCAAGAAATCTATGAATTTGCACTTGACAATCCTTGTTATGGCAACAGAAAGCCCAATTTGGGATTCTATTACGCTGACAAACTAAAAGTACAAGCGAACTATAAAAAATCAATAGCCGTTGGAAGCTATTACAATACAGCTTCACTGTGTCCAGCCATCAAAAAGCTGGAAAGCGATCCAATCCTATTAGAGATTGCAGCTAAGTATCTAGAGGCTACGCCTGTACATCAAGGAAATCAGCTTTGGTGGAGTTTTCCTGTAGATTCAACTATCTATGAGCGTCGCCGTGCGGCTCAAGTGTTTTACACAGATTCAGATGAAGCTCGTATCCTGAAATTTTTCTTTTATTTAACAGATGTAGACTTGTGTAGTAGTCCACGTGTTTGTGTGCGAGGCAGCCACCTCAAGAAGAAGCTTTCACATCTATTTTTACGAAAAGGGCGATCGCACCAAGAAATTGCTGAATACTACGGCTATGAAAATATCGTACCGCTCTGCGGTAAAGCGGGTTTTGGATTTGTGGAAGATAGCAATTGCTTCTACAAAGCGACTCCTCCTGGTAGTAAAGAGCGTTTGGTATTACAAATAGAATTTGCGGATAAGGACTATAAACGGCAAAACGATCTGATCGATGCGTCTCAACTAGAGTGCATATCTAAGCTCGATGAAACAACGCACGATAAACAGGTTCACCACGAGACAGTGTAGAGACTTCTCGTTCAGTAGGAACTTGCAGGGGGTTAGTTGCCAACCAAGGCTCAGTCCCTTGTTTGATGAACGCCGGGTGAGATTCAAAGCGATCGCACATTTCCACCGCTACCGCTTCAATATCTGACTGAAGAAAAACCATTCCCCCAGACGCTAGATATTTGGCTAGGGCCTCCACTAATTCTGGCTGCACTACCCGTCGTTTCGCTTGGCGCTTTTTGAACCAGGGGTCAGGAAATTGGATAGTAACACGTTGTAATGTACCACTAGGAAAAGACTCAAGCACTGGTACTAGAGAGTTATTCGCATTACAAAACAGGTAGTGGAGATTACTCAAGCTCAATTCCGAGGCAATAGCATTTGCCTGTTCTACTAAAGGTTCACGAATTTCTAACCCCAAAAAATTCCACTCAGGTTGTAGCGTTGCCATCTCCAACAAGAACTCCCCCCTTGCACAGCCAATATCTAGATGCAGTGGCGAACTCACCTTGGCATAAACTTGAGTCCAATCAGGAGGACTCAGGGGTGTCTGGTATTTCTTACTCAGGGGATTGACGTGTTGACGGACTCGAACTCTTGGCAACCTTTACACCTCCTTGCTGGTAGGGTGCGTCACGACGCACCCTACTAGTTTTAACGCTTGGGAGGAAATTTTGCGTAGTTTGAACAGAAAACTCACTCTATCGAGTCACCCAAGTTGGTGTGAGGACAAAGGCATGGTTTTCTCCATTCACAGTTCCATAACCAACAATTCGTCCGTTGTTGTTGATATCCCGTGCCTCAATCAGTTCCCATCCGGAATTAGCAGGAATCAAGTTATTCAAATCTCGTATTCCATTATTTAATCGCACAAAAGCATGGGAACTGCCACTATTGTTTGTCGCCGTCCCAACAACTCGCCCCTTGTTATTGATGCCATAAGCGACGCTGCTGGTGTAGTTAGCAAGAGTGCCTAAGTCTTGCATCGCACCATCCCAAAAGAAGGCGTGAAAATCACCCGTGCTAGTTTGCGCTCTACCAACGACTTGCCCCACGTCATTAACGGCATTAGCTTCACTATTAGTGCCACCAAGAGTACCTAGCTCAGTTGTTGTACCATCCTGCCACAAGAAGGCTTCGTAGTCATTGTTCGTATTGACATCGACAATCTCGGAATTAAAAGCGCCAACGACTTGTCCTGAATTGTTGATGTCATAAGCTGAACTAGGAAGGTCGAGGATTATTGAACCACCTGGCAAGAAGGCAGCAGAGGCATAGTTAGTCCCTATGACAATACATAAGCCAACGATTTGTTCCGCATCGTTAATACCAGAGGCGTAACAAATCTCAGGGTCTGGAAGTGTTGTTATCGTGTCATTGCTCCACAAGAATGGAGAGGAAACAAAGAGTGGAACCTGACTTGTTGTACCACCGAGAACTTGCCCCGCGTTATTGATGTCGATAGCAATGCTGTTGTTGTAGCCAGCAGCCGTACCGATATCAGTCATCGCACCACCCTGCCACAAGAAAGCTTGAGAGTTTCCACTACTCGTTTGTGATCTGCCGACGATTTGCCCCATGTCGTTGATGCTCATTGCATAGCTTTCGCTACCGCCGAGAGTCCCTAAGTCAGTGATGGAATAGTAGAACCGTGTCGCGGCAGTAGTAGCTGTAAATATTGAGAGTCCAAAAGCAATTACTAACGCTCCCACTAAACCAAGCAAGAAATGTCTGAGCCAACGGGTTTTCATAAAGTCTCTTCCTAAGAAAGTGGGTGCTTGAGCTTTTAGGAAATTCTCAGACTTAGGCAGAAGATTTATGCAGATAGTTACAAAAATTTATTCCCTCTTTTGTTACTTTAGGGCTTGAAGCCTGGGCGAAGCATTCTTGGATATAGGTTTCTGTGCTTCGCAGTAAGTTTGTGGCAATGATTCTTGCCCGGAAATAACAAAAGAGGGTTATCGGTAATTTGTTGGACTAGGCGATTCGCTTACTGACTTAGTAATACTGGAAGTGAGCCAATTTTTAAAATGCGATCGCTCCTTTAACATCAATGCAATTTAGCACAAGCGCTCGCCTAATCTTAACCTTCTGGTAATTCTCCAAACAACTGACGATAGCGTTCAAGTTGCTGTTGCGCTTGTTGAGATCTTTCCTCTGCCGTCAAATATCGAGTTCCTTGTTTGTCGTACCAATACAACGCTTCAATCTCAATCTCTCCATCCCGGTAAGGCGCACGTCCAATGCCTAAATTGATTTCACTCATCCAATACGGTTCGCCAATTTGAAGTTGATACTTTCCATCAATTAAGCGATAAACCTCAAAAGGCTGATGTCTATCCCGTTGCCAATATTCGGGGTTATAAACTACATAATATAAAACGCCAAGTTTTGCATAAACCTCCATTTTTTTATCATATTCTCCCCCTGGAGTCAGCGACACAATCTCTAGAGCAAAAATAGGAACAACCTCGTTTTCTTCCCAAACTACATAGCTTTTCCGTAACCTCTCGCTTCTGTGCCGCTCAACCCCTAAACTCAAAAATCCGTCAGGGACAATAGGCACCAACGGACTCACTCCTGTGGTGTGATAAATCCCCATATCCACAGCAAAAAACCAATCAGAGCGATTGCCCCAAATAAACTTGAGCAAAAATAAAAGTAAGTTGGGAATAAAATTTTGATTCTCGTTATCCACTGGCGTATCATCTGAGCAAGGCAATTCCTCGCTAGTTGGTAAGCGCAACTTAGGGTCAGATTGTACCATCGCTCACACTCCTCATAAATCTTTGTACCTCCAATCTTAAAACCCTCTACTTTGTCTGAGCGATCGCTTCTTTTATTTCAGTTAAATCTGGTATGTGTGATTAGCCCTTCGGGTTAGCACTTGGGCGAGTGCATTTGTATCGTGTAATCAGTAATTATATTGCGGTTCTCATGTTGATGAGGCACAAATTTCTGGGTTTTCGGCAATTAGGCTGAAGTCCCCCATACAGATGTACTGTTGGACAAGCCAAAGCTTGCTCCGCCTTAGATAGAGCTACCGCTCCTCTGGTCTTTGTACCCATGTAATTTTAGAATTCGGTTGAACAAGCCTTTCGCAGTTATAAAACCGTGGATTTAAAGGTGCGTCCGATTATCATCATCTGGCAGACGGCGATTCGCTTACTGACTTAGTAATACTGGAAGTGAGCCAATTTTCAAAATGCGATCGCGCCCAAGCTCTGTTTTCTCCCCATACAAATTTTGGACTTGCTGAACCTCGTAGTTTTCAGGGACTTTGAAGCTCAAGTCATCACGCTGGGAGTTCCAGACAACCCAGGCTGGCTTACCACTTTCTTGAACTAATTCGCACGTCCAAGTGTTCCGAAAATCTGGCTGACACTTTTTCATTTGTGAGCCTACGAGCCACTTTTGAATTTCACCATAAGCTTTTGCTGCTCCTGTCAGAGTTTGGTTATCTTCCTTAACCATCAGCATCGTTACAACGTTACGATTATCCCAGGCATACCAGTAAAAACGCTCTATTCCTGATGCCCAATTCAACAAGTACATTCGGGCAACATAAGCCATACTTTGTTCATCCGAATAGAAGGCATTGTCCTGTTTATTGCCATATCCTGTCTCAGTATTCCAGAACGGCTTTTGCTCCAGTTTGTGTTTGGCAATCACTTGTTGAACTTTGCGAATGAGAGGCAAACTTTCTTCAGGAGGTTTATCATTTGCGATGTAGAAATGAGCGCCAATAATGTCAGCGTAATTGCCTCCCCCTTTAGCAAAATATTCATCAAGCCAAGGCAATGCTCCATAATCTGAGTACAGCGATGGAGAGACAACTTTTGCGGCTGGATCAACCTCTTTAATAATGGTGTAAGCTTCACGGGCTAGGGTGACTAGCTGGTCAATAGAACCACTGAAAAAATGCTTCAGATTGGGTTCGTTCCAAATTTCGTAATACTGAATTTTGCCTTTGTAACGGGTGGCGACAGTACGGACAAAGTTACGCCAGTCATCTAGGTTTTTTGGTTCCGCTGCGGTGGGGCCATCACCATACGGGGAGGAGTCATTTCTTGCTGCCGCCCATTTCGGTGTCAGCGCCATCGTGTAGATTAAATCGACTCCTTTTTCACTGGCTAACTTTACACAGTCATCCAGGGTTCTGAAGTCCCATTGACCTTTTTCCCGTTCCAAATGCGGCCAAAAGGGTAATCCTGCTGCGCTACTTGTATCCCACAGTCTCCAACTGCCAATTGGAACTGCGGGCCAGGGAATCCTAAAGGGTTCGGCAATGTGCATCCCAAAATAGGTTTGCGGGATGGGTTTCGTGCTTACAGCGGCGGCTTGGGTGCCACTCAGCCGCATCCCGATATCCTTTAGAAAGGAGGGTTGAGTGTAGATGAAAACGACTAGCAGGCTTGAAGTAAGCGCTAAGCCAAGCAGTTTCCAGAATCTCGTCTGAAGATGTCTCATAGTAGACGCTAGCGGGTTGTTGGTTATCAGTTGCTCTAGATAACGATAAACAACAAATAACAAACAACACGCTTTAAATCACTGATACAATCATTCCTTCACGCGCTAAAAATGCCCCTTCAAAGGCATCCTGCACTTCTACTTCGATTTGATCGAGAAAGTCATCTGAGTGATTGGGTTCGTGATGGAAAATCGCTAAGCGCTTTGTACCCGATTCCTTTGCCGCCTTCACACCTTCTTGCCAAGTCGAGTGTCCCCAACCAACTTTTGGAGATTTCGGGCTGTGGTATTCTTCATCGGTGTACATCGCATCGTAGATAATTACATCAGAATCACGAGCGAGTTGTAGCACATTTTCATCTACACGGTCAGGAAAATGTTCTGTATCTGTGCAGTAGACGGCAGAATGTCCCTGCCACGTCACGCGATAGCCCATCGCCCCATTGGGATGGTTTAGAGGGCTAGTTTCAATGGTGATATCACCCAGCGTCATCGTATCGCCGCAGACTAGATCGTAGAACTTCAAGTCTGCCTGTATCGATTTGACGGGTACAGGTGAATTCATGTGCAAAACGCGATCGCAAAAATGCTGCTCCATCGCTGCACCTTCGGGTGCTGCCCCATGAATATGGAAGGTATTTCCTTCAACAAATGCTGGGGTGAAAAATGGCACGCCTTGAATATGATCCCAGTGGTAGTGAGTAAAAAACCAGTAGGCTTCAAGTGGCTGCTGAGGTTGTAAACTTTTACCTAGCATCCGCAATCCGGTGCCGCCATCAAAAATCAAGCGTTTTCCAGCGACTCGCATCTCAACACAGGATGTATTGCCGCCGTATCGAACTGTCTCTTTTCCAGGAGAGGGGACACTGCCTCGGACTCCCCAGAATTGGACAACAAACTCAGAGGAAGGACTTGTTTCCATTTTCTTGCTTTAAGACTTTAAAGTACGGCACTGACCCTGATGACGCAGTAGGTGATCGCATAATACTAAAGCGACCATTGCTTCTACCATAGGCACTGCTCTCGGTAAGACGCAAGGGTCATGTCGTCCTTTGGCGGCTAGTATTGTCTCAACGCCTGTGCTGGTTACAGTACGCTGTTCTTTTCGTATGGTAGCAGTGGGTTTAAATGCTACCCGAAGAATAATATTCTCCCCATTGGTTATGCCACCCTGAATCCCGCCGGAGCGGTTGCTTACGGTGCGGATTTCACCTGTTTCGTCGGTGTAAAATTCGTCGTTATGCTCACTACCTGTGAGGAGGGTTCCGGAAAAACCCGAACCAATTTCAAACCCTTTACTCGCAGGTAGGGACATAACCCCCTTTGCTAAATCGGCTTCCAGCTTGTCAAAAACTGGTTCTCCTAAGCCTTTTGGTACATTTCGGGCAATGCATTCAACCACCCCACCAATTGAATCACCGCTACGCCCAATTTGCTCAATTCGTTCAATCATCCGCTCTGCACATTCCGCGTCAGGGCAGCGGACGATATTACTTTCTACTTGCTCTAGGGTAACGGTATTCGGGTCAATGATGCCTTCTAAATCTTGAATGCGCTTGACGTAGCCAATAACTTCAACGCCAGCGACTTGTGAGAGGATTTTTTTTGCGATCGCACCTGCTGCAACTCGTCCAATCGTTTCTCGTGCTGAGGAACGTCCTCCACCCTGCCAGTTGCGGATACCGTATTTGGCATCATACGTCGCATCGGCATGGGATGGGCGATACGTCTGTTGCATCTCGTCATAATCTTGGGAACGAGTATCTTTGTTGCGTACCAAGATAGCGATGGGCGTTCCCAAGGTTTTCCCCTCAAACATCCCGGAAACAATTTCGCAGGTATCCGTTTCCTTGCGGGGTGTCGTAATTTTGCTTTGTCCTGGACGCCTTCGATCCAGTTCAAACTGAATTTCTTGAGCGTCAATTTCCAGTTGTGGGGGGCACCCATCGATCACAACACCAACGCCACCCCCGTGAGACTCGCCAAAGGTAGTAACCCGAAATAGATGCCCAAACGTGTTGCCCATAATGCTTATTGGAAGAAGGCTAGCGAATACTGATCTTAACAGTCCTTCTTGTTTACAAGTAGGCGATCGCTTCCTGAATCACCAGATAGTGATGCAGTGTAGTAAAATAATAGATTACTCATAATTTATGAATACAGTACACTAACGCTCTTGTATGCCTCCCCAATTCCCAGTTGACGTTTCCACCACAGGCACAATGAACCAATCGTCTACCTCATTGCTTGCGTTAACCGTAGCACCCGCTCAGGTATTGCGGGGTTTTCAAGCATTGGAACAGTCAGGAGAGGCGATCGCACGTTTGGGGAAGCGTCCATTGATTGTAGGAGGCGATCGCACATTAGCGACTCTGGCTTCTCAACTCCAATCTGTCCTAGAACATCAGCCATTAAACTACTCCTTCGCTTCCTACAGCCCAGATTGCAGTGAAGCGTCCTTAGCCTCCCTCCAAAAAGCCACCGCCTCGCATCAAGCGGATTTAATCATTGGGGTTGGTGGCGGTAAGGCGATGGATACCGCTAAAGTTTTAGCGCACCAGTGTAAGCTTCCGGTTGTCACGATTCCTACCTCTGCGGCTACCTGTGCGGCTTGGACAGGTTTATCAAATATCTATTCCGATCAAGGCGCTTTCTTATATGATGTTGGTCTTGACCGTTGTCCAAACCTGCTAGTACTCGATTACAGCCTGATTCAGACAGCACCCCAACGTACCCTAATTGCTGGAATTGGTGATGCCTTGGCAAAGTGGTACGAAGCTTCTGTTAGTAGCGGCAGTTCTCCCTTCACTCTGATTATTTCTGCTGTTCAACAGGCGCGAGTCTTGCGCGATATCCTGTTTCAAAAATCGGCTGATGCGCTTAAGGAACCGGGAAGTGAAGTTTGGCGGGAAGTCGTCGATGCTACGGTTCTACTAGCTGGAGTCATTGGTGGCTTAGGGGGGGCACAGTGTCGTACTGTCGCCGCTCACGCAGTTCATAATGGCTTAACCCATCTGCCTGCGGCTCATGATGTTCTTCATGGTGAGAAAGTGGCGTATGGTATTCTCGCGCAGTTGCGTTTAGAGGAGATGCTTCAGGGCAACCAATTGGCAGCATCGGCACGACAACAGTTATTGAAGTTTTACGCTGAAATTGGTCTACCCCAAAGCCTAGATGACCTAAATCTTGGGAACATTACGCTACTAGAATTACGGCAAGCGGCTGAAATTGCTTGCTCACCTAGCTCTGATATCCACCGACTACCCTTCAAAGTTGTGCCTGAGCAGTTAATGGCAGCAATGGTTTCCACCACAACGCCCGTGGAGAGAAGTCGTAGCCACCAAGAGCTAACAACGGCGATGAATGAAGAATAGAATTCTAGTCGTAGAGACGTTCCAGCGGAACGTCTCTATATAGTTTTTTAGCGAGAGTTCATCTAACTCAAGGAAGAACTCGTGTTCCTCTATACACAAGGCATTAACAGAAGTCTCAACCCTTTGGACGAATCAAGTGAGGCTTATACCCCTTCCGTCAGTCTGGGGTAAAATCTTAACCCTTCATACTGAAAATCCGTAAAAATACGGTCTATAAACTGTTAATAGTTTTGTTAACTTGAGGTAGATACTACCAATAGGTTTAAACCCAGATGATACTAGACACTAGAGGTTAACAGCGCTTGTTTGAACCATTTCATCGTTCCATAACGTAGACACGATTTCCGGTATAGGGCTGGGAGTGTCACTTGAAAAAAGAGCAATAGAGTTACAGGGTGGAAATTATACTTCTATATTTACTGGCTTTTGTAGTTCAAGAATGAGATTTAGTAAGACTGATGTCAGGTGTTTGGCCATCTACTGTTTCTGACTCAGAGAGAAGCTTTCTCCTCAAGAATCTCTGAATAGTTGCACAAGCGATCAACGTAGACAGAACGATGACAAGAATTTTGATCATTGAAGATGAGCAAACCGTGCGAGAGAATCTTTTAGAACTCTTGGAAGCTGAAGGGTTTGAGGGGATTGGGGCTGAGAATGGTGCTATTGGTGCGCGTTTAGCACTCTCCTACCTACCCGATTTGATTATTTGCGATGTAATGATGCCCGAACTCGATGGTTTTGGTGTACTTGAGTTGTTGCGTCAAAATCCGCTCACAGATACGATTCCATTCATTTTTCTGACTGCCAAAGTAGACCCAGCTGATCTACGCAGGGGGATGTGTTTGGGCGCTGACGATTATCTAACCAAGCCAATTCGGGCAAAAGACCTCCTACAAGCGATCGCTACTCGACTGGAAAAACAAGCTGCGATTGAGAGACAACAAGCACAAAAACTTGATGAGTTGCGCGGTAGTATTACCCTGTCATTGCCTCACGAACTGCGGACTCCCTTAAATGGTATTTTAGGTTATGCGGAACTGCTGATTGCGGACTATGATGCGCTCGAACCCGCTGAGCGATTGGAGATGCTAGAGGGCATCCGGACTTCGGGAAAACGCTTATACCGACTGATCCAGAATTTCTTGCTGTATGCAGAACTGGAGTTAATCTCAACTGACTCAAGACGATTAAAGTCACTGCGGAGTGAGCAAACTCAGTATGTTGAAACACTGATTGCTGACCAAGCCATGCAGCAAGCTTGTGCCGCCAACCGAGAAGCTGATTTGCACTTAAAACTGGTTGAGGTAGGGGTACAGATATCTGCTAACCGCCTCAATAAAGTGGTTGAAGAACTGGTGCAAAATGCCTTCAAGTTTTCGAGGCCTGGTACACCAGTAACAATCTCTAATAGAGTTGAGGATGATACCTTGATTCTGTCTATTACTGACAATGGACGAGGTATGAGTGCTGAACAGATTGCAGGGCTTGGTGCTTATCAGCAATTTGAACGGAAACTATACGAACAACAAGGTTCCGGTTTAGGGCTGATGATTGCTAAACGCCTGAGCGAATTACATGCTGGGACGCTGACCATTGAAAGTATTCCTGAGCAACAAACAACTGTACTAGTGGCTCTTCCTATACTCAGAGACTGTGCTTCTGAATCTGCATCGTGCTGATATCCAACTTCAGCCATTAGCTATTAATCTTTGCTGACACTCCCCAATCTAAAGACGGAACTTAGACAAAAATCAAGAACTATTGTTTGGGCTTGAAATTTGTTTAAGTCCCGTTAACAAGAAAAGGAACTAGTTTTCGTTGACTGACTTATGTCGTTTACTTGGTATAGGCATAATCAGCAACTTATCGACTCTATTACCATCCATATCCATGACTTCAAAACGCATTCCCCGCCACTCAAAATGATCAGTGGCAATTGGGATGCGTCCCAAGTGCGTAACGACAAAGCCTCCCATCGTGTGATAGTTACCTCGTTGCTCTCTGGGTAACTCCTCAATTTCAAAAAGTTCAAAAAACTCTTCTACTGGCAACATCCCATCCACTAACCAAGAACCATCATCACGCTGTACGGCTTGCGGCTCATCAATTTGATCAACTGAAGGAAGATCTCCCACAATTTCTTCAAGAATATCGTTGAGGGTGACCAACCCCTGAAGCACACCATATTCATCAACAACCATTGCAATGTGAGTGCCAGATTGCTTAAACAGCTCTAGAATCTTCAATCCAGGTGTGCCTTCCGGCACATACAAAGGACGGCGTAAAGTTGATGTCAAGTCAAGCGGCTGATTGTTCAGACAGCGAGATAGCAAATCATTGACATGTATGACCCCAAGCACATTATCAAGCTCACCCTGGCATACCGGAAACTGAGAATGAGTGTTATCAATAATCACTTGCCGATTTGTTTGTGCCGGGTCATCCAAGTCAAGCCAGACGATATCCGGTCGTGGTGTCATCATCGCACTAACTCGCCTATCTCCCAAGCGAAACACTCGATTGAGCATTTCTTGTTCCGCTTCCTCAAATGTTCCCGCTTCGGTGCCTTGCTCGATTAAAATTTTAATTTCTTCCTCAGTAACCTCTGGCTCTCTAGAGGGTCCAATCCCCAACAGCCGCAGAACCAAATCGGTCGAGTAGCTCAACAGATGCACCGCAGGCGCAGCAATTTTCGCCAAAAAGCGCATGGGAGAAGCCACACCCACGGCAATTTGTTCAGGATTGTTTAACGCTAACCGCTTGGGTACCAGTTCACCGATTACAAGTGAAAGGTAGGTGATGATCAAAACCACAATAAACAACGCGATCGCATTAGAGTTGGCGGACAAAAATGCTATTGGAATCAGTTTCAACTGAGTTGCCAGCTTCTCCGCCAGAGTTGCCCCACCAAAAGCACCGGCTAGAGTGCCAATGAGTGTAATCCCAATCTGAACAGTCGAGAAAAACTGATTTGGTGACTCCGCCAGCTTTAAAGCGTTGCGAGCCTTAATATTTCCCTGATTGGATAGCTGTTGCAGACGTACCTTCCGTGCCGATACCACTGCCATCTCCGACATAGAAAAGACCCCATTGAGGATAATTAGCAAAAGAAGGAAGAAAATTTCGAGAGGTATGGAGGACATTTATTTAATGGTCGGTGGTGAGAAAGAGGTGCCCTTAACGTTCTAGTATCTAGTATCCTTTCCTGCTCTAAAACATCACCTGCCCCTGGCAAGACTGCGAGTTTTCGTGAGGCTTCATAAAATGAGGGAGATAGACCGCTATGATTAGCGTTTATTATCACGAGCCAAGTATTCTGTGAACCCATGCCATTTTCTTCAATCATTCGGGCACTAGAGCGATCGCCCCTGACTGGTGAACTGCTCGCTGTACTGAATCGCTCCTCATCTCTACAGCTAAATGGTGTTTCCCGTCTTCCAAAAGGATTGGTAGCGTCCGCCCTAGCAAAGGCGAGTTCTCGTAACTTGTTCGTGGTTGCCAGCACCCTAGAGGAAGCAAGTCGTTGGGCAGCCCAACTCGAAGCAATGGGTTGGGATACTGTCCACTTTTACCCAACCTCCGAAGCCTCACCTTATGAGCCATTTGACCCAGAATCGGAAATGACTTGGGGACAAATGCAAGTCTTAGCCGATTTAGTCAAAGGTGAGGAGTCAGTCGATCCTCCTTTAAAAAGGGGGGAGAACAACGGACAACTAGCAATCATCGCTACTCAAGCCTCGCTGCAACCGCACTTGCCTCCAGTTGCTGCCTTCAAGCCCTACTGCCTCACCCTCAAGCAAGGGATGAGTTGGGACTCAAAGAGTGTTGATGAGAAGTTAGCACGACTGGGTTATGAGCGGGTTCCCTTGGTAGAAACAGAAGGGCAGTGGAGTCGGCGTGGTGATATTGTCGATGTTTTCCCGGTAGCCGCCGAGTTGCCAGTGCGGTTGGAATGGTTTGGGGATGAGCTTGACAAACTACGAGAGTTTGACCCAGCAACCCAACGCTCGTTAGACAAAATTGAGCAGTTGGTACTCACGCCTACGGATTTTAGTCCAATTATTGTCGCCTCATTAAGCGAATCGCAGCGAGAACAAGTCAAATCACGACTTTCGCCAGAAGACCAAGACTATCTAGAAGCCGGGACACCACCAGAAGGCACTCGCCGGTTCTTAGGGATTGCCTTTGATCAGCCAGCGTCTCTTCTCGACTATCTGCCAAAGAATACCTTGATTGCCATAGATGAGTTAGAGCAGTGTCGAGCGCATAGCGATCGCGCTTGTGAACACGCGCAAGAACAACTGGAATCTCTGGCTTTCCCTCTTCCCCCTCTTCACCGCTCTTTTGACGACTCTCTGGCAGCCTTAGGACAAGGAACTGAGCAAGACGCTTCCCGATTCCCCTTGGTTTATCTCTCAGAACTGGTGGAAGAGTTAACCGACAAGGGTTCTACAAAAACTGTTAATCTTGCCAGCCGACCTGTACCCACGACACCTCACCAATTTGCCAAGCTTGCGGAGGTACTACGGGGAGAACGCGATCGTAACTTCTCTGTTTGGCTGATTTCCGCTCAACCTAGTCGTTCTGTCTCCCTACTCCAAGAACACGACTGTCCTGCCCAATTCGTCCCCAACCCTCGCGACTATCCAGCGATTGATAAGCTACAAATCCAGCACACGCCAGTCGCGCTCAAGTATTCAGGATTGGCAGAACTCGAAGGCTTCATTCTGCCTACCTACCGCCTTGTGGTCGTTACTGACCGCGAATTCTTTGGGCAGCATACCCTCACAACGCCCAGTTATGTCCGCAAGCGACGTCGTGCTGCCTCAAAACAGGTAGACCCCAACAAGCTACGACAAGGGGATTATGTCGTTCACAAAAACCATGGTGTCGGTAAGTTTCTCAAGCTAGAAAGCCTGACGATTAACAACGAAACCCGCGAGTATTTGGTACTTCAGTATGCTGATGGCTTACTGCGGGTATCGGCTGACCAACTAGGAGTATTATCCCGGTTTCGCGCTACCGGAGAGCGACCGCCAGAACTGAATAAGATGTCTGGCAAAGCCTGGGAGAGGACAAAAAGTCGGGTTCGTAAAGGGATTAGAAAACTTGCCGTTGATTTGCTGCAACTGTATGCAACGCGATCGCAACGCCAGGGTTTTGCCTACCCAGAGGATTTACCTTGGCAAGAAGAGTTAGAAGATTCCTTCCCCTATCAACCTACACCTGACCAGTTGAAAGCAGTGCAGGATGTGAAGCGAGATATGATGAGCGATCGCCCGATGGATCGCTTGGTTTGTGGGGATGTCGGCTTTGGTAAAACAGAAGTAGCAATTCGCGCCATTTTCAAAGCTGTTACGGCCGGTAAGCAAGTTGCTGTCCTCGCCCCGACGACAATCCTGACTCAACAGCATTACCATACCCTCAAAGAACGCTTTGCCCCTTATCCGATCAATGTCGGTTTGCTCAACCGCTTCCGCAGTGCTGAGGAACGGCGCAATATCCAACAACGCCTCACAACTGGGGAATTAGATGTTGTCGTCGGTACGCATCAGCTTTTAGGTAAAGGGGTGACATTCCGGGATTTGGGGATGTTGGTGGTGGATGAAGAACAGCGCTTTGGGGTTAACCAGAAGGAGAAAATCAAGACACTCAAAACTCAGGTTGATGTCCTCACTCTGACAGCAACACCGATTCCGCGCACCCTCTATATGTCGTTATCTGGGGTGCGAGAAATGAGTTTGATTACCACACCACCCCCCTCACGTCGTCCGATTAAAACCCATCTTGCGCCTTACGATCCCGAAGCAGTACGCACAGCGATTCGGAATGAACTGGATCGAGGTGGGCAAGTATTCTATGTAGTACCGAGAGTTGAGGGCATCGAAGAAGTTGCCACCCAAATCCGGGAAATGATACCAGGGGCAAGACTTGCGATCGCACATGGTCAGATGGACGAAGGGGAACTCGAAGCAACGATGCTCACCTTTGGTAATGGGGATGCAGAGGTCTTAGTCTGTACCACCATTATTGAGTCTGGGTTGGATATTCCGAGAGTCAACACCATCTTGATCGAAGATGCTCAGAAGTTCGGGTTATCCCAGTTGTACCAGTTACGTGGACGGGTTGGACGTGCGGGAATTCAAGCCCATGCATGGCTCTTTTATCCCAAGCAACGGGTACTTTCCGAACCGGCACGGAAGCGCTTACGAGCGATTCAGGAATTTACTCAACTCGGTTCCGGTTATCAACTGGCGACACGGGATATGGAAATCCGTGGTGTTGGTAATCTCCTGGGTGCGGAACAGTCTGGACAGATGGAGGCAATTGGTTTTGACCTTTATATGGAAATGCTGCAAGAGGCAATTCGGGAGATTCAAGGGCAGGAAATTCCGAAAGTGGACGACACGCAGATTGACCTCAATCTCACTGCCTTTATCCCGGCTGAGTATATCCCGGATTTAGACCAGAAAATGAGTGCTTACCGGGCTGTGGCTTCTGCGAACTCGAAGGAGGAATTGACTCAGCTAGCAGCAGATTGGAGCGATCGCTATGGTCAAATTCCCCCAGCCGCGCAGCAATTGTTGCGTGTGGTGGAACTCAAACAGATTGCGAAGTCGTTAGGGTTTAGCCGAATCAAACCGGAGGACAAGCAGCACGTTGTTCTGGAGACACCAATGGAGGAACCGGCTTGGAACTTGCTGAAGGAGAATTTACCAGATCATATGCGATCGCGTTTTGTCTACACTCCGGGTAAGGTAACTGTTCGGGGTTTAGGTGTCCTGAAGGCAGAGCAACAATTGGAAAACTTAATTAACTTTTTAGGCAAAATGCAAGGAGCAATACCGGAAGTAACCTTAGTCTAAATTTTCAATAAACGGGCATAACTCAACAGCAATGGCTTACAGTGACTTTAAACTCAGTGAACTGATAAAGACCTTTAGCTTAACTCTTAGCGAAACAGTTGACTTGTTTGCAGATGTTAACGAGGTTGAGTGTAGTGAAAATCTAGCTTTTAACCTCAAAGAGAATATTCCCTTAGCTGTAGCTATTGGTACAGAAAAAGCCCGTTCTGAAATGATTATTGTCCCGATATTACTAGAGATGAAGAGACGATTAAAACATCAAATTAGTTTATTTTCAGGGACAGATTTTAATGTGGATTTTGACAAAGGATTAAATGGAATTTGCGATTTTATAATTAGTCTTTCTCCGGAACAGCTTTTTGTTAAGGCTCCAGTAATTACTCTTGTAGAAGCCAAAAATGATAATATTAAATCTGGCTTGGGACAGTGTGTTGCCGAAATGATTGCAGCACAATTGTTTAATGAACGCGAAGGGAATGATATCCAACTAATTTATGGAGTGGTGACAACGGGAGAACTTTGGAAGTTCTTGAAGTTAGAAGGTAAACATGTATCTATTGATTTAAGCAATTATCCTGTCGGTAATGCTAATAAAATTTTAGGGATTTTATTGAGTACTATTCAGGATACTAAAATAGATGAGTAGCGCTCTCCTCTCTAACCATGACAGCCACAGTCCCTGCCGTCGAAACAGAACCCTTCTACCCCAGTGCTGATGGTGAACCCGTGGCAGAAACCTATGACCACCTCTATGCCTTACTGACTACTTTAGAAGTACTGAAACAATATCTAGCAGATCGTCAGGCAACAGTTTTGGGCAATCAATTTCTTTACTATGCTCAAGGCTTTCCTAAGTTACGGGTTGCCCCAGATGTGATGGTAATCTTTGACGTGGCACCAGGTGGTCGAGACAACTACAAAATCTGGCAAGAGGGGCAAGTACCCAGTGTGGTTTTTGAGATGACATCGGGTGGGACAAAAGATCAAGATCAGGTGTTCAAGAAGACGCTGTATGAGCAGTTAGGGGTAAAAGAATATTGGCTATTTGACCCTAAGGGTGAGTGGGTAAAAGAACAGTTGCGCGGCTATCGGCTAAGAGGCGAAGCTTACGAACCAATCCAGGATAGCCGTAGTGAGCCTCTACAGCTACGGTTACAGGTTGAGGGAAGATTGATTAGTTTTACCCGTGAAGATACGGGAGAAAAACTGCTCATTCCTGATGAACTGGCAGAGGCGTTACGGCAAGAAGTTTTAGCTCGTCAGCAGGCAGAGGAACAAGCACAACAGGAACGCCAACGCGCTGAACAGGAACGCCAACGTGCTGAACAGGAACGCCAACGCGCTGAACAAGCAGAATCGCAGGTAGAACAGTTGAAAGCAAGGTTGCGATCGCTCGGTATTGACCCTGATACTATTGCGTAACGCGGATTTTGGAGATTCTACAACCTACATCAAGGCATCTGCTTGTTCCTGCGTTGTAATAACTGCGCCCTCTGGTACTTGCACCCCGTCACGCAGTGTTACGTCAATGACTAGCGCCCCAGTGCCGATAGTTACGTTGTTGCCCACCTTAGAGCGGAATAATACGGCATCATCCTCAATCGTTAGGTTGTCACCAACTTCGAGTGGACCATGAAACACAATGTTATCGTCGGTGTTCAGGTTCTTACCGATGCGAATACTCGTACCCTTGAGAGCATGAAAGGTTACTCGATCCTCAATCTCTGCATTGTCACCAATGATAATGGGTGAGCCTTCATCAGCACGAATCGCTGTACGCTCTCCTACCACACTATTACTACCCAACCGCACATCTCCAACGAGCCGAACGAATTCATCAAGCCGGACGTTCTCACCCAGGGTAGGACTAACAGGGTTAGGATTCCAGGAAGTCTTCGGTGCAACGCTTGCTCCAGTCACCAAGTCAAACCCCTCTTCCTCGTAGAGTTCGCCGTAGTGTTCGGCAAACTCCTCATTCACCTCCAGGACTTCATTTTGGAATTCAGAGTTAGCTTCTGTTTTTAGTGGTAAGGCATCCGCTTGGGCTTGATTTGTGATGACTGCCCCAATTGGCACCAAGCGATCTTTGCCAATTCTCACATTCGAGAGAGTCGCACCGTGCAGTACAAAGGCACCGTCTTCTAGCACTACATTGTTAAGACGGGAACGGAAACCAATAAACGTAAAGTTACCGATACTTGAGTTCTTGATGTTAGCTTGGTGGGCGATACTGACTCGCTCTCCAGTACTACTTGATCTCGCCCCGCAGGGTGTGGGTGGGGCTGGGGTATTATCGAGTGCCAGAAACAGGATATTGTCTTGGAGGTTGGTTTCATTGCCAATACAGAGACGGGTTTCGGGTTCTGCACGTAGGATAGTATTGCTAGCAACGAAGACGTTTTTCCCTACAGAGACATCGCCAAATAGTTCCACCAGTGGGCTGATGTAGCTGGAATTCACCACAACCTTAGGTGGGCTAAATAAACTTACTAAGTCACTTTCTTGAGCAGCTATTGCGGCTGTTCCCGACAGCAACGCGCTCAAGAAAATACCAGCTATAAATATGAATTTAAGCTTATTGTTGAATTTTTTGTACATCAGAAAGCTTCTATAGGTTGAGACAAAAAGTTTGCATCAACAATAGTATGTGAACAAGAGCGATCGCGCTTCTTACCAGTTGAAGGCAGCATCTGGAGAACCTGATAGGTTCGCTATACCCCTCAAAACGAAAATCTAGGCTCACTGAACGTGCGTGATAGATAATAAGGAACGCCTCTAAAGTTTTCCAGGGTCACACCAATCTGAGAAGTAGGCAACTAATATAGGCTTGCAATGTCCTGATTTATTAAACTCAGGGGTAACCAGCACAGTAGAAGATTAATGGAAAATTCTTTCCTGGACACCCAACCTAATTCTCCCAATGTGTCCCCATTGTCCGATCCTTCAACTGCATTTGATCGCACCATGATGCAACGGTGCATCGAACTTGCCCACCGCGCCCTCGGACGAACAAGTCCTAATCCCCTCGTCGGTTCTGTGATTGTCCAGAATGGTGAGATTGTGGGAGAAGGGTTTCATCCGGGTGCGGGTCAACCCCATGCGGAAGTCTTTGCGCTGCGGGAAGCAGGTGAAAAGGCGAAAGGAGCGACGATTTATGTCAATCTGGAACCTTGCAATCACTACGGACGAACGCCTCCTTGTTCAGAAGGATTAGTGGCGGCAGGTGTAGGTAAGGTCATAGTCGGGATGGTTGACCCTGATCCACGGGTATCCGGGGGAGGAATTGAGCGATTACGTGCCGCAGGGATTGAGGTTGTGGTAGGAGTCGAAGAAGCGGCTTGCCGTCAGCTTAATGAAGCGTTTATTCATCGCATTCTCTACAAGCGTCCTTTGGGAATTTTGAAGTATGCGATGACCTTGGACGGGAAAATTGCTACGATCAGCGGTCATAGCACTTGGGTTACGGGTAAAGAGGCGCGATCGCATGTGCATCAACTCCGGGCGGCTTGTGATGCGGTAATTGTTGGTGGTAATACGGTGCGTCAAGATAATCCTTACCTAACCAGCCATCATCCCGATGCTCACAACCCACTGCGAATCGTCATGAGTCGCACGTTTGACCTACCAGCAGATGCTCATCTCTGGCACACGGTTGATGCCCCTACCTTAATCTTGACTGAGCCAGGAGCTAATCCGGATTTGCAGCAACAGCTAGTGAAAAAGGGTGTGGAGGTAGTGGAACTGACGCCCCTAACTCCTCGACAGGTAATGACTTATTTGTATGAGCGGCAACTTTCGAGTGTGTTATGGGAATGTGGCGGAACTTTAGCAGCAAGTGCGATCGCGGATGGCACTGTGCAAAAAGTTCTTGCTTTCATTGCTCCGAAAATCGTCGGTGGCAAGGTAGCTCCCTCGCCAGTCGGGGATTTAGGATTTGCAACGATGACAGAGGCTCTGACGTTAGAAAGTGTCACTTGGCGACAACTGGGGTCAGATTATGTGATTGAAGGCTATTTGCCTTGGCAAAATAACACGGATGAGGCAGGTGGGAGATAAGGCGGCGTTATGAATTTGAGACAAAAAGCAGCATAAATCATGCTCGAAATAACGATTTGGAGCTTGTTGGTCGGCAATGTTGGTTGGCAGGCGGTAGTGGTGAGTGGATTGCTGCGCTGGCGGCAAGTTGTTAACAGTCAGCAACAGCAGGAGGAGGAAGAAATTTTGACGTGTTTTGAATCAAAAGAAGACTTTCCAGCGGCAAAGGCGGTACAACACAATGGGAGGGCTGATTACTCTAACCGTCCGCATGAAGCTTCTACAGATCCGCAGCTTGTTGGCTGGGAATTCAAGATTGTGCGAGCCAGTCGTGACTTATTTCGTAACCCAGTGGTTCTTCAAAAGCTGTGTGAAGAAGAGGCAATGTCTGGCTGGATTCTATTAGAAAAACTGGATGATCGACGGGTACGTTTTAAGCGACTAATTGCTTTACGCAATGTCTTAGATGTCAAACAGCTTTCCTATGACCCGTACCGCAGTCATTACGGCTCTTCGTTGACACCCCTAACCTGGGTAGGTGCGATCGCTGCTGTCCTGATGGTTGTTGTCCCCTCCTATTTTGCTTATAACTTAGTATCAGGAATGCTCTCTCATGCCCAGGAGAATCCACCCGCATCTCCTTATGAGGAGATACCACCACAAGATTTTCCTCCAGCCCAGTAAGAGTTTTATCACTTGGCTAATATGCATTTAAATTAGTTGCTAAATCTAGCTATTTTTCGTTTACTGTTGTTAGCAAATATCTAATTATCTACCGTTAATACCAATCACTAAAACTTTGCAAAGAGGGATAGGACTCTTTTAGTGAATTGGTTAAAGGGAAACGTAAATTCCTTTTTTGCTTTTACGTTATCCCTCTTCTTAAATTTACCTCAGCTTATAGGAATTCTCATATCAGTGAGGCACATCTTACTTTCTTGCCAATTCCCAATTCCCAATTCCCTGCGGGTGCGCTTCCTCATCCGGAGGGAACCTCCGGATGCCAGCGTCACCCAATTCCCGAAAACCCAGAAGTCTGTACCTCATCCACCTGAGACTCACTATATTATTTATTAAAACTTTGGCTCGATCCATAATAGGAACAGTTAATCAGTGCAGGCACTTCATTAGCAGACTGCTGTTGGCTATAAAGGAAAACCTCATCAACCCTAAACCAATAAGAACCGAAGCCTATACAATCTCCTACTCTAGGAATAATCGGGTAAGTTGCAAACCAATCCATGTTTTCATCAGGCTTCCATACAGCATCAGAGCCTCGACTTGAATGATAAACAAAATGAATTTTGTACACTAGCTAATACTTCTGTGAAATCTAGACAAAACTGACATCTTAAAGAGGAAACTGCCTCTTTAGAATAAGCACATTATTGAACACAACATAGATTATCTGCTCTCGCATTTAACTTACTTGCTTTAAGTAATCCCTATGCGTTGACTCTTAACTGTTGAGTGACAACGGGCAACAGTTAGTAGTGAACAAAAACTAACTAAATTCAATGTGTAGTTTAAATGCACATTAGCTTAGCAGACAATCTCCATCTCTAAGCTAACCATAGCTAAGAGAAGCACTGTTGCCAAGGGTCGGGACTTTCTCCAATGATTAAGCATCTCTGTTTTGGCTGCCTAATTTCGGAGCAATATAGCAAAGGGCAGAGGGCAGAAGGCAGAAGGGAAAAGATTGACTGGCAAAGGTTTCAGTATTTAGCGCAAGTCCTAATCACCTTGGCGACTGCTATAAATACCTATTACGAGTTGTATCCCAGATTCTGAGGATGTAGTTTGGTTTGAAATAATTGTTGAAATTCAGTGTAAGTAACGCTTACAGGGGCTTGTGCTTCTTCATTCGTACTCAAACACCCCATAATCTAGGTACAAATTACGCTTTTAAAAAGAAAATCGCTGTCATGCTTAAGCCAACTGTGTAATGTATGGAAAATTTACACAGTGACAAGGACTGAAAAGATTAAGATACGTCTTTGTTTCTCAAACCTTAGATAGCTAGAGAATTTGAGATAGGAACTTACGAGTCCGTTCTTCTCTGGGATTCTGGAAGAATTCTGTTGGTTTTGCTTCTTCCACCAACACACCACCGTCCATGAGGACAATTCGATCAGCTACTTCACGGGCAAAACCAACTTCATGAGTAACAACAACCATTGTCATCCCGCTCTGAGCAAGCGATCGCATTGTATCAAGCACTTCCCTTACCATCTCTGGGTCAAGGGCAGATGTTGGCTCATCAAATAGCATAATCTTAGGTTGCATCGCCAAGGCGCGTGCGATCGCAACCCGTTGCTGTTGCCCTCCCGATAGCTGACCAGGGAACTTCTTCGCCTGTTCCAAAATTCCTACTTTCTCCAGCAACTTCATTGCGTTTTCTTCGGCTTGTGCCTTTTTCTGTCGCCGTACCCAGATCGGGGCTAAAGTGACATTTTCTAGCACAGTCAGGTGTGGGAACAAGTTGAATTGCTGAAACACCATCCCCACTTCCCGGCGAATTGCATCAATGTTACGCAAATCATGGGAGAGTTCAATCCCATCAATGACGATTTTTCCTTGTTGGAATTCCTCTAAAGCATTAAATGTTCGGATAAACGTCGATTTTCCCGAACCAGAGGGACCCATTACAACGACAACTTCCCCACGATGCACCGTCATGCTTACACCCTTGAGGACGTGAAACTGACCGTACCACTTATGGACATCTGTCGCGATGATGACTTGCTCTTGAGCCGTTAACTGGGAATCATCTAAAACTAGATTTGCTTGCTGATCTTCCATAATTTTTTACCTAAATTAGTGATTGGTGAATAGGAATAGGTAATTGAGAGCGCTTCCCAACCACCAGTTCTTGATTAAACTCTAGCGCTGTCCGACATTCATACTGGCTTCGAGGCGTTGACCGACGGATGACATCGCATAACAGAAAACCCAGTAGATCAAGCCGATGAATGGATAAGCTTCATTGGAACGCCCAATGTATGCTGGGTTGGCAAGAATTGTTTTCGATATTCCAAACAAATCTAAAAATCCAAAGATAGAAAGTAGGGATGTGTCTTTGAACAATCCCAGAAACGTTCCTACAAGTGCTGGAATCACAGCACGTATCGCTTGAGGTAGCACAATCAGGAGAACAACTAAGGGCGCACTTAAACCTAGTGACCGTGCAGCTTCTCCCTGTCCACGAGGTACGGATTGTAGACCCCCTCTCACATCTTCTGCGATGTAGGCAGCACTAAATAAAGTCAATGCTATTATCGCTCTTGGCACCCGATCCACCTGGCTGAGTTCTGGTGGCAGGAAAAAAGGCAGCATCACCATACCGAGAAATAGGATGCTGATTAATGGTACTCCCCGAACAATTTCAATGTAGAGAGTTGAAAGTAAACGGACTACTGGCAGGGGACTTTGGCGTCCAAGAGCAAGTAAAACGCCTAGGGGAAACGATAGGCTAATACTAAGAACGGCTGTCAATAAGGTTAGTACTAGACCACTCCATACGCTAGTCTGAAGATTCTCTAAGCCTAAGCCACCTTTGAGCAACCAGAAGACAACTGGAATAGAGATAACCCAGAGGAGGGGTAGCCAACGGCTAAATTTGATATCGAGCTGTCGTCCAACCCAATAGCCAACTGCCACAAGAGCAATCTGTCCACAGAGGATGAGGCGAGCATTCAATCCAATGGGCGAAATCAAAACTAAGGCTACAGCGATCGCAAATCCAATCAATACAGGACGACTCCAAGGGCGAGATTGCATTTGGAGATTCCCCCAAGTTAGACCTCCCAGGAAGGTGATGATTGCCAAGATGAGCCACAGACGCCAGACTGAGTCCGCAGGAAAGCGACCTGCAAAATATAGCCTCAAGTTATCGCTGACCACAGCCCATTTTGCCTGTGTCGTTGCCCACACCAGAAAGCTACTGATTGCCTGAAATATTACCAACAGGAAAACAACGCTGAGGATAACGTTGTACCAGGTACTAAATAAATTTTTCCGCGCCCAGTTCCAGGGTGTTGGTCTGACGCTGGGTGGGGGAGCCATTTCAAGGGTCATTGTTAGTTGTTGGTTATTAGTTATTAGTTATTAGTTGTTAGTTGTTAGTTGTTGGTTGTTAAATAGCTGCTTATGACCAACCACTGACATTTACCGTTCTTTAATTTGTACGGTGCGGTTATACAGGTTCATGAGTAGGGAAATAGTCAAACTAATTGTGAGGTAAGTTCCAGCAATGATCAGAAAAACTTCTGGCGCACGACCTGTCTGATTAAGCGTTGTGTTTGAGACGGCATAGAGATCAGGGAAGCCAATTGCGATCGCTAAACTAGAATTCTTTGCTAAGTTCAGGTACTGACTTGTCAGGGGTGGCACAATTACTCGTAAAGCTTGAGGTAAAATTACTCGTCGCGTGATAATTCCAGATTTTAGTCCCAAAGCGCGTGCCGCTTCCCCCTGTCCTTTCGGTACCGATTGAATTCCAGCACGGACAATCTCAGCAATAAAACTCGCAGTAAAGATCGTCAGTCCGATAAGCAAGGCACTGAACTCTGGAGAGAGTTGCAGCCCACCTAGGAGTTGTGTACCTTCCACTCTCGGAATTGTTAGGTTAAACGGGGCTGTCCGGCTGATGATTAAAGCCAGTAGTGCTGCACTGGCAATTGCCCCTCCTGACCACAGCAACCGTTTACTAGGGATACCTTGTTCCACCCGCAAACGAGTACGCCAACGCCCAAGCCACGCGGCTGCCAAAATTCCACTTGCTAGTAAAATCAGCCAAATTCCTGTCCCTGATGTTGGATTAATCCAAGGGACAGCCATACCACGCTTTGTAAAGTAAAACGGAATCAACGATGGAGCAGTTTGAGCATCAAGCGCTGGCAATTTGTTGAAAACCGTATACCAGAAGACCAGTTGTAGCAGTAAAGGTGTATTCCGGAAGATCTCGACATAGACAAGCGCCAACTTGCGAACTAACCAGTTATCAGATAGACGGGCAACACCAACAACTAATCCCAAAAGTGTCGCGAGGATGATGCCGATTGCCGACACCCGTAGCGTGTTAATCAACCCCACCCTCATCGCTTTACCAAAGCTATCAGAAGGGCTAAAGGGAATGAGACTTTCACCAATATCGAAAGAAGCTTGGCTACCTAAGAAACCGTAACCAAATGGGATACCCAACCGCTGCAAGTTGAAGTTGAGATTGTGCCAGAGAAGGGCAAAAAACAGTCCCACAGCAACGATGGCAATGACCTGTCCAGCTAACTTCCAGAAGCGGCTATCCCGTACTAGGGTTGAAAAGTTCTTGAAATCAGACAACCCTAGTGAATTTCCACGAGACGATTGTGTAGTCATCGGGCTTACCTTAGCGGAATGGTGGGGAATACATCAAGCCACCCTCACTCCAGAGCGCATTTTGTCCACGCTCTAGCTTAAAGGGTGTACTCTCGCCAAGGTTGCGCTCATAAATCTCGCCGTAGTTACCTGCTGCTTTAATCGCCTGCACAGCAAAGTTATTTTCAAGTCCTAACCCTTTACCCAAATCTCCTTCTGTACCCAAGAGACGCTTCACTTCAGGGTCAGTTGTGCTTGAGGCGATTTGATCAACATTTTTCGAGTCAACGCCCGACTCTTCTGCTTGAATCAAGCTGTAGACGACCCACCTCACCACATCAGTCCATTGAGGGTCACCCTGTTTGACGGCTGGGGCAAGGGGTTCTTTTGACATCACAACATCAAGAACCAGATTTTCATCAGGATTCGGTAATGTTGAGCGTTTCGATACTAGTCCAGAACGGTCTGTAGTAACGCCTTCACAGCGTCCTTCTTGGTAAGCGGCGAAGGTAGCGTTGTCATCTTCAAAGACAATCGGCGTGTACTTAACTCCAGCTTTCCGCATTTGGTCAGCTAGGTTTTGCTCGGTTGTTGTCCCTGTTTGAACGCAGACCGATTTACCTTCTAAGCCTTTTAAGTCTTTGATACCACTAGACTGTTTTACCATCATGCCCTGTCCGTCATAAAAGACAACAGGGGCAAAGTCTAATCCGGTTGAAGTCTCCCGGCTAATTGTTAAAGTTGTGTTGCGGCTCAGGAGGTCTACTTCACCGGATTGTAATGCTGTAAATCGTTGAGCTGCACTGAGGTTACGGTACTCAACTTTTTCTGGATCGTTAAAGATAGCCGCCGCGATCGCACGGCACACATCAACATCAAGTCCAGAGTATTTCCCTTGTGAATCTACAAAACTAAACCCAGGCAACTGACCGCTAACCCCACAAATCAGATTGCCGCGACTTTTTATCTTCGCTAATGTACCTGAAGCTCCGGCTTGAGCTTGAGAACTACCTTGGGTTGTCGCCGCTTGTTTGGGATCTCCCGTAGCACAGGCTCCCAACGAGACAACAAATACTGTGGCAGCTAGCAAAGAACCAGCTTTACGCCAATAACTCCATCTACCCATGAACCCCTTGCCCTTATTTCGATTCCTTCATCGTTACTTGATATTATTTGTCTATCAGACTCCCTAGAAGGTATAAACCTATACAGTTCTTCATAGACCCTTTGAGGGACGGCTCTTGATAGAACAAAGGACAAGCTTAAAGGTCTCGCGCTTTTCCGATTGCTGAAGCGAGGAGTGAGCTGGGCTGAGGTATCGATGGCTTGACTGAACTACTAACGTTGCGCTGCCAAATCGCGGATGAGAGATATCCGGGAGTAGATGTAATCGCTTATAATATCAGCTTCCTGGGTATCAAGCGATCGCTTTTGCTTGAATTGCTTTAGTATCCACTGCACCAAACTTGCATCATCCTGTTTCAGCAGTAGATTGGTCTGAGTTGTTTCAATTAAAGACCATAACTGTCGCAGCATTGTGGGAGTCATAGAATCTCCTTTTTAGGTAAAAACCCTGGCGCTTGCTGGGGTTTGGGGGAAACTGGTCTTTGAAGACCGTGTAAGTGATCCGTTCAGAACACGGCATTACTTAAGAATTCCTTAAGAATTCTTTTGTCTTCTCTACAATAGCTGATCTGGAGATACCACGGGCAAGATCACACAAGTTGATACAAGAGTTACAAATCTCTTAACAAAGCGTACATTATCTTGATAAACGTAAAAGTGGAGAATAGGAGAGTCGAACTCCTGACCTCGGCGGTGCGATCGCCGCGCTCTACCAACTGAGCTAATTCCCCTAGTTACCTCGGATTCTAGATTAAATCCTAAAACCTTAAATAACCGTTTCTTATTGTAACACTTTCTGTACGATCCATCTGTCCGGAGGAATAGAATTGAACTCCAGCTTAGGAACAGGAGTAGTGAAAAAGACATAAAAAAAATCTCCCTTGTCCTGCTTGTCCCCATTAGTCTCTACTCCCTATATACGGCTAGGCTGATGTGTAGTGCCAGAATAGACTTGCTGTACTCGGTCGAGTTCGAGTTCATTAAGATAATCTACAGTCCAGCTAGCCTGACGCTGAAGCATATGAAAAGGATAGGTATTTGCTACTCCAACAACCTGCATTCCAGCCCGCTTCGCCGCTTCAATTCCAGCGAACGTGTCTTCAATGGCTAAACATTCTGAAGCATCGGCTTTCAACTCAGGATACTGCTGATTTAACTGCTCAACGGCAAGAAGATAGCCATCGGGTTCAGGCTTACTCACCTTAATGTCGTCACCCGCTACGATTACTGTAAAGTATTGCGCCAACTGAGCGCGACTCAGTACCAGTTCTACCTCACAACGGAGTGCGCCGCTGACAACACCCATCGGCAACTGCGCGACACGAATTTGGAAAATCAAGTCTTCCACACCTGGATAGATAGGCAACTTCTCCAGTGTTTCTAGCTGGCGCTGGTAAGCTTCGGCTTTGCGGGTAATAATCTGATCTAGGTAGCTGTCTGTAACGACTCGACCTCGACGTTTGAGTATATCAGTAAGACAAACGCGATCGCTTCTCCCCAGACAAATTTCCCGGTACTCCTGAGGAGAGGGACGTAGATTTTCCTCAATCAGAATCGCTTCAATTAGCTGCTGGTGAATTGCTTCATCTTTAATAATGACACCATTAAAATCAAACAGAACTGCCTTTAAAGTCATGCCGTTGTGCTAGAAAGCTGGGGCAGGAAAGCCCTCAGAACCAAAATCATCAAGTGTCTTACTGGTAGATACCTGCTGTGCTGCTGAATAACCCTCAACTGGGATAGGTTTCATTGCTTGCGTTACCTGCTGCAACCAAAACACGTCCTTTGTTTGTACCGCTTCAAAACCTGCTGCCCCCATCCAAGCATCTAAATTACCAGCCGCATAAGCTTTGATGTACGGTTCCTCAAAAACTTCAGTTAACCAATCGACTTGGCGTATCGTTTTCTGATTGCCGTCCAAAATTAAAACTTCCCCACCTGCCGTAAGTAACCGGAAGCATTCCCGTAAAATTGCCTTAGTTACGCTTGGGGGTGTCTCGTGAAACAACAAGGATGCTGTAACTAAGTCGAATGAGGCATCCGGGAAACCTGTCTCTTCTGCCTTGCCGTGACGCCATTGAACATCTAACCTTGCGGCTTTCGCTTTGTGGTCAGCCATTACCAGCATATAGGGTGACAAATCTAGCCCGATTACCTCGGCTTGAGGAAACGCTTGCTTCAACATCAGTGTAGTAGAACCCGTGCCACAGCCCAAGTCCAAAATTCTTCGTGGCTTTCCCTGAATGCTATCAATCAAGCCTTGACGTACCCATTTTTCGCTAGGGGGTAGCACGTATTGGGTAATCGGGTCATAGGAGGTTGCTGCACCACCATTAAGGTAGCCTCCCTCAATGCCGTGGAAGTTTTGACTACTGTAGTACTGAGGATATGTTACATCAGGGCGACGGAAGCGATCGCTCTCGGCTTGCCAGTCCTTACTTTCATAGAACTGCCGCAACTTTTCTTCATCAATAAAGCTTCGGATGATTGGAGATAAGAAACGATCCCAAAGTGTATCCTTGCGAACTGCCATAGCCGTAGACCTATATTTGCGTGGATTGCTCTTGACTCACTAGGGCAGCCAGAGAAAGCCTTGCCCTCTTTACAAATTTTAATGTAGTTTCTCTTTCTTAAATCAGCTTTACTACTGTTTTCAATTCTTTACAAATCTGCTGGCGCTTGTAGTATAAATGTAGTATAAAAGAAGTAATTCCAGGATGAGCTGAGCGATTGCCCTTAGCGCTGCCCAAAAGGCGATCGCAAGCTGATTCCTGTGTTACAGATGTTGTTAGAGGCAAACGTTTATGCCATACGAAAAGCTGGAAATTTCAACCCCAAAACCAGTTCTCTCTTGGGCGAATCATTCCCTTGGCTCAGATGAAACAAAAATGGCAAAGAACGTTGCTTCACTGCCATTTGTGTTTAAGCATGTGGCGCTAATGCCAGATGTTCACCTGGGGAAAGGAGCGTTAGTGGGTTCTGTCGTTGCAACCAAAGATGCTGTTATCCCGGCCGCTGTCGGGGTGGATGTTGGTTGTGGGATGAGTGCAATCAAAACTCCATTTGTTGCTGAACAATTGGAGGGGAAACTCAAGCAGATTCGTCTGGATATTGAAGCAGCAATCCCGGTTGGCTTTAACCAAAACAAAGATGTTGAGAAAACTGTAGCTAACTGGCCAGGGTGGCGTGATTTCAAAGAACTTCATTCTGGAGTACAACGCCTAGAGGGAAAAGCCATGAAACAGATGGGTTCTCTTGGAGGGGGTGAAAGATTGCCCCTTACTGTAGTAATGCAGTAATCAAAACTCGTCCAAATCGGTGGAAGCTGAGATGCCAATACCGAGGGAAGCGATAATACGCCCCGTAGAGAGCAGAGGGACTTGGGCATCCTAATTAATTAGGATGAAGGTGTGCTCCGAACTATACCAAATAGGAAGGTATAGAACCAAGCAGAAATGTCTTGGTCAATTGCAACTTTCATTCATGATATTGTGAGGTCATGGAACCCACTAATATCAGCCTCGAAGTTCCCCATTTCGCCTACTTGTTTGGCTTCATTCAAACCGATGGTCATCTGTACAATAGCACTCGTAATCGCGGTCGCTTAAGTATAGAGGTCAGCAAGAAGGATGAGGACATACTTTGGGCATTCAAGAGTCTTATACCCTTCAATTCTTCTGTTACTGAGCGTGTGCGTACAACTAACTTTAGTAGTAATCACACATCCGTTGTTTTGAAGGTTTACGATAAACGATTTCGAGATTATCTTGAATTATGGGGATTACCGAGTGGTAGTAAGTCAGAATTAATAAAGCCACCTAGTTGTAGCTTCTCTAAAGTGGATTATGTTAGAGGTCTGATAGACGGTGATGGTTCGTTAGGACTCACCTCTAAAGGGTTCCCTTTTCTATCCCTGGTTACGTCTAGTTCACACATTGCTGTGGAGTATCTAGAATTAATCAGTCAGATTACGGGTAAAGTAAAGACTGTTAATAGAAACACTAGGGATAGAGTCTACAACATAGTTGTGTACAAAGAGGATGCTCAACTTTTAGCAAAAAACTTATACTATGACGATTGTCTAGCTTTACCCAGAAAGCTAACTAAGGTAAGTGAAGTGCTGAGTTGGTGCCGCCCTAGTGATATGAAGCGGGTGAACAATAGGAAGCCTTGGACATCTGAAGAAGATCACTTTATTACTACCCATTCACTTGAGTCTTCAATGAAAGTGTTAAGCAGAAGTCGAAACAGTGTTGAACTTAGGCTGTGGAGACTTAATAAGCTTAGCAAGCAATTAGTAACAAATTGAATCACTTTATTGAGGTTTGCCTCGATACCGAAAATGCTGTCTGGTTGATGTTGCATTCTGGTTCACGCCATATCGGCAACATGCTAGCGCAGAACCATATCAGCACCGCTAAGCAATTGGCGAAACTGGCAGACACCACTTTGCCCGATCCAGATTTAGCTTACTTTGTTGCAGGGACTCCAGAATTTACTGCCTACTGGCGAGACTTACAGTGGGCGCAGGACTATGCGCGTTTCAATCGCGATGTGATGATGGCACGCTTCCAACGAATTGTGGAGAAGCATCTCGCTGGGGGTAAGCCAACTAAGCCTCTGCTATCGGTGAACTGCCATCACAACTACGCCGAGAAGGAAGTCCATTTTGGTGAAGACGTGTATGTTACGCGCAAGGGTGCTGTTCGGGCGCGAGAGGAAGATTACGGCATTATCCCTGGTTCGATGGGGACAAAGTCATTCATCGTCAAGGGTAAGGGTAACCACGACAGCTACTGTAGCTGTTCGCATGGTGCCGGACGTTTGATGTCTCGCAACAAAGCGAAGAAGCACTTTTCACTGGATGATTTGGTTGAGCAAACCCAAGGTATTGAGTGCCGTAAGGATGAGGGTGTTTTGGATGAAATTCCAGGTGCTTATAAGCCAATTGACGAGGTGATGGCTAATCAGTCTGACCTTGTGGAGGTTGTGGCAACACTGAAGCAGGTTGTCTGCGTGAAAGGTTAGATTGCCCGTTGGTGGTTAGAGGACGATAAAACTAAAGAAGGCAATAAAGTAGTCTGAATAGGCTGACTACTTTATTGCCTTCAGTTATACAAAGCTAGAGAAGCTTAGCTTTAGGGTTTAGTAGCGGCGAGAGAAGTTTCCACCACGACCACCACCACCGCCACCGCCGCCAGGACCTCTGCTTTCACGAGGCTTAGCCTTGTTAACTTTCAAATCACGACCCATCCATTCAGCACCATCTAGTGCCTCAATAGCCGCTGCTTCTTCAGCTTCTGTTGCCATTTCCACAAAACCAAAGCCGCGTAGACGACCGGTTTCACGGTCAGTGGGTAACTGAACCCGCTTTACAGAACCGTATTCTGCAAAAACAGCACTGAGGTCTTCTTGAGTAACCTCGTAGGATAAGTTGCCTACATAAATTGACATGGATCTTCTCCAAAATCAGAAGGGTGTAGAGATGTAGATTTCGGAGAGAAGCCTGTCAAGACTAAAAGCAATAAGCCTGTCAATGAAAACAAAACCTGCAACCGAATTAACTCTCTTCCCGAAGGTAGCACAGTAGCTAAGCCCTTAGGTAGAGAGTAAAAAAATATTTTACAAAAAGTAAGGTTTTGGAGACTGAACCCTTCATCTTCTCCAACTTAACAGAGTCAATAGACAAGGGCGTCAGATTGTAAGTAGGCAACTGCGATCGCTTCTCAGTAAGAGCTGTCAGCTTTCAGCTATCAGCAGTCAGCTTTTAGAAACTTGTGCATGAGAGGTGAGACAACAACCAAAGGGAAGCGAAGTGTTAAATAGTAGCATAGATTACAAAAGATTTGAGGGGGACTGTAACCCCTGACCATCTGGTATGGCAGAAGGCAGAAGAGTGACGGGTTAAGGTTTTAGTATTTGGCGAGAGTCAAGAGTCGCCTTGGTGACTGCTAGGGCTTACTTGAACAAATCGCTTGAATTTGAACCTTGAGCTTGGTCATGCCTGTCTTAACAGTGGTTAGCTAGCATGAACCTATGAGATCTTCTGATTCTTTCTCCAAATATAAAAGACGCCAAGTACTGCGACTGGCTGGACTGGCAGCAGGCGCTTCTATCCTGCCTACAGCTTGCCGTGCTGTGCAATCACCGTCAGAAACGGCAGATGCCAGAGTTCCTGAACTTACCACACCAACCCCTGCGGCTACGCCTAACACTCAATCAGCGGCTCAAAACGTCAGTCGGGTTGTCCTTGTGCGTAGTGAAGACCGAATTTCTGGTACTCGTAAAGCTTTGGATTTACTCCAGCCTCAAGGAATTTCTGGTCAGACTGTGTTCCTCAAGCCTAACTACAATACGGCTGACCCCGCCCCGGCGGCAACGGATACGAAACTGCTAGAAGCCTTAGTACAGGAATTACAGAACGCGGGTGCTGGACAAATTACGATAGGCGATCGCTCTGGTATGGCGGATACTCGTCAAGCGATGCAGACAAAAGGCGTATTTCAGCTAGCTGAGCGTTATGGGTTGAAGGCGATTGTGTTTGATGAAATGGGTGCCGATGATTGGCAATCTTTTCCGGCTGAGGGTACCCACTGGCAACAGGGATTTGCGATCGCACGTCCGGTTCTCGATGCGGGTGCTGTCATCAACACCTGCTGCTTAAAAACACATCGCTTTGGAGGACATTTCACTCTCTCCCTGAAAAACACAGTAGGAATGGTTGCCAAGTATGTTCCTGGCAACTCTTATAACTACATGCAAGAACTACACTCCTCACCGCATCAACGCTTGATGATTGCTGAAATCAATAAAGCTTACCAACCCGCACTGGTATTAGTCGATGGCGTGGAAGCACTGGTGAATGGTGGGCCAGAAGCAGGCAAGAAGGTTAAGTCTGGTGTAATTTTGGCAGGGACTGATCGTGTGGCTGTCGATGTTGTGGCGATTGGGATTTTGCGATCGCTTGGTACGACAGACGCTGTCTCTCGTGGTTCTGTCTGGGATTTAGAACAAATCCAAAGAGCAGTACAGCTAGGGTTAGGCAGTAGTAGTGATGAACAAATTGAAATCGTCACAGCAGACACAGCTAGCCAAACTATGGCAGACTCAATCCGCAAGTTGATTGTTGCCTAAAGGAGTAAATCTGTTAATGAAAGCGGTCACGATTAATCAATATGGTTCGGCTTCTGTCTTGCACTATACAGACATTGAACAGCCTCGAATCAAGCCTGAGCAGATGCTAGTAAAAGTTCAGGCAAGCAGTGTTAATCCTGTGGATTGGAAAATCCGCTCCGGACAGCTTCAACTTCTTACAGGCTACAATTTCCCCCTTGTATTAGGCTTTGATGTTGCGGGAACTGTTGTGGAGGTGGGTGCCGGGGTGACACGCTTCAAAGCGGGTGACGAAATCTACGCCTACCTCGATTCCATACCGGGAGGCGCTTACGCTGAATATGCGGCTGTGTCAGAAAGGGCCGCTTGTCTATTACCCAATAACATGACTTATGAACAAGCAGCGGCAGTTCCTCTTGCTGCAACGACTGCCTTGCAAGCATTGCGAGACTTAGGTTTAATTCAGTCGGGACACCAAGTCTTAATCAATGGTAGTTCAGGCGGCGTAGGGACTTTTGCCGTGCAAATTGCTAAGGCGCTTGGTGCTGAGGTGACAACCGTTTGCAGCACCAAGAATCTGGAGTTGATGACATCCTTAGGTGCTGATCATGTTATTGATTACACCAGCACGGACATTACTCAAGATACAAGGCAGTACGACATTATTTTGGATGCGGTTGGCAAGCAATCCTTTTCTAGCTGCCAAGCGATTTTGAAGCCGAATGGGATTTACGTTAATACCTTGCCCATGCCTGACACTTTAGTGCAGGGTTGCCTCACATTCTTCTTACCCGGTAAGAAAGCGAAACTGGTCATCGCTCAATCGAATAGCAAGGATTTAGGCTTTCTCAAGGAACTCATTGAAGCGGGTAAAATGCGATCGCTTATTCAGCAAACCTATCCTTTATCCGAAGTCGCCACTGCTCATACTACTAGCGAACAGGGACGGGTAATTGGCAAGCTGGTAATTACCATGTCTCACTAGCGACGACAAGCCACATCATTATTTGCCCTTCAGTTCACCGTAACCATAGCTTCTCCCTTAAAACCTATCACCTACGCGCCTTAACCTTGACAGGATTAGGTCTCTTATTTCACTCAAACGAGAAGTGCTATCAATGCACATCAGCTTACTCACCCGTAATCTGTATAAACACAGTCCGTTTTCGGGGACCATCCAGCTCAAAAAACAAGACGGATTGCCAAGTCCCTAAAGCCAATTGACCATCCACCACAGGAATCACTTCACTGGTACTCAGCATCATTGCCATGAGGTGAGAATGAGCATTCATCGGCTCATCCGGTGGAACATCTCTTAAGTGCAGGTCGTTGTGTAAATACTTTTCTGACTCAGGCGCTAACTTTCCCAAATGCCGCTTGATATCTTCTAGTAATCTTTCTTCATTTTCATTAATTGCTAGTGCTGTTGTTGTGTGCCGGGAGAATACTAAAACTTGACCTGTTTTGAAGGCGGTTGCTTCAAGAATTTTTACAATTTGAGGCGTAATATTACGAATACAAATTCCTTGCTCCGTTTGTATTTCAAGTATTTCATTCTTGATTTGCATATCTTTACTTAATTAAATCAGCAGCTTGTGTTTATAGCGGTTTCCTGGAGAGATAAGGGACAACTCAGGTGTATGAAACCTAGCCAGAGCAAGGAAAACAAAAAGTTGGTCGCTGATAGCTGACGGCTTTCTGCTATAGATATTGAGCAGCGAAGAACACTCGTTTGGTTGTCAATCCCTCTAAAGCTTGAGTGAACGATATTATCATTGGTAGAGTTTGAAACAGTGAAAGTTCTTTAGCGTAAAATTTAGTATCTTTTTGAGTGAAGCAAGGCTCACTTCTGTTAGTCTTCTCAAAAAGCGCAAGCCTAACTCAGGCAAGCACAAAAACTACTAACTATAAATTAATAAAAATTTAACAAATGACGATGAAACACTACTGCGAAGAATGGGTTAAAGACTGGTGTTTTGAGAATGGTTGGACAGATTTATATGTAGAGCGTTGTCACTACTGGGCATTTCCGCCAGGAGCAGTCATGCCTGAGCCAATTCCACCTAGGGTTCTTAGATTAATTAAAGCGGAAAAAGGCTTGAGTAGGGACGAAAGATTTTTGTCAATTTCCGCCGTAGTAGTGACCGTCGTTGCTGCAATTTTGAGTTACTTGCTAAAGTCGCCTATGCCAATGGTTTTGGCTTTTGCGTTTGGTGCAGTCTCGGTGGCACTTTTGGAGGTTGAGGAGAACTAAGTTGTCAGTTGAGGCTACATCAGTATTCAAGATTGTCTATCCTCGACCGTGTTGGATTTAGCGATCGCAGATTCTTCTGTCTTAGCTGCCTCGATAGAAGCAGCTTTAGCCCGTTGCATTGCCTTTCCCACCGTAACGTTGAGCTGGTCGCCCAATAAAAGTACCAAAGAAGTCATATAAAGCCAAAGCAGTAAGACAATCACAGCACCCACAGCACCGTAAACTTTGTTGTAATTGCCGAAATTTGCGACGTAGAGCCGAAATAGCCCCGATAAAATTGCCCACGAAATCGCTGCCAAAACGGCTCCTGGCATTATCGGTGTTCCTTGAGTCCAACGACTTGGGCCAAAGCGGTAGATAAAGGCAAAGGCAGTGGCAACGATTCCCAAAGCCAAGGGCCAACTCAAAAGTCGCCAGAGTGTTAATAAAATCCCAACTCCACTCTGTTGGGCTACCATTCCCACAAGCCAACCACTGATGAATACCAGGAAAGAGGCAGTAACCAGAAGTACGATACTGCCGATTGTTAGACCCAGAGAAATCAACTTGGCTTTCCAAAAGGGTCGTGTTTGTTGTGAAGGAATTTCATGGATCTGATCGAGGGCATTCATCGCGGCACTAAGTGCTCCAGAAGCTGTCCAAATCGCTAAGAGGAAGCTAAAAGAAAATAGACTGCTACTTTTTGTCCGGCTAATCTCATCTCTAAACGCACGAATGAGTTCCAGTACCTGGTCGGGTGCGACTTGGCTCAGTTGGTTTGCCAAGTCGCGGAAGGTGTCTTGTAAAGATTCTTCAAACAATCCAATCGCTGTGAGAACTGCCAAAATTGCTGGAAATAGAGCCAACATGGCGTTGTATGCCATCTCAGCAGACAAACCCATCAACCGACGTTTCATAGCACGGGCGAACGTCTTCCTCAAAGTTCCCAAATTTAAGTAACGAAAGAAACGGAAAAAACGGGAAGATAACATAAGCTCTGATTTTGGCAGCGAGGTATCTTATATCAAGTACGCTTGAATTCTTCGTATATTAGTGGTCACTCTCTGTCCGTTATCGGTTGTACAGATGCAACTAATTACGCCACCACTAGCAAAGCACCCCGATCCACCCAATGAAGTAACTAATCGAACTTGATATTGATCTTACGAATTACTGTGCCAAATTTATGGACAATTGACCTATGTAAGTGGTCAGTCATGCGATCTACACAAGGCAGTATTTGACAGCAATTAAGAGAGGAACACTGGTTGATGAGCAACGATGTCACGCAGTGGTTAGCGCAAATCAAAGCACTGAAGCAGCAACTAGCTGAGACGATTAGCGATCGCGATACAGCTTACGAAAGTGCAGATAACTGGCGTCAACTATACAATACTGAAGCACAGCAGCGCCGAACAGAAGCACGGCTTGCCCAACAACAGGTCGAAACCCTCAAAGCCGAACTACGGCAACTGCAAGGGGAGAGTTCGCGCCCGAAAGCCGATGACCCAGAATCGGCATCAGCCATTGAGCAGGAACTAGCGAAGATGCAGACCGTTGAGGAATTGCGGACAAAGCTCAAAGACATCATGGGAGAACGCGATCGCCTTCTCGATGCCTTGAAAACCGAGCAAACTAACCACGCCCAAACCCGCAAAAGTTTAACCACAGTTATTGGAGACACCATCGACCAACTCTCCAAGGAACGTGGGAATCACTCCGCTACTCAAGCATCCCAAGCCCTCAAAAACTAACTGTTTCTGCTTGAAACTTCATTCCATATCTACGGCACCAGAACATACCGCATTTTTGCAGCAGCTATCGAAGTAGGTAAAGAACGCGATCGGTAGATGCGGTAAAACTATCTTCTTAGCAGTGTTAGACTGCTTTATTCGGTAGTATTACAAAATTTGGGTGTGTTAAATTGCACTTATCAATTTATCAATAAAGCATTTCCAACAAGGGAGTTAGAACGGTGGGTGCGGCATAACATCATTGGTATGGTGATTAGATCACCCTGTGTGGTTGGATAATTAGTTGGACTGCTTAATCCTCTGGTTGTGACGGTACTTGAGATTTGTTAGTGGATGACAAAGTTCATGGTCTAGAACTGCTTTATGAAGCTTGGTATACGCAGAGGACAACTCACAAAATGGAAAGATGATCGCGGATTTGGCTTCATTCAACCCGTTGATGGAAGTCAAGAAATTTTTCTGCACATATCTGAACTCAAAGACGCGACTCGTCGTCCACAAGTAGGCGATACAATCTACTACCATGCCGTAGCTGGTCAAGATGGCAAACTTAGCGCTTGCAACGCCTTCATTTTAGGCGCAAGAAGCAAGCCAACCGCGTCATCTTTGAATAACAAAGCTACATCTAACGCTGCATCCACATCTCCGTTTCCAGTGTTGGAGGTGTTGCTGTTGTCGATTCTGCCTTTAGTTGGGGCGATTCATTTTGCTTGGACGACTTCCAATCCGCTTCCACTCATTCTTTATCCTGCGATGAGTCTACTGACCTTTGCCCTATACGCTGATGACAAGTCTCGTGCTAACCGACGGGCCTGGAGAACGCCAGAGAAGACACTGCATCTGTGTGAACTTGCGGGTGGATGGTTGGGTGGATTTGTAGCCCAGCGAAGACTGCGACACAAAAGTAGTAAGAAGTCCTATCAGGCTGTATTTTGGGCGATTGTCACGATTCATTACATCGTTTGGTTGATTTGGCTATTTTTGGGCAAAAGTACAATGAGTTAACCTTCAGATAACACTAGACAAGATTCCAGTAAGGCGATGACCTGCTCTCTGGTCACAGTAGGAAACCCATCTAAAAAATCGTCAATCGATTCTCCTGCTTTGAGATAGTCCAAAAGCGTCTGCACAGGAACTCTAGTACCCGTAAAAACTGGGGTGCCGCCCATAATCTCAGGAGATGCGCTAATAATTAGGGAGTCTTTAAGCATAAGTCTTTGACCTCCGGGTTCCGTACTCAATAGTTTATCAAGTCTCATGGGACAGAACCCTCTAGAGTAGCTCTAAATTAGGCAGATAGAGCGGTATAACAATTCAAATGCTGTTACCTAATCAAATCACATGGTTTCATCAGAACTAATCTCGACATTGCGAGGGCTTAGCCGCGCAGATAAATTCTATGTCATGCAAGTTTTAATCTCGGAACTAGCCCAACAAGAAACCGAGCTGATTAAGCCTGATCAATCTTATCCAGTGTGGTCGCCCTATGACGCGGTTGAAGCAGCCGATACGATGTTAAAAGTGCTACAAGCTGCTAAAACTCAAGACCATGCGTAACGCTCAACGGTATCCTTTTATCCCTAGTGATGTTGCATTGGGCGAAGCCAGTTTTCGTCCATTCTTGCCTCTCACTTTGGCTTATCAACAAAGTTCTGTTGCAGCATCTGGTTTATTGGACACCGGAGCAAGCGTGAATGTGCTTCCGTATTCAGTAGGAATTGAGCTTGGGTATGTATGGGAACAACAAACAACAGCATTAAGTTTGACGGGAAATTTGGCTCAGTATGAGGCGAGTGTCGTGCTTGTTCAAGCTGTCGTTGGGCAGTTTGAGCCTGTCCAACTCGTGTTTGCATGGACGCAGGCTACAAATGTACCACTCATTTTAGGGCAAGTTAACTTCTTTATGGAGTTTGATATTTGTTTCTATCGCTCACAATTGCAGTTTGAAATCAGTCCGAAATCCGTAGTGTTGGAGTAATCGGCTCAGGCACCGTCACAAATACAATTAGTAGAGAGAGCTTCAAGGGAGAGAATGCTAATGACATTGCAGGAATTACAAAAGCAGGCATTGCAATTGCCAATTAGCGATCGCTGGCGTTTAGTTCAATCCGTGTTGGCATCAATCGAAAAAGAAACGTTGTCATCTATTTCACCAAGTTCAACGATACAACCTTTGACTAATCTCGACCCTTGGACTCAAAGCCTAATCGGTTCGATTCAGCTACATACAGACTATTCAACAGAATCCTATGTGGATTATCTAGAGGAGAAATATAGTTGAAGCGGGTGCTGTTTGATAGCGATGTATTGCTGGATGTTTTAGCGCAACGCCAACCGTTTGTGATTGCTTCTGCACAAGCATTAAATACAGTGACGCAGGAACAAGTACAGGGGTATGTTTCAGGTCATGCAGTAACCAATATTTTCTACATCTTACGCCGTCAAATTGGTAGTGAAGCAGCACGGGAACTGCTGTCGAGGTTATTACAGCGTATTCAAGTTGCCAGCGTAACGGACGAAGTAATTCGGCAAGCATTGCAAAGTTCTATGGCAGATTTTGAGGACGCTGTGACGAGTGCTGCGGCGAATGTTGCAGGTTTAGAAATGATTGTGACGCGAAATACATCTGATTTTGTAACTTCTTCAGTTCCGGCAATAATGCCAGAGGAATTTTTGGCAACACTATCCGAGTAAGCAAATGTACTAATGCTGCACGACAAGTCGCTGTACTGGAACGGATCAAGCTGGTTAGAGAGGATATAGCCGATATGATCATAGTTAAGTGTTTCCAGGCTTGTGGTTGGTTGCCGATGACCTATTGGTTGGGAATATGGGGGTAGTGTTAGCTGCGTTGCAAGAAGGGTTGGCTGCACCAGAACATACCGCATTGTGCAGCAGCTATCGAAGTAGGTAAAGAACGCGATCGGTAGATGCGGTAAAACTATTAATAGTTGCTCTGCTTCGTCTCTCGGTCGGGCAGTATTCAAAGGTTATCTGCAAGGTATGTTATGCAATTAGTCCAATAGAGTTAAAGTATTCCCTAGAATCATGCAATATCTTCTCTTCGATACGTGTATTTGGTTAACTCTAGCTGCCAAACCAGAATCACGTCCTCTTTTGAAGAGTATCCTATCTGGTCTTAACCAAAACAAGTTGAAAATATTGCTTTCTGATGTGACTGTTGAAGAGTACAGTCGTCATAAAGATAGTATTGTTGGCAAAGACACTAGTCCATTAAAAAATCACATTAAAAATGCTAAAAAAATTCAAGATTATCTTGATATTTCTGAACGCTCAGCTTTTTTAGCTCTTTTAAATAAAGCTAATGATAATATCGATTCATCTGCTAAGAAAGGTGTAAATGCTCTAGGCATAATTGAAAGCATTTTTGACAATATAAATACTACAAAATTGCCTAGTTCTGCTGAAATATTAATCAATGCTTCTCAAATTGCTATTAAAAAACAAGCTCCCTGCCACAAGAACAAAAACTCAGTTGCAGATACTGTGATTTATCTTCAATTCGAGAAATGGGTTAAAGAAACAGAAGCAATTAAGAACAATGTTGAGTTTCATTTTGTAACAGAGAACATCAAAGATTTTTCGAGTAACAAAGACGAGCGAAATCCTCATGAAGACCTTCTCATTTTTAACAAAGACAGCGTCTACTACCACATAGATCCTTATAAGGCATTAGAGAGAATAGAACTTAAAGATATTCCGCCAGATGAATTCGATCTATTTGAAAGCCGCTTACGAATGAACAGAGACGCTTCATCCCCTTGCACTAGTGTAGAGGGGCATGTTTTCAGTGACAACGAAGGGCGTTGGTCTCATTCCCAGTTTGGTGGCGGTCTCTCTTGGCATTTGGTTTGTGCAAGATGTGGAGCATTGCTAGACACAGGAGATTTCTTTGATTAACTGGGAATGACACTACAGGAATTGCAAAAGCAGGCGTTGCAATTGCCTATTATCGATCGCGCTTCAGTTAGTGCAAACTCTTTTAGAGTCGCTAAAACGGGAAACTCACCCAATCTCGCAACGGGGAAACCTGTCTCGGCTTCGAGGGATTGCAAAAAGTTCGGTGGCTGCAGGTGATACTGATTCTGAAGAGTTTGATACCATCGATACCTAATCAAACTCTGGTGCCCAAACCTCAGCCACTGCCATCTCCCATCCCGGTAGCAGTTCCGACACTGTAAGTACATCCCCATCCCGTAAAAGTACTTTCTCCACACCCAGACGATAAACCTCCATCGTCCGACTTCGCGGGTCAACTAAAACCCCAACCTGTGTTCCTAAAGCTAAAAACTCCTGAATCTTCTGACGCAACTTAGATAAGGAGTCAGTTTTAGACTTGACCTCAAACATCAAATCAGGGACTAACTGAGCATAGTCTCCTGTGGTTCGCCGCAATCGCTCTGCTCGTACAAACGACGCATCAGGCGCACGCACGTCCTTATCGGTATTCGGAAGAATAAATCCAGCATTGGATGCAGTCACTCGCCCTAACCTACGAGGTCTGACCCAATTACGCAACTGAGCGATAATCTCAGCAGCGACTTCATCGGATTCATACCCTGACGGACTCATGACAATAATCTCCCCACTCACCAACTCCATCCGATAGTCCGGATGCTGCACTTGTAATTTTTCCAGGTCTTTAACCGTCAATCCCGGCATCCGATTGACTCTCCCGCTTTGAGATAGTCCAGAAGTGTCTGCACAGGAACTCTAGTACCAGTAAAAACTGGCGTGCCGCCCATAATTTCAGGGGATGCGCTAATAAATAGGGAGTCTTTAAGCATAACTCTTTGACCTCCAGGTTCCGTACTTAATAGTTTATCAAGTCTCATGGGACAGAACCCTCTAGAGTAGCCCTAAATCAGGCAGATAGGGGGGTCTGACAATTCAACTGCTATGCAAGGCACCCAATATCTTTAAGCATTTCGAGATGCTTTTGCACGGGTGCAAGCGTATTTGCGGCAATCATCCCACTAGCAGCAACAGCAGGTAGACCAATTCCAGGAAAGGTTGAATCTCCGCAGCATAGCAGTCCTGGTAAAGGTGTACCTGAACCTGGAAAAAATCCCTCTCCAGCTCGAATTGCTAGCCCATATGACCCTCGGTAGCGTCGGAGATACCGCTCGTGTGTGAGTGGTGTACCAACTAGGGTGACATCACAACGCGATCGCACATCCGGAATGATTCGCTCCAAAGCTTGCCACATCACTTCTGCACGCACCTGCTTTTGTCGCGCATACTCTTCACTCCGACGATCCATTCCCTGCCAGAGGTCATATGGTTCATTTCCCGGTGTATAGACATGAATGACGTGCTTTCCAGATGGGGCAAGAGATGGGTCGAGAAGTGACGGAATTGACACCAGCACAACATTCTGCGGAGCTGTCACGCCCTTTTCCCAATCGTTAACCACAATATAATGACAAGCCAGGTTTGGGGGTAGTCCTTTTGCCTCAATACCGAGGTGGAGGTGCATGAAGCTGTCACACTCAGGTGTCGCCTGTCGCTTTGCTCGAAATCGTTTGGGAACTGCTCCTTCTGGCAGTAGCTTGAGCGTATCCCAAACCGAAGCATTTGACACAACAGCTCGACGCGATCGCATTTCTTTGCCACCTCGCAGACGCACACCAACTGCGCGATTCCCTTCTACCAACACTTCCTCGACATGAGTGCCAAGCAGAAGTTCACCACCATGTCGCTTGAGTCCCTGCACCAGTGCATCAACAAGAGCGCCACCACCACCCACTGGATAATCCAGTACAACACCGGGTCGATACCAGTCTGCAAACATAAACGCCATCTCCGCCGCACTCGTACCATCGGCTGGCAGTCCAGAGAGGAGGAAAGACAGCAAATTAAGCCAGTTGCGCGTAAATGGGTCAAAGATAACGCCGTCCATAATCCGGCTGAACGAACCCGTTAGCTTAGAAATATTAGGAGTATGCCGTACTAAAGACGGGGCAAATCGACCCACCGTAAGCGCCGCACCCAGATCCAAGCGCATTGCAGCAGGCGGAATGGCAACAGCAGCACTCGCTAAGGGTTCCATCACGCGCTGAAGCTTGAGCCATTCAGCAATAGCTTCATTGCCACCGAACTTTGATAGAACTTCACAAAATTGCTCGGCACCAACCGATGTATCAAAATCCCCTTCCGGCAGACAGCAACCCCATGTATCGTAGTTCACACACGGCAGTTTCTCGCCAATAGCGTCCAACACTTGTCGGAGGGGGTTGGCAGAGGGGCTATACGATAAACCTGAGTAGAGCGATGGGCCTGAATCAAACTTAAATCCGTTGCGTTCAAAAGCGTGTGCCGCACCGCCAGGGATGGAATGGCTCTCGCAGACAGTTACCTCAAAGCCGTACCGTGCTAGAAGTGCTGCACAGCTTAAACCCCCAATCCCACTACCAATTACGATGACATCTGTTTGGCGATCGCTCAACCCTGTAACGTCCTTCTCTATAGTTATGAGCTTCTAGCCAGTCTCAAAAAGAGAGCGGATTGACTTATATTATTTCCCTAAGACTTTAACCATACCAATACCACCAAAATAAAGTGCAAGTACAGCACCAGCTAGTAAACTTTGTGTCAAGGGGTCAGTTGAGGGTGTTAGTACGGCACCTAAAACAGTTGCGCCAATAATTACAAAACGCCAACCTGATAGCATTTGCTGGGAAGAAACAATTCCTAAAAAGCCTAGAAGAAGCTGAATAATTGGAATTTGGAATGCCAAGCCAGTACTAAACATTAATAGCAAGACAAACTCAAAATACTTATCAATTGACCACAACTGCTCAACAACATCTGCTCCATAACTAATAAAGAAGTTCAATGCCGCAGGAACCAAAGCAATATAGGCAAATGCCAAGCCAACGAAAAATAGAATGCTTGAACCCAAAACCACAGGTGCAACTAAACGTCGTTCGCGGCGAGTCAGTCCTGGTAAAACAAACTGGATAATTTGGTAGAGGATAAACGGACTAGCAACCAATAAGCCACTATAGCCAGCTACTTTTATGGAGACAAAAAAGTATTCTCCCGGAGCTAGTTGTAGAAACTTGACTCCCTGCGCGGGAACTTCCAGCAACCGGACAATTGGCTTAACCCCTAAAAAGCAGCCAGCAACGCACACAACCACGGCAATCAGCGCATAGAAAATCCGCTGTCGCAACTCCTCTAGGTGGTCGAATAGCGACATCTCGACATCATCAGGCAATTCGTTGATGTCTTCGGTGTCCAGGGTATCTGAATTTAGCTGGGATGCAGTCTCTACTTCAGAAGGCGTCATCAGTTTGGTTAGGTTCGGGACTCGCTAACTATTGTACCTATCGCGTGATGGGGACACTAGTGCAAGAAGGCAGAAGATAGGAGGCTCTTATGCAGAAGCAATATTGCTTTTACAGTAAGCCTTTTAGCCAATGTCCAACTGGATAGTTATTTCCGCCGCGCTGCACTAGTAAGTTGGACTTGACTAGAGCCTTGTTTTAGCAATGATTGAATCCTGAGTCAACTTAAGTGGACTTAATCTGTTAGCCAGGGACTTGAATCCCTGGCGGATAATCGGACAGACGCAAGATGTTGGGGGAACAAACTCTCCTCCCTTAACCAACAGGGTTCAGAAAAATCTCACGATTGAGCAGTCTTCATTTGCCTGGGACAACTGGCTCAGTAGTCGCATACTTGGCTAACATCTGGGAAATTTCTGGATTATAGAGCCGCAGATAATTCCAATAATTACCAAATACTGACTCAACATAGCCTTTGGTTTCCGGGAAGGGAATCAGTTCAATAAAGGCATCTGGGTCAGTGAACCCGTATTTTGTAACCCACTTAGACACATTACCAGGACCAGCATTGTAACTCGCAACTGCCAATAGTGAGTTGTTCTTGTACTCCCCGTGGGTATAGTCCAAAAACCAAGTACCAAGCTTGATGTTATCGTCGGGATTTTCTAGGTTGTATTGCTCTAGATCGATTTTGTTGGCAATCCAACTGCCAGTTCCTGGCATCACCTGCATCAAACCAGTTGCCCCTGCAACAGAACGGATTTTGGGTTCAAACCGAGACTCTTGGCGAATGAGAGCAGTTACGAGTAAGGGGTTGAGCTGGCGTTGTTGTGACCAGGTGGTAATGGGTTCCAAAAAGGGGAAGGGGAAAAGAGCGTGCCAGTATTCTGGTGCTCGACGCAGTGTTTGCCATTGCGATCGCTCTTCGGGGGTGTCTCGTAAGCTCAGGTACCAGACTTTATTAATACCTACCAGATTGTCACTTACCCCCAACCGCATTAAACCATCAGTAAACTGCTCCGCAACTGTTGGCTCTTGTCGGTTCTCTAGTTCCGCCTGCCAGAGTGCCCAAGCATCATTGTTTTGACCTAACTGGTAAAGTTCTTTTAACGTTGTCGAACCTGCGGGGGGTACTGCTCGTACTTGCGGTGCTGCAAAGTTTGGCACCATATCACGCACGGTATCAAAGTCTCCGACATCCCACCCCAAAAATCGAGCAGAACGCCATGCATAGTAAGACTCTGGATACCGAGCTAACACATGCTCAAACGCGGCTTTTGCTTCTTGCTGGCGTCCGAGTTGTGCTGCCCATCGCCCCACCCAAAATGCAGCTTCAGGTGCCAAATCACTATCAGGGCTTTGGGTAGTAATCGGTTGTGCCCATTGCCATGCTTCTTGTAACTTTCCTTCTGCTGCTTTTTTCTCAGCTACCTTCCAGCGATAATTAGCCGCTGCATTGGAACTGGGATATTGCGACATTACCGACTGACGAGCTTGAGCGGCAGAAGTATCGCTTCCCAATGCATCCAGAATGTCAGCTTTGGCAAACAACGCTTCAGCCGCTTCATCAGGAAACTTGCTGATGACCAAATCAAGGTATTTGAGTGCATCTTCTGAGGGTGAAAGGCTAGCAAGACGCCTCAAGCCAAGCCCTGTTTCTTTTGCATCCGGAAATTGGCTAATTAGCTTTTGGTAACCAATTCTGGCTTCTGCCCGTTTTCCCGTGAGTTGATACCCTCGACCAACTCGATAAGCATTGCGAGGAGTGAGAGGAGAAAGGGCGTAAGCTTTTGCTGCTTTACCATACTCCTGAGTTTCCCAGTAGCCAAAGGCGATCGCTTGCCAGTCTTCTGGTTTGAGTTGGGAGGCAAATTGGTCAACTAAGCGATCGCGTACAGCCCCCATGCCCTTGGCTTCTGGATTATGCTTCGCTAAGAGCAACAACAGAGCTGGCTGTTTGGGATTCTTGCTGAGGCGTTGACGAATGATTTCTTGGGTGCGGGGGTGTGCGGGAAATTTTGCGATCGCCTGTTTCCAATATTCAGGATTCGCTTTCCCCAAAGCATACAGCGCTTCAGCCGCTACTGGCTGATCGGGGTGATTTTTCAGGATATCTTTCCAAGTTGCCTGGGCTTTTGCTGTATCCCCTGTTACTTCGTAAGCTTGGGCACGTTTTACAGCGATTTGGGATGCTAAAGCCGGATACTCCGAATCTAGTCCTTCTAGCCAAGTCAGCGCCTTTTGACCTTGACGCAGTTGAATCAAGTCAGACGCGAGGAGATAACGGGCGCGATGCTGATCGAGTGACTTGGAGCCAGAGGCGATCGCTTCTAGCTGAGATACCCTAGCTTGAGGTGGCAGAGATACCAGTGGTAGTACTGCCGATTTTGCCTCTTCCTTAGTCAGGCTTAATGGATTAACGGTTTGTTCATTATCAATCCATCGATCTAGTAAACCCGTCAGTCTCAGTGCTATCAGCGATGAGCTAAGTAGCCCGCACAGCAGCAGCCCTACTCCTACCGCCACAGGAATTTTAATTGTCCGTCCCTTTAGCATTAATCCTCGTTTACCCAACACTGGCACAACCTTTCTTTATTTTGCTTTTTTGATTTGAGCGTTAACTGAGAAATGTTCTGCTTGAACTAAAGCAATGGAAGCAAAACTTGCAACATAGTAACGTCCTTTGCCCGATTGGGGATAGGGCAGTACAACCTAATCTGTGTAGAGGTGGCAGGTTGTAGGTGTTAGGTCGTAGGGGAAGCGACAAGTCTTGGAGTTAAAATTTCCCCGAAGTCCTAATCTTCCCAAGTCTTGAGCTAGATTTTCCCTAAAACCTACCACCTACTACCTAACACCTTGATAGGGCTAGGCAGTACAACCTTACCAAAGACATTAATTATCCACAAAAGTTGCCTTGCTCAAGAGTTCTTTGTGCTTTGAATCTAGTAACTAAGGGTCTTTTTTGTTTTTCCGAGCAATACTGATGATCAGGTACTCATATAAATGATGATAGGGATGGAAATTCGAGCAACGGATACACCACGGTTAGACTGGACTGGCGATGCCCTAGCGGTGGGATTATTTGAAGATGGTGTTGATCTAAGTGGCGATTTAGCCCAGTTGGATGAGAAGCTAGCTGGTACGCTCAAAGAACTGATTGAGGAATCAGAGTTTAAAGGGAGTGCTGGCAGTAGTGCTGTAACGCGAGTGGGTTCCGGTAGCTCAATTCGTAAAATTATACTGGTTGGACTGGGTAAACCAGATTTTTTTAGTTTAGATAGCTTGCGTCGTGCGGCAGCGGCGATCGCTCGGAGCGCAAAACAGCAAAAAAGCAAAACGCTAGGAATTAGCTTACCAGTAGCGAATGATAATCCAACAGACACAGCTCAAGCGATTACTGAAGGTATTATTCTAGCGCTGCACCAGGATAATCGCTTCAAGTCTGAACCGGAAGACAAAGGCGCAAAACTAGAACAGGTTGATTTGCTGGGACTGCGTGGTCAGGAAGCAGCGATTACCAAAGCGCAAGCGATTTCTACAGGTGTAATTCTGGCACGGGAATTGGTCGCTGCCCCGGCAAATGCAGTGACACCCGTTAGTATGGCAGAGACAGCAGAAGCGATCGCGTCTGAACATGGTCTTGCCCTGGAAATCTTAGAACGGGAAGACTGTGAAAAGTTAGGAATGGGTGCTTTCCTCGGTGTTGCTCAAGCCTCAGATTTGCCTCCCAAGTTTATTCATCTAACCTACAAACCCGATGGCACACCGAAGCGTAAAGTAGCGATTGTTGGCAAGGGTTTAACCTTCGACTCTGGCGGCTTGAATATCAAAGGCGCTGGTAGTGGCATCGAGACGATGAAGATGGATATGGGGGGTGCAGCAGCAACCTTAGGTGCCGCGAAAGCGATTGGACAAATCAAGCCGGATGTTGAGGTTCACTTCGTCAGCGCGGTGACGGAGAACATGATTAGTGGTCATGCAATGCGTCCCGGTGATGTTCTCACAGCCTCCAATGGTAAGACGATTGAAGTTAACAACACGGACGCTGAAGGACGGCTAACTCTAGCAGATGCACTGGTGTTTGCCGAGAAACTGGAAGTAGATGCGATCGTAGATTTAGCAACACTGACGGGTGCTTGCATCATTGCTTTAGGTAATGATATTGGCGGACTGTGGACAGCCAATGAGACTCTAGCCTCTCAACTCAAAACTGCTTCAGAAGCGGCTGGGGAAAAGTTTTGGCAAATGCCGATGGAGGAGAAATACTTCGAGGGCTTGAAGTCGCCAATTGCCGACATGAAAAATACGGGTCCTCGTCCTGGAGGTTCAATTACGGCTGCCCTCTTCTTGAAGCAGTTTGTGAAAGAGACACCTTGGGCGCACTTAGATATCGCGGGTCCCGTTTGGGCAGATAAAGATGAGGGCTGCAATCCTGCTGGTGCTACTGGCTACCCAGTGCGTACTCTTGTTAATTGGGTAATGAGTGATGCCTAAACTACCTGCCAAGCCTTAAGTGCCAGCTTGAAAATAGGAGATTTCCAGTAATTTCCTTTGGTACTGTATTTATTTTTGGGTAGGGGCGCACGGGTGTGCGCCCTTGCTTTGATGCTATATAAAGCTCTAAATTCTCAGTTGCGATCCTCTACCCAAACTTAGCTTTGGCTTGTTCGTAAACTTCTAAAGTAATGGTAGTTTGTCCAGCTTCTTGAGCAAACTGTTCAATCTTACGACGAGCAGCAGGACGTACAAAGAAGGGAATTTCTTTTAATTTAGCTTCAGCTTCAGGAGTCCATTCCACAATTTTTTACTCTCCAAAATGTGACTTAATCGTCATTAATTTCTAGCAAACCTTCTGGTGGTGTAATCTCAATCCGACGACTCTCAAGGTCTACAACGGGTGCGATCGCTTTTACAAAAGGAATCAATACTGTTGCTGGCTTGGGTGGAACTTTTCGCTTAGGTTTGCGTATCTTACTGGTTCTGGTAGGGATTGGGGCTTCTGGCTTTTCGGCTTTCGGTTCCGGTTGCTGGTGGAGTTTTACTTCGAGAAGGTCGTTACCTGCTGGGATTATATCGATAACGACACCTATGGCTTCACCGGTTAACTGATTGAAGACTTCTAGATTCAGCAAGTCCATCACATGATATTCATCGTCTCCCAGTTCTGGGCGATCGCTTTCGGGAACCAGGAGGCGAGAATCCCGCAGTGCTTCTGCTTGTTCACGGGTTTCCACCCCCGCTAGCTGCACCACGTATATCTTTTTTCCAGGAACAAAACGCCCCTGTAGTAACTCTATTGGTTGAGGTTCCGTCTCACCAGGGCGTTGTAACCAGCGCTGTCCAGGTTCTTCAAACCGTTCAGGAAAATCAGAATTTGGATAGACCCGCAACTCTCCTCGTAAACCTTGAGGAGCAACAATAGTACCAATTTCCAGCCAGTCGTCGTTTGCCATTCGCTCTCAAGCTTGTAGCTGTTAGCTTTCTAATTTTAGCGATACAGCTTCTTTAGGGATAGCGAGAGGTTGTAATTGTCGTGGCTGAGTAGATGCGATCGCTCCTCTCATCCGTCTAACAGGCAATCGCTTCCGGGAATCAAGAGTAACTGTGCCTTCTCCCTACGCAAGCAAACTCACCCGGTTGGGTGAAGCAATCGGGTGAAGCCTATTGACTTTATCCAAGCCTACTATAGGTACAGTATCACAAGGCTAGTTTGTCTATTGTCCCTAATGCTCTTGTATCAGGTGCGATGGACATCACTCCTCGAACTTTTACCACTACGTTTTCAACACTAATCTGGTCAATTCCATGAAACACATTTTCCCCATTGGATTGATGGCTTTGCTGGCAATCGGTTGCACTTCTATCAATCCTGCTATATCTACTCAGAAGGTGAACCTACCTGAGGCTGCTGCACCAATATCAATCGCTCAAAGCACATCCTCGCCTAATCCCGCCGCTAGAAGACAAACCCCCCAGGCGCGAAATGTCTATCGCAGTGCCAGATTTAAGTTGGGGTTTAGATATCCCAATGGTTACGTTGTCGATAGCAGCCAGGAAAATTTACAACCTAAACCCGGTGAATCCTTGCAAGGAACGATAAACATTTGGAAGGATGCAGATTATCAAGCAATCAAATCACAGAGCTTTGAAGGTGGTGAATACCCTCCCAACATCAGTATTTCTGTTCATAGTAATGCTGAGCAACTTTCGCTTTCACAGTGGAGAGATCGCCTTAGCATAGGTACTAACAATAGTCGTACTGCCACTGTTGCCGGACAAGAAGCACTCGCCTATAAGTCTGATGGGCTATACGGATTTGATAATATTGTGCTCGCAACTCCAGATGGTCGTAGTGTTATCCACTTGAGTAGAGGCTACATTGATCCATCTGACCCATCAATACAAGCCTTCGAGCAGATTGTATTAAGCTTTAGGGTTCGATAGGTGACCAGATTTGAGCTACCATTTGCTGTAAGCTTATGGGATTCCTAAGTTTGCAGAAATTCAACATCTTCATAAAGCAGGGAGATGGGACAGCAAAAGTCAACGCTGGGGAACTCGACTTCTAGTTCTGCTTCTTGTGTGGTAGCTTCCTCAATTGAGTAGGCAGTGAGTTCCCATTTGCCTCGCTCATTGAGTCGGTAGCACTCGACACTCATCGTTTCGGCATCAATGAGCACGTATTCTTTCAGGGTTTTGATACGGCGGTAGTACTTGAATTTATCACCTCGGTCGTATCCTTCAGTACCAGGGGAGAGAACTTCGGCAATTAGACAAGGATAGTAAATAACTTGACGGGCAGTTTGGTCACGGCGATCGCAAGTTACTATCACATCAGGATAGTGATAAGACCCTTTCTCTGATACGCCGACTTTTGCATCTGCCATGAAAACTTTACAGCCTTTGCCCCGTAGGTGAGTTTTGAGAGCGGAGGCTAAATTAAGGGCAATCGAATTGTGGGGGAGTGTTCCCCCAGTCATGGCGAAGACTTCGCCGTTAATATATTCGTATTTAATCGGTTGTTGTTCTTCCCATTCCAGGTATTCCTGGGGAGTCAGGGGTTGGGAGTTTGGGGAGGCAATCATGCCATATCAACTTCTTTTACGAATACTTAGATGATTTGATGAGGTGGTTCAAGGTTCATAGCTATCAACCATGAACCTCAAACAATCAACCGCGCCACCGACTAAACAACCACAGTTGAACGCTGATAGACTTGCTGTGCTACCTGTGCCAAGCGCTTCATCCCAATTTCGATCTCTTCATCACTTGCAGTGAGGCTGATGCGGAGACACTGGTGCTTGTGAGACCATTCTTCTCGTAAACCGGGAAAGAATGAGCTACCCGGCACAACAATTACACCTACCTGCTTCAACTCCTGGTAAAACTCCCAGTCAGTAATCGGTAAATCCCGTAACCACAACCAAGCAAAGATTGCTCCTTCCCCACGATGCAAGAACCACGGCATATCCTTGGGCATGGCTTGGTCGAGGGTGTCTTCTACGACATCAAACTTTTTCTGGTAGTGAGGGCGAATGACGCTTGTCGCCAGGTTGGCAAGTGCGCCAGAGTTGATTGCCCGTGCCGCGATCGCTTGTCCATATCGGGGAGAATGAATACACATATTGGTTTGGAATGACTCCAAAACTCCAACCAGTTCCGGTTCCCCAATCGCAATACCAATCCGTTCCCCTGGTAAACCTGCTTTGGAAAGGCTCATACAGTGCAAGATATTTTCCCCAAACACAGGTGCCATTTCCGTGAAGTTCAACGCGGGGAAGGGCGGTGCATAAGCTGAGTCAATCAATACTGGCACCTCTAGGGGGACAGCAAGGGCGGCAATTTTCTTCACCTCTTCATCAGTGAGGACGTTGCCCGTCGGATTACAAGGACGTGAGAAGATGACGCAGCCAGTATCTTCTGTAATCGTTAGCTGGCTAAAGTCAGGACGGTACTTAAAGCGGTGAGCTTTCTCGTTAATTTCTAGTGCAGGCTTATAGGCAAATACAGCTTCAGGCGTTAAGCTGACTCCACCGTAGCCTGTATAGTCTGGACTTAGGGGTAGGACAATTTGTTTTAACTGTCCGTCAGTTGTATAACCACCAAAGGAATTAGCTGCGTAGAAGTAAATCGACTGACTGCCAGGGGTAATCAGGATGTTGCGATCGCTTAAGTTTAGTCCATAGCGCTGGTTAAAGTCTTTTGCGATCGCCTCCACCAATGGTTGATATCCTTGACTCGACCCATAACGGCAAACGACCTCACCATACTCTGGACTAGCCAACAAATCTGCGGTGCAATCCCGCCAGAGTTGTTCCACTTCTGGCAAAATTACTGGATTGCCAGCACTCAAATTTATAAATTCCTGCCCTTGTCCGGCGCGTAGCGTTTCGATAATATCTTTCATAATTGCCCGGACACCAGTGAGGTTGGACATCTGGGTGCCGAATTGAGTCAGAGCAGGCTCCATAGGCTTTAGTTGCAATACTGATATGTGAGGGTTTACTTGCCTTGCAGCGAACTGGGTTGAAATTATACCCTGTTGTTCGACTGTACTTTATTAATTTAAGCGCAAATCTTCGAGTTCCTTGGGTTGGTTGTTAGTTTTTGGTTGTTGGTTGTTAGTTGAACTCTGCTGCAAGTGAATGCCCTGCGTCGATGCTTTCTACAATGAATATCAGGTGAACCTAGAGAACTATGCGTGTTTGGCAAGCTGATTTGTATCGGCGTCCGCTGCGGGATGCAACCGGGCAAGTGCTGTGGGAGTTGTTGATTTGTGACACCACACGCGGCTTGACTTATGAAGCCTTTTGCCCTCAGTCATCGGTTAATAGCGACTGGCTAGTTTCTCAGTTACAAAAAGCAGCGAGTACGACTCAACTGCCAGATGTTATTCAAGTATTTCGACCTCAATCTCTGAGTTTACTTACCTCAGCAGGGCAACAAATGGGTGTAGCGGTGGAAGCAACACGACGTACTCCTGCATTAAAGCAATGGTTGCAGGAACGAGCCTCGCAGTACCCCAAAAACGATAATTACACAGGCGAAGCATATAATCCCATTACCCTAGACAAGCCGCCACCCGTACCTCTACCCGAAAATCTTTGGGGAGAACAATGGCGATTTGCCACACTCCCTGCTGGCAACATTGAGGAAGCCTTTGCCGAACGTCCGATTCCGATTTTGCAGATGCCAGAGTTTCTCTTACCGATTAATCTTGGCTTGGCATCAACAGCACCAGTGCCAGGTGTGGTGATTGATGGTGGACGGCAGTCGATGCGGCTTGCTCGTTGGCTTCAGGAGGCAAAACCCGTTGCCCTAAATTATATGGCTGGTGCGCCAGATGGATTGATATTAGAAGCGGGACTGGTTGAGCGATGGGTAGTTGCTACGTTTGAGGATACAGAAGTTATTGCCGCCGCCCAACGCTATCAACAGCGGAAAGAGGAAAGTAAGGGCTTACACTTTTTGTTAGTGCAGCCTGATGATTCAGGGATGACTTACAGCGGCTTTTGGCTATTGCAGGCAGATTGAGATGTGACGAAAATTTCTCGGTAAGACGCTTCATCAATTTGATTGCTGCTGGAACAGGAAAAAAGAAGACTAAAGTATCTAGGCTGAGATCTTGCACCAACCCGCTAAACAGCCCGGAGTTCAAACTCCGGGCTAATAGCTCAAGTCCACTTAAGTGGAATGAAATCCCGTCAGTAGAGGTGTTTAGTCCTCTTGAGAGGACTTGTGCTATTAGCCATGGAATTGATTCCACAGCCGGTGAGTGGGCTGGTGCAAGATCTGAATAGGGGAAATTAACCAAAAACCGCAAATTGATAACCTGCTCCCCATCTATACAAGCACTAGTGTTGTTGCTAAAAATCTTGTGGGATGGCCGAAAAGCCCGTCCTAAACGATGCAGACAGTAATAATATCCGGAATATTCTCAGATAGAAGAGTAGGAATCATAATTAAGCTCCTAGCTGAGGCTTCCAGTGATGTTTAAATTTATCCAGCTACTTACTGTTGTGCTTCTAGGTTTAACGGCAACCGCCTGTTCTAGTTCTCTAACCAGTTCGGGACAAGCTGGGGAAGAACCGTCCTCAATAACTCAGACTAAGGTTAGCCCGACGAAAGAGGTTGACGCACCCTCGAAACCCAACGCACAAGGGTGGGTAACACTTTATCCGGGGGAAGCGGCTGATGGACTTGAGTTTAGTAAGGATGGGAAACTCTCCTTTAAGGGAAAGGTGCTGCTAGAAAAAATTGCAGTAACCTATGATTCAACTGGACCTGTAAATTATGCCAAGCGGCTGCTCGTTTCACCACCTTCTCCCTCCGGCAACTTCAATCTCCTTAGAGGGTGCGATGGCGAGACGAACGGCTTGTGCTGGAAGTTCTTCTTACTTGATCGCGTTGCTGGTGAAGCCAAAGAAACGACGGTTGGCAAATACGGTGCAGATGAAGACTGGATGCAGTGGTCACAAAGCGATCGCTATCTCGTCATGAAGGGTTACACGGATGGCGCAGCTTGGTTCTATGCGATCGATCTGGAAACGGCAGACGGAAGAGCTTTAGAGTTTGGTCAGCATGAATTCGACTTAAGCCGCTTTACCTGGGTTGACGCGGAGACTTTTCAAATCAAAGTTAATAAACTTCCCCAAGGCGCATCTGCTGCGGAGACTGGCAACGAGACAACCAACGCCCCCTTCTGGTTCAAAGGAAACCTCAAGGCTTTGTTTGCGGATAAGTCGATTAACTACACTTGTTCGGTTCGTCTTCAAAACCCCCCCTGCTCAGGCAGTTCAATTTCTCTTGAACCTTAAAGTGAACGGCACTGTCTTGAGAATAAGGCAGAAGGAGTAAGAAAAATTTTCATTCCTACTCCTGCGGAGAACTTTCGTCTCATGGTGCCTGTCTTGAGAATCAGGAAGAAAGAAGAGTGGTTTTCGTGGTAGCTTTCTGGAAACCTCCCGGTAAGCGATCGCATTCATCACCAAGTTTCCTTGGATAACGTATGGCTTTGTAGCTGTACAAAGAACAGCTCAAGACTGCTGTCTTCGTCAGCATATACAGCATCTAACTGCTTGGTGAGTTGGTCTTGTTTATGGGCTTGCAAATATTCTCGGAGTGCTACAGCATAAAGCTCACTACGAGATAATCCCACACGTTTTGCAAATTGCTCAGCCGCCTCAAAGAGAGGGTCAGGGATTGAAATCGCTGTTTTCATAATGCTGGTGTAACTTTTGTTAACCTTTATGCTATTGGCTGGTGATTCTTTAAGAAAGCGATCGCCCTCTACCCAAGCGAACTGGCTAAAATGAGGCTATGTCTCAATCCACTCCTGCCTCTAACCCCCCTGTTTCCGCCTCCTCATCGGAACAACCTCTATTTATCCTGGTTGACGGTCATTCGTTAGCCTTTCGCTCTTACTTTGCCTTTGCTAAAGGGCGAGATGGAGGACTGCGAACGACAACGGGAATTCCAACAAGCGTTTGTTTTGGCTTTCTCAAGTCCCTTGTAGAGGTGATGGGGTCAGAGCAACCCCAAGCGATGGCAGTTGCGTTTGATTTGAGTTTGCCGACATTTCGCCATGAAGCGGATGATACCTACAAAGCCGACCGACCAGGGACACCGGAAGATTTTGTTCCAGATTTGAAAAACCTTCAGAAGCTGCTGGAAGCGTTTAATCTGCCAGTGGTAACGTCTCCTGGATATGAGGCGGATGACGTTTTGGCGACGTTGGCGCGGCAAGCGAGTGAGACAGGATATCGAGTCAAGATATTAACAGGCGATCGCGATTTATTTCAGCTCGTTGACCCCAAAAAGGAAATCAGTGTTCTCTATCTAAGCACTGACTTTTTGAAGCAGCGTGGTCGTTCCACCGGACCCGCCGAATTTGGACCCGAACAGGTTGAAGAGAAACTTGGCATCTTACCCGAACAGGTTGTCGATTACAAAGCCTTATGTGGTGATAAATCTGACAACATTCCTGGTGTCAGGGGAATTGGGGAAAAAACCGCCGTTACCTTACTTAAGGAGTATGGCACCCTTGAAGGAATTTATGCTTCTCTAGACAAGATTAAAGGTGCTGTTAAGACAAAGCTAGAAACAGGGAAACAAGAAGCAGAGCATTCCAAATACCTGGCTCAACTAGCATTTGATGCCCCTGTGGATATGAAGCTAGAAGACGGGAAGTTGGAAGGATTTGATACTGAGGTTTTGAAACCGCTTTTAGAAGAGTTGGAGTTAAAGTCATTTTTAGGGAAAATTGACCAACTTCAGCAGACCTTTGGTGGTAGAGCATCTGAACATAGCGAAACTCCAGTAGAGACGAAAGATATCACGCCTTCACAAGTCGAGTCTGTAGAAGAGGAATTTACCTTCACCTCACCGGATTCAAACGACCCCGCGCTCTGGTTCTTTAGTGCAGCAGATACCGAAGCCGCTCAACAACAAGCATCTCATCAGGCAGCACTTCAACCGAGTATTATCGATACACCTGAAAAACTTGCGGAGTTAGTTGCTCAGCTACAACAGTGTACTGACTCGGCAACCCCCGTTGCTTGGGACACGGAAACTAGCGATTTGGAACCACGGGACGCGGAGTTAGTTGGGATTGGCTGCTGCTTTGCCATCACCAAGAACTCCACTGGGGAACGAAAAAGTGCCAAGAAAAAAGGCAACAATGAACTTCAGCGTTCTGACGTAGAGGTTGCTTACATCCCTGTTGGTCATAAAGATGGCAAGAATTTAGATAAAAACAGTGTTCTAGAAGCGTTGCGCCCAATTCTAGAGAGTGCTGACTATCCTAAGGCTTTGCAAAATGCCAAATTTGACCGCTTAGTGTTGCGCTGTCAGGGAATTAAGCTGGCGGGAGTCGTTTTTGATACGATGCTGGCGAGTTATGTAATCAATCCAGAGAACAGCCATAACCTCAGTGAATTGGCTGCGAAGTATTTGGGAATAACGGCTAAAAGTTACACCGATTTAGTTCCTAAAGGAAAAACAATTGCGGATATTGATATCCCAAGCGTTGCCGATTACTGCGGGATGGATGTTTACACAACATTTGGCTTAGTTTCCAAGCTGTGTGAGGAACTGGAGAAAGTACCAGCATTGCATCAGCTATTACTAGAGGTTGAACAGCCGCTAGAACCTGTTTTAGCTCAGATGGAATATGTAGGAATTCATATTGATATTGCCTATCTCAAACAACTCTCAGAGCAGCTAGAAAAGGATTTAGAACGGCTTGAGTCTGAAGCTTATACAGCGGCGGGTGAGAAATTCAACCTAGGCTCTCCTAAACAACTGAGTGAGCTATTGTTTGAAAAGCTAAAATTAGACCGCAGAAAGTCACGCAAAATCAAAACAGGTTACTCTACTGATGCTGCTACCTTAGAAAAGCTACAAGGTGACCATCGCGTTGTCGATGCGATTCTGGAATATCGCACTCTCTCAAAGTTGAAATCTACCTATGTAGATGCGCTACCTGCCTTGGTGCGTCCAGATACCCAGCGAGTCCATACAGATTTTAACCAGACAGCTACATCAACTGGGCGTCTGTCTTCTTCTAATCCAAACTTGCAGAATATTCCAATTCGTACTGCCTTTTCTCGGCAAATTCGTAAGGGGTTTATCCCAGAATCAGGTTGGGTATTGGTAGGGGCTGACTATTCTCAAATTGAATTGCGAATCCTAGCACATCTTACTCAAGAGCCGATACTAGTTGAAACGTATCAGAAAAATGAAGATATTCATGCAGTAACGGCACGGTTGTTGTTTGAAAAAGAAATAGTAACGCCAGATGAACGACGTTTGGGTAAAACGATTAATTTTGGTGTGATTTATGGAATGGGGGCGCAGCGATTTGCCAGGGAAACTGGGATATCAGCGGCACTAGGTAAGACATTTATTGAACGGTTTAACCAACGTTATCCAAAAGTTTTTGCGTATTTGCAACAACTACAACGAGAAGCGATCGCACAAGGCTACGTTGAAACCATTCTAGGGCGTCGTCGCTACTTCAACTTCACATCTCACGACCTTCTCAGGTACCGAGGTAACAATCCAACGGATATTAACCTCGACCAATTTAAGGGATTAGGACCCAATGATGCTGGTTTGCTACGTGCCGCCGCTAACGCTCCAATTCAAGGTTCAAGTGCTGACATCATCAAAATTACAATGGTGAAAATGCACGAACTCTTGCAGAATTATCAGGCACGTCTGCTATTACAAGTTCACGACGAACTAATCTTTGAAGTTCCTCCGGATGAGTGGGAAGAATTGCAGCCAAAAATCAAGTCCACAATGGAATCAGCCGTCAAGCTAAGTGTTCCTTTAGTTGCAGATGTTCATGCAGGGAAAAATTGGATGGAGACGAAGTAAACTTCCATTTTTGCGATTGATGCGTCAACACATCATCAAAGCCTTTACATCATCTATCAAGCGCCATGTACGCAACAGTTACAAAGCCATTAACCTTTGAAGAATTTCTAGTCTGGGATGACGGTTCAGGCAGGAACTTTGAGTTACTTGATGGGGTTCCCGTGCCATTATCTGAACCAAATGCAAATCACGAGGATTTGATAGAGCGACTTTGCACTTGCCTAGAAGCTCACTGCTTAGAGGCAAATCTACCATTAGTTTGCAGACAGTCTAAACAGGTTCGACTTAAGACAGAACCAGACGAAAAGGAAAAAAGCCGTAAAGCCGACATTGTGATTTTTGCCAAACAAGAATGGCAACGGATGAAAGGGAATTCTAGCTCTGCTGCGGCTTACGTTCCACCGCCAGGAGTCATTGAAGTAGTCAGTACAAATTGGAAAGATGACTATCTTACTAAACTCGCTGAATACGAAGATTTGGGAGTTTCAGAATACATAATCGTGGACTATGCCGCCTATGGGGGAATTCGTTTTATCGGGTCACCGAAGCAACCAACAATTACAATTTATCAATTGGAGAACGGTGAATATCTGCCCGGTAAGATTTTTAGAGGGCAAGATCGAATTGAGTCTCGGTTGTTTATCAACTTAACCCTCGAAGCCCAACAAATCTTTGCCATGAGCAGATGAGTTTAGGCTACTGAACTATGAAACATGAACGAAATCCAGACATCGTACTCTATTAAGTAGTGAAAGCCGCTATATTATGCGTATGTGCTTTGTTGGTGACTCTTTTGTGAATGGAACTTGTGACCCTGAGTATCTTGGTTGGACAGGGAGAATTTGCCGAGAAGCACACAAGCAAGGGCATGATATTACTTACTATAACCTTGGTATACGACGAAATACTAGTGCAGACGTCGCAGCACGTTGGTTTGAGGAAGTATCTCGCCGTTTGCCTGAAGAATGCAATGGTAGAATTGTCTTCTCTTTTGGTGTAAATGATACGACTCTTGAAAAAGGTAAAACTCGTATTGAATTACATCATTCCATAGAAAACTGCCGCAAAATTTTAACGACGGCTAAACAACTTTATCCGGTATTAATGATTAGTCCTTTACCGATTGGAGATGTTGAGCAAAACCGCAGAAGTGCTAACTTATCGGAACAGTTTGCCTTGGTTTGCAATCAGGTTAATGTACCTTACTTAAATGTTTTCAATCTTCTAAAATCATCAACTACTTGGATGAGCGAGGTAGCAGAAAATGATGGTGCTCATCCAGGAGCAGCAGGGTATTCAGAATTAGCAAAATATATCGAGAGTTGGTCTTCCTGGTTGTCTTGGTTTAACTATAGCGGTTCTCATATTTCCGGATCTGGAAAGTGATTTGCCTGAAAATACCTAGTTTCATGAACCTTAGCAAAAGCATTGTTGAATCATATCAACCAATCAAATTCTTTTAATCTTGAGGTTGTTCTGGTTCTTTTTCTTCTTCTGGTTTTTCCTGCGTTGATGCTAACCGACTTTGTGCTTGGTTTCGCGCATCGATCGCTTCTCTGTAGTCTTGCTGGTATTGAATGGCTTTGTTGTACGAGTCAATTGCTTCTGGATATCGTTGTAAATTGACTAAAGCGTTGCCGCGACTGTACCAAGCTTCGTAGTGATCGGGTTTAATTTCAACGGCTCTATTGTAAGAAGCGATCGCATCTGGGTAGCGCTTCAAGTTATAAAAAGCATTGCCCAGGTTATACCAAGTTTGCTGAGAATTCCGCCGTAATTTAAGTGCCTTATTGTAAGAAGTAATCGCTTCCTCGTAGCGATTCAGTTGATGTAATGACCAACCACGACTGTACCAAGCTTCGGCATCATTGGGATTAAATTTCACAGCTTGGTCAAACGACGCGATCGCTTTTTCATACTGCCCCACGTTAACTAGCGCACTGCCCCGACTGTACCAAGCCTGGTAGAAATTCGGCTGAAATTGAACAGCTTTATCATAAGACTCCACCGCTTCTGGATAACGTTCTAAAACAATCAACGCATTGCCTCGGCTATACCAAGATTGAGGAGAATCAGGCTTAAATTTAATCGCTTTGTCATAGGAGTCCACAGCTTCTTGATACTGTCGCAAACTATGTAGTGCTAAGCCACGTCTGTACCAAGCGGGAGAGTAGTCAGATTGGAGTTTAACGGCTTTATCAAAAGATGCGATCGCTTCTGAATATTGTTTTAACTTCATCTGTGCATTACCGCGACCATCCCAGGCTTCCAGATATTTTGGCTGGATTTTGAGGGCAGCGTCAAACGAGGCGATCGCTTCTTCGTATCGCTGCAAGGAATCAAGTGCTTTGCCTCGACTCACCCAAGCTTCTAAATAATTTGGCTGGATTTGAATCGCTTTATCGTAGGCATCAAGGGCATCTTTATACCGCTTCAAGGCTAAAAGTGTATCCCCTTGACCATTCCAAGCTTCTGCGTATTCGGGTCGAATTTCAACAGCACGATTGTATGCCTTAAGCGCATCATCGTAGCGCTTCAACTCCAAAAGAGTTTCCCCTCGGTTAGTTAAATCAGTGGCATTCGTAGAGTTTATTACGTTAACTGCCAATACGGTTGCGATCGCCCCCAGACCAATAACACTGATTGAGATTAAAACTTTACGCAGTAGAGGAACTGAGAGTTTTCGTTTTCCAGCAAGCGCTGAAGCAGGTGGTAAAGCAACAGTCTTATTAGGGGTGGTGTTCAAATCTTTGAGGGCGTTTAAAGCAGATGTTGCCGACTGATAACGCTGCCGAAAGTCATAGCACACCATCTTGTCTAACACTTGAGTAAACTCAGGGCTAACTGATGCTAAGTCATGCCAACTGATTTCACTCGTATCAGGGTTAGTAGGTAGTTGGTCAGGCGCTATGCCAGTCAGGGCTTGAATGCCAACCATTCCTACCGCATAGATATCACTGCTTAATCTAGGAGAAGCATTAGCTTGTTCGCTAGGGCAATAGCCAGGAGTGCCAATTGCGATCGTGAAGCTTGTCTTCCCGCCTTTGATAACCTGGGTAGTGACTTGTTTAACTGCCCCAAAATCGATTAAAACCAACTTGCCATCTTGCTTACGCCTGATCAAGTTTCGGGGATTGATATCACGGTGAATAACATTCTGCTGATGCACAAACTCTAGGATTTCCAGGATGTCCCGTAACAGGGAAATTACCTGCTTCTCACTCCAGCCACTCCCTTTAGTCCCGCCAGAGGAAGGTGAACCTCCCTTTGCCATCCCTTGGTAGGAGGGAGTGAGTTCTTGACTGAGGTCATGCCCTTCAATCAGTTCCTGTACCAGATAGAACTCTTGATTGTCTTCAAAGTAAGCAAAGAGTCGGGGGATTTGATCGTGACTTCCCAACTGGTACAAGACTTTTGCTTCTGTATCAAATAGACGCCTTGCCGTTTGCAAGGTTAATGGGTCAGTTGATTGAGGCTTTAGTTGCTTAACAACACACTGATGGTTGTCAGGAAGGTGCTGGTCTTGGGCAACAAAAGTCTTACCGAACCCACCTTGTCCCAGTTGGCTAATGATTTTGTAGCGTCCACCAAGTGTTTGTCCAATTCCCAAGTTCATGCGGTTTTCCCAAAGGGATGCTGTCTTCACCGTGACGATATACTCGATTTTTGCACACAAAACTGGCAGCACCCGGACACTAATACTGTAGCCACCAATAATTGTCAAAAGGTTGTAAACACAGTAATAACCACCAAACTGTCGCTGGATTTGCTGGATAATCGTTTTTATTTCAAAGGCAATGGAATCCTTGCTCTTGCCGCAACTTTCGATCGAAGGTTACAGTTTCAGTACAGCCTATCTGTCGAGCGATCGCTCCAATTAGATAGTCCGAAAAATCAGCTTGTCCCTTCTTGGTGCGTTGTAAGGCTTGGTAAACCACAGAACGGTCTTCAAATTCAAAGCCAGAACTTTGCACCATCATCTCTAAGGTTGTGATAATCTCATCTTTGCCAAATTGATAAGGTCGTCCTTTAAGAACCCAGACCACCTCACATAAAACAACACTGCTAATAAAACAAGGTTGATTTTCCTGAATCATTTGAGAAGCTCGTTCCCATTGATCAAGATCGTCTCTGGTGAGATAGCGAATTAGGACATTTGTATCAAGTCCAATCACGCGCACCCTCTGCGATCGCCGTGTCCATCTCCTCTAGGGTTGCAGTCTTCATACCAGGACGATGTAACACTCCAGACAAGGCTTCGAGCGGGACATTTAGTGGAACAACTTTGACATCACCGTTTTCATCAATAAGAAATTCGACTTTGCTACCCGTTTCTAGTTTCAGGTAATCTCGGATTTCTTTGGGAATGGTGACTTGTCCCTTAGTTGTGACTGTTGCAATGGACATAGTGGAATTCCTTACATAGCATCCTTACTCGATTGTAAGGTTGATTTGGGTAAAGCTGAAGCGATCATTCTGGTACTGGAACTGAAGATTTGCGATCGCGATCGTCACAGGAAACTAGGACATCAGGATAGTAAAATCGATTGAGAGCTTCAATTCGCACTTTCATGTCCGGGATTGGGGGGAGGCAATCATGGTTAGAACCTCAAAGATGGGGTGATACCTGTAATCTAAAAGATCTTCCAGTATGGTCACTTCACGGCGCACGCGATCGCATCGTTCCCATCAGTGCGTCACAAGAGATGGTCGAGGCACTGAAAGCTTGCGGCGGCAATGTGAAGTTTACGGTGTACCCAGAAGCCGACCACGACTCGTGGACACAGACCTACAATAATCCAGCACTATTCGACTGGTTTATGCAGCATCAACGGGATAGGTTAGCACGTTCAAGCTAAGAGGAGAAAAACGTTCATTAATATGCAACAGCATAAAAAAATACCCCCGCAGGGGCGTTTTCATCAATTAAACTATGTCGTTGCTTCTGGGATTAGATAGACTTTTACCCCAGCTTCGATTTCAGTACTAGCCGTTGTAAGTTGCCAACCCAATTTCCTCGGCAGAACGATGCAACATCGCTTGCTGACGATTTTGGTGCGTCCGTTGGTGATTCAGCATTAGTGAACGAGCTTTATCTTGAGTAGACAAAACAGGAGTCTTGGTTGGCTCAACAGTATTTGTCGTTGTATTGCCGCCAGTGTGATAAGAAACGCCACGGTACTTGAGGTTAACTGTGGGTTGCAGCACAGGTGGCTTTTTCAAATTGCGGAATCTCCAGTCCAAGCCCCGATATTTACCGCCAATTTGACCTTCAGTGGTTTCAACTTCGGAGGGGTTGTAGTCGTAGCTAACACCGCGATAAGAGAGTTTCATAGTATTCGCCTCGTTATGTAACGTAAGTTTGATGAGGCGCGTTCCTTCAGGATCTCTCCTTACTTCCGTCCCGCTGTCATTCCTGGTGACTTGCTTAACTACCGAATACAGTGAGATGAACGTTTTTTCTTTTCTGTATCTATTGTTACCGTTTTTAGGGTAAATGTCAAATTTGTTGTAAAACTTTACAATCCACCAACGAAGTCAGTAAACGTCGCTCTCAAGTACCGAAGAATTGTAACTGTCTTTTTCCCGTCGCCTGCTCATGGGGAACAAGAGGGGAGGGTACAGCAGATAAACTGATGAGTAGTGCCTCAAAAAGGTAAGGGTGTGACAGGTTGTAACACCCCAAGCGTCGCCCTGTGAAATGCTTCTATAATCACTAGTCCCTGAATCAGACGTAAAGATTGTTGATATGAGTGATAAAGATGATAGTTACAAAATTGTTAGTGATAATCGGCAAGCCCGTTTCCGATATGAAATTTTAGAGACTTATGAGGCGGGGATTGAGCTAAAGGGCACAGAGGTTAAGTCAATTCGGGAGGGCAGGGTAAACCTGCGAGATGGGTTTGCCTTGATTCGTGATGGTGAAGCATGGCTGCTGAATGTACATATCTCTCCGTATCAAAGCAGCAGCACTTATTTTAATCATGAACCCCTTCGCAACCGCCGACTACTGCTGCACCGAAAGGAAATCCGCAAGCTCATCGGTAAGGTGGAACAAGAGGGTTTAACGCTTGTGCCATTGAAGATGTACCTAAAACGAGGCTTCGTGAAAATCAGCCTAGGTTTGGGTAAAGGTAAGAAGCTTCATGACAAGCGCGAAACCCTCAAGGCGCGTCAGGATAAGCGAGATATGGCGCGGGCAATGAAGCGTGAGTAGCTGTCAGCTATAGCAAAGGCAGAAGGGATGCATATTGACGGGTCTTGGTTTCAGTATTTAGCGCAAGTCCTAATTTCCTGGGCGACTGCTATACCAGGTTGGGAACTTACTTACAGTCAATTCAACTCATTATCCGCCTGCGTTGCAGGAACATAGGAGTCAAACACCTGACCATTGTTCGCTGAAGGTTGAACGCTGTAATAACTAGCAATAATTGCGACCATTAACCACCAGAGAGTATTGATTTCGGGTCGGTACCAGACAGTATCCACAAAACCGTGGGATAGAATCCCAGTCATAGCAGCGATCGCACCAATCAGCCAAAAGCCATCCGGATTAGCCAGTGCCCGCATACGACGCAATTGCTGGACTCCCTGATTGAACGTCACAACAAGCAGCCACAGGAAACAGGCAAAGCCAATAAAGCCCGTTTCTACAAGCACCTCTAAGAAGATGGAATAGGCACTCAAGGCACTAAAGCGGGGACGCATATACTGGGGATAGACTTTGTTAAAGGCATTGTTACCAGGTCCAATACCGAGAATAGGGCGATCGCGAATCATCTCCACCACCGATGCCCAAACATTCATCCGGAAGTTATTACTACTATCTCCTCGACCAACAAATAGCCGCAAGACGCGAAGGCGTATCGACTCATCTAGCTGGATGGCTACGAGTAATAACCCAACCATACTCCCGAACACAATTGGCAATAACCAAGTGCGCCAGAAGGGAGGTAAATAATTGATCCACCAGTACCAGAGTAATATTATCAATGTGACAAAAAGAACCCCAAAGCCGATCCAGCCGCCCAAGCTACCCGTGCGAAACAAGCAGTAGGAATTGACCACCACCATTGTCAGTGCCAATGCCTTGGGAACCCAACCTCGCCAAGCAAACACCGCAACTATTGATAACGCGATCGCAGGCAACAAATAGGAGGCAAGTAAGTTGGGGTTTCCCAAGTAGCTATAAACTCGTGTCGATTTAGATAAGGGAGACTCTGGATCAACCCAGGTTGCCAGTGCCTTTGCCCCAAAAAATGACTGCCGTACCCCGTAAACACTGACTATTAGTGATACATGGAGGAATAGGGTAATAATCCCGGAACGGATGCGGGGCGTTCTCAACACCCGTGCCATCAGGGCAAATAGCAGTAGATAAAGCGTTAACTTCACCAACCCCGTAGCCGCTGCCATCTTCACCGGAGAAAGGGCAGTTGCCACTACCGCAATACTCCAGTACAGCAACGCCAGTAGATGAATTGGCGTTACCTTCAATGGCAACCCTTTAGGGTAGACTGTTTCATCCGATAAAGTCAGCAACACCCAAAACGCTGCTCCTGCAATCAATAGAACGCCGATCAAAGCATTGGGTACAAACGGAGCCAAAGCCAACACCAAAGCGACCAACAACGCCCCTATCGGCTCAGAGTACTGCATCAGCAAACTGTCCCGATGCCACGATTGCAGCAGTCCCACCAGCCGATACAAATAGCTAGCGCCTCGCCACTGATACAGATGTAAATTCGACAGAGTAAACTGTTGCCAAACTGAATTCATAAATTAAGAGTTGAGGTTAGGAATTAGCTTATTCCAAGTTGCGGTCAAACGTAGTAGACTTGCAAGAATGCATGATTCTTGAGAAAAGCAGTAAGGACAAGCGCTCATGGCGAGTGCGATAGCGAAGCGCTGCTGCGTTTGCGTTCGCCCTTGGCGTTGCCGCAGGCTAGCATTAGCGAGAGTTCGAGCGTCAGCGCAGATCGCAAAAAGAACACCTGATCTTACTACTCCTACTGAGCAAGACAACTGAACGCTAGCTTCATCTAAAGCGAATTAGAGAATTGATGTTGATTCCGACCTAGTTGCTTAGCACGATACATTGCCATATCGGCGTTCTTAATCAAGAGTTCTTCTCCCTGACCATCATGGGGAAAGATACTAATCCCAATACTGACAGTCACAAAAACATTGTGCCCTTCCAGTACAAAAACTTGAGACAAACTTTCTAAAATCTTTTCTGCAACAGTAGCAGCATAGTCTGCTTGAGGAATTCCCGGCACAATTACCGTAAACTCATCACCACCCAATCGTGAAACCACATCACTACTGCGTAAGCTACCAATAAGGCGCTGAGCAACTACTTTTAGCAACTGGTCACCAGTATCATGCCCTAGGGTATCATTAACCTGCTTAAAGCCATCTAAATCAAGGAACATCAGTGCTACTAGCTGGTTATTATTACTACGCGCCCAATCCAATGTTTGGCTCAAGCATTCGTAGAATCGTTTACGATTTCCAAGCCCTGTGAGAGCGTCATGATATGCCAGATAACGCAATCTATCTTCTGAAAGTTTGAGTTCAACATTAGAGCGAGTTAGTTCTGCGGCAGCTTGTCTCAACTCTTGTTCTGTTCGCTTACTCTTTGTAATATCTCGGATTACACCCACTAAAAACAGATTACCAGCCGCATCTTTATGGAGAGATTTCTTTGTAGAAATTAAATGAGTGGTTCCAAAAGAATCTGTAAATTCTGCTTCATTTTCTTGGGGTTCGCCTGTTTGGAAGACTAGTTCATCTTGATTCCAAAATATCTCTGCTTCGTGTTTAGGAAGAATGTCATAGTCTGACTTTTCCATTAATGTCTCAAGCGGATAGCCAATAAATTTACAATACGCTTGGTTCAAAATAATCCAGCGATGGTCTTTGTCTTTAACAAAAACAGGGTCAGGGATGTTGTTGATGACTGTCTGCAAAAATTCTTTAGAGCGTTTTAATTCTTCCTTGAGGTGGGCAAGATGGCTAGTAACAACAGCCGCCGACCCGACTAAGCCTAAGAGTGGAGGGACAAGCGGCACCCACCAACCCGCTAAAAACGCTAGATAACAGCCGCCTGCCAAAGTCGCACCTGCAAGAAGAAGACCAAAAGAGGCACGTCGAGGCGATCGCAATTTCCAGATCAGACTAGCACCTAAACTCGTCCACGCGAAAATCCACAACCATTCGACGGGAGTTCCCAAAACTCTGATCAAGGGACGTCCATCAAGTGTTGCACTCAGGATTTGACTGACAAAACTAGCGTGAACTTCAACACCAGAAATCGGCTGAACTTCCTTAATCAGACTACTGCTATAAGGCGTGTAGAAAAAATCTTGGAGACTTGGTGCTGTTGAACCAATCAGGATAATACGCGATCGCATCAAACTCGGTGGCACTCGGTCTGTCAAGACATCGACCATTGACACCGTGCGGAAACTACCAGGACGACGGAAATTAGCTAAAACTTGATACCCTCTAGCATTTGCCCGCACATAACCACCGTCATTAGACATAAATGGGCGAAACACACTCTGACCCAATTGCAAATAGTTAGGATTAATCTCCGCTGGTTGCGGAGTAATTCCTTGCGCCTTCAGATAAATTGAAGCCAACTGAAGGGCAAAACTTTTACGATCTTCGCCCTTTATATGCCAATAGAGCAAACTGCGACGCACCTTACCATCAGGGTCAACTACAACATTATTGAAACCAACCTGCTTACGTTGATTTGACACTGGCGGAGGTGGAACGCCGGGACTCATGCTGTCTTGGAACTTCTCAATCCCGATTAAATTGGGAATTGTTTTAAACGCTTTGATAAATTCCGCTCGACCCAGTTCAACTGGTAAATCACGATAGATATCCAGACCAATAGCGCGTGGCTGATAGCTATTTAATTTTTGCAGCAACTGAGCCATGACCTGATCAGGAATCGGCCATTGTCCTACCTGTTGTAGATCTGCCTCGTTAATCTCAACAATGACAATGCGATCATCAATCCGTTCTGGAGGACGCAGGTGAAATAGTTGGTCTAAGGCGGCAAACTCCGAGGCTTGTAGGATACTAGTCAAGCGGAGGACAATGACAGCAGCAGTGACCCCAGCAGAGGTTATCAATAACCTATGATCTTTCTGTGACCACTGCTTTAAGCGGTTCCATAAACTTGCTTTTAACATCTGCCTGATTACAGGACTATCCCAAGATTGCAGTTCAACAAATCATCCTACTCAGTTTGATTTGATATTCTTATATTTTCTCTTCAAGAACCTGATCATGTCAGCAGATAGCACAACTGGTCTTGATCACTCTGTTTAGAGGTGAAGATTGCTCTTTCGGTCTTAGCACGGTTTTTGCCAATGTCTCTGAAATAAAAGATCTCACTGAGGTGAGACAACGAATATAAGTTATGTTTCGTTGCCCTAGTAATTATTCAGGTAGAGAAATTCTCAAAAATTAGCTGAATAGTCAAATAGGGGCAAATCAAATAATTGTTCACCCCTATACTTTTTCAATCAATTGGTAACTCTTCTAATGACCCATGCTCGGATCACAACATCAACAATATCTTTCCTAGGCACCTCCTTGGTTTCCTCGCCTAGAAGATGGGCGTCGAGTATAGCTTTTTACGGTATGGCAGTAGCCACAAATGTTAGGTCATTAACGGGAGAAGAGCGTTCCCCAGCTAGAGCTGATTTGACCCAAAGCTGACCGCTGAAAGCTGACTGCTGATTGCTATACTTTGGGCTAAGGTTAACGGGTTGGCAGCGTGTACTTGAAGTTGCGTAGTCCTTGATAACCCGTCAAATCAGCAAGTTCTTCCAGAGTTTTGGTCCCAGAAGTCAATTCACCATTAATTTGCCAACTGGGAAAGCCTTTCACTCCAGCCTCTGCACAAACTTGTGGTTGCCCGTTTTTGCCATCAGCCGCGCATTCAATGGCATTAAGCTCACTGAGTGCCTCTTTCCCAAATAGCTGCTTCTGCTCATAGCAGTGCGGACACCAGTAGGCAAAAAATGCCTTAGCACCAACTTGTTTCAGATGACGCGCCAGAGCAATTTCAGCTTCACCAGAGGTCGTTGTAATTTCCCATCCGCCAATTTCGGGTCGGGGTGTTTCATTCAAAGCGGTAATCGGGATTGGAGTAGCCCCCTCCGCTGCCGTTGCTATCGGTTTACCAACGTTAGCGTAGACACCTAAGGCGCTAATCAACGTCACCATCCCAACAATAATACCGACGAAGAACAATTGACCAGCATCCTCCCAACTCCGACCAATAAAAGTCAGCACTAACATGCTGAGGGAGAATAAAGCCGAACCGATGCAGTACAGACATACAGTTTTGATCTGAAAGGCAAGCAGATACATTAGGTAGCCACTGAAAATAGTCATTGCTGTGGCACCAGCAAAAAGCAGCAGCCAAGTCCAATCCTCTAATTTTGAGCGGAGTTCTTTCTGTTGCTGTACGTTCACTGCCAGTGGAGCTAGGGCAAATGTTGCCATACTGGCGTATGCCAGGAAGCCAAACAATGCTAGAGGCAAACCGAAAACCGTGGCATAGGGACTAGAAAGAACATCATTGCAGCCGGAAGCACCCGATGCCGCCGCACTAGCGGTACAAGCGGCTGTGCCACCTGTGAGTTTAACGATTGTTAGATAAGCCGTTAATAGGGCACCTACGGCAGCGATCGCACCGATTAGCTGACGAGACCAGCGATGAATCCAGGGAGCAGAACGTCGGCGACTCATAATCAGTTGTTAGTGGTTAGTGGTTAGTTGTTGGTGGTTAGTTGTTCGTAGCTCATCGCTTAATTTACTTAAGAATGTAGCTTGAGTGAAGAAATGGGTTTCGGTTCGGCTTGATCAGAAACACTCCGTCGCACCGCTTCTACAAATTGACTGACGCGAATTGGGTCGATGGGTTGCTCGATTTTTCCACGTCGCTTTAGGGAACTCGATACAATTACCCCGTCTGCTGCCTGCATCAGGGTGGGAATGTTCTCCCAGCTTGCCCCACTACCAATGAATACTGGTGTTCCGTTAGCAGCGGCAGAGGCTAGCTCTAAGTCTTCTAAGCTAGGAGGGCTACCTGTCGCCCAGCCAGAGAGAATAACGCCATCGGCTAAGCCGCGTTCAATGGTTTCTTGCACCGCCGTAGTGAGATTAGGGGAGCCTAGGGGTCGTGCGTGCTTCACGAGAACATCGGCGAAAATTTTGACATCACTGCCGAGTTCCCGCCGATAGCGAAGTAACTGATGTGCCTGTCCCTCAATTAGCCCTTGGTCAGTTGCCATGATCCCCGTGAGGACATTGACGCGAATAAACTGGGCGTGGACGCAGGTTGCGATCGCTAAAGCACTTTGGGCATCATTGCGTAAAACATTGATCCCCACTGGCAGCGTTACTAAATTCATCAGTCGCTGGACAATCAACGTCATCGCACTGACAACCGCTGGATCGACCTGATTCTTCGTAAACGGTGCGTCAAAAAAATTCTCAACGATTACGCCATCGACTCCTCCAGAAGCCAATGCCGTTACTTCTTGCTCTGCCCGGTTGATCACTGCCTTCAGGCTCCCTCCCCAACGGGGAGATGTGGGGAGCGGCAGCAGATGAACCACGCCAATAATCGGATTCGGTGTCTTGAAAATTTGATGTAAGTTCACTTATCTACCTGAAAACACCGGCTACTTTGTGCCTACCTATAATGTTCTCCCCTAAGGGGTCAGGTTGGTCATGGCATAAATAGTCTAAGTCTGTTGGATCTCTCAATAAAATTTTATCTACAATAAAGACAGGGGTTTGTGAAAGGATAAGGAACATCCGGACTGGTGGAGTGTGGGTGAACCCAAAAGCTTAATAATATAAAATGCTTACTCTAGTTCTTAGAGCGCTCCCCACTCAATGAGTCGTCAACGAATAACCGCATGGGCAACAAGCCAACCATTGCCATCTCTCACTTGGGCTGCGAAAAAAATCGCATTGATACTGAACATATGTTGGGTCTGCTGGTACAGGCAGGCTATAATGTAGATACGAATGAAGAACTAGCTGACTACGTTATTGTAAACACTTGTAGTTTCATTGAAGCAGCTCGTACAGAATCTGTCCGTACACTAGTAGAACTAGCAGAAGCTGATAAAAAAATTGTCATCACTGGCTGCATGGCACAACACTTCCAGGAACAACTCTTGGATGAGTTGCCAGAAGCAGTTGCCGTGGTGGGAACCGGCGACTACAACAAAATCGTTGATGTACTTCAACGGGTAGAAACGGGTAAGCGTGTTAAGCAGATTTCGGCTAACCCAACTTACATAGCAGATGAGACAATGCCGCGCTACCGAACCACCTCGGAGGGCGTAGCTTATTTACGAGTAGCAGAAGGGTGTGATTATCGCTGTGCGTTCTGCATTATTCCCCATCTCCGGGGAAATCAGCGATCGCGGACAATTGAATCCATCGTCGCGGAAGCCGAACAATTGGCAGCCCAAGGCGTTCAGGAATTAATCTTAATTTCCCAAATTACTACTAACTATGGTTTAGACCTTTATGGCAAACCCAAGTTAGCAGAACTCTTACGAGCTTTAGGTAAAGTAGACATCCCCTGGATTCGGATGCACTACGCCTATCCGACTGGCTTAACCCCAGATGTTATTCAAGCGATTCAGGAAACACCCAATGTTCTTCCTTACCTGGATTTGCCCCTACAGCACTCCCATCCGGAAATCCTCCGCGCCATGAACCGCCCCTGGCAGGGGCATGTCAATGACGCGGTGATAGAGCGAATCAAAATAGCGCTCCCCGATGCGGTGCTACGCACAACCTTCATCGTTGGCTTTCCTGGCGAGACAGATCAGCATTTTGAACACCTGCTGCAATTTGTCCAACGCCATGAATTTGATCATGCTGGTGTTTTTACCTTTTCTCCAGAAGAAGGAACACCCGCTTACAGCTTGCCAAACCAACTGCCGCAAGACGTAATGGACGCTCGTCGAGATGGCCTTATGGCAGATCAACAGCCCATTTCACTGAAAAAAAATCAAGGTGACCTAGGCAAGGTTGTGGATGTCCTGATTGAGCAAGAAAATCCCTCAACAGGCGAATTGATTGGTCGATCTGCTCGGTTTGCCCCTGAAGTAGATGGATTGGTCTATGTACAAGGCGACGCTCCTTTAGGGACAATTGTGGGAGTGGAAATTACTGATGCCGACATCTATGACCTGTATGGTTCTGTAGTCCCTAACACAAAATTGTCAGTTGTCCGTTAAGCCTAGTTCCTTGTTTGTTGTCCGTAGTCTGTTGAATGTTCTCAACTGACAACTGACAGCTGAAAACAGATAACTGACCTCGAAAAAACTGAAAACTAACAACGAACAACTAAACTATGACCCTTTCCTTTCAAAGCCTGGGCCTGTCCGAAGCTGCCGTCATTCAACTGGAAACACTAGGCTTCACGACACCCACAACAATTCAAATCCAAGCGATTCCCCAACTACTCGCTGGACGTGATGTCGTTGGACAATCTCAAACTGGCACTGGGAAAACAGCCGCGTTTTCACTGCCGATGCTAGAGCGAATCGACACTGAAAACCGAGCAGTACAAGCTTTAATTTTGACCCCGACACGAGAATTGGCGTCTCAAGTCGCTGAGGCAATTCGCACTTTCAGCAGTAATCGCCGTCTATCAATCGTCACCGTCTGCGGTGGTCAATCAATGGAGCGCCAAGTCCGCAGCCTACAACGCGGCGCACAAATTGTTGTCGGTACACCTGGACGAGTGATTGATTTGCTTGATCGGCGTGACCTCAAGCTCGATAACGTTAGCTGGGTTGTACTCGATGAAGCAGATGAAATGCTGAGCATGGGCTTCATTGATGATGTCAAGAAAATCCTCAAGCAAGCACCTGTTGAGCGTCAGACCGCTTGTTTCTCGGCAACCATGCCACGTCCAATCCGAGAGTTGGTCAACAAGTTCCTGAAATCGCCAGCGACAGTGACCGTTGAGCAACCCAAAGCAACCCCATCACGGATTGAGCAGCGAGTTTACATCGTTCCCCGTGGCTGGACGAAGGCAAAAGCCCTCCAGCCGATTCTAGAACTGGAAGACCCGGAAGCCGCCTTGATTTTTGTGCGGACACGACGGGCAGCGGCTGAACTGACCAGTCAATTACAATCCGCTGGTCACAGTGTAGATGAGTACCACGGCGATTTGAGCCAATCTCAGCGAGAGCGCTTGTTGTCCCGCTTCCGGGCAGGTCAAGTCCGTTGGGTTGTGGCAACTGATATTGCGGCACGGGGCTTAGATGTTGATCATCTTACCCATGTGATTAATTACGACCTCCCCGATCAGGTGGAAAGCTACATTCACCGCATTGGTCGGACGGGACGTGCTGGAAAGACAGGAATCGCAATTTCTCTGATTAGTTCGTTTGAGCGGCGTAAGCTGAACTTGATTGAGCGAAAAGTGCGGCAAACGCTGAACGTGTCACCAATCCCAACGCGATCGCAAATTGAGTCACGGCGCTTAGAGAAACTGCAAGAACAGTTGCGTGAGGCACTATCCGGTGAACGCATGGCATCCTTCCTACCCGTAGTGCGGGATATGAGTGAGGAATACGATCCACATGCGATCGCTGCCGCCGCCCTGCAAATGGTCTACGACCAAACTCAGCCTGCTTGGATGGCCCCCGATTTCGAGCCACCCGTGGAACGACCCAAAATCATCAAGCGGCGGATCGACAAGCCCCAAACCTCTTCAGCGACACCGAACCACTCACGGTAAACTAAGAGTTGATTGCTGTTAGTTGTTAGTTGTTAGTGATGAAAAAACTACTTCTAACAACTAACAACTAACGACCAATAACCAATAACTAACCAATTGTGGCTTCAAGCTTGTCTACTGCCCACCTATCGGCTACCGGAAATGCTGCCTCTGGACATCTCAACTGGCCAGGTTTAATTGAGGCATACCGCTCGTATTTACCAGTAAGTGACTCAACTCCCGTCATCACGCTCCTAGAGGGCAATACGCCCTTAATTCCCGCCCCAGCGATCGCAAAAAGGATTGGTAAGGGAGTAAGAGTACTGGTGAAATACGACGGGCTTAATCCTACGGGTAGCTTTAAAGACCGGGGGATGACGATGGCAATTTCCAAAGCCAAGGAAGCAGGAGCAAAAGCGGTGATATGTGCTAGCACGGGTAACACCTCTGCCTCTGCTGCTGCCTATGCACGTCGGGGTGGAATGCGAGCCTTTGTGCTAATTCCTGAGGGTTATGTAGCGCTGGGTAAGTTGGCGCAAGCGTTACTTTATGGGGCAGAAGTCTTAGCAATTCAAGGCAACTTTGACCAAGCGTTAGAAATTGTTCGGGAGATGGCATCAAACTATCCCGTTACCCTAGTTAACTCGGTTAATCCCTATCGGCTAGAAGGTCAGAAGACAGCAGCGTTTGAATTGGTGGATAGCTTAGGTGATGCCCCCGATTGGCTGTGTATCCCGGTAGGGAATGCTGGGAATATTACAGCCTACTGGATGGGATTTTGCCAGTACCATCAGGATAGGAAATGCGATCGCTTACCCGTGATGATGGGATTTCAAGCAGCCGGGGCATCTCCCCTGGTTACTGGCGAAGTTGTGACTCATCCCGAAACGATAGCGACAGCAATTCGGATTGGGAACCCCGCGAGTTGGGAAAAAGCGATCGCTGTTCAACAGGCAAGTCAAGGAAAATTTAACAGCGTCACCGATGCTGAGATTCTTGAAGCCTATCGATTGCTGGCATCTGAAGAAGGAATTTTTTGTGAACCCGCCAGTGCTGCCTCAGTTGCTGGCTTGTTGAAAGTCAAAGACCAAGTACCCACAGGCGCTACAGTAGTGTGTGTATTAACTGGTAATGGTTTAAAAGACCCAGATACAGCAATTCAACACAGTAATAACCAATTCAAGCAAGGAATTGAGCCGACAATCTCAGCCGTCGCAACAGCAATGGGGCTGAATGATTAGGCTCACATTGAGCTACGCACATGAACATTGAATGAAAGCTGAATTACCCTATTCCCCATTCCCGACTTTCAAGACACCTATCAATTTAACCATACTTGGTTTTTGGCAATTAGACTTGCTTGTTGTAGGCTATGAGAGATAAAAGTAGGAGTGAGGATGCATGTTTCGTTCGCCTGACAAGCACCCAGTTTTTAACCGCTCAGTGTTGTGGACATTTTTTTTGTTTTCAGCCGCCTTGGTTGTGCCTATTGTGTTAGCAAAATCCTTGGCACAACGACCTCAGCCGTCGCTAGCATCGCCGCAGCAACCTTCCCCTAACTTAGCGTCTTCCCCTGGGCCATCCCAAGCTGATGTCTTAGCCGAACGGGATTGGCATCAACGTCTAGTTAGCCAAAGCCTCTCTTTGTCGCCAAAAAGTAATACTACTACAAATACAACCGCCTCTAAATCGGCGGTTGCCAAAACTGATAAAGCTCCATCCAAATCTTCTCCTACAAAAACCTCTACATCACAGCCACAAAAATCCAAAGCCAAATCCCAAGATTCAAAGCCTTCCCAAACAAGTAATAAGCAAAAACCTAAATCTCAAGGTTCTACTACAGCCGAAGCTCAAGCTGCCCAGGCAGCTAAAAATGCCCCATTGCTAGAGCTACGAGTTGCTGTTGCGAATGGAGATAGCGCCCTAGTCGTTGGCACCTCAACACCAGGCGAGGTGATTGATGCTCGTGGTAAAGTTCTGGGCAAGCTAGCCGCAAACGATGGGACAAATGTCAGCCCAGAGGGAGCAAATATCCGTGTTGGTCAGTGGCAGACTCCAGGAGGTGTTTGGATTAAGCCTACGAAAGGAGGGTATGTATTTGTAGGCGATCGCTGGTATCGAGGTGATTTACTTCTGGTTTCTAAAGGTAATACCCTACTAGCGGTTAACTATGTTGACCTTGAGAATTATCTTGTTAGTGTAGTAGGCGCTGAAGTCTCTCCAAGTTGGCCGATGGCAGCTCTAAAAGCTCAAGCCATTGCCGCTCGATCCTATGCCTTAGTTCATTACTTGCGACCTGCTAACGCTCTGTACGATCTAGGAAACACTCAGCGCTGGCAAGTTTACAAAGGCATCAGTGCAGAATGGAACACTACACAGCAAGCTGTTCAAGAAACGGCTGGAGTTTTCCTGAGCCACAAAGGGGGAGTGGTGGAATCAATGTACGCTGCCTCTGATGAAATTGTGACTAATGTTTTTGGTGGTAGGGGGATGAGTCAAACGGGTGCCCTAAAATTGGCTCAGCAGGGCTATGACTACCAACAAATCCTTGGCACCTATTATCCAGGTGTGGGTTTATCGTGGATGGACACGAGAGAAGCGGACGTAGATTAGATATAGAGGTAGCCAACTGCTGAGGAGTCATCCATAACTTGGTATTAGTCCATCCAATTCTTTGATTTATAGCAAAAAGCAGAAGGCAGAAGGCAGAGGGCAGAAGCTTCTCCTTTAGGAGCTGATATTTGAATGTATTAAAACACAAGCGAAAGCTAGGGTAAATTATTTGTAAGGCTTGGTGTATTACTGGCTTCAAAGTAGCTACAAAAACTTTCGTGAAGGATTAGTTCAGCAAAAGAGCGATCGCAGCATATATACACAGCTTGAGTATGCATCTTGAAGAGTATCAATCTCTTGATTCTGGCTGGTTCAAGAATTGGTTAAAAATAATAATTTCGCTAGACATTTTTGTAGCCAGATTATCTTGTAAACACAGATAATGCTGTTTTTAGCACAAGAGCCGCTGCTAATAGCTAAATCGGCAAAAGCTTGAGTAAGTCTTCAAATACAAAAACTATTTTTGAAAAAATGATGAAGTCTGAGTAATTAACGTTTTTCCCAGACTAACACTCTCGATTATTAGATACCCTTGAGTTAAATCTTTAGCTGCTTGCTGCTGACGCTAGCTGAATAGAGGAATAAGATCGCAAATATAGTCTTTGAATTGTCCTTTGTCTTCACCCCCGAATGCACTATGAACCGCCCAGAATATCGTATTCCTGAAGACAAAACTCAGGAGGTTTTTACCCTTGCTGCTCAGCTATATGCTCAGCACAACCAGAGCTATTCCGTAAAAGAGCTAATGGATGCTGGATCAGAGGCAAAAATTCCGCCAGAGTTTATTCAACAAGCGATTGATCAAATGCAGTTACAGCAGGTGCCAGCTCAGCAACCTGTACCAACACATCCGAATAAACGAACTAAAATCTTGCTAGCTGGTCTTGCAACAGCCTTAGTTGCCTTCGGAGGTATGTATTTCCTTGTCAAAACTGCACTGACGAATGCAGGAGAAAAAGCTCAAGTAGAAACGGTAGAGCCGCTTCCCACTGAAACCCAGGTGAGTGATACCAAATTGCAGGGACTTACCGTCAAGTGCGAAGGACTAAAACTTGAGGGAGAAAACTTGCGTGGTATGGATTTCAGGAATGCAGATTGTACGGGTGCAAATTTGGCTGGTGCAGATTTGAGCGGAGTCAATCTAGAAAGTGCCAACTTCAGCCGTGCTGATTTAAAGAACGCCAAGCTAAGCGGTGCGGAACTGAAAAATGCGAACTTAACTGAGGCAGATTTGACGGGTGCCGATTTGACGGGTGCGGAGTTGGAAACTGCAAACCTAAGCAAGACAAATTTGAAAGATGCTAATTTGAGCAATGCGAAGCTCAATCAGACGAACTTGGCTGAGGCTGAGTTAGAGGGTGCGAAGATAGACATCATGCGTGCCAAGCAAGAAGGTGTCAATTTCAACAATGCAATTATGCCTGATGGCAGCACTCATCCTTAGTAGAACTTACGCAGTTTCTTGATGAAAGGCTGATTCTGTCGTAGGGGCGCTCTAAGGTGCGCCCCTACCGTGTGTGGCAGTGCGTAATTCCTGCTTAGTTGTTTGTCGCCTTTTTTGGTATAGTAGTAAACTGAACTTACGGCGGCATAGCCAAGTGGTAAGGCAGAGGTCTGCAAAATCTCCACCCCCGGTTCAAATCCGGGTGCCGCCTTTTTTGTTATTCCCCTTTTTATCAGGTGGCGATCGCTTTTTGTGCTGATTGGCGATCGCCTAATTCAGTTCAATCCCTGTGACTTTACCATTGCTGTAGTATCGCCTTGACAAACCCAGGCTCCCCAGAAATAGGGATGCTCAAGGGGTCTATTGTCTTGACAAAATTGATAATCTTGTGGTAAATGTCTTTGTAATTCTTCCAGCACGACAAGACCGAGGGAAGATTGCTGCAATTCTTTGACGGTGATAGTGCGGATGTAATTCTGGGCATCTTGTAAGGCATCGGCACGACCTAAACCTTGGTGCAGGTTGGTAAAAAAGTGCTGCATCAGTAGGGCAGTTGCTCGGTCTGGGACTGACCACAAGCTCATCACCAGGGTTTTTGCTCCGGCGACGGCAAAGGCGCGACGCAATCCAAAGACGCCCTCGCCAATTTTGATGTCGCCTATTGCGGTATTGCAGGCAGAGAGGACGGCGAGTTCAGTTGCCCAGAGGTCGAGTGCGGCTACGTCTTGGGCGAAGACTAAGCCTTTGCCTTCTTCGTTTGGGAGAGTTTTACCCTGTAGCCAAGCGTTAGCGCCAGCGAAGGCAAGGGCTGAACGTAACATCGGGTCTTCTGGATGTGGGATTTTGGAGTTCCCCCCTTGATCAGGAGAGTTAGGGGAGTTTTGGATTGGGGTTTGCTGGGTGGATTTGTCAATGATTGCTACGACTTGCGGGGCGAAATTTCTCAACCAGTCAGCATCATTCTGAATTCCGCGTTCTGCAAGTATCGCTGCTACCCTTTCCATCTCCTCCAACAATGTCTTATCCAGCAGCTTCCGGTTCTTCTGCAAGAGTTCCGCTTCCTGTGCATCGGGGCAAGTCAGCAGCGCCAGGGTTAATTTCCAATAGTCTTGCAGTTGTACTTCTCTAGAGAATAAGCCATGAGTCGCAATCAGCAGGATTTCAGGAGACTCACAACCAGTCAAACGAGACGCTAACGCTTCCTTATCCAAATAAGGCGATACCCCCAACAGCTTGGCAACCCCTTCACCCAAAAAGCGAGTTCCTTCAGCACGTTTAAAAGCCGAACCTGCCAAAGTTTGCAGTAATTCGGCGACTTGTGTCCCTAGTACGCCCAACTTTGACCTCTCCCCCAACCCCTCTCCTGCAAGGAGAGGGAAGTAAGACTTCTCCTTTCCGTCGATAACTAGAGAGGAGTTTTCCTCCCCCCTTCCCTGCGAGGGAAGGGGGATTGGGGGGGTTAGGTCTTCCAGGTCAAAATCTGGGTCAGCAATTACTAAAGGTTGAGAAGCAGAACGCTCAATCCGAACTTTAGAACGCAGAATATCTCGCCCGACACTGAGGTAACTGATTCGGTACTCGTCCATCAGCAGTTGTTCGCCCGTCTCATCAGTGGGGAGAATCTGAAATGGCAGTAGGTTCAAATTCCCATCGGGAGCAATAAATAGGTGCTGGTGTTTTTGTAGGTAAGGGCAAAGTGGCTTAAATATCGCTTCACGCAGTTGGATAACCTCTGCGGGAGGCTGTCTCAAGTCTTCAAGTTCATCATCATCTCCTCCCATATCCAGCGAATGCACTACGAGATTACCGTCAGATGCATAGTGGCGAAAGTCCTGAATTAGTTGGTCGATGGGTTCTGCCTCTCCCAAGTCAATCATCTGCACCTGGTCTGGCTGCCCTGCGGGTAAGATAAAGGCTAGGTAATGGGCGGGTTGCCATTTTGATTCCCCACTAGCGGCGTGGAAATCAAAGACTTTAAAGCAGACAAACTCGATTAAGGTACTGCCTCTTGGTAGTTCTAATGCGACAGTGCGGCAGTCAATCGGTTGTTCTTGGAGTTGGATTTCTGGTACTTGGGATGCTAGCTGCTGTTGCAATTTGTTGTGTTCGGCTTGCAGTTGCGGGATGCGATCAGGTTGGGGTTGAGTAAAGGTAAAGTGGATAATCCGGGCGCTCAATTCTCGCAGTTTCTTTAACTCTTCCGTTAGGTGGGGGTAGCGTCCGCTGTAGATTGCTTGGTTCAGTGCAGCTAAGGCGGCGGCAGTTAAGGCTTTGCGTTGTAGCACTAAATTTAGTGCTGCTTGTTTGGCTTGAGGAGAGTCGTGGAGGTGTTGGTAAACCAGAGAGAGAAATGCCTCAAAATTAGCTCTCAATAGTTGGAGATAGGCGAGGCGATCGCTTTCGGAACTGGCAGCAAAAGCTTGGTTAATCAGACGGTTCTCAATGGCTGCTGCCTCTTTCATCCGTTCTAGCGCTTCAGAATAGCGATGGGTAGCAGCAAGTAATCCTGCCAAATTGTTGAGTCCTTTTGCCACGTTGGGATGGTCACCTGGCAATAGGCGTTTACTCATCGCTAAGGATTCCTCTAAAAGGGGTTCTGCCTCAGCCAAGCGTCCGTGAGATTTGTAGAGTCCTGCTAAGTTGTTGAGGCTAGTTGCTACATCAGGATGGTCAGTTGGGAATAGGCGTTTCCTCATCGCCAAGGCTTCCTCATAAAGCGGTTGGGCGGTATCCAAACGTCCTTGAGATTTGTAGAGGAATGCTAAATTGTTGAGGCTTAGTGCAACTTGGGGATGGTCATGGGGAAATAGGCGTTTTGTCATTGCCAAAGCTTCCTCTAAAAGGGATTCCGCCTTAACTAAGCGTCCCTGAGATTGGTATAGTCCTGCTAAATTGCTGAGGCTACCTGCCACATCGGGATGGTCACCTGGGAACAGGCGTTTCCTCATCGCCAAAGCTTCCTCTATAAGCGGTTCGGCGGTATCCAAGTGTCCCTGGGATTTGTAGAGGAATGCTAAATTGTTGAGGCTTAGTGCGACATGAGGATGGTCAGGCAGAAATAGGCGTTTTGTCATCGCCAAGACTTCCTCTAAAAGGGGAGTAGCGGCACTTAAGCGTCCTTGGGATTTGTAGAGTCCAGCTAAATTGTTAAGGCTACCTGCAACATCAGGATGGTCACCTGGGAACAGGCGTTTCCTCATCGCTAAGGCTTCCTCTATAAGCGGTTCGGCAGCTTTTAAGCGTCCTTGGGATTCGTAAAGTCCAGCTAAATTGTTAAGGCTATCTGCAACATCAGGATGGTCACCTGGGAACAGGCGCTTTGTCATCGATAAGGCTTCCTCTATAAACGGTTCGGCGGCATCCAAGCCTCCTTGAGATTCGTAGAGTACTGCTAAATTGTTGAGGCTTTTTGCCACATCAGGATGGTCACCTGGGAACAGGCGTTGTCTCATCGCCAAAGCTTCTTGATAAAGCGGTTCTGCCCCAGCTAAGCGTCCCTGGAGTTTGTAGAGTACTGCTAAATTGTTGAGGCTGGTTGCTATATTGGGGTGTTCCTCTCCCCAAACTTGTCGCGCTAATTCCAAGGCTTCCTCAGCCAAACTTATTGCTTGACCATACTGACCCTCATGATAAAGTTGAACCGCTCTCCTGCTTAGCTGCTTCAAGTTTTTTGCTTTTGTGAATTTCCTGACTGGGGCTGCTAAATCTCGCAACCACTTAAAAACCATTTCCATCGTCTTCTTTTTTTAGTGAGCCAACTACGCAGCAGTCACTCTGTACACCATGCGGAGAACTTGATAATCACGGGCTAGATTCAGATACTCCAATAAACCCGTCAAATGCCCTTCCCGCAATTGCAACAACCGTTCCCCCGGTTTAGGCAACCAGTCCAACCTTGGCACGTCCTTCGTAATCACCGCCACGATTTCCTCCTGCCCCGCACTGCCAGTTAATTTAAAATACTTGTGGCGCGAACTTGCTTGCGGTAAACTCACCCATCCCCCAAGATGCTTCAGTTCCGGTGCAAACCCCGATGGACACAAGCACCACATTTTCCCGGACGTGCCTTTCTCCAACAGCAGCAAATACCCAGCACTATCCAGATTGACTTCAAACCGAATCCTACTGTTTAAGCGAAAAGAGAAAGAGTCTTCCTCCGTCATTTCCGCCTCTCCCATATCCAAACCTGACACGGGTTCCAGCAAAACTGGCTTCAGTTTGTCCGTAGGCGTTGCCGTTTCCCAGAGTTGCTGCCAAAGTTGGTCACAGGTTAAGGGGATTAAGTGACACTGTTTTAGCCATTCCGGATAGATGACTTCCCGCAACCACCGCTTCGCAATCTTCCACCTACCTTTAGTGACTCCCTGGAAGTCGCACCCCTCAACCTCAAATTTGTCACAAATCACCTTTAAGCGATCGCGCAGTATAGTAGCAGGATTCGCACCATCGCTGGTTCCCTCTATCAACTCTGCCTCAAGGTACGCCGCGATATCTTTATCTAAAGAATCGGTATTTTTTTCGCGAAAGCGTTCCAGAAATACCCACCAAGTCTTACCAGAGAAACCAAAGCGAGTTGCGATCGCTTTGAGAAACTCTTCCTCATGATCTTCATAATTTGGTAGAGTCATAATTCCTACCTAGATTGAATGTTTTAAACCCATTCTAGGCAGAGGAATTAGGTTATCCAATGGCTCATCTAGTAAGCTCTACCTAATTCTACTTTTATCTACTAACTTTATTTCCAATTAGTAAAAATGCGTAAATAGAATTGTGCTAAATGCTAATTTAAAATATTTTTATCTGCTTACGAAAGAATTAATAACTTCATTTGTAGCGTTAAAAAGCTCTTAAAACTAATAGATATATCTCTACTTTATTCGACACCAAACTTCAGAAGCCAAGATTAGCTTAGATACAGAAACCACTGAACACCTAACTAATCACAAAAGCTATGAGCAACACAGAGAATCAAAACCTAAATCTCGCCGCTACTGCTTCAGAAAAGGTAATGCTAGTCCCTGTCAATTCAACCGAATCCTCTGCCAATATCTACCAGACGCTTTTGGTCAATGGTGGTGTCACCATCCTAGCCATTTTTGCCCTGACGTACTTTACCAGAAGCCAAATCGATGCAATTACTAAGCTGCTAAAAGCCTGGAAGAAATAGGCTAAATCTTTAGGGGGCAGGTTTTGATTGAGATTTATGGCGCAAATCTCCTGGAATGGATACAGACGATTTGAAGAATGCGATCTGCCTGGGCGGCAGTGCTTGCACTATCGCTGCTAGCGTACACACATACTGTTCTATTTCCAGCGATAGTAACCCAACAGGGTAAAGACCTACCTCATTAAGATAGAAAGGGAATAGCAAAAAAGTGTGTAACAAATGACTTCAACTCTGCTCAAAACTCCCCCTCTCAACGCCCCGACGCTCAAGAAGCTGCCTAATGGTTTAACAATTGTGGCAGAGCAGATGCCTGTTGAAGCCGTCAACTTAAATGTTTGGATTAACGTTGGTTCCGCAGCGGAATCAGACGACATCAACGGCATGGCTCACTTCTTAGAGCATATGGTTTTTAAGGGAACACCACGACTGCAAAGTGGCGAATTTGAGCGGTTAATTGAAGAGCGGGGTGCGGTGACGAATGCCGCGACAAGTCAGGATTACACCCACTACTACATCACCACTGCACCCAAAGATTTTGCTGAACTTGCCCCTCTGCAACTGGATGTAGTGTTGAATCCCAGCATTCCTGATGATGCCTTTGAGCGAGAGCGAATGGTCGTTTTGGAAGAAATTCGCCGTTCAGAAGACAACCCTCAACGCCGCACATTTCGACGCGCAATTGAGACAACGTTTGAACAGTTACCTTACCGACGACAGGTATTAGGCCCAGCATCAGTGATTGAACAGCTAAAAGCTCAGCAAATGCGGGACTTTCACGGCACTTGGTATCAACCCCGCTCAATGACTGCTGTTGCTGTGGGTAACTTACCCGTTGATGAATTGATTGAGATTGTCGCTGATGGGTTCACGCAAACATCAGTTAGCACTCAGGAAGTAGACAAAAACTTATTACCGCAAACCTTTACACCAGAACCTGCTTTTACAGAAGTTGTGCGTCGGGAGTATGTTGACGAAACCTTACAGCAAGCGCGGCTGGTGATGGTTTGGCGGGTTCCAGGAATGAATGAGTTAGAGCAGGTTTATGCGCTTGATGTCCTGTCGGTGATTTTAGGGCAAGGTAGGGTGTCACGGCTCGTTCGGGACTTGCGAGAAGAACGGCAACTGGTTACTCACATCGGTGTGAGCAATATGACACAACGGCATCAGGGAGTGTTTTATATTTCTGCACAGTTACCAGAAGAGAATTTAGCTGTGGTGGAAGATGCGATCGCACAACACATCCGCAAGTTTCAGACAGAATTAGTGGCAGAATCAGAACTTGCCCGTATCCGAACACAAGTCGCGAATCGCTTTATCTTTGGAAATGAAAAACCAAGCGATCGCACAACATTATATGGTTACTACCAGTCGCAGCTAGGTGACTTGGCACCAGCCTTAAACTACCCCAGCAAAATCCAATCTTTGAATGCTGTTGACCTTCAGGTAGCTGCACAGCAGTACCTTTCTCCCAACGCTTATGGTGTTGTTGCCATCAAGCCAGCTTAAATCGAATGGCACTGACTCATATATAGCGGTTGTCGGTTGGATGCGGTACACTTTGACCTCTCTCCTACTCTTGAGTGAGGCTTTGATTCTTACTCCCCTTCCCTTGCAGGGAAGGGGTTGGGGGTTAGGTTTTTCTGCTGTACACGCGCGTAACAGAGAAATGCTATAAACTCATCACAATCCACCCATGATTGCGCGGGGGGTTTGGGGGAGACGCTTGTCCCCCACCGGAGATGAGAGTGAGGAGGGGGTTTGGGGGAAAGCCCCCAAGCTAGGGTTTTTCCCAAACAATTAATTGGCGCTTAAGAAGAGCGACATTTAGCTAAAATCTAAAATTCCAAGATGTGGACACAAATTGCTAGCCATATCAGCGAAACCACAGGTGAAGCGTTTGAAATCAACAACCGCCGATCTGTTGGTGGAGGCTGTATCAATCAGGGTTATTGCGTTAGCGGCAACACTCGCACCTACTTCGTAAAGCTCAACCAAGCCTCTCAGGTGCAGATGTTTGAGGCAGAAGCGTTGGGTTTAAAGCAAATGCAGGAAACTCAAGCCATTCGGGTGCCAAAACCGATTTGCTGGGGAATAGCCACTGATTCTTCCTACATCGTATTGGAGTGGCTGGAACTAGGTGGCAGCAATAATTCCCAGACGTGGGAAGAAATGGGGCATCAGTTAGCTGCTATGCATCGCTGGAACCCTCCCACCGCTAAAGGGTTCGGCTGGGAGCAAAACAATACGATTGGTTCAACGCCACAACTGAACAACTGGACATCGGATTGGATAGAATTCTTTGCTGAGTACCGAATCGGCTATCAATTCCAACTCGCACAGCGTCGTGGTGGTCATTTTCCTCAGCAAGAGCAATTAATAGCAGCAATTCCCAAACTGCTGAATCATCAGCCTCAGCCTTCCTTAGTACATGGTGATTTGTGGGGAGGAAATGCCGCCGTTACTACGTCTGGAGAACCTGTAATTTTAGATCCAGCGACTTATATAGGCGATCGCGAAGTTGATCTTGCAATGACAGAACTCTTCGGCGGCTTCCCTGCTGCTTTCTATCGCGGTTATAACGAAGCTTGGCTTTTGGATGATGGTTATAAACAGCGAAAAACTCTCTATAACCTCTACCACATCCTCAATCACTTCAATCTCTTTGGCGGCGGCTATGCATCACAAGCTAACCGGATGATCGAACAAATTCTGCGCTAGATGGGATGAGGAAGTACAAATAATAAACCCAGACCATTTTGGTCTGGGTTTTAGTTAAGTTATAAGCTAGTCAACAGTTTCGAGATTACTGGCTAGCGGTTTACAGATAAGGCTTTAACTTGACGCTATCGGCTCAGGCTTAATCCTGCTTACTTACTAAGTTAACCAGGAGTTGTGAATAATTTGTGAATGACAACTATTTAAACTAGTGTCTGTACTTTAGACTAAGGCGCTCTACTCAGCGGCTTGCACTAATAAAATAGAATAGAGATCTGTTGCAATAAGACAAGCATCCAAGACGCTTATGACCTCTGCTGTACGGGTTAAAACGCAGTACGAAGCAATCATTGGTCTAGAAACCCATTGTCAGCTGAGTACACAAACCAAGATTTTTTCTGATTCCTCCACAGAATTTGGTGCTACCCCGAATACAAACATCGATCCAATTTGTTTGGGAATGCCGGGAGTATTACCTGTACTCAATCAAAAGGTACTAGAGTACGCCGTAAAAGCAGGTTTGGCGCTGAACTGCCAGATTGCACCCTACAGCAAGTTCGATCGCAAGCAGTATTTTTATCCTGACCTTCCTAAAAACTATCAGATTTCTCAATTTGACTTGCCAATTGCTGAGCATGGTTGGCTAGAGATTGAACTCCCTGATGAGGCGGGTAATCCAATTCGGAAAAAGATTGGCATCACTCGTTTACATATGGAGGAAGATGCTGGCAAGTTGGTTCACGCAGGAAGTGACGGGCTTTCCGGTTCGACTTACTCTTTGGTCGATTACAACCGTGCGGGTGTGCCACTGATTGAAATTGTCTCGGAACCCGATATGCGTTCTGGTCAAGAAGCGGCAGAGTATGCCCAAGAGTTACGCCGGATTATGCGTTACATCGGTGTCAGTGATGGCAATATGCAGGAAGGCTCTCTACGCTGCGATGTCAATATTTCCGTGCGTCCTATCGGTCAACAGGAGTTTGGCACGAAGGTTGAAATCAAAAATATGAACTCCTTCAACGCCATCCAAAAAGCGATCGAATATGAGATTGAGCGGCAAATCGCTGCTGTCGAAGCTGGAGAGCGGATTATTCAAGAAACTCGGCTTTGGGAAGAAGGTAGCCAACGCACAATTAGTATGCGAGTTAAGGAAGGCTCTAGTGATTATCGCTATTTCCCGGAACCTGACCTTCCTCCGATTGAGGTTTCAAAACAACAGTTAGAGCAGTGGTGTAGTGAACTCCCTGAACTACCTGCCGAAAAACGGCACCGTTATGAAAGCGAGTTGGGGCTTTCTGCTTATGATGCCCGTGTGCTAACGGATGATCGACTAGTAGCTGAGTATTTTGAAGCGGCTGTCGCGGCTAAGGCGAATCCTAAACAAACTGCTAACTGGGTTATGGGAGACATCGCGGCTTATCTCAATACAGGGAAGCACACAATCACGGAGATTGCTCTCACACCGCTCATCCTGGCAGAACTGATCACCCTGATTGAAGACGGCACGATTAGCGGCAAAATTGCTAAAGAACTGCTACCTGAACTGTTGTCTCAGGGTGGTTCCGTTAAAGAACTCGTTGAACGCAAGGGTCTAGTTCAAATCTCTGACACAGGTGAACTTGAAGCAATCATTGATGAAGTTATTGCTGCCAATCCCAAGGAATTAGAGCAGTATCGCAACGGCAAAACCAAGCTCCAAGGCTTCTTTGTTGGGCAAGTGATGAAGAAAACCAGTGGGCGGGCTGACCCTAAACTGACAAACCAAATCCTAAGTAAGAAGCTGAACGGCTAGAACACCAGTACAGCAATCTTTGAAGAATCCCTCCCTAAAGCCGTGAGGCAGGCTGATTCTTGCTACTTTGGTCGCTTCGCCCTTACTTGATAAACTCAATCTCAAACTTCACACAAAAAATAAATCAGGGGGTGTCCCCCCTCATCCTGTTAGCTATATACTGTGATAAGTAGATGCACCCTGATGATCGGGAGAGTCGCTTAGGTGGCTCTCCTTTTTTTGTGCCAAATTAGTTGGTCAAAAGAATTTCTAAATAGGGGGTGACACCCCCCGCCCCCAAGCCTTATACTTATGAGAAGTAGATGCACCCTGATGATCGGGAGAGTTACGCAAGTGGCTCTCTTTTTTTTGTGCCAAATTAGTTGGTCAAAAGAATTTCTAAATAGGGGGTGACACCCCCCACCCCCAAGCCTTATACTTATGAGAAGTAGATGCACCCTGATGATCGGGAGAGTTACGCAAGTGGCTCTCTTTTTTTTGTGCCAAATTGGTTGGTCAAAAGAATTTCTAAATAGGGGGTGACACCCCCCACCCCCAAGCCTTATACTTATGAGAAGTAGATGCACCCTGATGACCGGGAGAGTTACGCAAGTGGCTCTCTTTTTTTTGCACATATTTTGCAGATAAAAAGTCAATAAGCTACTTATCTGACACCTAAGACTTGATATAATCGCCTCTCGTGCAGGAGTCAAGGTTTTCAGGAGGGAGTCTATGTCAGACTGGCAGGAAATTACTGGTGGTGTCACAGCTCCTAGGGGATATCGAGCCGCAGGAATTACGGCGGGTCTGAAACCTTCGGGGCTTCCAGATTTAGCGTTGATTTTGTCAGATGTAGACGCGATCGCAGCGGGTGTCTTTACAACAAGTCATGTTCGTGCTGCTCCTGTAGACTATTGCCGTCAGCGTTTGCAAGCCAGAGGCAGCGCTCGTGCGATTCTTTGCAATGCGGGTCAAGCGAATGCCGCCACGGGTGAGCAAGGCTGGAGAGATGCCTTAGCCAGTGCTGAAGCTCTTGGTCAAGTGCTGAAAATTCCCGCTGATGCGATATTGCTGGCTTCTACAGGCGTTATTGGTCAACGAATCCGGATGGATGCCTTGGTGTCAGCGATGCCTCAACTTGTTGAAGCTGCCTCTGAAACAGGTTCAGATGCAGCGGCGCAAGCAATTATTACTACAGATTTGGTGACTAAATCGATCGCTTTGGAGACAACAATTGATGACCGTCCCGTGCGGGTGGGTGGCATTTGCAAAGGCTCTGGGATGATTCATCCCAATATGGCAACTCTCCTCGCCTTTGTTACCTGTGATGCTGTTGTCTCGACCCCACTATGGCAACAAATGTTGAGTCGGGCAGCAGATAAGAGTTTTAACCAAATTACTGTTGATGGAGATACCAGCACCAATGACACCTTGATTGCCTTGGCGAATGGTCAGTCCCGGACAGCGGCAATTACAGAAATGGGACCAGAAGCCGAAAAGCTAGAGGCAATGCTTACAGCCGTTTGTCAGTATATGGCAAAGTCTATCGCTCGTGATGGTGAAGGGGCAACCTGTCTAATTGAAGTGCAAGTCACAGGTGCGCCGGATGATAAAGCGGCGCGTCAAATTGCTAAAACCATTGTAGGCTCATCATTGGTTAAGTCAGCCGTGTTTGGTCGTGACCCGAACTGGGGCAGAATTGCCGCTGCTGCTGGACGTGCAGGCGTTCTATTTGAGCAAGACAATCTCAAAATCCAGCTAGGAGATATCCCGCTTATGGAGGCTGGGCAACCTCTAGATTTTGACCGTGCAGCGGCTAGTGCTTATCTGAAGCAAGCAGCAGCGGGAGCATATTTAAAAGAAGATACTGTTTTAATCTCGGTCAGTGTTGGCAGTGGTTCTGGTATGGGTAAGGCGTGGGGCTGTGACCTGAGTTATGACTATGTGAAGATTAATGCAGAGTACACGACTTAAATGCGATCGCTTGTTGTTATTCCTCTGAATTAAGTTCACGTCACTTTTTAGAAGGAAAAAATGTGATCGCACCTCAGGATACTGCGCGATCGCGTTTTCTTCAGGCAGCAGAAGCATCATTGCTGCTATCGTCAATTGCGATCGCGTCGCCGTATTGACTTGGGGGTAGTTTTTGACTTGGCTGTCAGCTTGGCGAGAAATTCTTCCATTCCTGGTATTTCCAATTGGTAGAATGTGGTCTGAATTTCTGGACTATTAGCCTGGTTGTCTTTGATGGGTTCGAGAGCCATCTGGTTTAATGCCTCCGCTTGAGTAACTGAGTCAAGTGTGCAGGTTTAATGAAGGCTAAACCAGCGAAGTCCGAGCAGTTAAACCACGAACTTAAAGTTTTTTGCTATCTTTTGGCAAAGCCAGTGAGGGCAAGTCCTGAAAGCGTTAGCCAACCTCAACTTCAGAAATGGACTGGATTTCTTAAAATCAGGGAAAAGCCATTATCTTCCCGGAAGTCAGCCTCAACATCTGCAACGGGAAGTTAAGCTACCTCAGCCAATGTCTCTACAGATGCAAAAACGTACTCGCGGTTACATCCTCACTCGCCAAGGCGTGGAAAAACTCGAAGCTGCTAAACGGGAGTGGGAAAACCAGCATGGTGCTAGGTGTACACAGGAAAAGATGAAGGAACTAACCAGTGCCTATAAGGAGGACGGCTTATACACTGGCACGATTAGAAAAATATTTAAGGGTGAGAAAGAGGTTGATAGGGAATCTATTCACTGTCTGTTCAGTGCTTTCAACCTGCAACTAGATGATGATGACCTTACTTCTGAACCTCAAGCCTGTCTGCCGAAGCTAGACCCGAACTTCTTAGGACGAGATGAGGCGATCGCAGACCTCAACACCTTTGTCTCTCAAGGGGCAAAAGTCATCCTCATTTACGGCAAAGGTGGGGTAGGTAAGACAACTCTGGCTAAAAAGTACTTCAGCACATGGGAGTTCGACTTAGTTCTGGAACCTCCGATGGCAAAGGAAACAAAGAACATTACACCTATAGAAAGTGTTGTTGAGGAATTGCTGCGAGACTTACAAGGTGAACCCGCACAGGATTTTGGTATAACACTAAAGCGGCTAAAGCAGCAGCTTAAAACTCAAAAGGTTGGTGTTTTGATTGATAACCTCGAACCAGCTCTAGACAAAGACGGCAAGTTCATTGAAGCACATCGGGGTTATGTAGAGTTATTCAGCGTTTTAGCTGATTCAGATGTACAAGCTGTAACGCTGGTTACAAGCCGTGAGTGTCTCAATGAGTCTTGTGTGAATGTTAAGCCTTACGAGTTGAAAGGGATGGCTAAAGACACATGGCAGCAGTACTTTAGCAGCCGCAATTTTGACACAGATTCTCCAGCTTTGAGTGAGATGCATAAAGCCTATGGTGGCAATGCCAAAGCGATGCAAATCCTCTGTAGTACGATTCAAGAGGATTATGAAGGCGACTTAGAGGCTTATTGGCAAGAAAATCAAGGCTATTTGTTAATAGAGAGAGAGTTAGAGGATTTAGTTAAAAGTCAGTTTGACCGTCTAGGAAAGCATGATACTGAAGCCTATCAACTCCTTTGCCGTTTGGGATGCTATCGCTATCAAGAAATTCCTTCAGTACCCATAAATGGAGTCTTGTGTCTGCTATGGAACATACCCGAAGAACAACACAATCGCGTTATTAAATCATTGCGATATCGGGCTTTAGTAGAATTTAACAAGGGAAGATACTGGTTGCATCCAGTAATTCAGTCAGAAGCAGTGAGAAGGCTGAAGTCAAATAAGGATTGGCAATTAGTAAACGCCAAAGCAACCTATTTTGGGCTTGAAAATTTTGGAGAAGATATCCTGAAACTTTTACAGTTCTTGTACCACTACAAAGAGTTTTCTGGGGAGTTAACAAAACTTGCAGAGCTGTGGCCTGATGAGTCAGAATTTTCTGGATCAGAACAAACTTTGAAAGAATTAGTTGAAATAGGAAGCGATATGGCTAATTCTTGCTACTTCGAGGGATTACTTTTAAAAAAACTGGATCTAATTGAAGAGAGTAATATTTATTTTCAAAAAGCAATTTTAATTTTAAATACAGTAGGAGAATTGAAACAAGCTGAAGAAGTACAACAGGTAATAGAGAATGATGGAGAAGCAATAGAAATAACAGAAGTTTTGTACAAAATAGCTGAATGTAGCTATAACGATGGACTTCGCTTCAAAAGAATAGAGGAAAGCATAGGTGAAATTGAGGGAAGTAAAATTTTTTTTCAAGAGGCAATTGATCTGTTCAATTTTATAGGGGCATTTGAAGAAGTTGAGGAAGTTCGACGAGCGATGGTAAGCGAAACATGAGTATAGCAAGCAAAGCAAAGCTTAGGACAACAGGCTCTTTGGAGCAAAAAGCTTAAGCCCTTTGCTCATGTCCTAATGTATACTTCGACTGCTATAAATTTGGAGCGTACCTCTCACCACCACAAAGCTAAAGGTGCGATTTTCTAATAGGAGTGGAGGAGCGATCGCTTTTTGGAGTACTGGGTGATCGCGCAGCATCCTGAAGTGCGATCGCATTTTATTCAGGTAGCAGGAGCGTCAGACAAAACATCTATGCAGAACTTTATTAAAATAATTTAAACACTACCGTAGCAACTAGGCTATTTATTCCGGTCAATTAAAAGACAGCTCATAAAAACAAGAGGAAGTAATCACAATGCAGCCAGCTTTGCACCTTAGCACTAAAGTCTTACCAGGCAACAAAATCGAAATATCTGCTCCAGAGTTGCTAGTGGGTAATACTGTAGAAGTTTTCGTAATCCTAAAAGACACCTCATCTAGCAGCCGTTGCTCTGCCATAGACTTACTAGATAAATTGCCTGGACAAAGACTGTTTAAAACGCCTGAAGAAGCTGACCAGTATCTCCAAGAGGAACGCAGCGCGTGGGAGATCTGACGCTGCCAGATTCTAGCCTTGTTTATGTAGATACTCAAATTCTCATCTACAGCGTAGAAAAGCATCCAGCTTATTGGTCACTCCTGCGCCCCTTGTGGCTGAAGTCTGCAACTGGTAATATCCAAATTATCAGCAGTAAACTGGCATTATTAGAAACTTTGGTTGCTCCTCTCAAGAATGCTGATTCAGTTCTAATTACTGCTTATGAAACGCTGCTTTTATCTATAGAAATGCAACTGATGCCAATCACAAGAGCAATTTTGAGAGAGGCTGCACAATTTTGTGCCCAAACAAACCTGCGGACACCCGATACTATCCATGCAGCAACAGCGATCGCTCATGGCTGTAGCATTTTTCTAACGAACGATAATGGCTTCCGTCGCGTTTCCAATCTGCCTCTAGTTGTTCTAAGCGATATTGCAGCTACTTGATAGCACTACTTGAACGGGTCAGATGCTCAATAGCGAAGTGGTGATGCAACGCAGATCTACTTTTTTACATCCCTGGCATATGCGTCTCAATCAAGCTACCGTCAGGATTGTAAACATCTACGCGAATTCGAGCATTATCACTAATCGCTTCAAGCGCTTCTCCCAATGTCAAAATGTGATTGACAACACCCGCTTGAACATTAGAGTCACCTCTCGCTTTCGCTATGGTTGCAGTTTGTCTCACCTTTTGCATATAGGTTGGTGACAAGCGAACCTGGATGGCGTTGCTGGTAAGCGTGTAGCTACAAACCTGCTGGGTTTTGCCAAAGCACGTTTGATGCAAATCACTTCGGGCTTGTTGTAGCTTCAAAACCACCTGTAACTGTCCTTGCGCTTGCTTGAGAGCTTGTGTGTAGGGAGCAACGAGTGATTGTGCCTTGGCGTGGTAAAAGGTGCCATTGGGAACCTGATTTAAATAGTTCAAGGCATTGCGCCAGTGAACTAACGCCATTGACCATTGACTATCAGACTGGGAATTTTTGGCAAGTTGAGCAATCCGGAGTCCTTGATTGTAGGCATTAGTAGCAAATTGCTCTTGAGCTTTGCGATCGCGTGCTACAGCCATCTTTGGCAGATACAATGCTGACAACTGCTGTGCCTCTTCGTATGCCGTTGTGCCTTGAGGAATCTGCTTGAGACGGTTCATTGCAACCTGCCAGGTGGAATAGACGAGTTGCCAATGCGGTAAGGTTTGAGCGACACCTTGACGTGCCTCAGCAATTAACGCTGCTTCTTTTGCCGAGTTAATATATCCTTGAGCCTGTCGCTCCTTGACCAATCGTTGATTGGTTTGGGCTAAATTCGCCTTGTATTCCTTAATTTTTTGTTGCGCTAGGGGTTGGAGATTACTCTTCGTGGGAAGCTGTTCTAACTGTGCGATCGCTTCTCGCCATAGACTCTGCACTTCGATCCACCTTGAAGCTGGATGAGGCGGATTTTGACTTTTATAAGAAGCCCTCGCCGCCGTCTTCAATGCTGTTACCATCTCATCAACCCGTTCTGCTTGCGCTTCATAGGCTTTCAGCAGTTCTTCAGCTTGCCTATGATGGCTCGACCAAGAGGGAATCGACTCCAGAATCTGAATCGCATCCAGTAACTGCTGTTGCGCCTCCAGAACATCCTTCCCTGAACCAGGGTTTTGCAGCGTTGCCGTAGATTGTTCACTCAAGCCTTGAGCCTCAGGAATTGCTCTACACACGCCAATAACACAAGGACGGGTGAGAACATAAAGGCTAGTAGAGAAAACCGCCAAACTCAAACCCACACCAGCAACAATTAATGGCAGCAAAGAGGACTTTGACTTGGGTTTGCTGGCTTCTGTCTCAGGTGATTCAGGCGACCAAACATCCGGTTGAGGCTCGTCTTCTGAAATCGGCTCATCCCAAGGGTGAGGCAACTCTGAATCGGTTGTCGGTGCCTCCGGGCTTTGAGTAAACTCACTTTCAGTCCAATCACTCTCTGTTTCCTCAACGGCGGGGTTAAGGAATTTCGGGAAATTCTCTACTGTCTCAACAGGTCTATCAGCAGTTACTATTGGCTCGGAGAGGTACTCGGTTAGGAACGAGTGGGAAGCATAAGATTGCTTTTGCCCTGCTACCCGCAAATAAATTTTTACCGGATTGCCAACTGACGAATGATGCTCAAGAATCGTTTGCTCCAAAAAATCAAAGATTTCTTGTTGCTCTAGCATCACATCTACCCGATGTTGAACCAGAATCATCAGCGCCCCTTCCTTAAGCAGACACCGCACCTGAATTGGGACAAGTGTCGAGAGTCTTTTCTGCAAGTCTGCCTGTAAAACATGCCCTAAGATTTCTAAATCGTCGGGGCGCGTCGCTGTTTTCATCTGACCACACCGTTCTTCTAAATATAAGCTGTCGCTTTTTGTCCGTTGTCCGTTGCAACCGACTACTGACTACTAACTACTGACCAATCACCCAGAGCTATAAACGAAGTCATTAGCCGACCTTGATGTAAAAGCCTGATTTTACCAGTTTCTCCTTGCGGGTAGATGCACAATACCAGTTTTCGTTGGAATTATAAACGAATACCTTGAGTGTTGTTTCAACTAACCTCTAATCTCTCCTGAATCTTTTTAAGATGCAAATAGATACTAAATAGCACTTAACAAGCGACTAAAAGCAAAAAACTTATTATGACTCAGGCTTCCCCTTTAGCTGAACAAGTGATCTTGATTACTGGCGCTTCCGCAGGAATTGGCGCTGCCCTTGCCCGACAATTAGCTGTCAAAGCCTTGGGCATTCGCTTGGTACTGGCTGCCCGTAATCAGCAAAAGCTTGAGGCTGTAGCGACTGAGTGCCTTAAAGCAGGTGCCGATGTTTTGGTTGTGCCGACTGACATGGCTCAAGTTGAACAGGTAAAAGCCTTGGCACACTCAGCGATTGAACGTTTTGGACGAGTGGATGCCCTTGTCAATAACGCAGGTTATGGGCAGATGGGACCCATTGAATTAATCTTACCGGAAGACGCTCAACGACAGTTTGCTGTAAATTTCCACGGTCCATTAGTCTTAACCCAAACGTTAATCCCGGTCATGCGTGACCAAGGATGCGGACGAATTATCAATGTGTCATCCCTAGGAGGGCGTCTGCCGTTTCCGGCTGGCGGTATGTATAGTGCGTCTAAGTTTGCCCTGGAAGCACTTAGTGATGTGCTGCGAATGGAGTTAGAGGCATTTAATATCAAAGTCAGCGTAATCGAGCCAGGACCCGTAACAACGGAGTTTTTCAGTGTGGCTGGCGATAGAGTTGATCTGAATGTTCCGGAAGCTGGGAGAACACTCTATCGACCTGCTATACAGGCAATCAAAGAAATAGAACAGCAAACCGCGCCTCTAGCCTGGAGTTCAGAACGAGTAGCCCATGTGATTATCCGGGCGATTACTGACCGACATCCCCGTCCCCGCTACTTAGCAGCAACAGGTGGGAGGATGATGCTGTTTTTGATGACGAAATTGATGCCCACGAAGCTTTTGGATATGTTCTGGAAGCGTTTCTATCGAATTGATCAAGTTGAAAAAGACTGGAAAAGGCGCTCTAGTGTGTAAGCTAACGAACTCGTTAGAACCTCAGAGTTTGGTAACTTTGATCAGAACCACTGACTGTTAAACTACACTCCATTCATGGACTTATTAGAGTACCAGGCGAAAGCATTGTTTCGTGAGATCGGCATTCCTGTTTTGCCGTCCCAACGCATTGACCATCCTAGAGACCTCAAGCGTTTAGAGATTCCTTATCCAGTGGTTCTGAAATCTCAGGTGCCTACAGGGGGAAGAGGGAGAGCGGGTGGTATCCGTTTTGTCGAAAATACCATTGATGCGATCGCAGCCGCTAGGGCAATTTTCAACCTGTCGATTCTCGGTCAGTATCCTCAAGTGTTGCTAGCCGAGTCCCGCTATAACGCGGAACAGGAGTTTTTTCTGGCAGTCATCCTTGACTACACACTGGGGCGTCCGGTTCTCTTGGGTTCTTCCAGAGGCGGTGTCAATGTGCAGGCAGTGATCGAACACCTCCAAAGGGTTGTCGTCGATCAAGAATTTTCTCCCTTTTATGCGCGGCGTCTAGTTCTCAAAATGGGACTGCAAGGTAATCTCATTGAGTCTGTGAGTGGGATTGTGCAGAAGATGTACCAGCTTTTTGTCGAAAAGGATTTGGACTTAGTGGAAATCAATCCCCTCGGCATCAGTTCCACAGGTGAGATGATGGCTCTAGACGGCAAAATTATCGCCAATGACAATGCCCTTGGTCGTCATTCTGAGTTGGCAACGTTAGTTTCAACCAGTAGTGATAGTAAGATTGAGCAACAACTGCCGACCAAGTCCTTGACTGAACTCAACTGGACAGACGGCGATGGCAATATTGGCATCCTTTGTAATGGCACTTGTCTTGCTGCCGCAACCTTAGATTTGATTTACCGGGCAAAGGGAAAGCCAGCTACTTGTCTGATTGTGAATGGATATGCTAGTTGGGATTTGCAGTCTACGTCTTCTCCAGTGCAACAACTGCAAGGCGCACTACAGCAGCTTACGAGCAATGATGGCATCAAGGTTGTTTTGGTCAACATTTTAAGTAGCCCTGCTGCCAGTGAAGAAGTAGCGGAGGTCATTGCTAACTATCTCCTTTCTCACCTTGGGGAAACATCCGTGTTGAATGAGGCAGACCGAACGGAAAAAGCGATCGCAATGACCTCACGTTTCCGCCAAGAACGAAGTGATGGTAGTCGTCTTAGCCTCCAACGAACAGCCTCTCAACCCCAACTGCCTCAATTTATTATTCGTGTTGTTGGGGGGAATTTTAATACGGTCAAAGAGGATTTGGTAAACATGCCTGTACACTGGATTGATAATCTGGATGAGGCAGTTGCAAAAGCAATATCCCTCGCAACAGCAGCGATCAAGAAAGCCTAAGGTTAATCTCCTCTAGCAAGAGCTGGCTGTTCTTGTTATGCTCAAACATCTTCATCTTGCATCTACAGCACACGCACATCCAGCAATTATGAACTTGACACCAGACAGCAAAGTCCTGGTACAGGGCATTACACAACCACTTGGCTCCTACCACGCTGCACGAATGAAAGCCTATGGCACGAATGTGGTGGCAGGGGTTAGCGCAGGACAGGGAGGGCAAGAATTACATGATCTTCCCGTGTTTGACCTAGTTGAGGAGGCGTGTAACTATGCTGGATCTGTGGATGCAACGGTTATTTTTGTAGAACCCTACAATGCCCTTGATGCAGCCTTAGAAGCCATAGACGCTGGAATTGGGCAAATTGTTCTTGTCACGAGTGGCATTCCGCCTCTAGATATAGTTCGTCTGTTGCAGAAAGCACAATTTACTGACACTCTGGTCATTGGTCCTAGCAGTTCTGGGATTATTGTGCCAGGAAAACTTTTGTTGGGTACTCAAGAGAGTGAATTTTACACACCTGGCTCAGTAGGGGTGATCACTCGTGCGGCTACCCTTAGTTATGAAATTGCGCTGACACTGACTCAGGCAGGACTAGGACAGTCAATAGCCGTGAATTTAGGTAGTGATGTCATTGTTGGTTCTTCTTTTCTCCAGTGGCTTCAGGTTTTGGCAACAGATGAAAATACAGAAGCGATTGTTTTAGTGGATCAGACAGGGGGCGGGAGTGAAGAAGCAACCGCTCAATATATTGCCGAAGCCGTTGATAAACCCGTAGTTGCCTACGTTGCTGGACGATATACACCTGTAGATAAACAAGTAGGTAATGCAAGTGCTATCCTTGCCGCTCAGCTATCAGGGCCAGTGACTAATGCCAGTACCGCTCAACACAAAGTTGCTGCGTTCAAGAAAGCGAAAGTACCAGTGGCAGAACGTCCGTCTCAGATTCCTGAGTTGGTAAGAAAGGCGCTCAAAAAGTGAGATTTTGGGGAAATGCGATCGCCTTTTGAGCCTGATGTCAAGTTGTATTCAAACTAACTTTCTCTCCCCCTGCTTCCCCAACACTCAACATTCAACTAATGGGAACTGGATGTAGCAGCACAACCTACCGGATAAGCTGACTTATAAGTACTAGACCGCTTACCAAACCAACTGTAGCGATTATCGCGCATTTGCTCATAAGCGCGATCACCAACCCATTTCACTCCAGGCATAGCTCGGTAAGCTGAGATAAACATATTCCCAACTGGCAACAACTGCCCAATCTCCTCTGCCGCATCACTGCCTTGCCACCGACGCTCTGGGAATTTTGCATCAATTAAAATCATCCCCATCTCGCAGTCTTGGGATGTTACACAAAAAGTCTTCAATGTTTCTTCATCCTGCATTGGGATGTAATCAAAGATTCGTCCCTGATCCAGGTTTTCGAGTAGCTGTACTAGAGTGACACAAAGATTGCAATTGCCGTCGTAAATAACGTGGTAGTTCATATCAAGAGCAGTATCTTTTACAAAAAATGGCGATATAGCAGAAAGCTATCAGCTATCAGCCATCAGCTTTTTTGTTTGGCTGACTAGTAGCCTTTAACTGCACCTCATTTAACTGAGAACTGCTATATATCCTTATTTTTAACCCAGATTGAAAACAAGATACCTAAAAACGCAATACAGCGTTTTCTAGGCTAATGAGGTACATCTATCCTACTCTCCCATTCTCTATAGGAGAAGAGAGAAATATTGACTGTACCTCACCAGTATGAAAATTGCTGTATAGCGGTTCTCATGTGGATGAGGTACAAATTTCTAGGTTTTCGGGAATTGGGTGACGCTGGCATCCGGAGGGAACCTCCGGATGAGGAAGCGCACCCGCAGGGAATGGGGAATTGGGAATAGGCAAGAAACTTAGATGTACCTCACTGATACGAGAAAAGCTATATACCGATTTTCAGTTGGATGAGGTACAGCAAGGTGTGTGAAACAAGAGAGAGCGCAAGGAAAACAAAAAGCTGATAGCTGATAGCTGACGGCTTTCTGCTATAAGGCAGGACTTACGCACTTCAACACGCGGTACGGACGCACGCAATGCGCCTTTCCCCAATACAAAATTAGGTTTTCACCGATATTCCTGATATCCGTTCTAAGGCTGCGTAAAAGGCAGCATCTGTCCTGAACAGTTAAGTAAGAGAGGTTTGACGGAAGACACAGAAGCCTCCATCACTCATCCAGGAGGTAGGGCAAAATGAAATTATATTGGAAGAAAGTACTTGTAAAAACAACAATTTGGTTAGCGGCTGAAATCATGCTAAACCTACTTGGACTCGATAATATTGCTGACTACAGTGAGTTTATCTATGGGCAAGAGGTTGCGCTGTTGAACTCACATCAACCAGCAATCGTTGTGCCTGCTACTTAGAAACAAAATGTGAATTGAGCTTTTTCCTATAGCAGTGGTGTCTTCAGCTACAGTCCTTGTATGTACTCTAGATAACAATAGGGAGTTGGATACTTGCGTAGCAGTCATCTGCTTTGACACAAAGCTAATTCATGAAACCCCGTATCATTGTCTGTGGATTGGGACGCACTGGATATAAAATTTTCAGCTTACTGAAGCAACAGGGAGCGGCTGTTGTTGGCATCAGTGATAGACTTCTATCGAATGAAGGGGATAGTGTCGTAATTGGAGATTTGCGCGTAGCCTCTACTCTACGGCGAGCAGGGATTGAGGAGGCTCAAATCCTGATTCTCTCTAACGATGATGATGGACTAAATCTGGCAATTCTGACTCAGGCGCGAGTAATTAATCCTCGGATTCGTATTGTTAACCGATTGTTTAATAGTAGTTTAGGCGATCGCCTTGATCAGACGCTTCCTGATCATGTCAGCCTGAGTGTTGCTGCCCTGGCAGCACCTGTGTTTGTTTTTGCGGCACTGGGAAATCAAGCTATTGGGCAACTGCGGCTATTTAATCAAACGTGGCCAATTTATGAAGAATACATTCATGACAATCATCCCTGGATTGGACGCCCATTAAGTCACCTCTGGGATGATCGATCGCGAATGTTAATTTACTACCTCCCGGTAAAGGGTCAGGTCGATTTAGTATCTGCTGTTGCTGAAGGGCAACGGTTACAACGAGGCGATCGCCTAATTATTGGCACTCAGCCCCAAGTCCATAGCCGCCGTCAATCCTGGCTGCGTAAATTTTTCAAAGTTTTTACCAACCTGCGAGAGTTTCACAAACACGCTCAACCCGTACTAGTGGTGAGTTTTGCTCTGTTGCTAATGATTTTTTTCGCTACAGCTATCTACATTTGTGTCGATGAAAACATTACAGTTGTCGAGGCTCTCTACTTTTCCGTTGGGATGATTACGGGTGCAGGTGGTCAAGAACAAGTGGCAGAAAAAGCCCCCGACGGCATCAAGATTTTTACAGCGGTAATGATGTTGGTGGGTGCTGGGGTGATTGGAATTTGCTACGCCCTACTCAATGATTTTGTTTTAGGAACCCGCTTTAATCAGTTTTGGGATGCTGCGCGTGTTCCCAGCCGCCATCACTACATTGTCTGTGGCTTAGGTGGCATTGGTGTTCAGATTGTCAATCAACTCCATAATCATGGTCATGAAGTGGTCGTGATTGAGCGCGATGCCAACAATCGGTTTCTCCGCACGGTTCGTTCTTGGGGCGTACCCGTGATTCTTGGTGATGCCAGTTTATCTACGACCCTAAAAGCCGCCAACATTGATTCGTGTGAAGCCCTGTTAACGGTAACAAGTGACGACATGTCGAATGTCGAGATTGCCCTAAGTGCAAAAGCCCTAGTTCCAAAATTGCCAGTAGTGGTGCGTAACCAAGACCCACAGCTTGCTTGTACTGTGCAACAGGTTTTTAACTTTGAGGTAGTGCTGAGTCCAACAGAACTAGCAACACCGTCCTTTGCGGCAGCGGCATTAGGTGGACGCATTTTGGGAAATGGGATGACTGGCGATACGCTTTGGGTGGCATTGGCTACGCTAATTACACCGGGACATCCCTTCTGCGGACGCTTGGTCAAAGAGGCGGCAATGGATGCTGACTTTGTACCACTTTACATAGAAACTAACAGCCAGACGCTCCACGGATGGGATGTTCTGGAAACTTGTCTACATGTTGGCGATGTTTTGTATCTGACGATGCCAGCCTCTGCGCTAGAGTTGTTGTGGCGTGTGACTCCTTCTCATCTGATGGTCAGCTAATCATCAGGTTACAGTTGCAGACTGAGTTATTAAGATGTACTGAGGCATCACTCAAGTAATGAGGGAAGTCACTGAGGGATTAGTTTAGGTTTTTTCCCTAACACCTAACCCCTCTACCTCTTTTGTACGAACTGGTACTAGCTAGCACCAAGATAAGCGGCGAGTGCTTCGGAATCGCCAATTAATTTGCCATCAACAAAGACTTGGGGAACTGTTGTTCCACCTGAGACTGCCCTCAATGAGCGAGTGGTCACCTCTTTACCTAGGACAATTTCTTCATAATCTATACCATTCTCCTTTAGCATCGTCTTGGCACGAGCGCAGAATGGACAACCTACTTTTGTAAACAGGGAAACTAACTGGGGTTTTGTTGCCTCAGGGTTGATATAGTTGAGCATTGTCTGGGCATCAGACACCTCAAACGGGTCACCTGGCTTTTCTGGTTCAATGAACATCTTGTCAATTACGCCATCCTTGACCAGCATGGAGTAGCGCCATGACCGCCGACCAAATCCTAGTTCAGCTTTATCCACCAACATTCCCATGCCATCACTGAATTCGCCATTGCCATCGGGAATTAAAGTAATATGCTCTGCCTCTTGGTCTTTTGCCCATTCGTTCATCACAAAGGCATCATTGACGGAAATACAAACTATCTCATCAACGCCGTTTTCTTTAAAGACCTTAGCTAACTCGTTGTAACCCGGTAAGTGGGTTGATGAACAGGTTGGAGTAAACGCACCTGGCAAGGAGAAGACAATCACTGTCTTCCCATTAAATAGTTCATCTGTAGTGACATTCACCCACTCGTTGTTCTGGCGAGTACGAAAGGTAACATTGGGAACTTTTTGTCCTTCGCGATTGGGCAACATGAATATGGCTCCTTGATTAATCAACTTTAAACGTATTCGTTATGACTATGACTTGTCAAGAGGGTAAACAGGATTGCGAAATCTTAAAGGTCGAATTACCGAACATTAGTGGGTCTAAAGCCCCATCATAAGAAGGACGGCTTTTTATCGGCTTCAATCTTTTAAGAAATGTCCTAATACTTTCAAAATCAACTTTCTTGTCAAAGTACGATAGAATTAGGCGCTTGTTGCTACGCACTTCGCTGCGTGAGCGTACTTCAGCAAACTAAATCACCGAAATAGGTGGATTATCCCATCCGTTACAAACACCGTGGCTCAGGTTATTCTCGAAAACGTTTATAAAAGCTTTCCTGGTCGCAAGGGAGAGCGAATCGCACCAGTAACAGCAGAACCCTTATTGACACCAAGCAATGAGGGACTTGTTGCAGTGGGAGAGACACCTGTACCTCCTACAGGAGGTGTCAGTGTCCTGCGGCGCATTAACCTGTCAGTGCAAAATGGTGAGTTTATGGTGCTGGTTGGGCCTTCTGGCTGTGGGAAAAGTACCTTACTGCGCTTAATTGCAGGGCTAGAAGAGGCAACTGGCGGCAATATTTGGGTGGGCGATCGCTTAGTAAATGACCTAGCGCCCAAAGAACGAGACATTGCCATGGTGTTTCAGAACTACGCCCTCTACCCTCACTTGAGTGTGTATGACAACATTGCCTTTGGACTGCGACGTACAAAATTAGGGAATGGGGAGTTGGGAGTTGGGAGTGGGGAAGAACAGACTCCAAAGCAGGTTCCTGGTTGGACGGAGGATGCATTAGTCGCCTTGACGAGATCGCTTCCTAAGGGACTACGCTATCTCTCTGATAAAGAAAAAGCAGTTGATGAACAAGTTCGCACTGTTGCTCAGTTACTGCAAATCGAGCCACTGCTGAACCGACTACCGAAACAACTGTCGGGAGGACAAAAGCAACGGGTTGCTTTAGGACGGGCGATTTCCCGCAATCCCCAAGTCTTTTTGATGGATGAACCACTCTCCAACCTAGATGCCAAACTTCGAGCAGAAACTCGTACCCAAATTGTCAAACTCCAACGGCAACTCGGTACAACAACAATCTACGTCACCCACGACCAAACCGAGGCGATGACAATGGGCGATCGCATTGCTGTCATGAACCAAGGTCAAATCCAACAACTTGCTCCCCCACTCGAACTGTATAACCAACCCGCCAACAAGTTCGTTGCCGAGTTCATTGGTTCACCACCGATGAACTTTCTCACCGTGCAGGTTAAAGCACCCCTTTTAATTCAGCACTCCCAATTCCGCCTCACGCTCCCAGAAGTCTGGAGTTCAGTATTACAAAAATATGATGGACTCTCTCTAACCCTCGGCATTCGTCCAGAACATCTAAGTGTTGGCGTTCCTGCGCCCAAAAATCTGCCAGTGCAGGTTGACCTTGTCGAAGCACTGGGCAACGATACTTATCTATCCGTTACTTTGGCTGAATCGTCTACTCTACAAGTCAGAATTCCACCTGATCAAGTTGTCAAAATCGGCGATGCACTTTGGCTATCAATAGCCGTAGACAAAATTCATCTATTTGACCCCCAATCTGGTCTAGCAATGCGGTCTGATTGTTGAAGATGCTTAGCATTGGAGCAAAGGTGAAGGCGAAAGGGCGAAAGGATAACCTGCTCCTGTTTTTGGTGTCTAGCGATCGCGTGTGACAGGTAAGCTTGAGCCTGTAGAAAACGCAGGCTTTATTGCTACAGGAACGGCTACTGATCTCTAAAATCTGTTGATAGCTTTGCTCCCTTGGCAAACCTCTTGCTATCCCTCACAACCCCATCACCCAGATTGGCTAATGCAGTAGTTAGAGTCGAGACTCCAGTGGCTCACAAAAATTGTCTACGCCTTGCCTCATGACATACATCAGCACTGGTGTAGCGAGGATTCCAGGAAGTAGAGGTGTTGCGCCTAGATAGGCAACAACAGGTGCAAACGACCCGTTGAGCAAGTCTTCCCGAAATTCCTTTTGACAAATCACAGCACGGCATTTCCGAGCTAAAGCGTCTAACCACTCAGCATTATCTCGCTGTGGTTGCTGTCCTGCACGAATTGCTAATGCGATCGCAGCATCTTCCAAATTCCCCTCACAATCCTCAATCGTGTCGAGAGCTTTCATGGCATCAGGGTTGTTTGCTAATTCAGAGCGAAACTGAGCAATTTCTTGAGAAGTAATAATGGTCATGGAGTATGTCTGGCAATTAACCCAGTATCGAACATAAATAAGCCTCTACACTATTCTGCCAAAGGTCGTAACCCGTGTCTTGCCCAAAGAGCGTGTAGAGAAGGAGAAATAGAAAGATAAGCTGCTATACGCCTAATTTTCCTGATCTGGACGAGTTTTTGGTCGATGCCATGAGAAATTGGTAATTATGGCTACTGATTGATACACGAATTTACGTTTATGCGATCACCTGAATGTGGTGGGGTGCGATCGCTTTGGTGTTCAAGTTTGGGTATTACCTATACATCGCTCTAGTTAGCTAAATTAAAAACATTAACTTTTATTAAATTAACTTAAAAAGCTTTTGAGATTTAGAGCAAATTCTTTTGGGTTTTCAAAGTGAATATTATGACCACAATTACTAATTATTTTCAGTTGGGCTGATTTACATAATCTTATCATTTCGGAATTTATGGTCTTAAATTTTTCATCATACTCTCCAATTAACAGCAGCAAGGGATTTTGGTTTATTTTCAGTTTATCCCATAAAGAAGGTTGCTTTCCTGTACTTAAGCCGCGAAGTGATTTGGCTAATTCTAAAGGATTACTTTGCAACCGCTTTTCCAACAGAACATTAAAATCTGGGTGTTTATTCAAAGACGCAAAAAGTGGTTGACTATACCACTTCAATAAAAATACGGGGAAATCAATTATCTCTAATTGATGCGCTAGTTCTAAATCTTGCTGAATTCGTTCAGCTTGATCCCGTTCAGTTTTTAAACCAGGAGAGGCAGATTCCAGCACAATCCTAGAGAAGCGTTGTGGGAAATGCAGATTCAGGTAGAGAGCCAGTCGCCCCCCCATAGAATAACCAATCAAACTGCAGATTTCAATGTTTAAATTGTCAAGTAACTTAATTAAGCCATGAGCAGTATTTTGCATCGAGTAGCACCCATCGTTACCTATAACTTTAGTTTTCCCATGACCAGGTAGGTCAATGGCAAGGCAACAAAAGTTTTCAGACAACAACGTTATAACTTCATTAAATTCATTGCTGTCACCCATAAAGCCATGCAGAAAAAGAATCAGTGGCTTATCTCTATCACCACTAAACGAATAGTGAAATTTGAACTGGTCACACAGCATCGTCTACAACCACTCTAAAAAGTTATATGAGAAATATCTTGCTCTGCTATAGCTGAGCGAAACTACAGTACATCACCTTGCCCTTGTGTTACTCTAAATCGGTCTTATGACATTTAATAAACTGCCGAGGTGATAATCATGCCGATGTTGAAATTAACAGTTGGGCAGGTGATAGAGTTGGTGAAGCAATTGCCACAAGAGGATAAGTACGCCGTATTGCACGCCATTAATCCGGACATAGATGCGCGGATGGAAGATAAGCTAGAACGGGAAAAAGAACAGCAGTTGCGTGCCGTGAGTGCTAAGCGAGGACTAGATTGGGATAAATTGAGTGAAGACGATCAAGAGGTAATTGCCAAGAATTTACTGCAAAAGAGCATGTAAATTTTGAGTCGTAATTCAGTAGGGTGGGAATTTGCCCGCCCTGCCCCATAAAAGCGATCGCTTGCCTTCTAAGCAAACAGTCGCGCCACAGTGCAAACAAAACCAGGTAGCAGAGGACAAGTCAGCTCATCATTACTAAAGAAGGTTGCAATAAGCCTTAAACTCGCTTGTTCCCGTCGATAAACCTCAATTTGTTGCGTTTGCCAATCAATAATCCAGTACTCCTGTACTCCCCGTGCTGAGTAAAGTTTGAGCTTCGCCACTCGATCTCGCCGTTCATTCTCACCACCAGGCGATAACACCTCAACAATTAACTCTGGCGCGGCAGTTAGATGCCCTGCATCATCTAACAGGACAGCGAGGCGTTCATTACTAGCCCAAACCACATCAGGGATAACATTATCAGCATCTGAAAAAATAATCCCTGGATTAATTGTCGCTTCCCCTAAAGCAGTAGACTGTGACCACATATCAAGTGCAGCAAAGAGCCTGCCACAAGCTTTTTGATGTTTCCAATGTGGTGCTCTGGTCACTAATAACTCTCCATCAATAATCTCATAACGGTTTCCGTTATCTGGCAAGAGTTCCAGGTCGGCTGTAGTCCAGCGTAGTCGTTCGTCTGTAGTCTGGCTCATACAAGCTACTCACAACAGGGGATTGCTCACATTTTAGGATATGCAGCAAAAAGGGCGATCGCACAAAGACTACGACAATCTTTAGAAGAACAAGCAAGATACCCAAACCTACCCCGAAGCTATACAAGATTGAAATGTAGTTAGAAACTCTATCAAAACTATTTTTCCTGAAATAGGAGTTTTGCTTTGAACGTTTTGGAAACCAAACGAATGTTTCTTCGGCAATTAACTAGAGATGATGTAGATAACTTGCTTGGAATCTTCTCAGATTTTATAGCAATGCAATATTATCCCAATACCAAGAGTCGGGAAGAGACAGAGGAGTGGATTTGCAGAAACTTAGAGAGTTATCAAAAATATGGTATTGGGTTATGGGCAGCGATTCTTAAAGATTCAAATGAGTTTGCTGGACAATGTGGCTTAGTTGTTCAGCACGTTGATGGCAAAACGGAGATTGAGATTGGCTACTTATTCTTGAGGAAATATTGGGGGCAAGGCTTGGCAAAGGAGGCAGCATTAGCTTGCCGTAATTATGGATTTACGAGCCTTAACTTTACTCGGCTTATATCCTTGATTAACCCAAACAATATACCATCCCGAAGAGTTGCGGAAAAAATTGGTATGACATTGGAGAAGGAAGTCAAGTGGGAGAAAACGGGCAATATCCAGTGTGTATATGCGATCGCACGGATGTGACGGAAGGCTGAGACTATGAAAGGAACATTGCCATGGTTTCAGAAGAATTGCACCCTCCACTTCAGACCTTCATCGCCTTGTAGTTTAAATGTAGTATAACCATAACTATAGCCAACCGCCTTGAGCAGATTACATGAATCTAATCGCTTTTCTCCTTCGTTCGTCCTGGACTACAGTAGCGATCGCTGCCTTCACAGGTTCCCTGAGTGGGGTTTGTTGCAGATTCCTAATTGCCTTAAGAACTAGGGACAAACCGTATTTAGCAACCTTAACAAAGGCTGTATTCTCTCTACTGACCTTATAACAGCAAAAAAGCTAGGCTATACTGCGGTATAGATCGAATTGATAAGGTCACAATTAATGAACAGTTCTGAAGGCACTTTGTTTTTAATTACTGCCGTTATCCTTCTCGTTTTTGTAGGCTGTGGCGTGTCGAGATTTGATGAGTGTAAGAAGGCAGGACAAAAAGATATTTCTTGCGTTTTTCAGTTTTGGTAAATTAAATAATAAATTGGTACTATTCCTGGGGAAAGGCTTGGAGTAAGACGACAGAACTCACGACTAATAAACCACCCAGGATTTGTCTAGCTACAAGTTCCTCTCCCAAAAAAATGATTCCGAGCAACACAGTTACGACAGGTTCAATGGTCGATAAAATGGCAGTTTGAGCTGTTCCTAAACGGCGGATACCTGCAAATAAAGTCACAATTGGTAGCACCGTGGCGATGAGTATCAATCCGCCTACCGTTCCCACTGCCACCGGAGTCTTAGGAAAAATTAGTCCATCTCCTGAGAATGCAGTTGCAAGAAAAGATAAGGCAGCCCCCAACGAAAGATAGGCACTGGTTGTTGCCGGGGAAATCGATCGCACTAGACGTGCCCCAAAAGTAAGATAGAGTGCATACCATCCCCCAGAGGCAACCCCTAACAGTAGACCAATTGGCTTGACTGTTACTCCACTCAAATCAGCAGTAAGCAGACAGCCGAAAAGAGCGAGACTAAGGGCAATCTGGCGATTTCGTCTTGGACGCTCTCCTTCTGTTATCCAAGCAAGAAGAGTGACAAAGGCGGGATACGTGTAGAGTAACAATGCAGTAACACCAGCACCAGCATAAGTGAGGGCGGCAAAGAAAAGGCTGGCTTGGATGGCATAGCCTATCGCACCCAGTAGTGTTGCCAAGATGGCTAAGCGTCTCTCTAAACGCCAGTTACCCCGCCAAACTAGCCAAACCCAAAATATGACTGCCGCACCCACAAAGCGCCAAGCAAGAGTACTGGGTAGATCTAAGCCTTCTGCATAGGCAAGCTTTGCCAGAATTCCGAGAGTGCCAAATCCTGTGGCAGAGATGACAACTAAAGCAACTCCAACGCTATCAGGTCGTGAGGCGATCGCTTCTTCATTCACTGGTCTATTCGGTGGCATGAATTCCTTAAACCACGCTTATGTTAAGCATTAAAGGAGACAAAGTTGGACATATTCAACCTCCTCTAAGTCCACGGCTAGATTCGTGTTGTCAATCAGGCTGGAGCGGGACTCTTGCCAATTAGTCTCCATCGTAGAAAGCTTCCCATCCATAGCCAACCAATACTTGAAGACCTCAAAGCGACCATCATCAGGGTTAACGACCTGATAAACTCTCACTCGACTTTGAGAAATTCCTTTTGTGGGAGTGGCTTTTTTGCAAGATGCTTGACGAGTACGACCAATACATCGGAGTCCGTAGCCAATTTTCTCCAATAAACGTCTGACAATCGTGATGGGTGCCGCATTCTTCGCAAGTCCAATACCCAAGGTAGTCTTGAGTGCAGCCCGGTTAGAAAGTGCCAACGCTGCCATTGCCCTCAAGTCTTCATCAGTACTTCTTAACTCTCGTCCCGATTGCAGCAGTACAGGGACACCTAGAAGTTCCATCGTACCAACAGCGGCTCCGAGTTGAGAACGGTTGAAGTCAGGAAGAAAAATGCTGCCATCCCCAAGCTCAATCAGCATTTGGGCACATGCTGCGTCTCGTTGAGCAAGATATTGCCGACCAACGGTAAGAAAGTAGTGAAGTTGTAGCTTCGGATACCAGCCTGCGTCATCCTGAGCAACCAGTTGAGCTGTGACTGGGATGCCATAGCGTCGCTTTAAATCGTGCTTCCGCTTTGCTCGTCGTTGTGCTGTTGTCTTCACCAAGCGTCTTTGCAGGCTTTGATATTCATTTTCGCTGAGGTCTTCACTTTGTGCGATCGCTTTACACTCGGCTTGATAATTTTGGTCTCTCACAGCAGCAATAATTGCTGTTAGCGAATTCGTTTCGGCTTGAGCATCTTGTGGTGGGGATTGGGGATTGGGAGTTGACGAATCATCAACCGTATTCTCAGTACTAAAATCAACAGAGGCGGCTTCGATGATTTGATGACCTTCCGCTTTCAGTGCTGCCAGTACCGACTCTCGATACTGAGCCATCGAGGCATTATGCCGGACAGCCATCTTCGCCCAGCACAGTAGCGATTCTGCCTGAAAGCTTGTCTCAATATCATCGAGTGCATCAAAATCAGATTGCTGGAGCAACCGGACATTCAACTGAGTCAGACTCTGACCGGATGTGAGTAATGCTGGGATAGAAGTGGAACCATTGCCAACTTGATTAAAGCCATAGGGCGCCACCCAGATGAACCGAGGCAAATTTTCGCGGATGCGTCCTAAGGCTTGACGTACTGAATTCTCACTTTGAACCCCTTGGGCAATTCCCCAAACAGAGGTAAAGTGTCCCCGGATATCAATGCTCACTCCCGTTTCAATCGCAGGACTGGCTAGCACAATATCATAGTTAGCCAAAACCTCATCCAGGGAAGTCATGCAGCCGTAAGCGGGATGAGTCGGTTCCGATAAGGATTCTGAATCAATTCGCAGTATCCTTAATTTTGGGAATTTCTGTTTGAGGTAAGCCTCCAAGGTACAAGTTCCCCATTGGCTCTTAAGCTTCTGGGCACAAAGGCAAACAAACGGTTTCCCACCCAGAGCAATATGCTTCTCCAGGTCTTGAACGAGTCTTTGAGGTGTGCTTTCTGGATAGCTGTTTACTTGCCAGGATTCATCCGCTCCGGGTTTCCAGTCGTTGTTAATGATAAATAGTTCAGGCTGGACTCCTGAGAGAGAAACCAAGTAATCAACCGAGACATCACTCAAGTCAGCATCTGCAACGAAGACTTGACCCTCTCCTCCCAAAACATTCTGCATTAGGGTCTTCAACGACTTGAGGATAGGCACCCGATTGCTACTACAGGTACTAGAGTCCAACCCATGCCAGAGAACTTGTTCAACTTCATCAATAATTACAACTCCATCCGACCAGTTGCTAGCATCGAAACGAGCTTGAGATGTTGGATGGAGTGAGTCAAGACAAAGACCATAGCCAAGCAAAGCACCACTAGGATCGTCTTTGACTTCAGTAATGTAGTTCAACCCAAAGCGTTGGCAGAGTGCCTCCACCAGTCGTATCCGATGACCAATGACTAAGATCCACTGCTTTCGCGCTAAGGCTTCTTTGACAACACCTTCTAATAACTGAGTCTTGCCTGTGCCTTTGGGGGATTTAATCGCAATCAGTTTGGCTGTAGCGGGAATCGGAAGTTCGCCAAGATAGCGGCGCTTCACCCGCAAATCGGCAGGGTAGGTCAGCCTTGTTAAGGATTGGGCTTTCCAAGTATCGAGAGTGGGTGCTGAGGTATAGGCTTCGTCAAATACGGCTTGACCATGAGTGGCAATCAGGTCATCTACCCCTTTCCCTAAGTCGGGGTTCCAGGTGATGATTTTGACAGGACTTCCCTGCTGAGTGAACAAGTATCCTAACTGTCGAATAGCTGTACTTACAGCTTTAATCGTGGTGGGTTTTGAGTCTTGATCGAAGGCGAGATAAATTGCTCTACCTTGGGTTGCTACTTTGTTTAACGGAGGAATAAGGCGAGACTTACCGATGCGTTTTCCTTGTTCGTCTCGTGGCACTCGATATCCGCCAAATACTCCTGGTAATGCGATCGCAGCATAACCCGCAGTCAGTAAGGCTCCGGCTTTTTTCGCTCCCTCAGTGATACATAAGGGAATTTCCGGGTGATCGACAAGCCACTGCCAAAAACCTTGGTCAGGTTGCTCAGATGCGATCGCTTCTGGTGGGACTGTGAGAGAATAGCGAGTTGCGATCTGCTGCCAGAGATGCAGGGGAACGCGCAGAGCAAAGAGTCCTGTTGGCGCTAGGGGAGGATGTTCATACTTAATCAGCTTTCTGGAGTCATTACTGTGACGCGGCTGACTCGGCTTGAAACAGCCCCACAGGTCATCAGTTCCAGTAAGTATGTCAATTCCCGAACACCACCAGCCTCCCTGTTCAATGTGTTGATAGCGTTCAAGGATGTGACCCTTAACTCGACCATCATTGCGTCTAGGGAGGGTATCGGCATACAGCAGATACTCGTAGGTATTTTGACCTTCTAAAGGGGTAACGTTGAGGTGGGTTAGCTGGTCATCGACACAGCTATTGCCCCACTCCTGAAGATGATTCACGGGCTTTTAGTGACATCGGTTCTAGAGACTCATCCAAAATACACTACATCTAGTAGGTTATGCGAAAAACTTTTGGAGAAAAACACTATTTGTGGAAAGCGACCCAAGTTTCCTAAAGAATCTTTCTTCCCTTTCCCCCTTCTCCTTTCACCTTTCCCCTGACTCAGAGCAAGAAGTTTACTACATATCCTTGACATACATTATCTGGGTGTACACCTTGCGGAAGCCAACCGACTCATAAAGCTGTCCTGCACCTGATGGATTCTCGGTATCGACACCAAGCCTTGCTGTATCCACACCAGCTACTTTCAACCGTTGCATTCCGGCAAGTAGCGTGGCTCGTCCTAATCCTTTGCGGCGAAAGCCTCGTCGCGTACCTAGAGTACTAATCCAGCCTTCATTGCGTCCACTACGCTTGTTGTCTTCTGGGCTAATGTCGCAGTGACAGAAAGCGGCAAATGTACCATCTGCGGCAACAGCAACCAAATCCAATTCAGGCTTGTAGTCCGGGTCACTCAGCCAGTGTTTGTAACTCTCAACAGTTAAATCGTGATGATTCCAGTGGTCGATAAACGACTGGTTGAATAGCTCAACCCAGGCTTCGGCATCCTCATTGCTTCTGACTTGACGGATTGTGAAACCATCTGGCAACTGAAATTCTGGGATAGGGAGAGAAAGCGATCGCTCCATCGTGAAGAAGTAGCGGTCAGCGATGAAACCGCAGCTTTCTAGTAGAGCAATGCGATCGCGTAGCGTCTTTGAAGGAGAATCAGATTGGTTAGCGCGAGAGCCAGAGCGCAGCTTTACCTGCACGCCACGCTCTTGACTGACCTCGCGCATCCGTCCCTCTGCCCACGCGACGATCTGCCTTTCTAGATCGCCGCCCCGTGCCGTGGGGAGGACGCGAAACCAAAGAAAACCATCAATTACTTTGCCTGTTGGGGGAATCCACAACCTACCCATACCCACTAGCTGACCGTCTGCATTTTCCCAGAGACGAATGTCACGCGCTTTATCCAGTGATGGCTCATCAAATTGTTGCTGGAGTTCGGAGACTGAGGTGCCTTCATCAAGTTGATCGACTGCCTCACAGGTATTGATGAGGTTGGCGATCGCTTCTAAATCCGCGTCACCTGCATACGGACGCATGGTTAGAGTAAGCATAAAATTAGCCTAGAGAGGCGTAAGCTGCCGCAATTAGTAATTGAAGTTTGTTTGCTACAATTATACTACAACTAGTTTCGCTAGCCTAGACTTCTAGTAAGTTTTTTCTCATTCTTTCGCATCCTGCACACCAGCCTTGTCCAAGCAGTACGTTTCCCAGAAACAGCCCGTAATTGCATAAAACTAGCCTGTAGCCAAGATAAATAAAAAGCATCAAAAGTATTGGCATAGTCAGGAGGTGTCAATGGCAAGTCGCGAACCGGACAACATGCTATCCAAGACCCTGGTTGAACGCTACAAAATTCAGCGACAACTTGGTCGGAAAGCCGGACGGCGCACACTGCTAGCACGGGATCTAAAAACCCAGGAGTTGGTTGTTGTTAAGTTATTGATCTTTAGCGACGAGTTCGAGTGGCAAGACCTTAAACTGTTCGAGCGAGAAGCTCAAGCACTGCAAATGCTCTCGCACCCAGCCATTCCCCGCTATTTGGACTACTTTGAGCTAGACTTACCTCACGCTAAAGGCTTTGCCCTAGTCCAGACCCACATTGACGCGTTATCTTTAGAAGAACACGTCAAAACTGGACGCACCTTCACCTCCACCGAACTCCAGCAGCTTGCCCAAGGGGTACTAAAGGTGCTGAGTTATCTCCATCAACAACATCCTCCAATTATTCACCGAGACCTTAAGCCCAGCAATATCCTACTGACCAACCGCTCTGGCAACCGTGTTGGTGAGATCTATCTGGTTGACTTCGGTTCCATTCAAACCGTCGTTGGTCGAGGCAGCACGATGACCGTTGTCGGTACCTACGGCTACATGCCACCCGAACAATTTGGGGGACGGGCAACTCCTGCATCTGACCTTTACAGCCTAGGCGCAACCCTAATTTATCTTGCCACGGGCACCCATCCGGCAGACTTGACAGAAGACGGCTTACATATCGAGTTTAACCAAGCCGTTAACCTCAGCCCCCAGTTCGTTAACTGGCTCAAGTGGTTGACCCAAGCCAGTCTCAAGAAACGTCCCGCTTCCGCCCGTGCAGCCTTGCAGGGACTAAGTACCAGTAACATCGTGCCAACATCATCAGCAACTATCCGGCAACCGACCGGAAGTAAAGTCAAGCTTACAAAGAACCCGCAGTTCATTGAAATCCTGATTCCGCCCGCAGGATTTAGCCTGGGAATTGGGTTTATGGCTATCTTTGCAATGGTGTGGTTGGGTTTTCTTGTTGTGTGGACGGGGGGTGCCGTCTTATCAGGTGGCTGGTGGTTTGCGCTGTTTTCAATTGTGCACTGGTCAGTCGGACTCGCCCTGGTTTGGACGATTCTCTTCAGCTTATTTGGTCGAGTTCGCCTGCGGATTGATTCAAACCGCGTCTGTTTAAGTCACGAGTTATTCGGCATGAAGCGCGTCCGTACAGGCTTAAGACAGGATATCTCTAAGCTTATTCAAACTGAGCCTTACTACAAGCAAGTAAAAGGCAAAAATGGTACGCGGCACGTTCTTGTCAATCCAGGTATTGGTCTTTGGGTGGGAACGCAAAAGTATGAAATTGGTGGAAACTCTGGGGATAGCTGGTTTAGCGCCAGCAACATGGGAGTGTCTACGGGTGGTTTGTCCGACCCGGAACTCGATTGGTTAGCTTCTGAGTTAAGTGATTGGATAGAGATGCCGATTAATAAGTAGGAATTGTTGCACTACCTCACTCACTAAGTATTCAAAGAGCTTCAATCTTCAGGGGGCGACAAAGGCTCTAGAAGGATTGCGGTATAAGACCTACTGGAGTTGGCAAACACGTTCAAAGTCTACAAAATTATCCTGATTTCCCTTCGCTGGCACAGAACACCTCCAAACTCTATTAGCACCAGTGTCCTGATCAAAATGCCGCAACTGCACTGTGGGTGGATTGAGTTGTAATGTAGCGCATTCTGCTTGGAGTTCCTCGAAAGCTAATGAGGCGCAGAATTTAAGATCCTCGTCCCTTGATGCCACAGTCAGTCTCAGCTGATCATCATTGGTTTGAGACCATCTATAAACAGACTCGCGGTTCTGTCCATTAACCACATAACCGACACACCCCCTGTTATAGGAAGGCAGTTTAACAACTAGCCATTCAAAACGTGTAGGAGTATAGGGCTGCCCCCATCCTTCTTGTGTAGCATTACTTTGAGCAGAAGTTGGTTTCTGTAACCAGATTAGAGTTATTGCAATCGCTGCACTACATAGAAATAAGAGTCGCTTTTTTGTCACCATGACATCTCTGACACATAGGGTCAACCAATAACTTTACTAGCTACACCCATACTTGACGTAAGCCTTGGTTTGTACAACTGGCATAGGTTTAGTTGGGTTATGTCTAACTGAATGGTAAGCGATCGCTCACCCACAATCTAAATTAACAGCGAAGCGATCGCATACTCGAAGAGGTAACGCCTCAGTTCACCCCTGACAAATAACCTCTCGTTCTAACCTTTCCATCAGGCGCAACTCGACTAAAGTTAACTGCAATCGCCTCTTGGAGCGAAGTGGTAGGATTTGGAAATAGATGTGGGGTTCCTTTGGGTCAACTCAACCTACAGGGATAGGCGATCGCACTGACCCACAGGAGAGTAGATTACATTATCTTCTTCTAGGCTTGGTGCTAGAGAGTTTGGCAAGCGTACCTCTCCATAGAATTAAGAGAGGAATAGCAGTAATGGCTAAAGCTGGCAACATGGTAAAGGATGCTGAGGCGATCGCGGTAATAAGCACTAACAGGGCAGGCGATCCAAATACTAACCAGCCTGTAATAAGCACCCACCATGGGATTGTTCCACCAGACAGACTTCTATAGGCTCGACCTCGGAGATAAATTTCTCCCATTGGGTCATATCCCGAAGGAATTCTCTCTTGATATGGGAGCTTTTGCTCGGCAGGAACCTCAACGAAGAGTCGATCTTCATCTAACTTTTCATGGCGAAAAAATTGTTTGGGTTCGTCGTTTTCGCTCATTTTTCACAGCCGATAAACTTAAATTTTTAAGACCTGCTTAACTCTATTATTTATCTACCTAGCAGTCTAATGCACTTATCTGTAATGTAATGTTATCCTGCTGTTTTGCTGTCTAACTTCCTCTCACTTGAGCTGCGATCGCATACTCCGAGAGCTAACACCCCAGTTCACCCAAGGCAAATAACTCTCGTCTAACCTTTCCATTGGGGCAATGGGATTGTGTTAACTGCGATCGCCTCTTCAAGCAACGCTATAAGGTCTGGAAATAGATGTTGGGTTTCCTTTCGTCAGTCTAATCTGGGGATGAGCGTTCACTTTTATATACTGCTAACTTTATCCGTAGTCACAACCACAAGCTCCACAAGTGCATTTTATCCATTCACACTCTAAGCAAATAGGAAACCTCATTGAGTTCAGATTGTTTTGGCATTTATAGCAATGTGTAATTCGATTACGCAGGCGCAAACTCATGTACCTTCTACGAAAATTGATATAGAGATTGACAGCGTTTGTAGCTTCGCATTTAGCATTTATCGGCGCTAAATATTCTTTAACCCGTTCCTTAGCAAAGGTAAGCATCTGCCCTTGAGCAACCACATACAGTAAGACTTCCTGAGACTTCATGCTGTCTTGAGCATCAGAATCATAAACAACCAAATCTCTCGTTCTGTGAGTGCCGATCCAGTACTCATTATCATCAATTTGGATCTTCATATCAGGGGCTGTTGTAGAAAAGCGCCGTAGAAGTACCGCTTAATGCTATGTCAACTACTTATCCAACTACGCTAAGCAGTTTAACACTACAAATTTGCAACGCTATAAAGACACTAATCTTTCGCTCCAGCAAGCATTTAACTTCCAACAAGGTGGGAACAACTATCATCTCCGACTTAGCTTTCTCGGTTCCCACCGCTATTGCCCACGGCAGGTTTTCTTCCAACAATCCTGCCAAAACTGGACTGGGTGAAATTGGCTCGACTTGTGGTAAAAATCTCCCATCCTCAACAGTGGTTAGTCCAAACTCCTGCTTGACCTTTCGTAAGATGAAGTCACTATATGCCATGTTTCAATGTGGATGTGAGATTACCCATCTAGATGATAGCGATGCCTAAAGCGATCGCAGGACATGGCTTTCGATCGCGAAGCGCTGCTGCGATCGCGAAGCGAGACGCGCTAGCGTATCAGCGCAGATCGCAAACTGTTCAAAATTTGCGGAACTACAGCAGATCGCACAATTTAGCATAAATGCTGAGTAAAAGCAGAGGTTGGGCAACAAGCATCAACCCAACCTACAACGATAGGCAATCTCACTCCCCTACAGGCGAGAGAACTGATAGAAAACGTCTACCCTCTTGCACTAAGGACAAGAAAATTCTGGACTCAGATTTGTGTCAGGGTAGCCACTCGAAATCCAGCCAGTCGAAGGTGCCGTAATTCTAACCCAGGTGCGTCCTTGACTGTCTTTTTGAGTTTCTCGCGGGTTTGCTAGCCTGACTGTATTTCCCACGTATACTCCAGCAATCCTTGGAGCAGAACTAACCGGAGTGTTACGGACAGCTAAGCCCTCAGGCGGAGCAATCACGTTGCGGCAGATATTTGCTCCCGTTTGTGAGCCTCCTGAAGAGGGGGATTGAGTGTTTGGGGGTTGAGTGTTTGGGGGTTGAGTGTTTGGGGGTTGAGTGTTTGGGGGTTGAGTGTTTGGGGGGCGAGTACCGCCTGGGCAAGGTTTGAGATCGATTGCTTGGACATAGCCAGCTACCGGGAAACTGATGGCAACCCAACCAGCAGCACCACTATCTGCAAGAGTTACTTGTTCGTCTGGAGCAATAGTTCTGATCGATTGACTGGAGGTTGAACGCTCTGGATAGACAAAAATCCTTTGCTTGGCAGCACGGCATTGACTAACTACCGATTGCGCGAGTTGAATGTTGCCCTGATACCCAGATGAATTTAGTTCTGGTTTTTGTGCAACGTTGGCTGTCGTAGTATCGGTGACAGCAGTTGAGGGAGCATTCAGATACCCTACAATACTCAGCCCTAAAGCCAAGATAGTAAAAGGCTTGCCCCAAGAGTTTATTGTTTTCATATATTCCACCCCTCATTACACCAAGATAGTGCAGCGATCGACTACTAGAGTCAACAACACCAAGAGGTAGAATTGGCTGTTTCCAAGGAACTGGCTCATTGGCAAAAGGTATTTATTGACCTGCCTCCAGATTGAATAGCTCTTGATGTCTGACATCTTGAAAGTTTGCGAATCACTCAGCCTATTAAAGAAGATTAGTGCAAATCGTCATCTAGGCAAAGAGCGAGTTTGATGTCAAGCGATCGCACATCTATGTCCTCTGTTCGCAATTTTTCAAAATACAGAAGTGGGTGTCCGTTGACGACTTCCCGCCCCATTCGCCTCATGCCTAGCTTCTCAAGCACGCGCACAGACGCAATATTCGGCTCGTCCACATCTGCTCTCACCTTGGGAACGGAAAGCGTCTCCAAGGCGTAACTCAACACAGTACTGGCTGCTTCCATTGCGTAACCATATCCCCAGCGATCGGGATGAACTCCATAGATTAAACTGGGAGTCCCTTCCTCCGAATGCAAGAAGCCAGCAAAGCCTACAAGATGGTCAATGGTACGCTCAAAGACGAGCCAGAGTCCATACCCATACTGTTCAAAATTCGCAAGACTGTCCTCAATGTGCGATCGCGCCTCGGCAGACGAAATTACGCGGTTGTCGAATAGGAAATACCGAATGCGATCGTTCGTCCAGAACGTGTGGACGAGTTGAACATCCTCTATCTGGCAAAGTCGAAGCTCTAATCTGCTTGTTTCAAGTACACAAGTCATCATGAGGTTTTAGGTTGCGATTGATTGCTGCTATATCTCACATCGGTTTACGCGCAATGAATGCCGCATGAGCTTTGGGTAGAGTGTACTGACCATAATTACGCACGATTTCAACTTGAAAACCTACTTGATGAAGTTACAGCTACCTCGGTGCTTTACGCCAACCATTTGCGATCGCTTCTGACTCAGTACAAAACCATTTCTCCCCGCTTGCTAGATCGATAACGGTTGATTCATAATCTTCCATGCCCGGAAGATGATAAATTTGGTTTCCTGTATTAATCGAGATGTTGCCTTTGATCGTGCAGTTTGGTTTTGTGATGGATGTAATTGGAGAGGGAGAACGTTTAGGGCTAAACTCCATTGTAAAAAGTGCGATCGCAGCTATAACGCCAATACCGATAACTGTTTCGAGTAACCCGTGTTTCTTCACTTTCTGCTTTGTTGGCAAAGGTCGAGGTGCAACCCCATGAATTGAAGCTTTAGAGGCACGCACCTTTCCATCTGCCTCAGTTACTAAGTCGTAGAAAATTGTATCTCCGACTTTTGGACGGCGACCTGCTCCCTTTAAGGCACTAATGTGCAGGAAAACTTCTTTCCTACCATCATCTGGTTTAATAAAGCCGAAACCCCTGTCATCTTTCCATGTCACCAATTGACCTTTATGCATAACAGGTTTTATGAAACAGCCTCATTATCTGTAGGCGTTTTGTAGTGTTCTCATGCACAGATGAAGTGATCAGATCAAACTTATGCCGCGTATTTCGTAATTATACAAAGTGCGATTTAAAGGTCTGTTCAACTATCTCAGCAACCGTTGCACATCAATTTGAATTTGTCCGAGCTGAAGAACGCCTGTGGAGACAGTCTGCTGTGTAGTGTACTGCCCGTTGGCTGGGTTGGAGTAGTGAATCACTTTAGCGTCTTTGAGATCCACCACGAGGTAATCAGCAATTCCTGCTTCTGCATAGATTTCTCGCTTGAAGCCCGTATCTTTTTTCTGAGTGGTTCTAGCATACTCCACAATTAATCGCACCTCTTCAGGGGTAGGATGCCTGGTGCTATAGTCTAGCTCTCGTACAATTGCAATATCCGGTTGAGGCTCAGAATCTGTCAGAGTAATGGGTTTTCCCTGACGTGACCACCATCCCTCCCCAAACGATCTCTCTAAATAACGGGCAGCGGTTTCGCAACGATGGGCATGTTCAGGGCCTTCAGGAGGCATGTCAATAATACTTCCTCGCAACAATTCACAATTAGACTCAGATAGTACACCTGTCTCGACAATGCGGTGATAGTCTTCTAGCGTCCAATGATGCAGGAGCGTCGTCATCTGTCTGCCCTAGTTGCTAGGTTTAATTTTACCTCAACCTACTAGCACGTCTAGCTTAAAATGCTGGCTTAAATATGGCTGAAATGCCTGAAAATCGTTAACTTATCTCAACAAATTAGACTGGACGCGCTACTACGGTGATGTGCGATCGCAAAGAAAGGAATCCGCAAGCACAAAACCTATACTAACTTTGCGGTTGTTCAGTGGTTGGGATTGTAGGTAAGAGTGAACCTAGATCGCGTAGCTGAGGATAGATAACGGCAACAGCCAGTACAACGGCAATCGTGCCGATACCACCACTCACTACTGTAAAGACGCTAATGTAAAAAGTCTCAGCAATTGCAGGTAAAAATGCTGAGAGCGCCAATTACGAAAGAGATACCTTAATACCTGTTTGAATGGGACGAAGTGACTTGTTCGTATCTTTCAAAGGAAGGTGCATATTATAAGCCTTGAAAGTGTTTGAATCTGGGAGTAAATCTGTAAAAGGCAATAAGGAATCCGTTGAAGCATTCCAAATCCAAGCTTTATTTAGTGTTCGAGTTCGATTGATATTGTCTGAGATAATTGCCTCACAACCATGAAGAATTCGGTGGTTATCCGAAATAAGCATTTGCCCTTCAGTTAGAAGATGAGACTTGCGGAACTTAGGATTAAAGAAATAGTTCTCGACAACATATTTCACTGAATGATAAGCCCAAGGCTCAATAGACATGACATCAGAACGAAAACGAACCCTCCATGTTTCATCAGAAAGCTGTTCAAAAATAGGACAATGGGTCGAAAAATGCTGACCCGCGCAGATATTTACAGTTCTCGATTGAGTAATTACTTTTGCATGTTCTGGGGCTTCAATCTCTTGCATGATCGGGTACGACTTTGACAATCCCAGACTCATCTGCATTCGGATGATTCTGAATATGACCGAAAAGCTGAACAATCTCTTTAAAGGATTCGCCCGAAGTATCCCATGCTTCAAGGATCACAAATCCATCTTTTTCAATTCGGTCATAGATGGAAAGAATCTGAGATTAAAAGTCATCCATGCTTGAGCATTTGATGACATTAATCGTTTGGACATCAAGATTGGTAGTCATGGTAGATTTCCCTTGGTCAGTAAAAGTCTGTACAAAAATGCTGCCCTAACTGAGATGCGTTAACCCTGAGTTTTAGTCATCTAGTTGGACATTTGCTTGAGCAAAGCACGGAAGCCTTTTTCTTGATTAAGCGATGCATAAACCTTGTCCTCTATTAGGATTTTGTGAGCCTCCTTCATGCGCCACAAGGGCATACCAGGGAACAAGTGATGAATCTGATGCAAGCCTTCTTGATGGGTACCAATGAAGAAGTTCCACACTGGATTGAGCAAGCGGTTGCGACTTACATAGATATCGACTTTAGGAGCTGTTTCCATCATTGGGTAATGCTCAGACAACTCAATAAAAGCGCCAATCCAGTTCGCAGTTGTCAGCAAAGGAACGACCCAATATAGCAGCAGTTGCAATCCCCATCCAAAGTACAAGATACCTGCGGTCAGAACAGCTAAGTACGCAAGCCGAACAACACGCTCTTGAACTTTCTCCTGGGGATTCCAGAGCCGATGCTTCAACAGGTACTGAATGTAATGCGGTGTCTTTAGAGGAATCCTCCACAGATAATGCTGTACATTTTCAGGCGTCCGACCTTCTTGATACAGTCCCTCTTCTAGTACATAAACAAAATCACCATCAAGCTCAGTTCCCAAATTAGGATGATGACCATTGGCTACAGAATTGTGCGAGTCGTCGTAAGCACTGAAACTCTGGAGTGCTGGCCAACCGGAAAAAACTGTACCAAGGGCGTAGTTGAGGACTTTGTTCTTCGCCAGTGTCTTGTGCGTTGAAGCGTGGTTGATAACCCGCAAACCTCTTTGCCTTGCGCCAATCGCGGCGATTGCAACTAGGTAGATTGATAATCCTGGGATGATAGACAGATTCTGCCATGCCCAGATAGAGGAACCACATGCTATTGCTATGGCAACCCAATCTTCCAAAACTAGGAGGCTGCCCTGCCAGTTGTTAACTTTAAAGCAACTGCGAAGTTTACGAAGGATTGCTGGGCTGAAGCGATACCTTTTATATAGACGCTCACCTTTGGAAGGCTCACTTTGGGCTTGGGTGCCACTTCCATTATTCTCGGCATTAGCTTGAACTTCCGCGAGTTGATCTTGGAGTTGCTTGCTCTTTGCAAGTCCAACAAGCGTTGGAGTTAAGAGTGGGTTTTGCATAATATCGCGATAAATTTTGAGTGGCTTTCCTGAGTCCAGTTCGGGATTTTGTCGAAGTGCAATCAAGCTGAAAAGAATGCTTGTATGGCACCTAACGTAGCTGCCAGCAGCACTACCAAAGCTGGGTTAAGTAAGCGTCGAGCTGTCAATAGCGCAGCTAAAACGCAGACACCGAGACTAAAAATATCCCCTGTCATGTTCTGCCCAAGGTTCCAAGCCGCCGCCGCCATTAAACCAAGAGTTATTGGACTACAAGCCGCATGAAAGCGCTCAATCCATGCCGGAGGACGTGGTCCTCCGGCAAGCCACGCTACAGTAGCTAGCACGAAGGAGGTAGGGCCAAACATGCCGAGTCCGGCAGCTAATGCTCCTGGCAAACCAGCTACCTGATTGCCAATGTGAAAGACATGGAGCATATTGGGACCTGGTACAAATAGACCTAGTGCAATAGCGTGAACGAAAGCTTGATGACTCATCCACCCGTGAACAATGACGACTTGGCGTTCCATCTCTGGAATCATTGCCATTGCGCCACCAATGCTGATTAGATCTAGGTAAGCAAACGTGAAGAATAGATCAAACAGGATGTTCATCGTTTCCCCTTTTGCTTTTGTCCAAGTACCAAACGATAGGTGCAATGAACACGATCGCTAAAGGTACGGGTATCCTGATAATTCCTACGAGTACAAACGTGATTGCTGCGACTAGCAACCGTATACGCTCACCTAAACGACAGGTTAGATTCCATACCATTCCTAAAATTAGCCCGACGGCTGCCGCTGCTACCGCAGAAAGTATCCCTTGGAACACATGCTGTTGAGGTGCGGAAGACAGGAACTGAGATGCCAAGAGGATTGCCAAAGTCCCTGGTAACAATAAGGCGATGGTGGCAAGGAATGCACCCCAAGCTCCTTTAAAGTGCCACCCCAGATAGGCTGAAATGTTCGTACCATTTGGCCCTGGCAAGGACTGAGACCAATTTAGAGCTTCTAGATACTCCTTTTCAGTCAACATGCCTTTCTGTAAGAAGTCATGCAAAAGGTAGGCAGGCACTGCCCCGCCAAAAGACTTAGCTCCAACCTTTGCAAACAGGAGGATAAGAACCCTCAGTGGGGGAGAATTTATTTTGTGCTGTAGATGCATTTATTTGGTTTATTATTTTGCTTTTAAGCGCTCTTAAGATTTTCTCCTAGTGGATAATACACATTAGACAAGGCGGCAAACTTTTCATGCAGTGGCTTTAAAGTCATTTCAATTTCTTCTCGCTCCTCACTTGTTACCAAGGAGTTTTGCCATCTGTCTTTGTTATTTTCGACGGCATAAAAGGACGTAGATTCTCTCATGTCCTTATGTTGTAGTCTTGTGAATGTTTCTTGATGACCTTCGCCACAACTGATGTCGTTAACATCAAACGGCTTAGTCCAATGAATCATATTGTCTGTAAAAGGAATGTCCCAACGGCTACAGATCAATTGAAAAACTTTGTAGGGATTTTCTAGTAAATGCTCTCTTGTCAAGCAAGTAATTTGGTCTGAAATGTCTTGATTCCTCATGAATGTATCATGAGTATGTTTATAGGCAGTTTTGAACAAATTAAAGTCACAAACTCCTTCCCAGCCTTTCTTGCCAGCCGCTTTTAATTTTTTCCACGAACTCCAAGTTTCTACTGGATCTCGTAACAGAAAGATAGACCTGGAACGCACAACAGATTCTTGATTTGGAAATGCCTCAAAACAGCACTCCTCCTGAAATGCATGACCAAAGGTTTCCTTGATGAAAAAGATTTTTCCAGGGTTTTGTGCAAAAGTCTTATGAGTACCATCAAAAATACTGTAACTAGGACTTTTACCTTCCCGAACACCTTCTTTTATAGGTTGAAAGAAGCAGTGTACATCAGGATTTTGAGCCATAGACCGCATAAAAGCTGTACTGCCACTTCTGCATGGAGAAATAAGAACTCTGATCGTTGGTAGTGCCATTTTTTAACCCTCTCAAGTTATTGAAGACGAAGCCTAAACACCTACTTTCCTCGTTAAGCCCAAGTTCCTACGGGAACCCTGGTAAAAGATTTGATTTCGATCCCATGACCAGATGGGTCTTCCAAAAACATTACATACTGTTCGTGACCCTTACCAATGAAGCGTATGTGTGGCTTCTTAATGAACTTAATACCATAGTCAATTAGTCGCTCTTTCAGGCTTGAAAATTCTTGAAAAGTTAGGGCAGCTCCAAAGTGTGGAACTGGCACATCCTCTGCACCTACTTCTCTCTGAATATTTTTCGCACTGTACCCTGGTACATGATGGCAGGTAAGTTGACAACCATAAAAGTCAAAGTGAATTGATGACCGACCAGTTCGACGTTCTGAAACACCAATAATGTCTTTGTAAAAGTTGCGGGTTAACTCAAGTGAGTCAACGCTAATTGAGAGATGGAAGGGAATGTTGCTAGACGCTTTTTGATTCTGAAAATAGCCTAACTCTGTTAGCTTCACTAAAATTTTAGTTGCGCTTTCATCAACGGATTCTTGGTCAGTTCTGCATTCGACGTCAGGGGAGAGTGGTGATTCATAGGGATCATCAATACCAGTAAAGTGCTTTATCTCCCCATCTCGTACCCTCTTATATAACCCCTTGACATCTCGCTGTTCGCAAACTTCCAATGGCGCATTAACGTACACTTCAATGAAATCCCCAATGCGTTGCCGCACCTCTTGCCGAACGCTACGATAGGGTGAAATGGCTGAGACTATTACAAATACACCATTTTGTGTGAGGAGGTCAGCCATAAAGCCAATGCGACGAACATTTTCGTCCCGGTCTTCTCGGCTAAACCCTAAGCCCTGAGTTAGGTTTTGCCGTACCACATCACCGTCAAGCACTGCAACTCTGTACCCCTGCGTCCGTAGTTCTTTCTCCAAAAACCGACTGATGGTGGTCTTGCCCCCACCACTCAAGCCAGTCAACCATATTGTCACACCACACTTTTGCTCCTCATGACTAATCACACCTAAGCTAGGGGTCAAACTGATTTCCTGTAAGACTTGAGTATCTATAGACATGTCAATGCACTCCTCTAGGTATTTACGAAAAGGACAGTGGTACTTGCAAATAGCACGAGCAGAATGTTTGTATCCTAGAAAATCAGGACAATGCCACCTCAACTGAGTTAAGGATCGTGATCGTTTATAAGAAGTCTGGAAGTAAGCTTGCTGATAAGCTTTTGAGCTACTAACTTAAGACAAAACACTGCCGATGAGGAACACATAGCTGCAATTGATTGCCTTACCAAGGCAGGTTTCCTACCTATACAATTGAGTCAGCTTCTGAATTGTGGACAAGGTACAACTGGTTTAAATAGTTGAATGCCTCATGAGTGGCTAGTTTCCTACCAGGGCGTTGTCCAAATCATCACTACTGCGTGTCTCTTCATCTTTTTAAGGGTAGAAATTGGTATGAGGACTAGATAGAGCTAAAACTATTGCGTATGGCTCCGCGTAAGGGTCGAGTGTACACAAGTTGAATTGCGAGCCAATCGTTCTGCATTAGTCTGAACTCCAGTAGATTCCTACTTTATTCGCTTCTTTCAGAGGATAACTCATGAAAGCTTTACCTGTAAAGTCTTTTTTTTAAAACTATCTCTAGACAGAGAATATGGCTTTGAGAAAACGTTTGTAAGATTTAATACAGTATTTAGTTAACTTTATTTTTAATGTAATTAACAGCTACAGTGCTGCTGAATTGTACCTTGTAGAGATAGTATGATGTAATTGAGCTGTTTTAATTGGAAGACTAACTGCCTTCACATTATCTTTATAAAGTGGGTAGTATTATATAGCGTTTCCTTGACTGATGAGGTACAACCAATCCTTGCCTAGTAATAGTTTCAGCTCTAAAAATGCACCTCACTTGACGGAGAAACGCTATAAATCTATTAAAAATTTAATTAAGTCCTTATTAAGGATAAGGAAAGCTCCAATGTTACATTGCTAGCTTTGCGACGAATCAATGTAAAACTGTATTTATATTTCAAGCTTTCACTCAAAATAAAGATCTGTAAAGATTAAAAGTGAGATCTTCAGTTTTTTCCTGCAACCGTATCATGTGTCATACACATAAGGATATTACTGATGATAGCAAGTATTAGCAACAAATTCAAGTAACTTTGCCGAATCTTCATTCAGAATTACCTAACATACAACGGTTCCGTCTCTGCTTTTCTTTAAGCCGATTCATTGCAGTAATTTATGAAACATTATTCTCGGCTCACTGATTAAATCCTATAAGCATTGAGAAGCAGAGCTTATGTCATAAGACTACTATTTCACCCAGTTAATGTTGATACGGAATAATTCAGAAAATACTGGAAGCACCTAAACATAAATTCACAAATTATTCACTTATAAATACTAGATTGTTATAGAACTAAATTCTCCGAAAGATACATGATTAAAATACAGCAACAAAATAAAGCAGCCATAAATTCATCAATCCTAAAAGTTACAGCCAGAAAATAAAAAGGAGATAAATTTAACCAATTGAAGATGACATCAACACATAAGAGTGCTAAAAATGATAGGGGTGACTATGTAATACACGTAATAAGCGCTGTATTATGCCAAAGTTCTAAATCAATCCATATACATAGGCTTTTGCAGCTTCTAGCATTTAACGCTAGAGGGAAAGTGTCATGCTAGTTAATGTCAGTGAACTAGATGCTGCAAGTCTTAAATAGTCAGGGTTTTCATCTGTAGATTAGGTGCGTCTTAGCTTATTTCAAACGCTAAAAAATTACATTTAGGCGTATTATTGGTCACTTAATCACGGAGATAGAAAGAGTGATGTCGGTTCAGGAAACTCCTCCTTTTGCCTCATTTAACATGTTTACTGCTTCAAAGCAAATTCAGTTTCTCGCAACTTTGAAGCAGATTCGGTTTAGCGGTCAATTGGTATTAACTGAGTCAAAAGGACAACAATGGAGCTTTTATTTCTACCTTGGTAGCATCATCTATGCCACTGGAGGAATTCATCCAGTAAGACGGTGGCGAAGAAATTTAGTAGCCTGTTGCCCTCAGATGCCGAATCAGCGAACAGCGTGGCAACAGGATTTAGCGACACTGGAGGCTACCCCATCTATAAACTGTTGGGAATATCAACTGTTGTGCTTATGGGTGGAACGGCAAAACATCACTCGTGAACAAGCCGCTCAAATGATTCGATCTGTGATTGCAGAAGTGTTATTTGATATCGGGCTAGCCATGCAGGTGACTTCTCAAATCAAACAAGATACATTGACATTATCTACACCTCTTGGCTTATTTGATGTGCAGCAAGCCCTTACAGAAGCTCATCAGCTTTGGCAAGTTTGGCGGGATGCTAAGGTAGCTATCTGTTCTCCTAACAGCGCTCCTGTCATCAAAAAACCTAGAGAACTTCGAGAACGCATAGCTGCACAGGTTTACCAGAACCTAAGTAAAGTTCTTAATGGGCAAAACACATTGCGTGATCTCGCCTTACTTATGAGGCGAGATATTGTGCAAGTAACCCGCTCACTCCTGTTTTACATTCAAATGGGGCTGGTGGAACTTGTTAATATTCCTGATTTACCTGCTCCCATTGGTACACCTGTTCCTAGGACACCTGTTGCGATCGCAAATCCAACTGGACCTTTGGTAGCCTGTGTAGACGATAGTCCTCAGGTTTGCCAAACTATGGAAGCGCTACTTACAGCCGCAGGCTATCAGTTTGTTGGTATAGAGGATGGTTTACGAGCCTTCTCAATTCTTTTAGCCCGTAAGCCAGAGGTGATCTTTTTAGATCTAGTGATGCCAAATACCAACGGGTATGAAATTTGCGCGAAGTTACGCAAGCTTGCGTTTTTCCGTAATACACCAATCGTGATCTTGACTGGAAATGACGGCATCGTTGATCGAGTGCGAGCCAAGCTTGTTGGTGCCTCAGATTTCTTGAGCAAACCAGTCGAGTCCGAAACCGTCCTAAGCGTTGTCCATAAACACTTAGAGCAGGGTGCTCAACAGTTGAATTAAGGATTTCAGGGTTGGTTGAAACAACCTCTCTTAATCCTGTGACTTCTCCGGTGTACTAGGAGATAAGCCTACTAAGCTGCAATCCTCCATTAACTACGTCCTGTTGTTTATTAAATCAGTGAATGCCATGAGTACTGTCCTCGTTGTTGAAGATTCCCTAACCGAGATGCAAATTCTAACTCGCTGTTTGCAGCAAGGAGGACTTGATGTCTTGACCGCCAACAGTGGTGAAGAAGCCTTGACTAAACTCAATAGTCAGAAACCTGACATCATTATTCTTGATGTCGTTTTACCAGGCTGTAGTGGATTTGAAGTCTGTCGTGAACTGAAAGCGGCGGCGGAAACCAGCAGTATCCCAATCGTGATCTGCTCAACCAAAGGAGGCGAAATGGATAAATTTTGGGGCATGAAACAGGGAGCAGATGCTTACCTGGCTAAGCCAATCGACCAAGAAGAATTTATCCGCACGGTTAAACAGCTAATCAAACGATAAACCGGAAAGAAAATTGCTAGCCAACTTTTCTTTACCCATAGCTTGTAAGGGTGGGCATTGCCCACTCTCGGCAAAAAAAGGATATGTGACAAGCTTTCTATTCTGACCTTGAGAATAGCTAGCTTCCCTGTAGTGGAGTGTAGTTCGGTGTTCGCCTAATTGTTTTTGGAGACTTGCTAAGCCTGAGAGGAAATCAATGTCCGACTCTTTATCAATCCGAAATTCCCTATTACCGTCAACTATAGATGAGATTAATCGAGTCTCTCCCTCCGACAAAGCAAGCGAACAGTTTTTGCGGTTTCATCTTTTTCCCAATACAAACGCCCTGCTACCGATTCAACAGCTAACTGAGGTGCTAACGATTTCCAGAGATCAGATTGTACCGATTTTTCAGATGCCGCCTTGGGTCATGGGTGTCTACAACTGGCGGGGTGAAATTCTCTGGATGGTCGATTTAGGTCACTTAGTCGGTTTGACTCCTTGGCATCAACAGCCCATGAGCGCTTCAGAGTATACAGCGATTGTGTTGCAAACTCGTGCCAACTCAACAACACCAACTAACGTCAATAGCCAAATGTTAGGTATTGTTGTCAACCGAGTCGAAGATATTGAGTGGTGTAATACAGACTGGATTCAGTCGCCACCGTCATCTACTCTAACCCCGGAACTGACACCATTTCTGCGGGGATATTGGTTGAAACCCAACGGGGAAATGCTATTCGTCATTGATGGCAAAGCAATTATTGCTGCGATGCCCAAGCTGTAACAGAATTCGTTATCAAGTCTAGGAACTTACTTTTATACAAGTTACTGCTATTGGTTAGTGGTCAAGCGGCGCTCAATTCATTGCGCCTGTACAGCAATGACCAATGGACTTTAAGCCCAAGTCTCTCAACAAGACAATTTGTTAAAGAGTACCAGACTTGATAGAACGCGATCGCATTCCCATCTCTATTGCAGGCAATTTCATCAATAGCAGCGACAAAAAATTACCCACTGCTCTCAGCTAACAGATTTGAACTTGGTATTACCTCAGGAGCATCTGCCGTCTCAACGCGGAATTTATTAATTAATGAGGTTTCTTCCATGACTCAGCTTTCTCCTAAGCCCAGCTCCTCCAACGATTCCAATGGCAACGGTTCATACCCCCAGAATCTGCAACTCAGCGGTCAATCGCCTGCAACCAATTCCTCTTCTTTTCGACAGGTGGAATATTCCCAAGATCAAAAAGCCTTCAAACAACCTCAGTCAGTGGATCTGGTGCTTCCGGATAATGGAACTCGTCACCCACGACACAAAAAAGGATTGGGCTGGCTCTCCACGAGTTTGCGAGTCAAAGCAATGCTTGTTGCCCTTGCCATCGGTACGCTCCCAGTGTTGGGGATTGGAACATTCGCTTATATTTCTACCAGCCAAGGGCTTGAGAAGGACACTTTTGCAGACCTACAAATCAACACCGAAGACCTGTCAGACAAGTTGACAGCCTTCATAGGAGAACGTTACAAAGACATCGAGGTTTATGCTAATCTCGCCATCTTCAGTGATGCCAATGTAGCGAAATCACTCACTGTCGAGCAAAAAAACGAACTCCTTCAGGAGTACGTCCAGAGTTCCGGACTCTACACCAGTATTGGTGTTGTTGACCTTAAAGGCGACTTCCTATACAAATCGGATGGGGAGACTCTAGATAATGCATCTCAGAATGACTGGTTTCAGGCAGTGCTGAAAACAGATCGCCCATTCATCAGTGAGCCGCGAGCCTCCAGATCCACTGGAGTTTTTAGTATATTTTTCGCTGCTCCAGTCAAGGATAGTGCTACTGGCAAAACAATCGGCATCATCCGTGCCCGCCTCCCTGTGTCAACTTTCCAAGAGGTATTTGGAATCACAGGTGACCGTTCGCAAGAATTCTTTACGTTCGATTCCAAGAACGCAATTTTCGCATCTAGCGCAGAAAAATCTGTCGGTCAAACGCTCGATAAAGTATTTCCCCTGATGACTGCCCAGATCAAGAAAGTAGGTCGTAAAGACACCTATACTTTCGGGCAAGACCAGGTTACCCTTGTTAACTCACTGCAAGTTTTCAATCCCACTGAACAACTCAAAGAGCAATATGGACTCAACTGGAGTGTAATTATCGCGACTAACAGAAATATTGCGTTAGCCACCCAGTCTCAGTTGCTCCTCACGGTGTTGTTGGGTACGGGTGTTACCCTCTTAGGTGTAGGTGCGATCGCGGCATTCATTGCGAACCGAGCCACACGCCCACTTCTGGATGCGGCTAAGGCGGTGGACAAAATTGGTCAGGGCGAACTGGATACTCGTCTAACCGTTCAAGGAGAAGACGAACTCGCTGTCTTGGGAAGTAACATCAACCAGATGGCATCTCAGTTGGGGACATTCGTGCAAGAACAAGCACTCCTGGGAAAAGTTACAGGTACTCGTACCTTTAACTTGCAAGACCTTAACGAACTCTTCAGTAAGGTAGTCGAAGATGCCCGCTACATTGTCAACGCGGATCGAGTCTTGATTTACCGCTTCAATCCTGATGGTGGCGGCGATGTTTCAGCCGAATCTGTAGCAAGAGGTTGGCCTCATGCTCTTAACGACAAAATTGAAGAATCTTACAGTCCAGAGCAACTGCGAGATCTTTATGCCGATGGTCGTGTCTTTCCCGTTAAGAATGTTCTGGAAGCCGATTTGTACCCAGCACAACGGCGGTTCATGGAACGCTTACAAGTCATGGCAAGTTTAGAGGTGCCAATTCTCCAGGAAGGTAAACCCTATGGTTTACTAATGGTTCATCACTGCGGGATTCCTCACGATTGGCAAGCGTCGGAAATTAACTTCCTCAAGCAGTTAGCCGCTCAGTTGGGTCTGTCTTTAGACCGGGTTGTTCTCTTAGAAGAAACCGAACAACTTGCCGAAGAACAGCGCCAGCTCAAAGAAGGACTACAAAAGCGTGCGTTGGAACTGCTCATGGAAGTAGACCCAATCAGTAAAGGAGACCTGACAATTCGGGCAAGGGTAACTGCTGATGAAATTGGGACGATTGCAGACTCGTACAACTCCACAGTCGCTAACTTGCGTAAAATCGTACTTCAGGTGCAAGAAGCTGCAAGCCAGGTAGCCCAAACAACCAGCACCAACGAAGCCTCTGTACAAGCGCTATCGGTAGAAGCCTTGCATCAAGCTGAGGAAATTGCCGAAGCACTTAACAAGGCTCAGGAAATGGCCCACTCAGTGCGAGTAATTGCTGCTAACGCCGAGCAAGCGGAAGCTGCTGTAAAAGAATCCGCTCAAACGGTGCGAGAAGGGGACATTGCGATGAACCGTACCGTAGATGGAATTCTCTCCATCCGAGAAACAGTTGCAGAAACAGCCAAAAAAGTCAAACACCTTGGGGAATCGTCACAAAAGATTTCGACGGTCGTGAACCTGATTAGTACCTTTGCCGCACAGACGAACTTGCTAGCGCTAAACGCTTCAATTGAAGCGGCACGCGCTGGGGAAGAAGGTCGAGGCTTTGCGGTGGTTGCGGATGAAGTACGAACGCTAGCGCGACAATCAGCGGAAGCAACAAGCGAAATTGAACAGCTAGTCGCAGGAATTCAGGCAGAAACAAACGAGGTGGTAGCCGCGATGGAAGCAGGTACGGAGCAGGTAGTAACGGGAACCAAATTAGTAGATGAAACTCGTCAAAGCCTGAACAAAATTACAGCCGCATCAAGCAAGATTAATCAATTGGTTGAAGCAATTACCCAAGCAACTGTTGTTCAATCTCAAGCCTCAGAAGCTGTGACTCAAACGATGACGAATGTGGCAAAAAGTGCTAACAATACATCTAAGGAAGCTGGTATTGTGTCGTCTTCGTTTGAGGAACTACTAACGGTAGCTCAGGCGCTACAAGAGGATGTCCGTCGATTCAAAGTCAGTTAGTTGTTGGTTGTTAGTTCTTAGTTCTTAGTTGTTGGTTGTTAGTTCTTAGTAGCTAATAACCAATGACTACTAACCAATAACAAATAATCAATAACCAATAACTATTAACTATTAACCAATCATGGCAATTAATTCTGATATCCGCGACCAAGCCTATCAGTTTTTCATAGAAGAGGCTCCTGATCTATTGCAGGTGATCGAAGCGGGTTTACTGACACTGAGGCAAGAACACAGCACTGCCAATGTTCACAATTTAATGCGAGCGGCACACTCGATCAAAGGAGGCTCTGCCAGTGTTGAGCTAGATGCGATCGCAACTTTAGCTCACCGTCTAGAAACGCTCTTCAAGGTGTTCTATGACGAAACAATAGAGATTGATACTGACTTAGAGAGCCAACTTCTGCAAGCTTACGACTGTCTGCGTTTACCTTTGATGGAGCAGATTCAGGTAGGTTACTTTGATGCTGAGAGTGCTTTAGCCCTAGCTGACCCAATCTTCACCCAGCTTGAAGAACAATTTGGAGAGGCTTTGGCTCAGGTAGACAATTATATGCCGAGTTCGGCTGACTTAGGGATCGATATGACGACATCGATCTTTGATATTGATGTGCGAGAAGGACTAGAACACCTCTCGGCTGTCGTCGCTCAGCCTCAAAACTATGAAGTCGCAGGAGAACTTCGGGCGCAAGCCGAGGTATTTGCAGGCTTTGCCGAGTTACTGAATCAGCCAGAATTTGGAGCGATCGCAAAAACGACTCTCGCGGCTTTGGAGGCTCATCCTGAGAGGGCTTTGGTGATTGCTCAACTTGCTCTGTCAGATTTTCAACTCAGCAGACAAGCGGTGCTGGGAATGATTATCCCCGGTGCTAGTGCCTACGAATCACTACAAAACAGCAAGGAAATTACTCCCTCGCCAGCTTTAATGGCACTGGCTAATCCAACTGCTACCGAATTCCCAGACAATACCCAGGCTGAAGTAGAGTCGATTGAGGAAAGTGTCGAAGCTACCGTACCTTCCCTGGATGAACTCTTCAGCAGCGCTATTGCGATACCTGAGAACAGTGTAGAGAATACACCTATCGAGGTCGATGAAAACTGGACAGTAGATGAAACCTTCGCGGCTTCTGCGGAATGGATGACAGACAGTTTTGCGCTCTGTGATCCTGAGACGGAAGGCTCAGACGTACCAGAATCCACAGAGGTTGAATGGATTACTCAAGCCACATCATTTGAGGTTGAAGCCACAGAAACTCCCACAAATCCTTTATTAGAGGAAGTTTTTGGCGGCGTTTTTGCAACATCTGAGACTCAAACAGAAGCGGAACAAGTAACAGAGGATAGTCCTACTGAAATAGAAGAACTGCAACTCACCGCGTCTCTGTCTCTAGAAGAAACCCCCGTACTAGACGAGGTTTTTGGCGGTGTTTTTGCGACATCTGAGACTGAAACAGCACTAGTAATAGGGGACAGTGCCACTGAAATCGAAGAACGGCTACCCACCACGTTCCTGTCTCCAGAAGAAACCCCCTTGCTAGACGAGGTTTTTGGTGGCGTTTTTGCGACATCCGAAACTCAAACAGCAGCGGAACAAGTAACAGAGGATAGTCCTACTGAAATAGAAGAACTGCAACTCACCACGTCTCTGTCTCCAGAAGAAACCCCCGTACTAGAGGAGGTTTTTGGTGGCGTTTTTGTGACATCCGAGACTCAAACAGCAGCGGAACAAGTAACAGAGGATAGTCTCACTGAAATAGAAGAACGGCTACCCACCGCATCCTTATCTCCCACCGATATACCCCAAACATTAGAAGGTGCGGTTCAATCGATTGAGGAAATCTTTGAGAGTCTGCCATCTATTCAAGACATCCTCACCCCCACCGCTGCTGGAAATCTTGTCCCTGTCACAAAGCCAGACAATTTAACTCAGGTTAATCAACTCACTGAGGCAACGCCGTCCAATAAACAAGAAGACATTGCCACTCCTCAACTTTCGGTGCGGGTTGACTCCAACCGATTAGGACGGATGAATAACTTGGTGGGTGAGCTTGCCATTAATCGTAATGGGCTTTCCCTGCAAAATGATCAACTACAAGGCTCAGTCCGAGAATTGCTCAATCGATTCACCCGTGTTCAGAGTACGGTGAGTCAGTTGCAAGCTTTATCAGATCAGATGCTAGTTAGTACGTCAAGTGCTGGCTCAATTGCCTCACATCCTGGGGTTATCTCACTGGGTAGAAGCGCCAGAACACAAGGGATAAATTCTTTAGGTGAGCCAACTGCAAACTCACCCTGGATAAACGAGACAACTAAATTTGGTGAGCAAGACACAACGGACAACTCCAATTTTGACTCTCTGGAATTGGACAGCTACGGTTTTTTGCACTTGCAGTTGCAAGGACTTCTCGATGATATGGTGCAGTTTGAAGAAGCCGTTGATGATATTGTTCTGTTTGCGAAAGCAACTGATCAATCGCTAGAACAGCAGCGACAAATGCTGACTCAGTTACGAGATGAACTGATGTGGGCGCGGATGTTGCCGTTGGGGGAAGTTCTCAATCGCTATCCTCGGATGCTGCGTGATCTCTCGACAACCTATCGCAAACCTGTGTTGCTCAAACTGAGTGGGACGAGTGTGTTGGTGGACAAGGCTGTTTTGGAAAAACTTTACGATCCCTTACTACACTTGCTCCGAAATGCGTTCGATCATGGTATAGAAGCTCCAGAAATCCGGATTCAACAGGGTAAGTCAGCAGAAGGGCTGATTGAAGTTCGAGCTTACCACCAAGGTAGTCAAACCATTATCGAAGTGAGGGATGATGGTCAGGGCTTAAATCTGGAACGGATTCGTACTCAAGCGCAAGAAATGGGATTGTTGTCGGCTGAACAAGCCGCAGCGATTCCTAATAATCAGTTATTTGAATTGATTTTCGAGCCAGGATTTTCGACAGCAAGCCAGGTGAGTGAGTTGTCGGGACGAGGTGTGGGCTTGGATGTAGTGAGAGCACAAATGCGATCGCTCAAAGGCACGATTACTGTCTCTTCTTCGCCGGGAGTTGGTACTACCTTTACGTTACGTCTTCCTTTAACACTGACGATCGCAAAATTACTCGTCTGTTTTATCGGCTCGACTGCCTTGGCAATGCCGTCCGATAGCATTGAAGAAATTATCGTTCCGAAAGCTGAGCAAATTAAAGAATCAGGGACACAACGGTTCTTGCACTGGCGAGGACAAATCGTGCCCACGTATCGACTTGCCGATCTCTTAGAGTATGCTTGCCCGTTGCCAGATACGTCTCCTAGTAAGGCGTTAATTTCTGTTGCGTCTCCCGCGAGTTGGTCGTTACCTCTGCTAATCCTTCGCCAAGGGCAACAAGTGGTTGCAATGGAGATTGATCGTCTTGTGACTGAGCAAGAACTCGTGATCAAACCATTTGGCTCAGTCATTGCCCCACCTACTTTTACTTACGGCTGTACGATTTTAGGAGATGGCAGTTTGATTCCGGTCATTGATACGGCTGCTCTACTCAACCAAATTTTGGGACAAAATCTAACTGCAACGGCAACTACAATTGATCCGAATTCGCAACACATCAACGGCTTGACAAACAAAGGTTCATCGAGTAACAAGAGTGTCATCAAAACAACGAAAGCGCCGACTGTTTTGGTTGTTGATGATGCCGCAGCTTTGCGACGAACTCTTGCACTTACCCTAGAACGGGCAGGCTATCGAGTCTTGCAAGCACGGGATGGACGAGAAGCGATCGAGCAATTGCAGCAAAGTCCCGCTGTGAATCTGGTTGTGTGTGATATTGAAATGCCTAACATGAACGGTTTTGAGTTTCTTAGCTGTCGTCGCCAAGACCTCAAAATCTCCAAGATTCCTGTCGTCATGCTCACCTCTCGCAGTAATGATAAGCATCGTTGGCTAGCGATGCAATTGGGTGCTACTGCCTACTTCACCAAGCCTTATCTTGAGCAAGATTTTGTAGCAGCAATCAAACAAATCATCAGTCAAAATTCTCCTGAATCTGATAGATTGCTACTCTCTAGCCACTCTTCTCAGGAGGTTGTCACACTCTAAATTCTGCGCCTTGAGAGATTATTATTTGTTGGATTTAGTTGTTATACAGAGCATTTGAAGGCTTTAAAAATCAGTCTGAGCTAGTTAAATGTTTTCTGTGTAACAACTAATTTCTAACAATGAACTACTAACTTTATTTTGTGACATGAGTAATACTATCATCAACAAACCACCTGCAAACTCAACGATTTCTAAGACTCGACAGATCGCCCCCTCTCTCAAACTCATCGTTTTTAGCATGGGGGCTTTAAACTTAGCCTTACGGATTGAGTCGATTTATAAAGTGGTTAATCACACAGCTACTTATAGTAGTGGGTTGAATCATATAGGAGTCACTCATCTGGAAAATAGTGAAGTGACGGTTGTTGATTTGCATCGTCGATTTTTTCAATCTAGCCAATTCAAAAACACGGAGCAAGAAGGATATCTCATAGTTGTAAAAAGTACAAAAGGTGAGTTTTATGGTATTCCAGTTGTTGAGGCTCCAGTGTTAACTGAAGTGCCATTATCAATGATTCGTGTTCTTCCAGAGTCTTATCGGCGTTCGGATACACTAGAAGTCGCAAGTCATGTTGCAGTTATTCCTCAAGAAGGGTCAGCACCTCTAACAGTCTTTTTCTTAGATGTCGATCTCCTTCTGCCAATGTTTCAAGAGCTGAAATCGGCTAAATCTTAACTTTTTAAGATTATTGAACAAAATGTTGAGATTCTTAGCTTAAGAATTCCAGCGATTCAATGGACTGCGGCAAAAATGTGGCTATGCTATGACTGAGCTTAGATGTTTATGCTTGCGATCGCATTGTGGGGATTGTTCTTCACAATAATGCGATCGCAACAGATTGCTTTAGACATTTACTCTGCCATTAATTGTCCTATCGAAAATGAGCAAGCTGCAAAAATTAGGCGTACAGCTAATAAGCTGGATATGCGGCATTGGATTCCCTCTTTTCTTGGGAATCCTGATTACCTATTTCTTGGTGTATCAATTCTGGGTGCAACCAGCGCTAACTCAACAACCTGTTACGCTAACCTTGATGATGATTGCTCCCGAAGTTCCACCGTGGAGTGATATTCTCATCAAGAACTTTGAGAAAGAAAATCCAGACATTCGCATCCAGATTATTGAGGGACCTAACGCCTCCGACTTGTACGAAAATCTCTACACTGCCTCTTTTATCCTTGGTGACTCGCCCTACGATTTAGTGAATATGGATGTCGTCTGGGCAGGTAAATTTGCGGCGGCTGGCTGGCTTATGGATTTGTCTAGTCGCATCACTGATGAAGAGTTAAAAGCCTTTCTGGACAAGGATGTAGAGGCGGGACGCTACGAAGGTAAACTCTACCGAATTCCCCTCCGTTCCGATGCGGGAATGCTTTACTACCGCAAAGACTTGCTAGAACAAGCAAGATACGAACCGCCAGAAACCTTTGAGGAGTTAATCAACATTTCTCAAGACTTACAAGGGAAAAAAGCAGCGCGTTGGGGCTATGTCTGGCAAGGACGTCAATATGAAGGCTTGTCAGCGATGTTTGTGGAAATCCTAGAAGGTTTCGGAGGCTTCTGGGTTAATCCCGAAACACTGGAAGTAGGGCTTGATAAACCTGAGGCAATTCAAGCCGTTGAGTTTCTTAAAAGCACCATCGACAAAGGCATTTCTCCACCTGGAGTGCCTACTTATCAGGAAGAGGAAACCCGACGTTTATTTCAGAGTGGGGATGTCGTCTTCTTACGCAATTGGCCTTATGTTTGGCCTTTAGCTAATGAGGAATCTTCAAAAATCAAGGGTAAGTTTGGGATTAAACCGATGGTTCATGCTCCAGGTAAAACAAGCGGTGCTTGTCTAGGAGGTTGGGGACTAGGAATTTCCAAAACCTCCAAACATCCAGAGGAAGCTTGGAGAGCGATTCAATACCTTACCAGTGCCGAAGCACAGCGCCCGTATATTATAGAGACAGGTTACCTGCCTAGTCGAAAAGAGTTATTTACAGACCCAGAGATTGTTAGTAAATACTCTCACTACCCACAGCTACTAGAAGTCGCAGAGAATACCGTTCTCCGTCCTCCAATTGCTCAATATGCCCAAGTCTCTGATATTTTGCAGCGTTACCTGAGTGCAGCACTAACCAATTCTCGATTTACTCCTGCAAAAGCTATGAAATCAGCCGCTGATGAAACACGCGCAGTATTGGAAGCCGGTAGCTAGATAGATATATCCTTCTTCTGTCACTCTCGGAAAATCACGCTCGAAGCTAGACCCTGAAAAACTTGCTATTTAAGGATTCGAGCGTTGAGTTCCTATCAGAAACTCAAAGTCGATATTAGCGGTTCTCAAGTAAGTGGAGTACACTCAACTTCTGCCTTTGCCCTGGAGCCTTCTGCTTTAAAGCCAACTACTTTGTGCCTTAGCAAATAGAGAAACGCTATAGTTACTAGAAAAATATGTAAAGCAAAATGAGTACAATAAATACTAATTGAGTTTTTTGTGTATTTGCCGCTAGGTTGAGAGGTAGGTATTTACCACTTCACTCATTAGATAGATACTTAATTTTATTTTTTATCTTTCGTTGAATAAAATGTTAAGCAACCTATACTTAGGTTGCATTTATTTACATTAATTATTTTTAGCGATCGCGACCTTATCAAATCAAGATATGACTAAAAGAATAATGGTTTGTGTGCAATTACACAGAACCTAAGGCATTAGCTATCCCTAAGGGAATAGCTTATTAATTTCCATATCTTATCTACAGATGAGCAATATTCAACAATTAGGTGGACGGCGAAGACGCCTAAGGAAATTGGTGAGAAGATTAGGAGTCCCTCGCCTCTTGGGAATCCTTGTTGCCTTTATTCTCGTGTTTAACTTCTGGATACTACCAGCCCTGACCCAACAACCCGTTGTGATCACAATGCTGATGCAAGGTCAAGACCGGGCGAATTGGGCACCCTTCTTCCAAGAATTCAACGAGAAAAACCCAGATATTCGGCTCAATGTTGTTGAAGGGCCCTTCGATAGCAACCTGGTCGAGAACCTCTACACCTCGGCCTTCCTACTGGGTGACTCACCCTATGATGTTCTCAATATGGACATTGTCTGGGTGCCTAAGTTTGCGGCTGCTGGCTGGCTTATGGATCTCACAGGTCGGCTTCCCCAGGAACAACTCTCAAAGTTTGTCAAGGGTAACATTGAGGGGAGTATGTACCAGGACAGCCTGTATCGTATCCCAACAACATCCGATGCTGGGGTGCTTTACTATCGCACCGACCTCTTGAAACAAGCTGGAGTTGAACCCCCCGAAACCTTCGAGCAGATGGTACAAATTGGGACTAACTTGCAAAAGCAGGACGCAGTTGACTGGGGTTACCTCTGGCAGGGCAAACAGTACGAGGGCGTTTCTGCGATGTTTGTTGAGGTACTCGAAGGCTTCGGTGGCTTCTGGGCTAACCCTGAGACGTTGGAAGTCGGACTTGACCGACCAGAGGCAATACAAGCTGTTGAGTTTCTCCGCAATACCATAACCAATGGTCTTTCGCCGCGTGGTGTTGTGACCTATGGGGAAGAAGAAACCCGTCTGTTGTTTCAAAATGGCGGGGCAGCCTTCTTACGCAACTGGCCTTATGTTCTGAAACTAGCCAATGACCCAGCCTCAGATGTTAGGGGCAAAGTTGGTATCAAACCGATGATTCACGGTCAAGGGCATCCGGGTGGTTCTGCTTTGGGTGGCTGGGGTTTAGGCATATCTAAAACCACTAGACATCCAGAGGAAGCATGGCGAGTCATTCAGTTCATGACCAGTGAGGAGACGATGAAGAAGTTTGTTTTGTCAACTGGCTTGATTCCCAGTCTGCAGACACTCTTTAAAGACCCAGAAATTCTTGCCCAATTCCCCTACTTCACGCAACTGTTTGAGGCAGTTCAAAACCCCGCTTTACGTCCCCCCATTGCACAATACGCTCAAGCGTCAGACGTTTTGCAGCGTTACCTCAGCGCGGCTTTCACTGGACGTATGAATTCAGAACAAGCGATGAAAGCTGCTGCTCAAGAAACCCGCAATATCTTAGGTGGCTTTGGACGCGCCCCAGTTTCACAAAAGTCAACGCCTGCTCAAACAGTAGCCGTTAGTTCTTAACGTTTTGTTCTTTGTTGGCTGCACGACTCCTGAACAAGCCATGAAAGCTGCCCAAGAGTGAAACTCGAAATATCCTGAACTAATTTAAACCTGCTGTGTCTTTTTTGAGTTTTTTAAAATAAGGCGCGGCTGAAATGGAGAATTGTTCAAAAGTGACTAGTCTGTTGATAATCAACTCCTAACAATCAACTCATAACCATCGACCAATGACACAAGACGCAATTCGGGCACGAGAACAGAGGACAGGCTGGATGCTACTTCTTCCAGCTTTAATCATGCTGTTGCTAGTATTTGCCTACCCAATCTTGAGAGCTTTTTGGTTAAGCTTATTCACCCAAAACCTTGGTACGCAACTGAAACTCGTTTTCTCCGGCTTTGATAATTACGGACGGATGATTGGCGATGGGCGCTTCTGGCAGAGTATGTGGAACACCAGCGTCTTTACTTTTGGTTCCGTTTTGTTGGAATTGCTCTTAGGGATGGGTGTCGCCCTAGTACTGAACCAAGCCTTTAGAGGGCGTGGCATCGTGCGAACCATTTCCCTCCTACCTTGGGCATTGCCAACAGCTTTAATGGGACTGGCTTGGGCATGGATTTTTAATGACCAGTATGGTGTCGTCAACGACATTTTGCGGCGAGTAGGTGTGATCGATACTGGCATCAGTTGGCTTGGCGACCCAACCTTGGCAATGATTGCTGTGATTTTAGCTGATGTTTGGAAAACAACACCGTTTATTGCCCTGCTTCTGCTTGCTGGGTTGCAATCGATTTCGGGAGACCTCTATGAAGCCCATTCGATTGACGGGGCGACCGCTTGGCAGAGTTTCTGGAAAATCACTGTACCACTTCTGATGCCCCAAATCGTGATTGCTCTGCTGTTCCGGTTTGCTCAGGCGTTTGGTATCTTCGACTTGATTCAGGTAATGACGGGAGGGGGTCCTGCTGGGGCGACGGAGACGGTTTCCATCTATATCTACGGGACTGTAATGCGCTACTTGGACTTCGGCTATGGTGCAGCACTTGTTGTCGTAACATTTTTGTTACTTGTCGCAGCAGTTGCGATCGCAGCTTACTTCCTCTCTAGAGCGCGTGCCAACGCCGCAGGAGCTAGATAGCTAGTTTTTAGTTGTTAGTTCTTAGTTGTTTGCTCGTACCAATCACCAATCACCAACAACCAATCACCACCTATGACTACCGTTGCAAATCAGCGATCGCAAGAAGCCTCAACATTCAACTGGCGAAAAATTGTTTTGCCAATCTCAGTCTTTTTAGTTGTTGCCTTTTTCCTTGCCCCTATCCTCTGGCAGGTACTAACCTCGTTCAAAGTCAACGAAGATATCTCTGCTGTTCCCAGTGTTTATGTCCCTAGGCGTCTCACCTTGGAGCATTACCAGTCTCTGTTCGTTCGCCGTCCGTTTACCTCTTATATCTTAAATAGCGCTTTCGTTTCCATCACTTCAACAGTACTCGCTTTAGGATTGGGCGCTCCAGCCGCCTACGTCTTAGCACGAATGCGATTGCCTGGAGAGAAAATCATCCTTGCTACTATCTTGATCGTGACGCTATTTCCTGCTGTATTGCTGTTTTTGGGACTGTTAGAAGTCGTCAAATATTTGGATTTAGGTAATAACTACTTAGCCCTAATTATTTCTTACACCGCAATCAATTTGCCGCTAACAATCCTGGTAATGCGGAGTTTCTTCCAGCAACTTCCAAAAGATTTAGAAGATTCCGCTAGGGTTGATGGTTTCAGCACAGTTCAAATGTTAACCCAAATTGTGCTACCGATGACACTTCCCGCACTGGCAACAACTGGGATTCTCACCTTCATTTCTGCCTGGAATGAATTCATTTTTGCCCTGACCTTCATCACCCGTGAATCAATGAAGACTATTCCTGTTGCAACGGCTCAACTCAGTGGAGCATCGGTGTTTGAAATCCCCTATGGTCCGATCGCAGCCGCTACAGTATTAGGTACGCTTCCCTTAGTTGTCCTCGTACTCGTGTTCCAACGTAAGATTGTCCAAGGTTTAACGGCTGGTGCTGTTAAGGGATAGTCTTTTGTTGTTTGTTGTTTGTTGTTTGTTGTTCGCAAATAACTAATAACTAATAGCCAATAACCAATAACCAATACCAATGAGTGATAAAAACTATGTCAAAGCTTGAACTACAAAATCTCAACAAAACCTACACTCCTAAAGTAATCCCTGTTAAGGACATCAGTCTGGATGTAGACGAGGGAGAGTTCCTCACCCTGTTGGGACCATCGGGATGTGGTAAATCAACACTATTACGCCTGATTGCTGGTTTAGAGCCGCCTACTCGTGGCAGAGTAATCATTAATGGGCGTGATGTTAGCCGTGTTGGGCCAGGTAAACGTAACATTGCGATGGTGTTCCAAAGCTATGCTCTTTATCCCCACATGACGGTCTATGAAAACATTGCCGCTGGTCTGAAGTTACGCAAAATGCCATCTGATGAAATCCAGCGGCGCGTGAGTGATGTTGGTGACAAACTTGGACTGCAACACTTGATGGATCGTAAACCCGGTCAAATGTCTGGTGGTCAGCGACAGCGGGTTGCTTTAGGTCGTGCTTTGGTGCGTCAACCGGATATCTTTTTGCTGGATGAACCGTTGAGTAACCTTGATGCCTTGTTGCGTGAGCAAGTGCGGGCGGATTTGAAACAGATTTTCGACCAACAGCAGACACCAGTGGTCTACGTGACTCACGATCAAACGGAAGCGATGACCCTTTCTAGTAAAGTTGCAGTTTTATACGATGGCAACCTGCAACAGCTTGCCCCACCGAGTGAAATCTATAATAGACCCGCCAACCAGTTTGTTGCTGGTTTCGTAGGCAGTCCCCAAATGAACTTACTGACCCTCAACTGCGATGGGAATAATGCTGTTTTGGGTGACTTTAGAATTCCTTTGCCGACCCTACCCACAACGCCACCACAGGTTGTCGCGGGTATCCGTCCAGAAGATGTCAACCTCGCCAAGCCTGATGATAGGCTAGCGATTCAGGGACGAATTTTCTTGGTGGAAAACCTGGGAATGCAAAATCTTATTAGCGTTCGGGTTAAGGGTTCTGAGTTGAGGATACGTGCTTTGTTACCGACTCATCAAGCCTGGGAAGGAGAAGACATAAGCTTATCTATAGCACCAGAAGCGATTCACTGGTTTGATATTCAGACAGGCGATCGCATTCAAACTCAGCACGAAGTAGAGCGAGTTGCCCCATCTCTGGGTCTAAAGACATCAACTAATAGCTCTGTACAATCGCAGCATCAATACACTAACGGTTAAACCGATGTAGCTGCTGGAAATACTCTTAAGGAACAGCAGTGCCAACACCTACCTATAGAAAAGTCCGGTAGTGATACCGGACTTTTTCACGTAAGAAATTGAAATCAACCCAAAATGCTAGTGCAGCGAGGCGGAAATAAGTGACCAGTTAAAAAAGGAAGCAAAAAGGGATACACTGAAAGATGCTCCCGTCAAGAAGGAAGAAGTACTTTGAGCCTTGAAATTAATGCCGAATCCTAACGC
>JAESFV010000087.1_pt1 | contig 181516 bp, 139 predicted proteins | sample 9269471 | NCBI WGS metagenome assembly JAESFV01 (sample SAMN14502647, study PRJNA617108) | algae metagenome | isolation source: Symplocastrum torsivum CPER-KK1 and co-occurring heterotrophs from... | place: USA: Central Plains Experimental Range, Colorado | collected 2001-01-01
AAGCAGAAGATTCTTGATTTTATTAACTACTTCAACCGCACTCTGGCTAAACCTTTTGTCTGGAAATTTAAAGGGTTTCCCGAACCTGCTTAAGCTGGTCACTTATTTCTGCCAATATGGTCTAGTATTCCGTTCATTAAGACTGAATATTTACAAGCCGCTCTTTTTAGCTAGAGCAGGTACACACTGAAAGCTGGTCTCAGCTTTAGGCACTAACTAATTGTCTCGCCCCAAAACACTCATGGCAAAAGAACTGGCAATTTCTACTCACGGACTCACTAAGCAGTTTGATCGTCATATCGCTGTCAATGACGTTGATTTACAGGTAGAGGCGGGTACCGTTTACGGATTGATTGGCCCAAACGGTGCAGGTAAAACCTCTTTGATTCGGATGTTGGCGGCAGCGGAGGAACCAACAACTGGAGAGATCTATATTAATGGCGATCGCCTTTTACGGGATGATAGCAATCCAACCCTGAAGCGGCGCTTGGGTTATCTCCCTGATGACTACCCACTTTATGATGACTTAACCGTCTGGGACTACCTGGATTATTTTGGGCGACTCTACTGCTTACGGCACAAGCAACGCCGCCAACGCCTACACGAAGTCTTGGAACTGGTACAACTCACGAATAAGCGCAACAGCATGATTTCTACTCTCTCACGAGGGATGAAACAGCGCCTTAGCCTTGCTCGCACGATTATTCATGAGCCAATTCTGCTGCTGTTGGACGAACCCGTGTCTGGACTTGACCCGATCGCACGGATGCAGTTTCGTGAAATTATTAAGACGTTGCAAGAAGCGGGGATGACGATTTTGATTTCGTCACACGTCCTCAGCGATTTAGCTGAACTCTGTACGGCTGTAGGCATTATGGAACTCGGCTATTTAGTAGAAAGTGCCTCGTTAGATGAGTTGTATCAGCGTCTCGGTCGTCAGCAAATTTTCTTGTCAGCACTAGGTAAGCTAGATGCTCTGCAAGCGGAACTCAAAAAGCATCCCTTAGTCGAAAACTGTGAGAGATTACCAGAAGCGGGGCGTGTGCGAATTGACTTTAAAGGAGGTCAGGAGGATTGTGCTAGATTATTGCGATCACTTGTTGCTGCCGGGATTCCTCTAACAGAGTTCCATTGCACCCAGGAAGACTTGGAAACAATTTTTCTCAAGCTGGGTCATCAGCAGGCATCTTGATGTATTGGATCAGGCAACCTTACCTGCTCAAAATTTTGAGTTATGCCCGGAACCGTAAGCGTGTCCTCTTGTGATTTTGAGGCAACTCCTAACTTATTCAGGTTCAAAGCTAGTATCGCTTCTACATACGGAGACTAAAAATACATGGTTGTGAATTTTGTTAACCAAGTGGGTGAGTGGAATCCCCAATGGTTTAGAGAACTCAAAGGACGGCTCAAGCCTCGCAACATCCTGATTGCTGTCGCAATGTCCCTCTTGGGTCAACTACTATTGCTGATGGTGTTCTCAGCTCAGCTACCCGTTGCTAATGGTAAAAATGTAGTTCAAAACCGCTTCTGCACTAACGTCGCCCGAGAGTATGCTGCTCCTACCTGCGTTGCTGACGGTTTGGGTGGTTTTGTGATTAACTGGTCGCTGTGGTGGACAGACGTATTTGCCTCACTAAGTATCACCGCTATCTTTGCCTTACTAGTGGTCGGCACTTATATGCTAATCAGTGACCTCTCGAAAGAAGAACAACGAGGTACGCTGAACTTTCTGCGTCTTGCCCCTCAGTCTAGTCGCAGCATCTTAACAGGCAAGCTTCTGGGAGTACCGATTCTGCTCTATTTGGTGAGTGGTTTAGCTTTGCCGTTACATTTTGTCGCTGGGTTGTTGGGTCAAATTCCTCTCACTCAGGTTTTATCATTTTACGGTGTCCTGGCGGCTAGTTGCTTGTTGTTTTACAGTGCAGCCCTGCTATTTGGTTTAGTGGGTACCTGGTTAGGAGGTTTCCAAGCTTGGTTAGGTAGTGGTGTCTTGCTGCTGTTCGTGTTTGGCATGGCTAGGGTTGGTGGCAATGTCGTCATACACAACCCATTAGACTGGCTGAATCTATTTAATCCCACAATATTGGTACCGTACCTGATTGATTCCTATTCTCTAGATGCTGCTAATAGCTCCCCTACTGGAGGGTTCAGAGAACTACAGATGTTTCATCTGCCAATTGGGGCGAGTTTTTGGAGTCTGGCAGCTTGTATGGTACTCAACTACGGGTTGTGGACGTTCTGGGTGTGGCAAGCACTTAAACGTTGCTTCCATAACCCCAGCGCTACTCTTTTGGGTAAACAACAAAGCTACTGGCTGACGGCTTGCTTTGAAGTCGTGCTGCTTGGATTTGCTCTGAATCCTCAAATTTCAGAATGGAGACCACTTTCAAAAGGTCTATTTGATAATTATCAAATGGTGCTGGTATTCAACCTGCTGCTGTTTTTAGGTCTAATTGCAGCGCTAAGTCCACACCGTCAAGCGATGCAGGATTGGGTACGTTACCGCCATCAAAAGCGTTCTTCCCGCAAAGGAGGCATTGTTGCTGATTTAGTTTGGGGTGAAAAAAGCCCTGCTATCTTCAGTGTGATGTTGAATTTATTGATCGCTTCTGTAAGTTTGCTTGCTTGGATGGCGCTATGGCCGATTAATGAGTACAAGACTTTAGCAATTTGGGGGCTGCTGGTAACAGTGACTCTAATCTCCGTCTACGCTGCCCTTGCTCAAGTCATGCTGTTCATGAAAACACCGAAGCGGGCACCTTTAGCCGCGACAAGCGTCGCTAGCTTAATCGTCCTACCACCAATAGTTTTCAGCCTACTAGCAATGACACCAACCACAAACCCTGGTATGTGGATGTTTTCCGCTGTCCCTTGGATCGGTTTGGAGACTGTTAGTGGAATCAGTGTCTTTCTAGCAGTCATCGGTCAGTCGCTAATGCTGGGGCTTTTGAGTCTACAGCTAACACGACAGCTACAAAAAGCAGGTGAATCTACAACGAAAGCCTTACTCTCCGGACGTTCTCCACTGGCACTTAAGTAAAAAGAGTTTGTGCGTTCCAGGTAACTCTTCTTGCTCTTGGTAACTTGATCTCTAACCTCCTACCGCCCATTTTGAGCTATGGGCGGTTTTTTATATAGCAGTAGCGACGAATGTTATTCTCTTCCTAATTCCACATCATCAGAACGTGAAACTGTATAGAACCCATTTGACATCTTTTGCTGGGGTGCTTGGCTTTGAAGTAAGCCGTTACTTTGCGATCAATGATAGAGCCTGCTTAACAAGACTGTTTTTTGCAAGAACAGGGATAAAACCAGGTGACTTCTCTTCGGCATGGACATCCCAAGGAATCCGCCGCCGCCGCGACCCGTGGTGACTAAACCTCTCTTGTGGTGACTAGCATTTGACCGGAAGGGCGATCGCGACCACGAAGCTCCCGACGACTCTCTTCCACATGGACAACCCTACATCAGTGACCGCTGTCTTCAGGACAGTCCTGTTTGTCCTGGACAACTGGCTCAAGGATTGGCGATCGCTTCCTGACCCCTTGAAAATGACCTACAAGCAATTGACCTTGGTGTTCCTGCCTACCCCTTCCCGTGGCTCTCGTAGGTTGCTAGAACAGAATCCGGAAACTTCTCAACGTCTCCCTCTATCAGGTTTCTGCGATGCGATCTGCTTTGCAGCAACGCTTCGCGATCGCTTTCAGCCTCTACTCATCCCTACTCAATCTTCCAATTAGGCGTATAACCAGAAGTAACTTGGCTATACATTTGCAAGACCGATGCAGAAATACGTCTTGAGAGTTTTGCGATCGCCCATAGCGCTCTTGTAAAATCATTTTCAATTGTTGAGAATTCGCCCAGGAAAAAGTTTATGACAGATATGTCCGGTCAAGACCCCTCGGAAATCATAATGGCAACGGTTGATGAAGAACGAAAAGGCGCAACTTTCAACGGTACGGTCATCCTTGGTATAGCTCCTGAGGCTGGGGAAGTCCTTTTCTTTAGAGACTTTTTAATTGAAGATTATAAAGGCGAACTTACCGCTTATCTGGCAACAGATGGCGATATAACGAAAAGCATTGATTTAGGCGAACTCGATCATAAAAGTCCCAGTTTTGGGCTGCCAATTCCGCTGGGAACGGATACCTCACCCTACAATACAGTCGTGTTGAGCGACAAAAAAAGCAAGAAAAAAATCCTGACGATCAATCTATAAAATTTGTAACTTAGCTCGTAGTTCAGCCAAATTCGATTGCCCTCTTGTATAGAACCCATTTGACATCTTTTGCTGGGGTGCTTGGCTTTGAAGTAAGCCGTTACTTTGCGATCAATGATAGAGCTTGCTTAACAAGACTGTTTTTTGCAAGAACAGGGATAAAACCAGCTAGCTGCAAGGCTTTTAGTTTCAGGAATAGATCTCAAATGGGTTCTATAGAAGGTTGCGGCTGTTTTAGAGCGCGATCGCCTTCAATCCTTTTAGAAGTTATTCCTCAAGTATTGCCTATTTTTCAGATTAGCCATAGGACTTTATCTTCCGGCACAACATACTGTTTGCACCTCTCTACTTTTAGGTAAATCATAAGGGCGATCGCGTAATTCAAGAACGTGAGAGAGCTTGGCGAATCCAGCGCTAATATCAAATAAGGAGAAATTCAATGAGTGAAAAAAGGCAGTATCAAGAATTAAGCTAAGCTGGCAACAATACTTTTCATGAGCGCCACCTAATCCACTCTTTTCTCGCAGTTGCTCTCTTGCTTTAAAAACTTTTTGTAACCAAACGAGTTTTTGCAGCATCAACTCTAAAGCCACTCCAGATACACTCAATCCAGTCATTTCTTGCATCGGTAGTGGCACATTTTGGTCAAATTTAAATAGAGCATCGTTCGCTTCACATAAGGGACATAGTTCTTGCACAACTTGCATTTGAAATAGGTGTTCGAGTTGTGCCATTTGCAGAACACCTTGATTTTTTAGATATAAACCTAGTGGTTGATTGGGAGGAGAAAACTGAGCTAGTTTAGTAACGGCTCGGTTACTCACCCACTGGTATTGAGTAATCAGTGAAACTAATCCGTTGTGATTTAACTGGTTAGCTGCTGCAACAAGGTTCCCTTGAGATACCCAGATGTAATGAAATGATATCAGTGTCGTTGGGGATTCCGGCAATGTACGAAGTGTTAGTAAACCCGTTTTCTTCCCGTTCTCAAGAAACTGAAAAATTTCTTGTAAGGAAAAGTCTGAGAGTGAACCTGTAATTGACATGGTGATACTTTCGTCTTGAAATTGTTGCGTAAGTCTCAAGCTACAGAGTGTCTTCTTGGAGCGAAATTGAGAAGCAGGAATAAATAGTTTAAGTAGATGTAAAGCTTGTAGACTTTTAGCCTTATGTAAGACGAAGGTTGGCTAAAGCCACAGCTACAGGCAATTGGGGGCTTGAGTTGGAAGCGGTAAGGAAAAAGCGATCGCTTTTCCTCTAACCGATTCAAAATTTACCAAAAGCATTATCTCATTGAGCAACGCCTTGCAAGGATTTGCTACAGAATGTTTGCATAATGAGAGTGAAGAGTAGCTATAAGCGGTTTCCTAGAGAGACGAGGTGCAGCAGGAGGTGTGTGAAACAAGAGCAGAGCGAGGAAAACCAAAAAGCTGATAGCTGATAGCTGACGGCTTTCTGCTATAAATTTAGTGAGCTATTTTGCTACCAGTTGTTCTTTCATCGCCTTGAGATCAATCTGGAACTTCTGAGAAATCTTTTCGATGATCTTTGCTTCTTCTGGTGTCGTCGTCCCATCCTGTTGAACAACTCGCTCACATTGGGCTAAGAGTGGCATAGCAAAATCACGGTTGAGTTGAGCAAGAAGTTGATCCAATGGTGGCGGAGATTTGATGTTCGCTTTAATCACCGCTAATGAGGCAGGACTAATGTTCAGTGCTTCTAATTCTGGCAAAATGTCTTCCCAGGATTTTTCTGGATTCTCAGCACAGATGACATGAACCAAAATCTGATCCATGATGATTTGCTGTGCGATCGCACCTTTTAAGTAGTCTTGACTCGCCTCCTTGGAAGCGGCTAAGGTTTCCTCTGTCGCTTCTGAATTCAGCCTCGCTTCATAAAAGCGGCAAGCCGCATAACCTACTGTATATAGCATCACTGCATTGGAACTTGCCCCAATCACCGCACCAGCTACAGGCGTATTTTGTAATAACTCTAAACCTACCTTTATCAGCCTGTTTCCACCCAGAGCTAGACCAAAAACCGTTAAGACTTCACCTTTACGTGCTGGGTCGCGAATGTCAAGCCCATAAGCGGCTGCAATTTGATACACCATTTCCGCCTGTAGTGCAGAGGTTGCGGTTAAATCAACAACAAACAAGGCAGCGGCTGCCCCTGGCACCAAACTCGTGAACAATCCGCTACTTCCGGCATAAATCGCTTTCTCCACCATAAAGCGGTGCGCGAGTTGTCTTGGCGTTTCATTGGGATACTTTTGCTTCAGCTTCTTAACCGCTGTCTCCGCTTTCATCAAATCAACCTGATCGACGACTTTTCGCAGAATCGGAGTACCCGCGACAAATTCTGTGATTTGGCTGAGGACTTGGTAACTGTGCTTTGCTGCACTTCCGCCCACTCCTACTGCTGTTTTGACAGCAGCTTTACTTGCTTGGGACGCATTATTGCCAATTGCCCCACCAACACCTGCGATCGCACCTCCTACTCCCGATGCTGTCTCCACTACCGCTTTTCCGGTGTGAAAGACAGTATCACTGACTGCCTTACCTACGCCAGTCGCGGTATCGACCAATACCTTGCCTGTCCCCAACGTTGTATTACCAACAACCTCACCTACACCTGCGGCTGTCTCCACCACCGCTTTCCCCGCCTGAGATGTGGTGTGGCTAATAGATTCACCAATCCCGCCAATCATTTTGGCAAAGGAGAAAAATGAAAATGGTTCTTCGGTTGAAGATTTACCCTTATTCAGCGACGCTGAGACATCAACTACTACAAAGGTTTGATGCCAATCTGGAATATCATCGCCCGGTTGACGCCCATACACATTCACTGTCTCGACTCGTTCCAGTTGTAAGCGGGTAATTACGTCACGGATCAGGGCGACTGTCTCCTTTTTATTGGGAGTTTCGACGGCTTCAACGATGATATTCAAGCCATCGTTTTTGATAGCCGCTTTCGCCGTCGCGCCTTTAGGTTCCAAAGAGCGATTGAGTAAAGTTGCGATCGCATTAGTATCTCCTCGTTTAGCAAGTTCCTCAAGAGTAGGCTGTGACATAGATAGTGAGTAATGCGGGAGCAGTGAGGGGTAAGTCCGTATTAGTTGGAAACAAACTACACTATTAGCTCTCTTAAATTGCTCTCTCCACAGGAACAATTTTGTTCTGGAGGCTTTTGCACTTCACTAAAGGTGTTAGTGGGACTTAGACACAAACTGAGACAAGTTGTTGAGCGATCGCATTTTCTACGTTGATGGGAGGATGCGATTGCTTTTTTCTTTAACTACTCTTTTTAGAGTACAGTTAAATACACAAATTACATTAAGTAATATTAAATAGATTAAAACCTATACGGCGACTAAGGTTGTAATCGCTTGTCTGCTCTTGGTATTTTTTTTTACTAGGCAACTCAGTACACAACCCAAATCTCAAGTCTTACCCTTTAATTAAACTCCTTTTAAGGTTCAAAATGCGTATACCTATGTATGATAGATGTCACCGTATTTTTATTGCTCAGAGTTGAGTAGCTCAACACAATCCTTAGAAAATAGTTTATAATTCTTAATAGACACACGAAACTAGGTTAATTACATGCCTGATATTGTTGATACTGCTGTTAATGCTGGTTCATTCAGCACCCTAGTTGCTGCTGTCAAAGCTGCTGGTTTAGTAGACACCCTCAAAGGTGCTGGTCCTTTCACCGTCTTTGCGCCCACTGATGAAGCATTTGCAAAGCTTCCTGATGGCACAGTCGATGCCTTACTCAAGGACATTCCAAAACTTAAGAAAATCCTGACCTATCACGTTGTTTCAGGTAAAGTAATGGCGGCAGACGTGGTGAAGCTGAAGTCAGCTACTACGGTTGAAGGTTCAGACGTGAAAATTGACGCTTCCAACGGTGTCAAGGTGAATGATTCTACAGTTACAACGCCGGATGTTGCTACTGATAACGGCGTTATTCACATCATTGATACAGTGTTGCTTCCTGCATAAGCCAACACTTAAATAGAACACTATCTGTGGGGCAGCAACTATATGCAGTTGCTGCCCCATAGTTGTCTAGATAGGTTTTACTCCCTCCCGGTAATTTTAAGATCGGAACAGAGGAGCAAACACATTTAGGTAATTAAATTTTTGATCACTGAATCTGAGACAACTTAAGAGGTTTATGAACTTAAGCGACAAGCAACCACTGATACATCAAGCGCAATACGCAAAGATGTTACGTCCTCTCCTTCCTACTGAAGCATTTGCTCCTGACCCGAATAAGTTGATTATTCTGTTCATTAATCTGGCAATTTTGATACTCGGTTGGGCGATCGCAGCAGATTTAGATCGCTGGCAGCCAAGTCTTTTATGGCTATATTTACCTCTAGCTATAGTCATGGGCAATAGTGTTATTGTCTTGCTATTTAGCTCTCATGCTTTAATGCACGGTAGCGTCATTAAAAATTCTTGGTTGATTCAGACTATTGGCTTGCTGGGGTTAACACTCTGGTGGATGCCACCAACCTTATGGAAAGTAATTCATAATCGAGAGCATCACACTAAAACTAATTCTTTAGCTGATCCCGATCGCAATTATTTGTATGAGCAACCAAAAACATGGGGGAAGTGGATTCAGGATTTATTCGTACCCTCTTCTGAAGTCAATCCTCTAGGGCTAATAGTAGGCATGCCAACCTCATGGGGAGTACATGGTTTTCGCAATCTCACCTCTGTCCTGTTATTTAATCGCAAATCTGCCAATTATGTTCCTGCTGCTTTTACGGTTAGTGATAAAGAATATTGGGCAATTGCTAAGGAGTTTTTGATAATCTTAGCGATTCACCTTAGTATTATCGCCTATTTGGAATTTGATTTAACAAAACTTCTACTTAGCTATTTCCTCCCGATTGGAATTGGCTATGCTGGAGGAATGTTTTATATTTTTACAAATCATATGCTTTGCCAGATGACTAGCACTAATGACCCGCTAGTCAACACTATTTCTTTGCGAGTTCCTAAACTATTTGATCAACTGCATTTAAACTTTTCCTATCATACAGAACATCACATTTTTCCAGGAATGAATTCTGATTATTATCCAATGGTTCAAGAACTATTGAAAAGTCAGTATCCTGAGCGATTAAACTTATTGGATGCTGGGGATGTTTGGCGATTGCTCATGCAAACTCCTCGGCATTATCAGAATGACGAGACTTTCACAGATTGGTCAGGAGAAAAGGCTGTTCCCTGTCCATTGAGCCAGGAAGCTAAAGGTTTGATAAAGCCAAACGGGATTGATTGTACCTAAACACTATCGATAGCCTACCGCTACGAGAGCTTTTTTACTGCCTAGACATCCTCTTGCCTGAACGTTGAGCGCAAAACAAATTGCTCTCTTGGCTCATGCTTCGATGGTAGATCTTTAAAACTTTGTCTCGCCAGTAGCACCCTGTTAATCTTCTTGCTAGAATGTGTTGAGGTGTCTAGATCTACGGCTAAAAACAAACCACGATAATCCAGCACACCCCAACAAAACTGGTGTTAACCAATCCCCCCAGCGCACATATAAAGTCTGCGTTTGCCGCCGATAAACCGTATGTGCATGGATTTCATAGGAATTAATTCCAGAAATCCATAGGGTTCTGCCATGGGGGTCAACAATGCCAGAATAACCAGTATTCGTTGCTCGAACTGCCCACCTATCTGTTTCAATTGCCCGCATCACATCCTGGGCATGATGCTGGGCTGGCATTGTTTCACTGTAGTGGGCATTGTTTGAGGCAGTAAGAATGAACTGACCACCAGCCGCCGCCTGACGTCGGAAATGTTTTGCAAACGCTGACTCATAACAGATACCGACAATTGCCCTACCCAAAGGAGTCTCAAAGATTTGGGCTGGCTTACCCGCAACGAGATGAGCATCTAAAGGAGAAAGTCGGTTAACCAGACCTCCCAAAAACTGCTCAAACGGAATATACTCTCCCAAAGGCACCAACTTCACCTTGTCGTAGCGGCTAACTGTCTTACCTGTGCCTCTAACAGTAAACAAGCTATTGGTAATGCTACGTCCCTCTTCTCCAAAGCCTCCTACCCAGGCAAGAACACCCTGATCCAAAATAGCTGAATAGAAGGAACTTTGAGTGCGAACCTGCTCACTCCATGAGAAAGGCAAAGCCGTCTCAGGAGTTAGAACTGCATCAACACCTTCTGCTGCCAAAGCCTCGTAGCCAGTTGTATATCCTTCAATTGCTCGACGCCAACCAGCCGGAAATAGCTTAATTCTGTTGGGAATATTGCCTTGAATAATCCCTACTTTCAGTGCAGCTTGGGGTGCTTGAACTAATGGGCGACTGTACAGACTGAAGCCAATGAGGTGCAAGAGAATCAGTAGCCCTAGTGCCATGCTTATGTAGGTGATGGGGCAATAGGGCGATGAGGTGATGGGGTGATGGGGTGATGGAGTTGCTGACTTGCCTAGAGATTGGTAAAAAATTTCTCTCTTGTTTCCCTTTTGGCTTACTCGTTCTCGCCCTTGTTCTCTGCTGTGCTGGTAGCTAATCCAAGCTTCAGCAATTAAACCATTGACAGCAACAATTGCTGCTGTCACCGTTGTCGGGCCAGACAATTGACCCAAGTGCAAAATTATTAGGTTATGAGGGCTTTGAGTATAGGATAGAGAACTCCACCACAAGGAACCAGAACTCCAAAGAGCCTCTAAGCTACACCAGAGTGCTGTCCCGATGAGTACTCGAATCACAGCTAAGAGCTTAGATTTTTGATTGAGCCAAAATAGAAAACCTGCCCAGATTGCAACCAAGGCAGCGCCCCAGAGGGTGATAAATATCCAGCAAAAAAGTGCGATCGCAATACTAGCAAGCCACGGCACCCCCATCCAGTCCATCGGGTGAACGCCAGTAATCCAAAACAACGCCAACCCATGGTAGCCAATGCCCCAAAGCAAACCGTACAAAGCACATTGGCGAAGCTTCTGACCATTAGCTACGGCAAACCATAAGGGAACTAGAGCAATCCAAGCTAAAGGCCAAGCCTCTACAGGTGCTGGTGTCAGCCCCATCAGGATGCCACCAAATACTGACAAAAGTAAGAGGCACACCTGCCAAAGTCGCTGTGAGATTTTCATTAGCTTTTCCCGCCTGGAGACCCCATTCTTGATTCTTCCGTCAACAGCCCCACCTATAAAGGGATGGGGCTTGTCCCTAACCGAAGTTATCGGTTGAGACAATAGGCGCATTGACTGACACCCTAAGTTTAAGAAAGTCTTCACGAATTCGGAAGGAATTCTTTAGGTCTAGTCTTAAGAGCGTTAGCTAACAAGCAACATCCTAACTGGACTCAACAACTCAGGTAACGACGAAGCAGCACCTCAAGCTCATCAACAAGATAAGGCTTACTGACATACTCATTGCAGCCTGCCGATAAAATACGCTCTCGATCTTCTACTCTTGCCATCGCCGTCACCGCAATCACTGGAATATTTACGGTTAGAGAGTTTTCCCGGAGGCGATGGACAACTTCCATGCCGTCTAAATCGGGTAACATCATATCCAGCAAGATGAGAGACGGTGTCTGATGTTGCGCTAAGTCTAGAGCCGTTTGACCATCCGCAGCCGTGATAATCGTGCAACCAAGTTGCTCAATTAAGAAGGAAAGAAGTAACAAATTGTCTTCATTGTCATCGACAACCAAAACTAATTGCTGTTGAGCAGCAGACTGATCAGTACTGCTGATGGGACGTTCCATATCCAAGTTCTGCTCCTGGGAAGTCATCATAAACAAAGCGAGACAATCCTCAACAGGAAAATGGACAAGGCATTCACCAAGCGGCAGTGAGGCGCTTGGTATAGACTGGCTTGTATTTAATCTGTGCTGATTCTAAGTTGATGGATTTTATTGAGATTTATTAACTAAATCCCTGTCTGAAGACATATCTTAACTTTAAATCGACAAAAATATAAATTTTGTGGCAAAAATCAGCTAATTGCTGAGTTTCTATCCCAAAAGCATGAAATTCCATTAATTTAGCTTGTTACCTCACTAACAATCAAGTGTGAAGCAAGGACGAATGAAAACTCTCATCCTTTGCCAGCAGCAGATAACTCTTAGGGCGGCGGCAAGCACTCTCGTAGAAAATCGCCAGAAAGTCTTCGACGATTTTCTACGGCTCAGAGCAGTTACGCACAAATTGTTGAATAATTTTAAAATATGCCTTTAGATTGTTTTAGTCCTTTTAAGCAACCCCTTGTATGAACTACGAGTCTTCAAAGCCTACGCGAGGGCAGCTAGAACGTTTGCTTTCTCAACGGCTCCAGGGTTTATACCGTGAGCAGTTAGGACATCAGCCTAGTAAGGTAACCTGTCAACTCTTTGATGAGAAGCTGGCAGTTATTGTCGAAGACTCAATTACGCCGCCTGAGCAATTGTTAGCGAACACAGGTCAAGTTGAGTTAGCCCAAAAAGTTCGCTCAGACTTGGATAAGGCAATCCAACCTCAGCTAAAAGCGCTGATAGAGGAAGTCCTGAGTGTTGGTGTCCTAGATCTTCTGAGCGATGCCACACTGGAAACGGGGCGTACTGGCATCATTGCTGTCTTGGATATCACTCCAGAAGTTCGTAATCCTGAGGCGATTCCTAAAATTAAGAAATAGCGACCTTTTGGCAGAGATGGCGCTGAACTGTGGCTTCAATATCTTCTATGAAGTAGGGCTTGATAATGTAATCATTGAAGCCTGCTTTTAGAAGACGCTCTTGGTCTTCTTTGAGCGCTAAAGCTGTAACCGCAATCACAGGAATCGACTTAGTACTGCTGTCTTTCCGAAGCTGAGTTACAACCTCAATGCCGTCCATGTAAGGCATGAGGACATCTAGCAGAATTAAATCGGGTTGATACGTTTGAGCGAGTAAAAGCCCTCTCATTCCATCAGTCGCAGTTACCACAATGCAACCAAGCGGCTCTAGTGCGTAAGCTAAAAGCAGCAAATTGTCTTCGTCATCATCAACGACCAAAACTAACTGTTGTGTGGCGCTGGAAAGTTGAGTGCCAACAACACTGAGAAGCTTTTGCTCATAAAAAGGGGAAAATTCCAAATTACCCATCCTACCCTCAGGGAACTCCTACGACGGTCACGTTCCTCTTACCCTAAGAGTGGACGAGGCACTCTTCAAGCGGCTGTACGGCGCTTGTTATTGGCTGGTTCGTAGTCAATCCGCCAGGTCGTCAAGTCTTTGCTTTGGGTTTAAGGAAAAACCTCTTCAAGCTAGCAGGGCTGCCTTTGCATTCGTCATTGTAGTGCAAATCTATAACAAAATAAAGAATTGTTTAAGAATTGCTACCTTTGCAAAAGTATTTGCTGAAGCCTATTTTACAGAACTTGTAACAACCTTGACGGTGTGAGTTTTGTGAGAGCATCTGTAAAGCAATCTACATAATCCAAGGCTTTGAATGTTGTATGCACAGTAGACTGGGAGAGCAAGGTTAGTCCCATATACTTTGGGAGTGGAGAGCGAGGCAATGGGTATCGCCACGATTAACCCAGCAACCGGGGAAACACTAAAAACATTTGAACCACTTAGCACAGAATTAATTGAAGCTAAGTTAGCACTGTCGCAACAGACATTCGAGCAATATCGTAAAACACCAATGAGCCAAAGAGCGGCATGGCTCTACAAAGCGGCTGAGATTTTAGAGCGTGATCAGGTTCACTTCGGTGAGATCATGACGACTGAAATGGGTAAAACCATTAAAAGTGCGATCGCGGAAGTCCAGAAGTGCGCCTTAGTTTGCCGCTACTATGCTGAACACGCCGCAGAGTTTCTCGCTGATGTGAGTGTCGGCACTGATGCCAGCCAAAGCTTTGTGCGTTACCAACCACTTGGAGCGGTTCTCGCCGTCATGCCGTGGAATTTTCCCTTTTGGCAGGTGTTCCGCTTTGCAGCCCCTGCTTTAATGGCGGGAAATGTGGGTTTGCTGAAGCACTCTTCTAACGTACCGCAATGCGCGTTGGCGATCGAGGACGTGATTACAGAAGCCGGATTTCCAGAGGGAGCGTTTCAAACATTACTCATCGGTGCCAGCCAAGTTGAAGCAATTATTAATGATGAACGGGTTAAAGCCGCAACCTTAACAGGGAGTGAGCTTGCGGGTGCCAGTCTAGCGGCAGCAGCAGGTAAGCAAATTAAGAAAACTGTCTTAGAACTAGGGGGAAGTGACCCCTTTATTGTCCTAGAAAGCGCTGATATAGAGGCAGCCGTTGCAACGGCTGTTACCGCACGGTTACTCAATAATGGTCAATCCTGTATTGGGGCAAAACGGTTTATTCTCGAAGAGTCGATAGCTGATGAATTTGAGCGACGCTTCCTTGAGAAATTCCAGACTCTGAAAGTCGGCGACCCAATGGATGAGAATACGGATGTGGGGCCACTAGCAACTCCCGACATCCTCGAAGACTTGGATAAGCAAGTGCAAGAGTGCATAGAAAAAGGATCAAAAGTTCTGATTGGCGGACAGCGATTAAGCGATCGCCCTGGTAACTTCTACCCACCAACAATTTTGGCAGACTTCCCACCAGGAACCCCAGCAGACCAAGAGGAGTTCTTTGGTCCCGTAGCACTCCTGTTTAGAGTTAAGGACATTGATGCAGCGATTGAACTCGCCAATTCAACACTTTTTGGATTAGGCGCGAGTGCCTGGACAACCGATGAACAGCAAGCACATCGCTTAATTGATGAACTCGAAGCCGGGGCAGTCTTTATCAATGGTTTAGTTAAGTCTGATCCGCGTCTACCTTTCGGCGGAACCAAGCGTTCTGGATATGGGCGAGAGTTAGGGATTCAGGGCATCCATGAATTTGTCAACATCAAAACAGTCTGGGTGAAGTAATAGAGGCTGCTTTGCGAGGAATTGAAATTGGGGCTAGGGTTGAGATACTAGCTAGCCCCAAAGATGCCTTTGGCAGCGAAACAAATAAATATTCAGGGAGATTAATAATGGGCGAAATGAACACAGCAGAACTGTTGGTGCATTGCCTAGAAAACGAAGGTGTGGAGTATGTTTTTGGATTGCCTGGGGAAGAGAACCTGCATGTCCTAGAAGCGCTTAGACATTCTTCCATTCAATTCATTACAACTCGTCATGAACAGGGCGCAGCCTTCATGGCAGATTTGTATGGACGCTTAACGGGTAAGGCAGGAGTATGCCTTTCGACATTGGGCCCAGGCGCGACTAACTTAATGACTGGCGTTGCTGATGCCAACCTGGATGGGGCACCACTAGTGGCAATTACGGGTCAGGTTGGAACAGACAGGATGCACATTGAATCGCACCAATACTTAGATTTGGTCGCAATGTTTGCACCTGTAACAAAGTGGAACGCTCAAATTGTTCGCCCTAGTAATACAACAGAAATTGTCCGGAAAGCGTTTAAAATCGCTCAAAGCGAAAAACCGGGAGCGGTTCACATTGATTTGCCCGAAAATATCGCGGCAATGCCCGTAATTGGTCAACCGCTCACCAAAGATAGTCGAGAAAAAACCTATGCCTCTTTCCGTAGTTTAGGCAAAGCCGCTGTCGCTATTTCTAAATCAAAAAACCCCTTAATCCTGGTAGGAAATGGAGCAATTCGTGCGAGTGCTGGTGAGGCACTGACAGAATTTGCAACCCGGATGAATATTCCTGCTGTGAATACCTTTATGGGGAAAGGTGTCATTCCCTACACCCATCCTCTATCGCTTTGGACGGTAGGATTGCAACAGCGCGACCATATCAATTGTGCTTTTGACCAAGCCGATTTGATCATTGCGGTTGGTTATGACTTAATTGAATATTCACCGAAAAAGTGGAACCCACAGGGCAATATTCCGATAATTCATATCGGAGCAGAACCCGCAGAGATTGATAGTAGTTACATTCCCTTGGTGGAAGTGGTCGGTGATATTTCTGACTCGCTTAGTGAAATTATGAAGCAGGCAGATCGACAAGGCAAACCGACACCATCTGCCGTTGAATTACGAGGGGAAATCCGGGAAGACTACGAACAATATGCCAACGATGAAGGCTTTCCGATTAAGCCACAAAAACTAATTTATGACTTGCGACAGGTCATGGGGCCAGAGGACATCATCATTTCCGATGTTGGCGCTCACAAAATGTGGATAGCACGTCATTATCATGGTGAGCGTCCGAATACCTGTATTATCTCCAATGGCTTCGCCGCAATGGGCATTGCGCTACCAGGAGCAATAGCAGCAAAACTTGTGCATCCTGATCGGAACGTTGTTGCTGTTACGGGCGATGGGGGCTTCATGATGAATTGCCAGGAACTCGAAACAGCATTACGGGTAGGAACCCCATTCGTCACCTTGATTTTTAATGACGGTGGCTATGGTTTGATTGAGTGGAAGCAACAAAATCACTTTGGCGTAGGTGAATCAGCGTTCGTTAAATTTGGCAATCCGGATTTTGTCAAATTTGCCGAAAGTATGGGATTAAAAGGCTACCGTGTGACTTCCACTGCTGATTTGATTCCTACTTTGAAAACAGCACTCGCTCAAGATGTCCCAACAGTAATTGATTGTCCAGTGGACTATGGCGAAAATCTCCGCTTTACCCAAAAAGCTGGGGATTTAAGTTGCAAGATGTAATGAGTTGTTAGTTATTTGTTATTGGTTGTTGGGAATATGAAAATTACAGACAACCAATAACTAACAACAAGTAACGAAATATAATGAAAATTGCTACCTGGAACGTCAACTCAATTCGCTCTCGCCTTACTCATGTCGTGGATTGGCTACAAGAAACTAACGTTGATGTTCTTTGTCTGCAAGAAACCAAAGTTGTGGATGCTGATTTTCCGCGATCGCCTTTTGAGTCATTAGGCTATCATCTCTACATTGCTGGGCAAAAATCTTACAACGGAGTTGCTATCCTCAGCCGGACGGCAGTAGAAGACATCAGCATCGGCTTTGCACCTGTGCTGGGTACCGATATAGGAGATTTAGACGAACAAAAGCGGGTTATTGCTGGAATCGTCGGCAACGTTCGCATCGTCAATCTCTACGTCCCCAATGGTTCAGCAGTGGGTAGCGAAAAATATGAGTACAAACTTCGTTGGCTTGCTGTGCTGCGTGAGTACATCCAAGCCCTGTTAGTAAAACAGCCTAATGCCCTGTGCGTCTGTGGAGATTTCAACATTGCCCTAGAAGATAGGGATATTTATGACCCCAAAGGCAAGACAAATCAGATTATGGCTTCCCCTACTGAACGCCAAGCCTTACAGACAGTCTTAGATTTAGGGTTAGCCGATGCCTTTCGCAAATTTACCTCCGAAGGCGGTCACTTTAGCTGGTGGGACTATCGTACCCGCGCCTTCAGCCGCAATTTAGGGTGGCGCATTGACCATCACTACCTCACTGCCAACCTCTATGAACATTGCACAAGTTGTAAGATCGATGTAGCACCCAGAAAGCTAGAGAAACCTAGTGACCATACCCCAGTGATTGTTGAATTTAGCCAACAATCTTAATATCTTATAGCCCTTCTCGATTAGATGAGATACACTCTGACCTCTCTCCTACTCTTGAGTGAGGCTTTGATTCTTACTCCCCTTCCCGGAATCGGGAAGGGGTTGGGGGTTAGGTTTTTTGATGTACACGCGCGTAACTGAGAAATGCTATATCCGAATAGTTGGGTAATAGTTGAAACCGCAAATGGACGTAAACATCCCGCTCCCCTACCACCTACCACCTACCACCTAACACCTATTTTCAGGACAAAGATTGAACGATGTATTTAGTTACTGGAGCAACAGGAGGAATTGGACGTCGCATCGTGCGGCTACTAAGGGAGCGGGAACAACCTGTACGGGCGTTTGTCCGATTGACTTCTCGCTATGGAGAATTGGAGCAACGAGGTGCCGAGATATTTATCGGTGACTTACGGGAAGACAAGGATATCCAGAAAGCCTGTAAAGGCGTTCAGTACATCATTAGCACCCATGGTTCTGGAATTGATGCTCAAGCTTTAGACTACCGAGCCAATATTGAACTAATTGACCAAGCAAAAGAGCAAGGTGTCCAGCACTTTGTTTTCATCTCCGTGCTAGGAGCAGATAGAGGGTATGAGGATGCTCCAGTCTTCAAAGCAAAACGGGCAGTAGAAAAGTACCTGGAAGCAAGTGGTCTGAACTACACTATTCTACGTCCCTCTGGATTAGCCTCAAATCTCATCCCACTAGCAGAACAATTTCGGCAAACTGGGATTTATCTACTCAATGGCGACCCCAAGAACCGGACATCAATTGTTAGCACTGATGATTTGGCGCAGATTGCTGTTGATTCTTTCACCATCGAAGGGGCACGCAATCAAATTTTTCCCGTAGGGGGGCCAGATATTCTGAAGCGTGAAGATATTCCTCGCATCTTTGGCAGAATATTTAACCGAGAGCCGATTGTAATCAACCCACCTTTGTTGGTGTTGGATGGGATACGAAATGCGATCGGTTTTGTAAATCCCCAAGCTCGAAAAGGTCTTGGTACCTTCCGAACTTTGCTAGCGAATGAATTTTTCTGCACCAAAAGTGAGATTACTAATTTAGAGTTAATTTACAACCTGAAGCTGGAATCTTTAGAGAGCTTCGTGAGGCGCTATCTAGGGGATTAATATCAACAAACAAGACGGTGTAAGGCAGCTTACGCAAAATCGTTGAGCTGAGGATTCGGCTATTGCTTTTTTCACAAGAGTGCAACTGATGCTCTAAGCAATTAGAGCATCAAAACTGTTAGTTCAGAAGGAATCAAGGGAATCCTATAAGTAAGCTTTTTGAGGTTTATCACTCAGCTTAGTTAATACCCTAAACTCTCTGAATTTTAACAGTGAAGACATCATGACAAGTGAAGCAGGAAGTAACAAGTTGTTTCCAGAATTCAGCCTACCAACAGGAGTATCCCAAGGTTCCAAAGGAATTAAGGATTTTTTAACTGAAACTATCAATAAAGCGGTTGGCACAGTTGCTGAAGCGGCTGACAATGCTAAAGAGACTCTCACCCAAACAACTGGGGTAGCAGTAAACCAGGTTACGCAAGTAACAGAGCAGGCAATTGGCTCAGTCACTCAGACGGCTGAGCAGGCAACAGGAGCGCTAAGCGAAACAGCTTCAAAGGCAGTAAGCACTGTCAAAGAGTCAGCACAGAGAGCGGTTGGTACAGTTGCAGAAACGGCTGAAAAAGCCAAAGTCAGTCTTAACGAGGCAACTGGGCAAGCAGTGAACCAAGTTACGCAAGCGACACAGCAGTCGCTCAACTCCCTTTCCGAAACTACTGAGCAAGCAAAAGCTTCTATCAATGAAATGGTTCAAGGAACCGAGACTTTAACAGGTGGCGTTGCTGATGCTATTCAAGTTCAACTGAGTAAGATGATTCACAATTGGCTGGCGGCTCATCCAGTCATCTCTTGGGCAATTAGCCATCCCCTGCAAACCTTGGGGATAGTGCTACTTGTAATTTTCTTGTTGCGGGGACTTCTCAAACTACTAGCTCAATCAATAGAGAAAGTCTGGCTGCTAATTCTGAAATCTCCCTTTCTACTTGGTCAGTTCTTGTTCAGAGGTAGTAGTAAGTTAATTAGTTTGAAGGGAGTTAATGCCTCGCAACCAGTTTTACCTAAACCTGAGCAATTTCTAAGTCTAGAATCGCCTAACCAGCAAGTACAGTTGGCTCAACTCTTGAAAAGGATAGAGGAAATTAGCCAAGAGCAGAGCCAACTGTTGCAAAAAGTCACAGCAATTTTAGAGTCAAACAAGCAGGTGAATTGATTGTCCTAGCTTCAATTACCAGCAAACAAGGAATACCCTACAAAGGAGCAGGTTCTTCTACTTGCCAAGGAATTGGTGCTGCTGATTCTTGCCGTTCCAGATACTTACTCAAAGCGTAAGCCATATCGCCACGAGTCATTGGTTCTAGGGGATTAATCTGGTTTGTTGTTGGATCAACATTGACAAAACCCTCATACAGTGCAGTAGCGATCGACTTTCTTGCCCAAGCTGGTATCTTCTCTGAATCAGGATGGCGGGAAAGCAAGTCTGTAACACTTTCCTCTGGGAACTGGAACACCCCATAAGCTTGAGCCAAAATCGAAAAGGCCTCAGCACGAGTTACCCGTTGATTTGGGAAAAAGCGTCCCTCTCGGTACCCAGTCATCACATTATTTTTCAAAACTAGCTGGATGTCGTTGTACGCCCAGTGAGAAGGAGGGACATCTTGAAGTGGAACTCCAGTGTTGTTTCGGGATGCCCGCTTATCTAGCTCAAAGGTTTTGACCAAAATTGATGCGAGTTCCGCACGATTGAGAATCCTTTCTGGACGGAAATTGCCATCTGGATAGGGACTCATTAATTGTGCCGCCACTACTTGTTCAATCGGGTCAAGGGGTGCTGTTTCTTGGGCTACTACAGGAATACCTTGCAGCAAAAATACTAAAGGTAGAATGCCAACAATGCGACGCATAATACTTGTTCTAGCTGCTTCATGCAGCGCTACGAGTGTTACAGAAATCTTGACGTTACCAGAAGCCAAGAGGTTCACTTGTACAGCTAGCCTTCTTAGCAAGGAAGCATCTTGCCTGGGAAAAAGGGTGAACGATGGACAATCATGCCAACATACCAGATCGTAGGTGGCTCCAATCACAGATGCCCTCACTCAACTGGGTCACCCTAGTCGTTGAGTCATCGACTCTCCCTTCAACGGTGATTACTTTGGAAGCTGAAACTTCTCCCCCTGCCTCTTTTCAGAGGATGGGGAAGTAATCTTAAAAGCGATCGCTTCAACTCAAATACCTAACACAACTTCTTGCGTAAATTTAATCAGTATGACCCGATCGGTTGATGGACATCCGCTAAACGCCGAGCCTAAACTGTGAGACATCAACAGTAACAACAGGCACAACTGTGGGGCAACAACCCTTATTGCTAGTACGACAGTTGGATTTATGCTGGTCTATTGCTAACTATGGTGAATTTTTGAGGCTTTCCGGATACTCTTTTCAGCTTGAAGGACACAAAAGATAGGCAAGACAATCTATTTCATTAGAGCCTATCTGAAAACTCCTACAGTAATGAGCCAATATCTCTGTACATCGTACATCTATGGTTTCAACACTCAATCCACATTAAGGCTAGGTTCTCAGCGTTATCTGCGACTTTAGTACTAAAGGAGCCTTGCGTCGCGCCTATTAGCTAAAGGTTAAAACACTGAATTGCTTGCCCCGTTGCCTTGTTTACAACTTTTGTGAAATTCTAACCATGGCTCAAACTCTTTTCGTCAACCCATCAACTGGCAGTGATAGCGCTGCTGGTAGTCAATCTGCTCCTTTCAAAACAATTACTAAAGCACTCAGTCAAGCCCAATCCGACACCACCATTCAACTCGTTGCCGGGAACTATAACGCGGCTAGTGGCGAAACTTTCCCCCTAAACATTCCCTCTAACGTCAAAGTTGTTGGCAATGAAGGGAACAAAGGCAATGGCCTTTTGATTGAAGGAAGTGGCGAGTACAATAGCCGCACCCAAGCGGGTCAAAATGTGACAATCTTGCTTGCCAATGCCGCTGAACTCCGAGGAGTAAGTGTTACCAATCTGGCTAAACGAGGCACAGCCGTTTGGGTTGAATCGACTACTCCCACGGTTGCCAACTGTACCTTCAGCAATTCCAAGCGTGAGGGTATCTTCACCACTGGTGATGCCAAACCTACCATCCTCAATAACGTATTCATCGACAACGAGGGCAATGGCATTTCAATTACCCGTAACAGCCAAGGCGAAATTAGAGGAAATACTTGCAAACAAGCGGGTTCCGGTATCACCATTGACGGTACCTCTGCTCCTAAGGTGATCGATAACAAGATTTCGGAAAACCGCTATGGAATAATCATCTCTGGCGAGGCTCGACCCGTACTGCGTAATAACCTGATTGAAAAAAACACAGAAGATGGTCTGTCAGTTACAGGCAAAGCTGTACCCGATTTAGGCAAAAGCAATGACCCCGGCGGCAACACCTTGCGGGATAATACGAAGTTTGATGTCAATAATTCCACCAGTACCAAGCTGATTTCAATCGGTAATCAGTTAAGTGTCTCAAAAGTCAAAGGCGCAGTTGAAGTTGATGGCACTTCAGTTGATAACCCTGACAACGGTTCACCAGATGATGGCGACGAGAATCCACCCACAGGCTTTAAAGATATTCAAACCCATTGGGCAAAGCCTTTCATTGAGGGATTGCTTGCCAAAGGGCTAATTAGTGGCTTTAGTGATGGCACCTTTAAGCCAGATGCCAAGATGACCAGAGCGCAATATGCGGCATTAGTCGTCAAAGCCTTTAATCCTACAGCAGAACGAGCAGCCACAACCTTCACCGATGTCGCGGCTGATTTTTGGGCAAAGGATGTAATTCAACAAGCCTATCGCGGTCAATTCCTCTCAGGCTTCCCAAATAACACCTTCCGACCGAATGATAATGTTGAGCGTGTTCAAGTCATTGTTTCACTGGTGAGTGGACTGGGATTAACCTCAGCACCCGATGCCAACGTCTTAAACGCTTACGATGACAGCAACGCGATTCCTGGCTATGCAAAGGATGAAGTGGCAACGGCGACCAAAAAAGGGATTGTTGTCAATCACCCACAACTCAAACAACTCAACCCGACCAAAGATGCTACCCGTGCTGAGGTAGCCGCAATGGTTTATCAATCTCTTGTTGATGCCAAGCAGGTGAGTGCCATTAACTCTCCCTATATCGTCAGCGCTAGTACAGATGGTGGAACTCCACCAGTAGGGTTCAAAGATATTCAAGGTCACTGGGCAGCTAACTTTATCACAGCTTTAGTCAACCAAGGCTTGATTAGCGGCTTTAGTGATGGCACCTTCAAGCCAGATGCCAAGATGAGCCGCGCAGAATATGCAGCCTTAATCGTCAAGGCATTCAACCCCACAGCGAAACGGGAGGCGACAAAATTCGCTGACATCACTGATGATTTTTGGGCAAAGGATGTGATTCAACAAGCCTATCGTGGTCAATTCCTCTCAGGCTTCCCAAATAACACCTTCCGACCCAAGGACGAGGTTCAACGTGTCCAAGTGATTGTTTCCTTAGTGAGTGGATTGGGCTTATCAGCAGGTGATGCAAATGCGTTGGCAGCTTACGATGACCGCACTTCAATTCCTGACTACGCTAAGGATGAAGTTGCAACGGCAACGAAAAAGCAGATTGTTGTGAATCACCCGCAACTCAAGCAACTCAATCCCACTAAAGATGCGACTCGCGCTGAGGTGGCGGCGATGGTTTATCAAGCTTTGGTCGATGCGAAACAGGTGAGCGCCATAGACTCTCCATACATTGTTTCTGCTTGACCAAGTTCCTTCGGAACGGGAGTACGGAGTGGAGGGTAGGAGAATTATTGCTCCAAATTCAAAGAAGCCCCGTTACTGTTTGTTTGCTTATTTATAGCAACCGTCAGGGATTGAGCTACGGCTCAGATGAGCGTGCTACATTGCTTTTGTTGGCATCTCAGCGTGGCTTTTTTCTGGAAGTAGGATGAAAGCCCACAGATGGTTTGTTTAATTTTGCTTTCGTTTTGGTAGCGGTAGTGGCTTGATGCTCATTCGAGGCAAGGTACTTCCGATTTTGCTCTCGAACGCGGGCAGCCTCATCGTTATAGAAGAAGGAAAGTAGCGCAAATCGTCTGCCACGGGTGACAGGAGTAACTTCATGTAGCAGAGAACAGGAGAAAATTACGGCTTCTCCCACTCCTGGACGAAATAGCCGAGTTCCATACTCCGGGAACCACAAACACCCTCCTTCGTATTCTCCCGTGTTGAGATTGAGCGTCATGGCAAAACGCCGATGGGCTGTGCCTTTGGTGGTGTTGTCTCGATGTCGGTTGAAAAACCCCTGATTCTCCGATTCATAACAGGCGATAACATGGCGCTCAAAGCGGGTGATGCTGAACTGAAAGACCTTTTCAATCTCAGGTTTCACTCGTCGAATTACAAGGTCATTCACTGCTTCACGTAACCTCAGTTCGCCATCTTCTAGATTAAAATCCCGTCGTTTCTTGAAGCTGTAGTCCGATACCTCAACGGTTTTACCGTCCTTCTCGCGCATAAATCCAGAGTCTCGACCACCATTTGTTTGAAACCGTTGGATGAGGTGCTGGCAAAACGCTGGCTCGAAGACATTGGGAATCAGCAGCACTGGAGCCTGACGCACTGCCATTTGATGAGGTTCACGGCTAGGCAAGCTAGTGAGAAACGCGATGACTTGAGCGACGTGTTCTATTGGGTTTTCTGCCTCAACTGAAAAAACACGAAGGATGTGCAAGTTCTCGTCTAAGACGAATGTGGTTGGTGTGACAAGAACTTGCCCATCATCGCTCTGGCACACTCCATACAGGCGGCTGACTTCCCCTTCTAAATCCCAGAGAAACTTGCAGTAGGTTGGATTATTAATAACGTCCGCGAGGTAAGTGTCCTCCGGATCAACGCTAATGCCAAAGAACGGAACATTTAAGATGGCAAACTGTTTTTGGCGATCGCAAAACTCCTTCAGAACAAGCGTAGAGTTGGTATGTTTAGAACTGCCGAAGAAAAACAAGACGGTTCGATACCCACCTACCGTATCAAAATGATAGGTGGGGTTGGAGGTAGAAGGCAAGGTAAACAAGGGAGCAGGATCGCCGACGCTCAAAGCTACCATAACGTTTACAACCTTTGCACTAACTTGCTGAGTTCTCTGTGATGGTTACTGCTGGTTAGGGCTGTCAAGAAATTCCACCCAATATGAGGTGCAGCCAATACGCCCCCTAAGTGCGCTCGCCACTTGTTCCAGGAACACATCGCCCGCGAAAATGGAAAAACATTCCAGAATCGGTTCACAGAGCAAACGATTCCGTTGCCCAATGCTGTCACTTCATGCCACCAACCTGCTGGTATGAAGAGAATTTCTCCTCTGCTGAGAATACCTTCTTGGCAATGAGGAAGGGCTTGTCTAAATTTTGGAAATGCGTTGAAATTGGGATGCTCTGGATAAACCTGGCTATATACAGCCCGCAGTTGCAAACCGTAGCGTAGTTGCTTGAAAACAGGAATGGGGTAGAGGTTGTACGTTTGGGGTGGAGGGAACAACAGGATTTTCTTGGCTCCGTGCAGTTGCATCAAGACACCGTCCATGGCATCGTAGTGAAGGCAAGAGGTGTGTCCTCCTGGACCGACCCAAAGATTAAGGGAGGTTGCAGGCAATCTCAGCCTTAGCCATGCTTCTGCACGTCTCAATGTAGATGCATCTGCTAGTGACGTATCTTGAAGAGAACACCGAGCTAAATAGGCATCTTGCTCGTAGGCTTCTCCACTCCTCAGCATTTCAGCATACTCAGAAAACAGCAGGGTGCGAGCTTCTACACCACTGCCGGAACTCGTCCACTGCCGCTTATCTTGCTTGTATCGCTCTCGCCCGTAATATCGAATTGGAAATTCTTGGTTCCCTATATGTTGGCAGAGGTAGTGAAGATTCCAGTCTGGTTCGCGATCGAGCAAACCCTTGATGATAACTGGTATATCTTTGCGTTGATAGTGTTCAACAAATTCTTCTGGTCTCAAGGACGAGATATGGACTCGCTCTATTGGGGGCGGTAAAGTATCGAGAGCTGGCTGTCTAACTTCTTCCTGATGGTTGTCAACCTTCATAGACTGAGCGATACAGTAGCATGGCAATTCCTGGTGGGTATCTTCATCTAGAATTGTTAGCTGTCTCGCTGCTCACCTCCGTTAGATTTTGATAGGCTCCAATTCGATAAATTTACTTCTTAGACGGGAGAGTTTCGGAAGAATTTCGGGAGGATTTCGGGAGATTTAGAGCTGTTTCATTCGATATCCCAAACCATGTACGGTTTCAATAAAGTCCTCTGACGCACCAACGGCTCGAAGTTTTTGACGTAAGGTCTTGATGTGAAACTTGACGGCTTCCTCTGTGGGAGAATCGTCGATTGTCCACAACCGCTCGATAATGCCCAGCCGTCCTAGCACCCGGCGACCATTGAGGACTAACAATTCCAGAAGTGCATATTCTTTGGGTGTCAGTGTGATGGGTTGGTTTCTGTAAGTGACTTCGTAGGTGACAGAGTTTAACCGTAGATCTCCCCAGCCAAAGCTTGGTTTAGTTGCAGAACCGCCTCGCCGGAGTAGGGCGCGAACCCTAGCCATTAACTCATCTAAGTCAAAGGGCTTCACCATGTAGTCATCTGCCCCAGCATCCAAACCGATAATCTTATCGGCAATGGTGTCACGGGCAGTGAGCATTAGAACTGGAATGCCCCAGTTGCGATCGCGTAATTGTTGACAGAGGCGAATGCCGCTCATTCTAGGGAGCGTAATATCTAGCAAAATCAAGTTATACTCAAATGCCTCAATCCAGTTCCATGCGATTTCCCCATCATGGGCAACATCAACCTGGTAGTGACGGTTTGTCAGTGCCTCAGTAAGCATATCGGCTATCTGCACGTCATCCTCTACAACTAAAATTCGCATTTCAGTCTCAGAATCACTGGGAAGTTACACTCTAAATTATTAATTGCAAGTTAGACTCCAGTAGCAACTTGGTATGAGGTGGTCAAGCGAAGGGAAGTGGGCAATTGGCGGATTTGCGCTAGTCTTGATGCTGATGGGAACGCTCAGTGTGACTTCGCACCAGAATGCTGCACAGTTGGTGGAAAGCGCGAATCAAGTAAGGCAGACTAACGAGCTTTTAGATGTATTAACGGATATTTCGGCGGCACTTACCGAGGCAGAATCAAGGCGATGGGGCTATATTCTCTTTGGCGATCGCAAAGAACTAGATGAATATAATGCTGCCGTTAAAAGTTTAGATGATATTTTTGATAAGCTCCGACAACCTTTAGCCGATACTCCAATTCAAAAACAGCGCCTCGATCAGTTAGAAGATTTAATTGCCGAGCGAGTGAAATTATTTCAACAGTCAATCGAAACCTATCAAGGTAGACAATCTCAGATTGTTTCAACTGACCCCTTAATCAAACGAACAAAAGAAAACTTAGACGAAATCCGTAAAATTATTTCAGAGCTAGAAACAAAGGAGGAAGAACTCCTTGAAATTCAAGTTGAGGAAGCTCAAGCCAATTTACAAATGAGAATGCTCATTGAACCAGTTGGTACAGTCCTGACTTTTGGTATTCTCTCCAGCGTGTTTGTTATATTGTATCGGCAGATGCTGAGACGACAGCAAGCCGAAGCCTTCCAAAGAAAGCTAGTGCAGGAAAAAGAATTGAGCGAACTCAAACTTCAACTTTTCTCAATGGTGTCTCATGAATTTCGCACTCCCCTCAGTTTAATTCTAGGCTCTGCTCAATTGTTAGGAGAGAGCATAAAGCATCAAGTTGAACCTACTAAATTAAAAAATTTGTACCGAATTCAATCATCTGCAAAGATGATTACTCAGTTGCTCAGTGACATTTTGACTTTGGCTAGAGCAGATGCAGGAAAACTAGAATACAGTCCAGACTGGTTAGAAATGCAAACGTTTTGTCTTAATTTAGTAGAAGATTTTCAGCTATTTAGTGAGTCAAAGTGTTCGCTCAAATTTACCGATAAAGGTAGTTGTGTACATGCCTATGTCGATGAAAAACTGCTCTACTCTATTCTCAGTAATTTGTTATCAAATGCCATCAAATATTCTTTGCCCGATAGCCCAGTACACTTCACGCTCATCTGTGAGCCAGAGAGAGTCAGTTTTCAGGTGCGAGATGAAGGTATTGGCATTCCATCTGAGAATCTTGCCCAATTATATGAACCCTTCAGTCGAGGGAGTAATGCCAAAGCAATTCTGGGAACAGGATTAGGATTGGCAGTAGTAAAGAAATGCTTGGATTTACAGGGTGGAGCAATTACGGTCAACAGCGAACTCGGAGTTGGAACAACATTTACTGTTACTATTCCCCAGGCGATTGTTTCAACATGACTACACGGTTATAGCGATTTTCAGTTGAATAAGGTTACCTTAAGCCAGCCCAATGTAGCTTAATTAAGCTGCCGATAATTCCAAGCCCGCCACAAAAGTGTGATCGCTAAAACAATCGTAGGTGTCACTATTGCAATCAGTGCATTAACAGCAGTTGCCTCAACAGGCAAGCTAGAACCACCATACTTAATCAAAGTTGATATTCCTCCTGAGAAGATTAAAACTTTGAGGATGAAGTTCACTTGAGTACCCATAAAACCTTATTAGTAGAAAGTTAGTACTAACGCGATCACTCTTGCCTGATGTAGGGTAGGGTGCGATCGCACAAAATCAGAAAATCCGGATTGGATGATCAAGATACTGAAGTCATCTCCCATACCAGCACCACTGTAAAAGCATCATGAAGCTGCAAGACTTTCTCGAAAAAAACCTGAAATACACAATGGAAGGCATTGCCTCTGATAAAGAGCTTGCTACCCAAATCCAAAGTCGGCTAATCACCTTTGGACTTTTAGATCCACCAGCAGATGGTAAGTTTGGTCCGATCTCAGTAGCTGCCCTTAAGCAATTCCAAACCCTGATGAAGTGTAACGAGCCAGAACTGCTCGGAGCCGTCACTGCCGAAAAGCTAATCGAAACCAAGCCAGAAAATATACCAACCCCTGAACTCAAGCTAGGTAACGACTTGGCAAGCCGCATCATTAGGTATATGCAAGCTAAAGGTTACCAGATTTTTCAGGGAATTAGACAATACAACATTGTCTACATTGAAGGAATGAATGCTGATGGTACCCTCAACAAGGATACTCCCAACCAGTTCAATGACCGTCGGCTGGTCATTCAAATTCTTGATGGTGTTCCGGCGATTATCGGCAACTGGGAAGCCACGACTGAACCAGGCAACCGCTACACTGAGCGTCCAATGAACCCAGGCGGGGCAGCTAGAATCAAGTTTGGTCAGTATAAAGCTTGGCAGGTAGGAATTCACGGAACCTCTGACCGTCATGAGGGGCTTGTACAGACTGGCGGTGAGCTTAGTGTTCATAGGGACTTGAATAAAGATTACCAACGCTCTGGTGACAAGCTAGATACGGGATACTTTGCGATCAATCAGCACTGGGGCTACGACTTACCCTACACCAACGTCTACTTTGCTAGTGCGGGTTGCTTAGTTGGACGTACCCGTCAGGGACATCGGGAGTTTATGAGCCTGATTAAAAAAGATCAACGCTATCAGCTAAATGACCGTTACATCTTCTACACAACGGTGATTTACGGGCAGGATCTGATAGATAGCCAAGGTACAGGTGGCTCAGCACAACTCTTAAAAGAAGGCTCAAGTGGTCCCCTCGTTAAGCAACTGCAACAACGGTTGAAAGATAAGGGATTTAACCCTGGTACAATTGATGGTGTTTTTGGCTTAGGCACAAAGTCGGCTGTTAGATCATTCCAGAAGGCGAATGATTTGGTAGCGGATGGGATTGTTGGTCAACAAACTTGGAAGGCTCTGGGAATGAGCTAAGAACATTGAGAGTAGAGATTTTACTCGCGATCGCACTTTGTCTTGAGAAAAAATAGGGTGCGATCGCTTCACTTAAGCCGTTTACCGACAACCTCAACCAAAAATGTCATCATAAAGAAGGACAAGAGGCTGAAGTTGTGTAAGATATATAGCCTCCAACCCTAAGCCTTAAGCCCTGATTCCAATGAAAGAGCTTGACCCGTTAGACAATCCAGAACTTCAGCACCTACAACTGTATATCTACCTTATTCCAGTACTTGGCTTTTTTCCTGCCCTCTGGACGCTGTACTGTCGTCAAGGTAGTCGGGAACAACAAGCTGTAAGTCGTCTGTCTGTTACCTTGGCTTTTGGTTGGTTGGTCAGTTACATTTTATTATCAGCAGGGGTGCCGTTCTCAGAGTTCTGGACACTACGCCTGTTATTTATGAATACCCTGCTCACTTCGGGCTACTTCTTAGTAAGTCTTGGGTTAATGGTGCGTCTGTGGCAACGTCGGTCACCGCGCTTACCAGGGATCAGCCGTGTTGCTGAAGGAACCGTGCGTAAGCATTTATCTTAAGTTAAAGCTTCTAAGCATTTCGGCATTGGCTGCCGCCGCAGTGAGGCAGTGTTGATGTATCTATCAAAGCGTCGATTACTCAAGCTCTATCTCGCGCAGGGTGATGGGTCTTAGCCTAGTTAGTTTGAGTAATTGGGGATAGAGAGTAGAGAGACTGGGAAATCTTACCCAGCTAACGCCTCACTAGTTCCCAGTCCCCAAAGCAACAAGTTATATTCAGTTGTGCCTCTTTGCTGAGTAATTCCCTGGTATGAGCAGCAAACTGTCCAAAAAACTGCTATGAGTGTTCTTGATTAAACACTTTGTATCAGGCTCAGGGTGAAGCATTAGTACATTGGTGAGTTATCTTTTCTAAATTCCCATCCTTAAATTGCACGTGTGTGAGGAAGCCAAGTGGCAGCTCGAAAAACTTACGACAAATCCAGTCCGGGGCAACAAACGACTAACCCTGGTCGGAAAACGCCTTTGAAGGTCAAGCAAGGGCATTGGCTCTGGCTTTGGTTAGGCTTTACTGGCGTGGCAATGTTGTCCGCCACAGCAGGAGCCTTGCTAGCGGTATCCCTGTCCAGTACGCCCTTACTACAAAGTAAACTTAGCCCAGATGAAGCCGCTATTTTTCGCAAGGGTGGGAGTATCTCTCGCAGTAGTATGCGGCTTCCAGAGCTGACTCGACCAGTCAACATCCTGATTTTAGGAACTAAAGTACTCACCTCTGACTTACCGAGTCCTCCAGAAGAAGATGTGGGCTACCACGCACTAGTCAACTCTTTTGATGGGCTTTCCGATACGATGCTTCTCCTGCGGTTTGACCCAGAGGCAGAAAAGCTCAATGTTCTGTCCATTCCTCGCGATACTCGTACCTATGTAGAGGGGCATGGCATTACTAAAATCAATGCTGCCAACTACCACGGAGGACCAGCGCTGACGGCGAAGGCAGCAAGTGAACTCCTTGAAGGGGTTGGTATTGACCGTTACATCCGCGTCAATGTACAGGGTGTCGAAAAACTGGTGGATGCTTTAGGTGGCGTTACTGTCTATGTCCCAAAGGACATGAAGTACAAAGACGACTCTCAGCACCTCTACATCGACCTCAAGGAAGGCAGACAACACTTAAATGGCGAACAAGCCATGCAGTTTTTGCGGTTCCGCTACGACAAGTATGGTGATGTTGGTCGGGTGCAGCGTCAGCAAACTCTGATGAGAGCGCTTATGGAACAAGCTCTCAATCCCACGACTTTGGCTCGAATGCCAAAAATCCTCTCAGTTATTCAGTCTCATATTGACACGAACTTAACGGTCGAGGAGCTAGTTGCCTTAGTCGGTTTTGGTACTAAGACGAATCGGTCGAATGTACAAATGCTGATGGTACCAGGGCGGTTTAGCGGAACTGGGCATAGTGAGGTCAGTTACTGGCTACCAGACCATCGCCGGATCGAGCAGATGATGGCAACTCACTTTGACCAAGGGTATGGTGGCGATCGCAATACTGACCTAAGCTATTTGCGTGTAGCGATTCAAGATAGTACCGATGATCCAAGTGCTGTTGAATCTTTAGTCAGCCAACTTCGAGAGGCTGGCTATCCAAATGTCTATGTTGATGAGGCATGGAAGGAACCGTTGCGTGTCACTCGTATCGTCGCGCAACAGGGAGACGGCAGCAGTGCTGAGACTATCCGTAAATCCTTGGGATTTGGAGAGGTGCGCGTTGAAAGTACGGGCAGTCTGGATTCGGATGTCACTATTCAACTAGGTCAAGACTGGCTACAAAAGCAAGCTTCTTCGGAAAAGGGTTTGCTCAATTTCTAAGACGTTGATTGCTTCGTTTAGTCACCCAAACTTGGTGGCTAAACGGCTGCTACTTCTGCTTAGTCGTCTTAAGGACAATAGACCTAAAAATAATTGCAATTATCTCTCAATAAGTTGGTATAATTCTTGAATGATATACAACAGTAAAGTTGAGGGCAGAAGGTTGAATAATCACCTCTGCCCTGGTTCTTCTCTCGGATGACAAGTGGTTGATAAACCAGCGAACGAAAAGTTAGTGGCTTAGGCAAGCTACTAAACTTCTTGATTTATATTTTACTTACAATATATCTAATAACTTAAGTATTTTTACTCTTTAATTCATTGGCTACCTTGCTAATGTCTGGCTTTTTAGGTCAAGCAAGCACAGTGACAGTCAAATTTTAAACAATGTAAAAGTCGAGTTGAGTATGGACTACACCGCATTTAGCCAGAGAGCGATCGCTCTTTTTCTCAAGCATCAAAAGTTACCTCATCGGAAGATGTTGCAACAGTGTCGATTAGGACTACGAGGTCTAGAGCTAATTATTGAATGTCCTGATCGAATGACAGTACAGGCTTTGTGGCTTAGACGGAGTCACATTGCCAAATCAGCACCCATACTAGGATTGATGTCAATACGGTTCCGTTGAGAGCGTACAACGAATACTATTGAGTCTAAAAGATGATTTTCACTCTTCAATAGTATTTTGAAACCCGTTCATGCTTAATCATCTAGAAACCTTCGAGGGTTGGCTGTTAATTGTCTTCAGCAACGACCAAGGCTATCATTTTCAATGCTTTAATCCCCTAGGAGAGCACGCAGGTAAGTTTGGTACTTTTATATCAGTTCCCAGCGCCCTACATAGTGGACGTAAATTCATCACAGGAGAGAAGTTAAAGCGATGACTGTCTACAAAGAACAAGACTATTGAAAATAAATCTTAATAGTCATGACTGAGCCACAGAATGCCGTAAAATCCAATTTTGCAAGATTGGATTGACAATTTCTGGTGCCTCATCTTGAGGACAATGACCTAAGCCCTCTAAAGGAATAAACGCTTCTACCTTTGGAAAATTAGCCAACTCTTTCCCTAGTTCGACAGGTTCCCAAGGGTCTTCCGTTCCCCATAAAAATACAGCAGGGCAAGTGAGATGGGGCAAAAGGTCTTCTGCCAAGGGGCCAGAAGAATAGCGCGTAAACGCCACAAAGACATCTACTGCGCCAATATCAGCAGCAGGTGCCATCAGCAAATCAACCAGTTCGTCTGTGACTATTTCAGGATGGCGGTAGGCTTGCATAAGAATTTTCCGGACGACCTTTGGTTTAGCAAGCTGACCAAAAAATAACTGACCAATCCACTTGATACTGAGTAGCGATTGTACTGCTGGTGCCCCGACACGCCTGTGCCAAGGTAGTGCAGTACGTTTGCGGTCATGCAAGAGTCGCAGGGAACAGTTGAGCATGGCTACTCCCAAGGCGATATCCGGATGATCAACGGCAGCTTGCAGCGCCACAATACAGCCAATAGAATTTCCAACCAAAAAAACGGGTTCACCAACTACTTCCCGGCAGAAATCTGCTACTTGCTGCCCCCACGTTTCAAAGGTGTACTCCACTTCAATACCTGGAGTTGGCTTAGCAGAAGCACCGAAGCCAATCAAGTCAATCGCATAACACTTACAGTTTTCTCCCAGTACAGGTAGATTCTTGCGCCAGTGTCCCCAAGATGCCCCAAAGCCATGCACCATGACAACGGCTGGTCCTTTGTCGCCTTGGGTTTGATAGACAATTGGGAAACCTCGCCAAGTCCAGGTTTTCGTCTTGGTGTTCTCGTTGGTTGGGGGGATGGAAGAAGAAAGAGTCATGGATGTTGAACGTGCTACTTTATATTTTGTAACAAAAATAGCTTACTCTTCCTCTTCTACCACCTGTTCGACATAGTTCTGGACTAAAGGCACTTGGAAACTGTAGCCGGATTTTGTTTTCTTCAAAATCTCTTTGCGTTCCAGTTTTCGCAATACGGCTTTGTCTTGCAGTGTGGGAGTTTTCCCTTTCACTAGATGCTGGAGGAGATTGCGATCGCTATCCGTCAGACTTTTCCGCAATTCCCAGAAATACTCGCCACCTCGTTCTAGCACGGTGGGAATAACTGTCTCGACATCCCGTGCAGTGGCTTTTGGAGTACTGGCATCTCGCCTGCTTTCCCAAATATCTTGGTTGAGCCGTTCTAGTATCTCGTAGCAGGTTAGGCGAAATAAGGCTGGCAGTGAGTACAGAAAAAGTCAGTCTAATAAGACTTAGCCACTCGAAATTTCTGACAACAACTCCCTAATAGGTCGGAGATCTGCGGCTCTGTAGTGTAGATAAGCTTCACTTCTAACTGTGAAATGCTCCTCGGTGAAGATAAACGAAGAAAGGATATCTGTATCTCTCAAAGCCAGAACAGACTGTCTTGCAATCTCTAGGTTGTACAAGTTTGATCTTTTCTGCGCCAACATCTCTATCAAACCGGAGTAACACACAAATTCGTAAACTACGTCGTCTAGTACAAAAACAGGAATAAGGGACTTGCGGGAAAATAGAATACCAGCCACTCTAGAGAAGAGGAAACAAAAAAGGCGACGCTCCTGCTCCAATCACACTTGACTCTTTCTCAGGATGATACTCGACGCAACCGTTAAAGCTACGTTCAAGGATGCCAGTGAAAAACTTACGGGATACCGTAAACGAGACTTCATAGCCAAGGTCACCGAAGATTACTTCGATGGGTCAGCGCGCAAAGCGGAAACCATCATGGGGTGGAATCGCCAGAGTGTACAACTGGGGTATCGCCTAAAAAAACACAAAAGATGTAAAAATCCGACTGATTTACTATCCTCCTTACCATAGCAAGTACAATCCCATAGAACGCTGTTGGGCTGCCCTAGAAAATTATTGGAACGGCGCAGTTTTAGACTCGCTTGAAGCTGCTATACAATGGGCTGCCAACATGACTTGGAAGGGCATTGCACCAATTGTGCATCACGTCGAAACCATCTATGACAAAGGCATTAAAGTCCTACCAACTGAGTTAGAACAGTACCATCCTTTCTGGCAGCGTTCTGAGACATTGCCCAAATGGGATATCACGATTGTCCCCGGTTGATTGGTACCTTATTTTCTTGCAATTCCCTAAGCGCAGGCTTTATGTCAGGGTGAGCGCTTCCGCACGTGCTCTCGTAGGTATACCAGTATCCCTTAAGGTTCTTTCCCTTTTTGCTGTGTGACTTGCTGTACGAGTTGAGGATAAGCCCGTCATGGTCATTGACGTTGACGGCTGTAACGATGCAGGTGTACTCTTTTAGCTTTCCCTCTTCATCTTCATCTATTTCTGTGTAGTATCCAATAACGACAGATCTCACATCAGGGAATAGCATAGTCTTCTTGTTTAGAACTTTGAGAAGACGACTGAGTTCCTCATCTGGTTGTGTAGCCTTCCTAGCATACGTTTTGACCCGGCTGTAGTTAAGGTGGGGTTTGAACAGGTCAATGTATAGCTGCTCTTTTTCGTTAAGTTGCTCGGATGGAAAGAATTGCCAGTAAATCTTGTATAACCGTTTATTGTTGGTACGGCTTAATTGTTGATATCTGTGGTGTCCTCTAGCTTTCCATCGAGCGTTGAGGTTTACGGACTGCCCAACATACCAGACTTGTTCTTCTGTGTCCACAACCACGTAGATGCCTGGTTTAGTGGGTAATTGTTCGCGTTGCGTTAGTGGAAGACTAGACCACGCTTTCCATTTCATCAGGAAACCATCTCCTTAGCATATGTCCTGTGCAACATAGCTGCACAGCAAGGAGTACCTCCTCATCAATAGATTAAATAGATTATCCAGAGAGTTGCTATCTCTAACTCACAATGGATTGCAGTTTGCTACAAAATGGGACTAAATGCAGAAGAAATTTTCGAGCGGATGGGTACTTTGCCCTTTGCTCAGATTTATGCAGCTTTGACCTATTACCATGCCAACCGAGAAGAAATTGAAGCTTATCTGACTGCTGAGAAAGCAACCGATACTCACTTGCGTAAACACTCAGTTCTTTTGAACCTTAGCAAGCTGTTTGAATGTACACATTGTAGAGACGTTCCGGCGGAACGTCTCTACAGGATTTCTCTATCTTGCTACGCTGCGTTTAGCGGCTTTTGGTTCGCTGACATTCAGCCTTTAGTATTAAGTTTGGATTTTAAAAACCTGGCTTTCCACTGATTTTTCAACAGGAAGACTTGCCCTACTCTTGAAAGAGTCGCTCAGTTTGGTTGGTAAGGCACCACATCCCAAAAGCAAGAAATTGTTGTTTGAGTAGCAAATTATAGCGACAGCCCAAATTAAAATTCAGTGATTTCTCGTAAATCTCGCTCGACAGGCTGTAAACCCAAAGCAGCCCTTTACAAGTTTTCCCTTTGCATCTAGCTCTGGGAATATGTCACGATAGCTCTGGCAAATTCTTTTTTTGTGTTCCTTCCATGTCCATGTTGGTGCAAACATCTACCGCTGTTCAACCCTTCCTCGGCTCAGACATTAAATCCTCCTATGAAGCTTCGCGAGTGGTCATTTTACCGATTCCCTACGAAGCAACAACGACATACCGGAAAGGCTGTGAAAATGGACCAGATGCTCTTTTAGAAGCGTCGGTGCAACTGGAATATTACGATGATGAGTTAGACCGGGAAACCTGTTGGGATGCCCGGATTTACACTCACTCTTCAATTGCTGATACCCGTGATGGGCAATCGGTTTCTGCGGAAAAGATGCTCAGTGTCACTCGTGATACAGTGTCTCAGCTAATTCAAGATGACAAGTTTGTGATTGCTCTAGGTGGGGAACATAGCATCACAACGGGGATTGTTGATGCTTACCGTCTCGCCTCTTCAGAACCCTTTACGGTGATTCAAATTGATGCTCACGGTGATATGCGCCATGAGTACGAAGGCTCAATCCACAACCATGCTTGTGTAATGCGCCGGATTTTGGATATGGGATTGCCGACGCTGCCAATAGCAATTCGTGCTGTTTGCAAAGAAGAAGCCGATTTGATTAAGGAAAAGTCGATCTCAGTGATTTGGGCGCGGGAGATTGCGAAAGATCCAGATTGGATCGAAAAAGCGATCGCACGGATCTCGACTGAACGAGTATTTATTACTATTGACTTGGATGGAATTGACCCAGCCCTCATTCCTGGTGTCGGTACGCCAGAACCCGGAGGACTAAACTGGTACGCTCTGACTACCTTTCTTCGACGAGTCTTTGAAACTCATCAAGTTATTGGTTGTGATGTTATGGAACTCGCTCCTCTTGGTGATTCTGTTGTCTCTCAATTTACTGCCGCAAAGCTGGTTTATAAGTTGATTGGCTATCAAGTTACTACAAAAGGCTGGTAGGAAGATGCCGCAGAAATTCCTGGCAGCAACTTTGCAACCCTTAAATTTTGAGCGGTTTTTCGACCTGAGAATTGTTGTTCACCAAAAGCAAGTCCTATGAGTCTCATGGAAAAGACTGGCACTCCCATTGGCAGCTATGCTCCGGATTTTGAATTGCCAGGAATTGATGATCAAGTTCACCACCTCTCAAGCTATCTGAGACAGTGGAGTATCGTGGCAGTGGTTTTCATCAGTAACCAATGTCCCTATAGCTGCTCCTATATAGACAGGCTCAAACAAATTCAAACGCAGTTTTGTAAGCAGGGCTTTATATTAGTCGCTATCAATGCGATGGATGCTAATCAACATCCAGCAGAGAGCTTTCAGAATATGAAAAAGTTTGCTCTCGAACGACACTTGAATTTCCCTTATCTCTGGGACCCGACTCAAGACGTAGCTCGTAGCTTTGGAGCGCAGAAGACTCCTGAGGCATTTCTCATTGATGACTTAGGTATTCTGCGCTACAGCGGTCAAATTGATGATAGTGTTCATCAAGATGCAGACGCTAGGCAGATAACTTATCTGCAAAACGCGATCGCATTTCTACTCGCTGGAGAGGAGGTTGTGCCCAAATCGACAGAAGTAATCGGTTGCCCTATACAATGGCGACACTAGACAACCAACTAGAGACATAAAACCGTTGTCCTGTTATCTTATGTGGATGGCAATCTGAGAAAAGAAGAGTCGTAGCATGGGGATTAAATACCGACGGGTTTTACTAAAGTTGAGCGGTGAAGCCTTGATGGGCGGACTAGGCTACGGCATTGACGCAAGCATAGTTCAAGACATTGCGGCGGAAGTTGCAGAGGTTGTGGGCGATGGAGTCCAAATGGCAATTGTTGTCGGTGGAGGCAACATTTTTCGAGGCATAAAAGCCTCTGCCGCAGGGATGGATCGAGCAACGGCTGACTACATTGGGATGATCGCCACAGTGATGAATGCCATGACTCTACAAGATGGTCTAGAGCAAATCGGCATACCAACGCGAGTGCAAACTGCGATCGCTATGCAAGAAGTCGCTGAACCCTATATCCGGCGTCGGGCTATCCGCCATCTAGAAAAAGGACGGGTCGTGATTTTTGGCGCAGGAAGTGGGAATCCGTTCTTCACTACTGATACAACGGCTGCCTTGAGAGCCGCAGAAATTGACGCGGAAGTCATCTTCAAGGCAACAAAAGTTGATGGAATTTATGACTCTGACCCGAAGACCAATCCAAATGCTCGTCGCTTTCAGACCCTAACTTATGGACATGTCCTCACTCATGACTTGCGAGTGATGGACAGCACTGCGATCGCATTATGTAAAGAAAATAATATTCCAATTATGGTATTTGATCTTACGGTGCGGGGTAACATCCACCGCGCTGTTAAGGGAGAAGCTGTTGGAACAATTGTGGGAGGTTCTTGTGAAGTTAGCTGATGCCGAAACTAGTATGCAAAAGGCAATTGAGGCAACTCAACGCGCATTCAATACTATTCGCACAGGTCGTGCTAATGCGAGTCTACTTGACCGGGTGCAGGTGGAATACTACGGTACACCAACACCCCTAAAGTCTTTGGCAAACATTAACACGCCAGATGCTAGTACGATTATGATTCAACCTTACGATAAGACCAGCCTAAACCAGATAGAGAAAGCGATTTCCCTGTCCGATATCGGCTTGACCCCAAGCAATGATGGTCAGCTCATTCGGTTGAATATTCCCCCATTAACAAGCGATCGCCGCAAAGAATTTGTCAAAATGGCGGCAAAATTTGCAGAAGAAGGGAAAGTTTCCGTTCGCAATGTCCGTCGTGATGCTGTTGATTCTGTTCGCAAACAAGAAAAAAATAGCGAAATTTCTGAGGATGAAGCGAAAGATCTCCAGGATCAGATTCAAAAGCTGACTGATAAGTACACAGCCAAAATTGATGAACTGCTAGCAGAGAAAGAAAAAGATATTACTACTGTCTAACACCAACAACCACAAGTGACTTGCGTCTTCAAGATCGGGTCTTTAACAGCTATGCCCCAGCAAGCCAATAGTTAGGGAGTAGGGATAACTTTTCACTAGCAAAACTTCAGTCGGCTACCAAGCAAGCTGAAGTTCTGCTTTTTCTGTGACAGGACAAGCTCCCAACCTTAAAGCGGGGCATGAGCTTACGAATACGAAAATTCATTTTCTCCCACTCCTCTAAGGAGTGTAAAGCTTTTGTGAATCCTATTAGGGAGTTACCTGAAAATTTTGCACTCTATGTAACTATTGAAGTTGCAGTACTGATGATTTAGTTAGGTCAGCTAACTAAAGGAAGACCATGCAGATGACATCCAAAAAATACGGATATCATGGTGAAACCCTTGGAAAGATAAGAACACCCTAGACTTGGATTAATTTCAAAAGTTTAAACGGGAAAACCTACCTAGTACTGAACTGATGAGAGAGGAATCGCTCAAAATAGCTAGTCTACAGCGTTTATCAGTGAGCTTTAAACCAGCATTTAACCTCTCAAAAATTTTCTGTTTACTAATCTACTCAATCAATTAAATATATCGGGAGTTACAGAAAATATCATCAGCAAAGTTTATCACAATCCAGAAATCAGGCACTTTGACATTTAAGGAGAATTGAAATGGGACTTAGCGACGGTCTAAATGATCCGAATAAAAAAGAGAGCGTTGTAGCTGACTGCGTAAAATTGATAGACGAGCAGGTCGCTGCGAAGGGCGGAATTGGCGGACTTGGAATGAAAGCCGCTTATGGCACCGTCAAAGGGGTTAGGCCCGGTTATGTTGCATCAGCTATTGATGGGCTTCTGCCCCAAGCCTTTGACGCACTCGATCCCATTTGGGCTGAGGGCGCACAGACAGCTGACCCAGTTGGATATCTCACCCAGAACCGTTCTCGTGCGGCGGACGCGCTGCTGGGCATCACCGATGCAAGGATCGAGAGAAGCAATAACGGGATTGTGCGAGGTGCATATAACAGATTCCGCAAGTCAGCTAAGAGTGATGTGGAAGAGGCGGTACCGGGCTTAGCCAAGATAATCGATAACTACACCAAGGGTTGAATGAAACTGATCTATGAGTGGTCGGAAACTGCACTAGAGATGTAGTGAACCGTGACTTCAAGCGCCTCAACCCTGCAACTGTTAGGGTTGAGCTATACCAAGCCGCCCAGGTCAGATGAATGCTACAGTACTGCCAGGAGTAAAGCATAAGCGCAATGTTTGACTGTATCATCGTGGGGGCTGGTCCTGCTGGTGGCACTGCTGCCTATCACCTCGCTAAGCGTGGGCGGTCTGTAGTGGTTCTGGAAAAAGAATCTTTACCTCGATATAAGCCTTGTGGTGGCGGAGTTTCACCGATAGTGCAACAGTGGTTTGATTTTGACTTTTCCCCCGCCGTATCTGTGAAAGCGGATGAAATTCGCTACACATGGAAGATGGGTGACCCGGTGGATGTGAAATTAGAGAAGAACGAATCAGTATGGATGGTACGGAGGGATGTTTTCGACCACTTTTTAGTCAAGCAAGCGCAAAAACAGGGTGCTGAACTCCGCACTCAAACAGCAGTGACTGGCATTGAATTTAAAGGCAATGCTTGGCAGGTAAACACAGTTAATGAACCTGTTGAAGGTCGCTATATTATTGCTGCTGACGGGGCAAAGGGACCAATGGCAAGATGGCTCGGATTCCAGAATCGCAAGCGACGTATGGCAGGAGCGATAGAGATAGAAACCCCCGCTCCAAGAGACCAAGAGCCGATAGTTCACTTTGACTTCGGTCTGGTTAAAAATGGCTACATCTGGAATTTCCCCAAAGCAGACGGTTACTCCATTGGGATTGGGAATTTCCGAGGCGGTGGCGCTCAAGACCTTAAAGGAATGGTAGCTGAGTATGCCAAGCAGTTCGACATCGATCTCAATGCGTATAACCAGTATGGTCATGGGATCTGCCTGTGGGATGGTAATCAGAAGCTACACACCCAAAATGCTGTTTTAGCGGGGGAAACTGCATGTGTCGTCGATCCGTTCACGGCTGAAGGAATTCGCCCTTCCATATTTAGCGGTTTGAAAGCGGCTGAGGCAATTGACAAGGCTTTAGCGGGTGAGAACGATGCCTTGGAGAAATATACCGAGGTGATTAGCGAGGAATGGGGAAGCGATATGGTGTGGGCGAAACGCTTAGCTGGAGCCTTCTACAGTATTCCTCATGTTGGCTACAAAGTCGGTATTAAGCGACCAACTGCTACTCAATCGATGCTCAAGATTCTGTGCGGAGAATTACGCTATTCAGATGTAGCCAATCGTGCCCTCAAGCGATTGGGAGGCGGCTTCATACCAGGAATGGGGGGGTGAAATGTTTTTAATTCCTTATTCTAGGCGAGGAGCTTTGCTTTCTGGGGAGAAAGAGGCTGATAGGCTAGTAGCATTAACCATTCTTTAAGTTATGGAAAATACTGATTTACTCAATGGCATTGCAGGGGGTTTAGCGATCGCAATTTTCATTGGCGGTTTGTTGATGATGTTCACCAGCGTTTGGACAACTAAGAAAAAATAAACACTTAATCCCATTGCTGTTGACCAAACATGGGGTGGTTACCAAAACCGTTACCAGCATCTTCCCCCTAGCCAGTTACCTCTACAATTCAATGTAAGTTAAGACTCCTCATGCCGAACGCCGTGGAACTCCCAGTACCACGGCTTTTTGTTTCTCGTTTCTTATCGTGACTTAACACTCAACGCTTTTTAGGTTCAAGTAGGGGACGATTCCACTGGTAAAATCTCCAGTTGATAACGATAGAGAGCGACTGGTTTCCCCTGAGCTTTAAAATAATCAGCGTCTTGAGGTGAGAGGTAAATGGCAGTTATCTGCAATGCCTCGATCGCTAAATTAGGCAATTGTCGTAGTTGATAAGCTGTCGTTGTCTCAACTTCGTTGAAATAAGGCTGAGTTGTGCCTCGAAAGACTTGGGTTGAAACCTCTGTGGCAATAAACTGATCAGAGCTTGGCGTTTCACTTGCTCGACCTGTAACCACTGAGATTAACTGGTGTCCATTGCGTAAAGCCGTAATTTGGCGATTTGGCGAATTAGGATCAACCTTAACAGAGCGAATTATGCGATCGCCCAGATAAGCTTTGGAAATATTCAACCCATTGAAGGCTCGGTCTGCTACTACAGCAGGAGTATTAGGTTTTACGAAAGAGTTACCTCGAAAGCTACCCTGTGGGATAGAGGGGAGGAAAGGAAGAACGCGATCGCTCATCGCTGATATTGAATCATTAACCGCTTGAAACCGTACCAAAAAATTCACAGGTTGATTCAGATAGCGGCGATTACTTTCAAACCCTGGCGTTACTAGCTCTGGTGCTAAAGGTGCTACCTGAGCGACTAACGTGCTAGTGACTTTCCAAGTGCCTTCCATCCAATCTGGATACAGCAAATCCCCATCAGCCATGCTAACAGGGGGTTTACTCTCCCAATAGGGAAACTGCGTTAACCGCTCAGCCAATTGTCCTGCTTGTGCCTCACCACTGCAGAGCAGCAAAACCAAAATCAAGCATGAACCCCAAATGAATCTTACAATTGCCACAACTTGGTCAACGCCTCTAAATACTTGCCTAGCTCTAACCAATTATTCAATAGTGCAGTTCGAGAGTTCTACCAGCTTATGAAAATCTCTTAAAGAGGATGACCATAAGACTGAGTTTATGAAGATTTAGTGAAGTTACTAAACATCCCTGAAAGTCTGGTATTAGTAAATTGTGTTGATGTTTATAAAATTCGGGAGATGCTAGTCAGCACCTAATTTGGGGTGTATTTCTGGGTTTAAATGTAGCCGTAGACAGAAGAGTTGACTAACAGATAGCTGTATAGTCTTTTCCTTAGCTTTAAATAGACTGCATTACAGATAAACTCAAAAAGGCAATTCTGCTTGCTTTTAGTAGTTTCCTGGTGCCTAGTCGTATCAGTGATAGTAACTCGCCAGCAGTAGAGAAAGCTAACATTTTCCAGGCACCTTTCCTTTAAAAAATGAGCCAGATGAAACGAGCTGTGAGTAGAATCAGTCAGGCACTGGCAGCCCTCTCTATCTTGATGGGGCCCTTGAGTAATATGTCCGCTCAGGCACAGCCGATTACCCCGGATACCGAGGAGGGTATTACAAATGTAATGCCTAACGGTAACAGTTTTGACATAACTGGCGGTCAGATTTCCAGTGATGGAACAAATCTTTTTCACAGCTTTAACCAGTTTGGACTAGAGGCAGGTCAAATTGCTAATTTCCTGTCCCAACCCAATATTCAAAACATTCTGGGTCGAATCAATGGTGGAAATTCTTCCTTCATCAACGGGATCATTCAAGTCACAGGTGGCAACTCGAACCTCTTCTTGATGAACCCAGCAGGGATTATTTTCGGTGCCAATGCTCAGCTAAACGTACCTGCTTCATTTTTCGCCACGACAGCAACTGGAATAGGTTTTGATGGCGGTAGGTTTAATGCCTTTGGAAACAATGACTACAGTAATCTTATTGGTAGCCCAAATGTCTTTCACTTTGATGTCGCTCAACCCGCTGCAATTACTAATGATGGTGACTTGGCAGTAGGAGAGGGACAAAACCTCGGACTGTTTGGAGGGACAGTAGTCAGTACTGGCTCTCTAACCGCTTCAAATGGCAAGATTACCGTAGCAGCAATACCCGGAACTAGTAGAGTTCAGATTAGTCAGGAAGGGCAAATTCTTGCCTTGGAGGTTGAACTACCTATAGATGCTCAAGGTAAGGCTGCGCCACTTACAGCCGCCCTATTGCCGCAACTACTTACAGCTAGTGGTGCGCCCCAGACAACAGATGTGGCTGGAGTAGAAACAGGTGATGTTGTGGTGAATCAGGTGATAGCTGATTCAGTGTCAATTTTCGCACAAAACAATCTGACATTGAATGGCGGTTATGAGGGTGTAGCCCTCAAGCTTGAGGCGACGACTGGCAACATGGTCGTCAATGGGGACATCAGAATTACAAGCCCAGACTTGAGTGGTAATATTCCGGCTGATGATCCAGATGCTGCCGCCTTGACTACCACACGGTCAGTAATTATTAACGCAACAAATGGCAGTATTACTACTGGAGACATTTACACAGATTCAGATCAAGGCGATGCAGGTTCTGTAATTTTTACAGCTTTAGACGACATCACCACGGGCAATATCAGGACAATTGAGGAGGGATCTGGTGATTCTGGTTCGGTAACATTGATTAGCACCGATGGCAGCATTAGTACAGGAAGTATTAATACTAGTAATAGAGTTAATGGTAGTGCGGGTTCTGTAGAGTTGACCGCCGCTGGGAACATCACTTTTGAGGCAATAATCGCTTCAAATCGAGGTACTGGTGAGCCTGGTTCTGTAGATATTACACTTGCTAGTGAATATATTGCCAATATTGATCGTAATGATATTGATACAAGAAATTTTGGACCAGGAAACCCACCGGATGGCAGGGTAACCATCTCCCCTACGGATATACCTCCGGGCAATCCGCCAGAACCCACACCTCCGGGCGAACCGCCAGAACCCACACCTCCGGGCGAACCGCCAGAACCCACACCTCCGGGCGAACCACCAGAACCCACACCTCCGGGCGAACCACCAGAACCCACACCTCCGGGCGAACCGCCAGAACCCACACCTCCGGGCGAACCACCAGAACCCACACCTCCGGGCGAACCACCAGAACCCACACCTCCGGGCGAACCACCAGAACCCACACCTCCGGGCGAACCACCAGAACCCACACCTCCAGATGGTGATGGTGACCAGAACTATAGTGTGAGTGAACAACAGCCAGCTTCATCTCAAGACACGTCGGGTACTCAAACAGCCCAGACAGCTAGAGATAGCGACCCTATTTATTTGTTAGAAGAAGCTTTTACGAAAGAATTTGAGGAATATCTTCAGCGAGACTCACAGACCAAAATTTATGCTGAGACTGATGTTCGCGATCGCACTCGTGAAATCGAGCAGGTAACAGGTCTCAAAACTGGTGTTATCTATGTCAATTTTGTACCGACTTCTGGTGCCTCACTGAACAATCAATGTCAAGCTCAATCTCCGTCTTCTTCCGCAACTGGTTCACGCACTAACTTGGCTGGACAGTCTTCTGCTAGCGCTTCTGGAGCAGAATTAACGACTCCTAATAGCTCTAACACAAGCGCTTCCGGAGTTGCTGTGATAGCACCTTCTTCTCAAGTGGATCGTCGGTTTGGTCACCGTCGTTCTGACCTTACTGAGGCAACAACGGGACAAGCTCAACAACAGGGAAATTGTTTGCAAGCGGAAAGTGACCAGCTAGAACTCTTGGTAGTCACAGCAGAGGGTGAGCCGATTCGGTATCGAGTTCCGGGAACCAATCGTACCAATGTCATTGCTGCAACTCATGAGTTTCAGCGAGCACTAACCCACCGTAGCAAAACTAACACCACTAATTATCTAAGCTCAGCGCAGCAACTTTACAAATGGTTGATTGCTCCTTTGGAAGCTGACTTACAAGCGCAAAACATTGACAGCTTAGTATTTGCGATGGATGCAGGTCTGCGCTCTCTACCTGTAGCTGCTCTTCATGATGGTCAAGGCTTCCTAATTGAGCGGTATAGCGTTAGTTTAGTACCGAGTTTAAGTTTAGTTAATTCGGATTACAGAGATATCCGTCCCTTGCAAGTTCTCGCTATGGGAGCATCAGAATTTACTGATAAAGCTCCTTTGCCTGGGGTTCAGGTAGAGTTAGCGACCATTACGCAGCAACTGTGGAAAGGTAAATCCTTCCTCAATGATCGCTTTACCCTAGAGAATTTGAAGGCTCAGCGACAACAGCAGGAATATGGGATTGTCCATCTGGCAACTCATGCTGAGTTCAAGCCTGGAACTCCAAACAATTCTTACATTCAACTATGGAATAGCCAGCTTCGATTGAATGAACTAGAGAAGCTGCAATTGTCTGATCCTCCGATAGAGTTACTAGTGCTGAGCGCTTGCAGAACGGCGCTTGGCAATCGGGAAGCCGAGTTAGGTTTTGCGGGTTCGGCTTTGCAAGCAGGGGTTGACTCGACTTTGGCAACACTCTGGTACGTGAGCGATCAGGGGTCTTTAGGGCTAATTACTGAGTTTTATCATCAGTTGAGTCAGGTGCCGATTAAAAGTGAGGCATTACGACAAGCACAACTGGCAATGATGAAAGGTAGAGTTCGCATTGAGAATAATCAGTTATACAGCTTTAAAAAAAGCATTTCTTTACCACCAGGATTGTCAGCATCAAGAACCCCTAACCTATCTCATCCTTACTACTGGGCGGGTTTTACACTTGTAGGTGAGCCTTGGTAGGTAGGAGTTAGCAAAAAGCCGTCAGCTATCAGCTATCAGCTTTTTGATTTTCCTTGCTCTGTTTAGGTTTCACAGACCTGATCTGTGCTTCATCCAACTGAAAACCGCTATAAGTCCAATAAGTAATTACAAGTTAAAATGATTTCTCATGTTGCTCATAAGCGGCAACAATCCGTTGGACAAGAGCGTTGCGGACAACATCCTTAGTGGTGAGTTCGCAGAAAGCAATGCCTTCAGTGGAGCGTAGGATTTTTTTTGCAACGGCTAATCCTGAGGGTTGGTTAGGTTGTAAGTCGGTTTGAGTTAGGTCACCTGTAACTACCATCCGTGAGCGGAAACCTAGACGAGTCAGAACCATCTTCATCTGTGCTGGTGTTGTGTTCTGAGCCTCATCAACAATTACAAAGGCATTACTAAGTGTACGACCGCGCATATAAGCCAAAGGCGCAACTTCAATGACACCGCGCTCCATTAAACTGGGCATTTTTTCGGCATCAATCAGTTCATGGAGAGCATCGTAGAGAGGACGCAGATAGGGATTGACTTTCTGCTGCAAGTCTCCAGGAAGAAAGCCTAGCTTTTCTCCAGCTTCTACAGCAGGTCGCGTTAGGATTAATCGTTCATACTGATTCGCTAGGAGAGCCTGAGCAGCTATAACAACGGCGAGAAAGGTTTTTCCGGTACCAGCAGGACCTGTGCAGAAGGTGAGATCATGACTGAGTACAGCTTTGATGTACTGCCTTTGGCCGAAGGTTTTGGCACGGATGGTTTCGCCTCGACGGGTACGTGCCAGAATGTCTTGCTGTAAATCTTGTAGTTCGTCTTGGCGATCAGTATCTAGAGCTTGAGCAGCAGTGAGGATATCGACACCTGTGATACTTTTACCTTCCTGCCAAAACGGTTTTAGCGATCGCACCAAAGCGGAGGCACGTTCAACTTGCTTGTCTGTTCCCGAAATATGTAGTTCTTGACCCCGCAGCACGATAGACGCTCCAGTATGCCGGGATAGAATTTTGAGGTTTTCTTCCCGTTCCCCAGCTAGCGCGATCGCACTTTCGCTATTTGACAGTTCAATTACTTTTGATACTTCACTCATTTGTTCGTTGTTGTCACCTTATGGTGACCGCGCTTCCTGTACCGGAAATGAAGTCCGGCAGGCAGCGTCGGTCAGTTGTCAGTTGTCAGTTGTTCTCAACAAGTAAATTCGCGACTGACTCCTGACCCCTGACACACAATAAACTACTGCGAGCGGAACTTAGGAGCTGGCTTAGGTGTTGATGAGCGCGTTGCTGGCGCTCGTTTTGCACCCCCTCTACCACCTGGAGCAGCATCTCGACGGGACTCCCCCCCCTGACTATCGTAGATATCCAGATGGACAGATTGACCGGCAGCTTGAGCAGCCGCCTGAATTACCGTCCGAATTGCCTGGATGTTGCGACCACCGCGACCGAACACCCGTCCCTTATCCGCCACGTCAAAAGCCACCCTAATCCAGACTCGCTCTTTGGTATTTGACCTTTCGCAGTCTACGCTTAAAAGTTGCGGTGACTCCAAAAACGGCTCTACCAAAAATCTGACGAGACCAACATAATCAGGGCTTGCTTCGTGAAGCGAGGAAGACAGGGTTTCAGGCACCGACTTGTTCAAGGACATTAGCTTTGCGAAGAATACTGCGTACTGTTTCAGTAGGCTGAGCGCCTTGCTGGAGCCGCTTCACAATGGCAGGAACATTCAATCTTACTTCATCAGTTCTGGGATTGTAGAATCCCAATTCCTCCAAAGGGCGTCCATCACGACGAGCGTCACTTTTAATCGCGACAATGCGATAGCTAACTTCACGCTTTTTGCCGAATCGTTTTAATCTCAGTTTGACCATGTTTCAGAATAATTCACCTGTTTGATTTTAAGCGATCTACGGGGGGTTGGTTGTTGGTATTTAATTATTGGTTATTTGTCGTTGGTTAAGAGGTGATGACGCTAGAGACCACAAACAACGAACAACTAACAACAAACTAAAGCTGACCAAATCCTTTTTTCTTTTTCTCCTTTTTCTTTTTCTTGGGAACACCACCACCTCCAGGGTAACCACGCCAGCCAGCTTGAGAGGGCTGATTACCTCCCATACCGCCAAACATCCCCCCCATACCTGCCATTCCCGGCATCTGACCTTGACCCATCTGCTGCATGAGATTTCGCATTTTGGTAAATTCACTTACCAGATTGCTAACATCTCTCTCCGCATAGCCAGAACCACGGGCAATCCGGCGTCGGCGACTAGGGGAACCTGCGAGTAAATCCGGGTTGCGACGCTCCTCTGTGGTCATGGAATTAATCATCGCTTCAGATTGCTTGAGCTTCGTTTCCCCTTGTTGCAGTTGCTCAGAACTCAGTTTACCCATCCCCGGAATCATTTTCATCAAACCGCCGAGGGAACCCATATTCTTCAACAGCCGCATTTGCTTCAAGAAATCGCTGAAGTCAAACTTAGCCGTCAGCATTTTCTCCTGCATTTTCTCGGCATCAGCAAGGTCAATCTCCTCCTGGGCTTTTTCCACCAGAGTGAGGACATCTCCCATGCCGAGAATCCGTGAAGCCATCCTGTCAGGATAAAACGGTTGCAGCGCTTCTACCTTTTCTCCAACGCCAACGAATTTAATTGGCTGCCCAGAAATACGCCGTACCGAGAGTGCTGCACCACCACGACTGTCGCCGTCTAGCTTCGTGAGGATTGCCCCTGTAATGCCAATTTGTTCATGGAAAGTCCGGGTAAGATTCGCCGCCTCCTGACCCGTCATCGCATCCACAACTAGCAAGGTTTCGTCGGGTTGCACGGTTTCCTTGATGCGGGCGAGTTCCCCCATCATGTCCTGGTCGATTTGCAGTCGTCCTGCTGTATCGATAATCACAGTATCGACACCTAGTTCTCTGGCTCGTTCTACTCCTTGCCGTGCGATCTCTACAGGATTTGCATCTTTCCCCAGTTCAAACACCGGAACATCAATTTGTTGACCTAGTGTGATTAACTGGTCAATCGCAGCAGGTCGGTAAACGTCGGTAGCAACGAGGAGACTAGTGCAGTCTTGCTTGCGAAGATGTAAAGCGAGCTTAGCACTGGCGGTAGTTTTCCCAGTACCTTGTAACCCTGCCATTAGCACAATAGTTGGTGCGGTATTGGCTTTTGCCAGAGGGACGTTGTTTTCCCCCATGACCTGCACTAGTTGGTCGTAGACAATTTTGATAAATTGCTGGTCAGGACGGACACCAGAGATGACCTCCGCTCCCTGTGCCTTGGATTCCACCTCAGCAACAAAATCTTTGACGACTTGAAGGTTAACATCCGCTGATAACAGCGCACGACGAACTTCTTTCAGGGCGTCTTGAATGTTGGACTGGGAGATTTTGTCCTGGCCCCTGAGTTTCTTCCAAGCATCTTCTAAGCGTTCGGCTAGAGCATCAAACATATGTCAATTTTTTCTAAAAGGTTCCCTGTATTAACTAAGGTAGTATTCTTGGCAACCTTTTGACAGACAAAGCGTGTTTATCGATAGTAACTGTGGTGCTGTGCGATCGCACTACCCTTTCAAGAGGCTAGGCGGCTACAAATACGGTAGTTAAGGGTCGGCATGATTTAGAGCCATTCGCACCAAGCCGACTATTGGCAAACCCAAAATCAGTCTGTGGCTGCACTGATCGCTTGAACGCTGGATGATGCGATCGCTAGTTCCGCGACTCCTATTGAGGTTGTTGACAGCGTTGACGATAAATTTGAGCAACGCGATCGCCGGGGTTTTGCCGTAGACAATCAGCAAATAGTTGTTCAGCTTCACCCAATTTTCCCAACTTGAACAACAACAAAGCTTGTGTAAAAGTCTGACTTGTGGCTAACTTGCCTTCTCGGATTTCTGGTTGATCTGCATCAAAGACTTCAAAGAGAGATACGGTTTCTGACTTTCCTTTCACCTGAACTCTATCAATAGCACGAATTGCATAATTTTCCGGGTTCTGTAATTGCATAAACGTGAAATGAGAAATTAACATCGACACGCCATAGTTTTTTGTTAATCCTTCAATTCGAGCGGCTACATTTACCGCATCGCTAATTACAGTTCCATCCATGCGGTTTTCTCCTCCGACTGTCCCCAGCATCAAAGAACCTGTATTGATTCCAACCCCAATTTGAATTGGTACATCGCCCCTACTTTGCCGCTCCTGATTATATTCATTCAGCGTGTGAAGCATAGCAATTCCCGCTTTGACAGCACAATCAGCGCTACCTTGAAAAAGTGCCATAATTGCATCGCCAATGTATTTGTCAATAAATCCCTGATTTTCATTAATTGCAGGTTCCATCCGGCTGAGATAAGCATTAATGAACTTAAAGTTATCTTCTAGTTTCATGCTTTCCGATAATGTTGTGAAATCACGGATGTCGGAAAATAAGACAGACATTTCTTGCTGTACTGCCTCACCTAATTGGATGTCAACAATACTTGATTTATTTAATAGTTGGAGAAATTGACGTGGGACAAAGCGAGAGAAAGCTTCATTCAGGTGAAAGAGTTCTTCCGTATGCTGTTTCAAGTGGCGCTCATTCGTATGCAGTTGTACAATTAATTTAGATTGCTCACGATTCAATTGGTCTAACTCCAAATTCATCTGCATGAGTTGTAGATTTTGTTCCGCGAGCTGTTTATCCTTAAAATAGCTATGGACGGCTTCTTTAACGGTTAAAATTAGGTCTTTATCGTGCCACGGCTTAGGGATATAACGATACAACCTCGCATAACTAATCGCATTGCCTACCGCTTCCAGATCGGCTTGCCCGGTCAACATAATCTTGAGGGTTTTTGGGGAAATAACATGGATGCGTTTTAGCAATTCATCCCCTTTGATTCCGGGCATGATATAGTCAGAAATTACTAAAGCGACTTCGTAGCTATCCTCTAGCAATTCTATTAAGATGTCTAAAGCCTCTTCCCCGTCTTGAGCAATTTCAATCAGGTATTCGTTTCCAAAGAAATTTTCTAGTTCAATTCTCAGGCTGTCCAGGATCGCCCGTTCATCATCAACACAGAGAATTGCCGTTTGTTTCATGGCTAAGCTAAAGCCGAGCGAATTGTTTCAATTAATTCCTGACTGTTCCAAGGCTTTTGCAAGTAGCGGTAAAGGTTAGCATATTGTTTTGCTCGGTCAACGGCTTGATCATCTGCTTGTCCTGTCAGCATTACTTTATGGATTTTAGGATAGTTTTGATGAACTTTGATCAAGAGTTCATCTCCTTTCATTCCTGGCATTAACCAATCTGAAACAATGATGAGTAACTGAACCTCTTCACCAGTCAGTTCATCAATGATTTCCAAAGCTTCATCACCACTTTCAGCGAATTCATAAAGGTAAGTATCACCGAATGCGGATTGAAGTTCAATTTCCAAACTTTTTAAGATTACAGCCTCATCATCTACGCATAAAATTACGGCTCTAGGCATATTGTTTTCCTTAACTATTGATGGGTAAAAATACGGTAAATGTAGTCTTGCCAGGTTCAGACTCTACTTCGATCTGACCTTGATGCTTCTCAATAATTTTCTTGACAATATCTAATCCCAAACCGCTCCCTTCTCCAGATGGTTTTGTAGTAAAGAAAGGCTGAAAAATTTTGGGCATAATGTCTGGAGAAATACCTTTGCCAGTATCAGTAATTTTGACATTGGCTCTATTGTCTTGTTGCATCACATCAATAGTTAATGTTCCTGTATTGTCCATCGCTTGTAGAGCGTTGTGAATTAAATTTGTCCACACTTGATTGAGTTCATCGGGATAACACCGGAACGTCGGCATGGAACGATCGAAGTTTCGGATGACTTCTACCCCTAGTTTAGTTTGGCTGTGGTAAAGGGTTAATATAGTTTCAATTCCCTCAATGATATTTGCTTCTACCTTTTCACCCGTCTGATCGTACCGAGCATAGGTTTTTAGGGCAAATACTACCTTTGCTGCTCGTTCTACAGCGGTGATAATAGTTCGGATACTGGTTTGTACGCTACCAAATTGATAGGCAGTTCTCAAAATATCTTGGCTATCTAACTCGCTGAAAAGAGGTAAGAATCTTTCTGGTTCCTCATAAACACCTAGATTGACTAACATATTAGCGATCTCAGCTTCATTTTTAACACCATAAGATTTGACTTGCTCAGTCAAAGCTTTTTTGATTTGACGTTGTTCACGAGTCGATAACATCATTTCTTGTTGCCTTGATTTTTGAAGTAAAGCAAAGAAATCAAGCTGACGTTCTGGGGAAAGTTCTTGGAAAAATTTAGGTAATTGTTCGAGGTTGTTTTTCCAAAAATTGTCAATATTCCTGACAGAGGAATTAATTGCACCTAAGGGAGTATTTATTTCATGAGCTACCCCAGCAACCAGTTGCCCCAAAGCTGCCATTTTTTCTGATAAAATTAATTCTTCCTGGGTAGCTTTTAGTTGTTGCAGGGTATTTAACAATTCCTCAGTTTTAGCTTGGAAGCTTTTTTGCAGATGTCGCAAAGCTAAGTGAGTTTCCACACGAGCTAAAACCTCTTCCACTTGAAACGGCTTAGTAATGTAATCTACCCCGCCTACCCCAAAAGCTTTGACTTTATCAAGTACATCATTCAAGGCACTGATAAAGATTATGGGAATATTGTAAGTTCGTTCATCGGCTTTTAGCTTGGTACAGACTTCATAGCCATCCATCTGAGGCATATTGATGTCTAGCAAAATTAAATCCAGAGGAACACTCTGAGCGGTTGACAGAGCTTGTAAACCATCCCTTGCGGGTCGAACTGTATACCCTTGATTCGTCAAGAGTTCGACTAACAAGCGCACATTCGCTAAGGTGTCATCAACTACTAAGATATTTGCTTTTGCTTCGATGCTTTCAGTGGAAGTCATAAAAGAAGTCATAAAAAAAGATTAATTCCTAGTTTTATCTTTGGTTTCTTGAATCAAAGACACAATTTTGCCATACTCATAATCATTTGCTAATGCTGCTAGGGTATTAGCAATAGAAGCATTATACTGGCGTATTTCATCGATATAGCTATCGATTTTATTCATATCCGAGCAGCTAGCAGCATTTTCTAAATTAGCTAGTAAATGGGTTGGTAAATTAGCTAGTCTGTCTGGGTTTAGAGCCTCTTTAAGTTCTGTTTGAGGCTGAGTTGAAATAGTAGGAATTGTTGGATCATCGTAGATATAACGCACACCGATATGTTTATTCATTGCTGCAAAGATGTCTTCTTCTCGAAACGGCTTACGCAGAAAGTCATCACAGCCAGCAGATAAGACTATCGCCCGCTCTTCTTCAAAGACACTAGCCGTTAAGGCAATGATGGCAGTAGCTTGCCCTTTCGTGGTGGCTTTAATTTGTTTGGTAGCTTTATAACCATCCAAAATAGGCATCCGCATATCCATCCAGATTAAATGGGGTTCCCAGTTATCCCAGATTTCAATAGCTTCTTTACCATTACAAGCTTCTTGAAGTTCAAATCCTAGGGGATTGAGTAGTTTAATTAGTAGTTGGCGATTGAGGGGTTTGTCATCAACAATAAGAATCCGATAACGGGGTTGATTCGGTTCTAGTGCAATAACTCGGCGTGTCAGTTGTTTGCTTTCAATGTCTTCAGCCTCAACGACAGTGACAGCAATAGCGAATTTAAAGATACTGCCACGCCCTACTTCAGAATTAACACTAATATCACCGCCCAGCAGTTGCACAAATCTACGACTAATCGGTAACCCCAAGCCTGTACCTTCTTGTGATTCTTTGCCAGCTTTGGTTTGTACAAAGGCTTCAAACAGTCCGTCTAATTCGTCAGCCGCAATGCCTGCACCTGTGTCTTCGACTTCAAAGGTGATTAGGGATTTCTGATTAGTAATCGGGTGATGCTGGTTTTCGGAGGGAACGCGAGACAGAGAGGAACCCTCACTATGATAGTAGTTACCTGGAAGCGCATCAGAAGGAGATTGCACGGTTGCCTCACTTACTGTTTGGGAATAGTGAATTGGTGAAGAGAAAGAATCTTTCCCAGTCCCCAACCCCACTCGTACCGAAACCCCACCATCTGACGTAAATTTCAGAGCATTATTGAGTAAGTTAATTAGGACTTGACGTAATTTAACCTCATCGGTGCGGACATATCGGGGAACAGTAGAAGCACAATCGAAAATCAATTGCAAATGCTTATCCTCAGCTTTGAGGTGGAACATATCTTCTACATCATCTAATAGACGATAAAAGTCAAAGTTTTTCTCATTTAGACTAGTGCCTCCCGCTTCAATTTTGGAGAAGTCTAATACTTGATTAATTAGGTTGAGAAGGTGTTCTCCACTGCGGGAGATGATGCCAGCATTTTCTATATGTTCGGGGGGAAGAGTAGGACTCTTGACCATCAGTTGAGCAAAGCCGAGAATGGCGTTGAGAGGAGAGCGCAATTCGTGGCTCATATTAGCGAGGAACTGGCTTTTGGCACGGTTAGCAGTTTCTGCCGCAACTTTTGCTTTTTGGAGTTCTGCTTCTGCTTGCTTGCGACGAGTAATGTCTTGAACAGTACCCTCGTAGTGAAGCAATTTACCACTAGCGTCACGAACAGCACGAGCGCTTTCGGAAATCCACACAACTCTGCCGTCTTTGCTATAAATCTGAGACTCAAAATCCGTCACTGCCTCGTACTTTTGGATCAAACGCCTGAACTCTGAGCGGCGATTGAACTCAACATAAAGTTGCTGCTCAACATTGGTGAGGCTCGCCATCAGTTCTGCGGGTGAGGAGTAACCGTAGATACCTGCGAGTGCAGGATTAGCGCTGAGATAATGCCCATCAGGTGTTGTTTGGAAAATCCCATCAATTGCATTTTCAAAAATGGTGCGGTATTTCTCTTCTGCTTGCCGCAGCGCATTCTCAGATTGCTTGCGCTTGTTTTGGCTGCTTGCAAAGGCAATCAAAACATAAAGGATGGTTCCCAGTACCAGTAGGGAAAAAGCTAGCACTAGATACTTTTTTATAGAGAAACCCTTAATGCGTTCTTGCAATAATCCATCTAGCTCAGGAGACAGGACATCATAAAGTGTATATTGAGCCTCTATGGCTTTTGTCCCAGCCGCAAAATAGTCAGATGCCCGGATGTCAATGTTTTGAGAGCGAATTAATTCTTTTTCAACTAAATCTAGAAATGTATCTACAGACTTGAAGCTTTCTTGAGTGTAAGTATCTATTTTATTTTTGAGATCGGTATTTTCTCTTTTAGAGACTTGTAATCCCCGTTGTAATGATTTTATCGGAGATTCTATCCAGCCTAATAAAATTGCAAGTTTTGTTTGTTCATCTGTAGTGATATTCTGTTTTGCGATCGCACCTGTACCCAACCCTCGTATTTGAGCTATTTCTTCAGCCATCGAAGGGAGCTTGGTAACCACAGCATCCATCAGATAATAACTATCAAGCTCCGGATCGAGAATTAGATTTGAAGTATCTCCGACATGAAACATCAGCGAGAGAATATCAGCAATTAGTGCAGTATGTGCATCAAAACTTTCTTTTGGACTCAACTTCAAGACTTTGCCTTTGAGCATCTGCCAATCTTTCTTGAGCGCCATCCAGCGCTCTGTCGTTATAAGTGTGACACCTAGCTGGCGATCGACTGCATCAATGGCTTTGATATCTTCTTCGATTTGAGACTGCTTGAAGATAATTTGTTTTTTAAAAGAACTTTCTCCATTCAAATAACCATAAACCATACCTCGATGCTGTTGCATATCCTCTAAAAGCTTTCTTAAAGGATTGTTGTACTGAAGTCCCAGCCTTTCCTTTTCGGCGAAGTTAATTCTCTGATCAATTTCTGCTATCAGTTGATAAACGACTACGCCGAATGGGAAAAGGAAAACGAGAAGTAAGCCAATCAAGCTAGCTTGTCGGGTTAGTAAGCTGCGTAGTTTTTTTTTCAAGGGGACAATCTCCAGTTCTTAAAAAAATTAGAAGTCTCACTTGACAGAAATGCAAAATTTAGCCCAGCCGTGCCCTTCGCTTTCGAGGTAGCGATCGCACAGTGGGCGCAATAGAATCCCTTTTGGATTTGGGCAGCAGCTAAGTTAACGCTCACAACAAGACATTAACTTACTACTCTTGTTAATAAATACGTCGAAACTTAGATGAAATCAGAAAGATGCTATTAATTTAGCTTGCCCTGATAGCAAACGGGTAAAGTCAGTCGTTAACAAAGGCAAAGGGCAGGAGGCAGGAGGCTTTTATGAAGGAGCATCAGGGGGATTCAACCCTCAGACTTAGCTGAATTGCTGAAATCTTTCTGCTGTAGGGTAAGGGCAGCACCGGGTTATTGAGCAAAAAAGGCAGAGGGCTTTTATGAAAGAGTTTCTGCCCTCTGCCTTCCCTTTAACCTGGAAGATCAATTGCTCCTGAAGTTAGAGTATTGGAAGTAGGGTGTGTGCTCCTCAACCCAACGATTGCTGGCTCGACTGATGCGGGTGGGGATATGCCCCTTAATCGTTGTGAGAAGTATTCTGCAATCAGCTTAAAAGCGATCGCTGACTTTGGGTTGAGTAAGAGAAGTGTTAGCAACCTCGTGTGAACAGGTGCAACTATTTTCATTCGTCGTTCATTACTAAGCTTGCGACAAAGCCAACGGTGACACGCTGCCCTTAATCATACTTTTCTCATGCCTACCCGTAAGCCAAGCTCCAATTTAGGGAAAGACCAACAGGCGAAAAACTTAAAACCCTCTACCAATGCACAAACCCAACAAGCGAACTCCAGTGCCTCTTCAGAGTCAGCACCTGAGCAATGTAAGAACTTAATTGAGCATCAGGCACAACTGGTCAGTTGTCACGAAGTAACTGCACTACCGAATTCTGGAGGAGAGCTTCAGAATGGTCAATTGTTTGTGAAGAGCGATAATTCGCAACAAGATTGCGATTTGTTCCCAGCCGCCAACGAAGACCAAACAATAGACAACAGACAACCAGGAACAGACACAGTACGCGAGTTGGATTGGCTAATTCATTTCCAACGCCACAGCCAGTTGTTGATGGCAGTGGTGGAACCGAGTACGTTTACGCTGCGGTATGCCAATGACTATTTTTGCAGCATAATGGGCATTGCAGGGACTTACGCAGATTTAGCGGATCGAGAAATTCGATTACCGGATTTGTTACCCGAAATGAAAGGGACAGCGGTTGACTCGTTATACCGACAGCATGTATTGCATTTAGTCCTGCGAGATATTTATAAAATTACGGTTCCTCGTTTGCGGCTACTCGATCAACCCGTAATTATTTCTCTAAGGAGTCCTCTCTATCCAGAACCACGTTTTATTGAGTTTGCCTTCCGTTCTGATCAGCTAACGATTGCTCGTATGGATTCCCATGTGGATGAGTTGGCAGATTTGGATTTGGAGCAACTTCTAGAGGAAGATCGTTCGGCAAGGTTAATTGACTCGGCTCAGTTACAAGCTTGGCGGCATCGGCTGCGTTTGGATAATTATCAATTGTCAGGACAGCTACTTTTAGAAGGCTCAGATGTTACAGAACGGGAGACAATTCGACACATTATTGGGCTATTGATTGACCGTGACTCGATTCTCCGTCCAGATAAATTTCGCCGGATTAATAAACATTTGCGATCGCTTTTTCGTGCCACCAATAGCTTAATCCTCAGCGTAGAAAATGAGCAGACGCGGCTATTTATGGGTACGGAACGCAAGGAATTGAGAACGACACTTTACTCAATGGCATCCCTCTCTGGGTCGCATTTTTTAAGAGCCGCTGAGGCAAATCGCGTCTGGAATGTTCCTGATTTGAGCCTAGATTGCCACACAGATTGTGAGCGATCGCTTTTGAATCAGGGAGTTCGCTCGTTATTGCTGATTCCTTTGGTTGTCAGAGCGATGCGATCAAAGGGAACGCGGCAACTGGCGGGAATTGTTGGGCTAATGAGCGATCGCCCCCATAGCTTTGACGGACTCGACTGTAAGTACGCCGAAGAATTGATGCCTGCTTTTACAGCTGCCCTACGCCAAGCAATTCAGCAGCGCCTTACTAATATTCACCCTTCAGTTGAGTGGCGGTTCTTGCAAGAAGCGGAACGACGTAGCTGGGGTTTGCCACCAGAACCAATTGTCTTTGCAAACGTTTATCCACTCTACGGTATCTCTGATATTCGCGGTTCATCCGAAGAGCGCAACCGCTCGATCCAAGACGATTTACTCGAACAATTCCAGCTTGGTTTACGAGTAGTGGAAGCGGTTTGCCAGTTTCAAGAGAGTTCTTTAGGGAAACAACTACAACTCGATTTACTGGAATATATTGAACAAGTTAAAGAACGAGTGACTGTCGATGCTGAAGTCACAGCACTGAGAATTTTAAGCGATCGCCTGGAAGTCTACTTAGACTACTTTGCTCAATGTGGCCCAGACGCTCTTGCTGCCGTCGAAGCTTACCGACGAAGTTGCAGCAATGACCATAAATCAGTTTATGTGTCCCGCGCCCGCTATGACCAAACAATTAGTAAGATTAACAGCCTCTTAAAGCAAACCTGGGAACGGTGGCAAGTACGGATGCAGCAAATCATCCCCCACTACTGTGACGTTGAATCGACTGATGGCATCAACCACATGATGTACGTCGGGGAATCTATTGACTCCAAGTTTTCCGCTTACCACTTGCGTAGCCTCCGCTACGAACAGCTACGCGCTGTTTGTGACTGCGCTCGAACCGCCTTCAATTTTCAAAGCCTTTACGATACCCAGCTAGAAGTAACCCATCTAGTTTTGGTTCAAGACCTCACAGTGGATATTCTGCATGACGAAAACACAGAAAAACTCTTTGAGGTGAGAGGAACACGCGATATCCGCTATGAAATTGTTAAAAAGCGAATTGATAAAGCCGTTGATGAGCAAGCACGGACTCGCATCACCCAACCCGGAATGCTTACCCTAGTTTATTCCACTGAAGAAGAGTGGACAGAATATCAACAATACTTACGCTACTTAGGGCGAGAGGGCTGGGTAGATACAGAAATCCAACTGGGTACTGTCGAACCGCTACAAGGCATCACTGGGCTAAGGTTTGCCCGTGTCCGGGTTTTACCTGCCCCAGAGCAACCTACAGATACTGAGGATTTCCCTGGTATTTTAGATCCTTCACATGAAGCTAGGACTGAAGAGGAATTAACAGATGAATAGTAGTAGAGGCAATTAACATTCCATCAGGAATTCCATCTAACATTAGCTCCTGCTGCCACGTCCATCGCTTCGCCTGTAATAGCGCCTGCTTCAGGCATTGCAAAGAACAAGAGCGCATTCGCTATTTCTTCTGGCTCCAAAAAAGACCGGGGTTGTGAATTGAAGGAGCGCAGCGCATTCTCTAAGTTCTCCTGGGTTGGGTTTTCAGGGTTAGCCCAACGCCGCGCTTCATCATTCTGCGTCATTAGTGTTCGCACTCCCGTAGGATTTACAGCATTGACAGTGATGTTATCTTTCGCTACCTCAGTTGCCACGCATTTGATAAGACCGAGTACGCCCCATTTCGAGGCATTGTAGGAGGGTGAACCGGGAGAACCAAAGCGGCTGTTACACGAGTTGACAACAATAATTCGTCCTGACTTGCGATCGCGCATATGTGGAATTACGGCTCTCATTGAACGCGCCACTCCTGAAAGGTTCACATCGATTACATCGTCCCATTCAGCTTCTGACATCTGATCTAGAGACGGAACGTAGGTACAAATGCCAGCATTGGGAACCATGATGTCTACTTTACCGAATTCCTGAATTGCACGATCAACTGCTGCTTGCATCTGACTACTATTGCGAACATCTGCCTGAATGGTTATGGAGCGCTGCCCCAATGCTTTAATTTGTCGGTCAGTCTCTGCCAAGTCTTCCAGCGCTGCCATTGGATACTTGACTGAATTAATTTGACTGGCAATGTCTAAAGCAACGATATCCGCTCCCTCACGCGCCAGAGCAACCGCGCACGCTCGTCCAATACCACGAGCAGCACCTGTTATGATAGCTACCTTACCTTGAAGCCTTTCCATACGATTACTTCTGTTTACTTCATCTTCTACGGGCGGCTGTCCGGTAGCTTCGTTTACCTGTATGCTGCCAATTGTGGCTAGTCCTGCCAATGCTGCGCTGCTACCTGCAATGATTTGCCGTCTTGTTAAGGATGCCGAAGGCTTTTTTTTACCCGCTTTGTTTGGCATTGATTTAGTTCCCCAAGACATTGATTACAAGCAGCAGAATATAGCGACATTACTATAAAAGTCGTTCACATTCTTGCTAAAACGTATCTATTCTTGCGGTAATTGAGTTCAGTAAGTAGCCTAATACAGAAAGAACTATGACTGCGCTTGGCGGTATGCTTTCGGGGATATTCCCGTTACTTGACGGAAAAGCTTTGAGAGGTGACTTTGGCTGGCACAACCGACACGTAGAGCAATTTCGGTGATTGACAAATCTGTTTTTGTCAGCAGAACCTTAGCTTGTTCGATGCGGCGCAACGTAACATACTGGTGCGGAGATAGTCCTGTTGTCTGCTTAAATTGTCTAGCAAAGTGGTACGGACTCATCGCACTTACCTCCGCAAGATCGGAGAGTGATAAATCGTCTTGGATATGTTCGTTGATGTATTCACGTACACGCCGAAATTTGTGCGGAGGGAGTCCACCCATGTATTCACGGATAGGCTGTGTGGTTGCACAATAGTTGTGCAGTAAGTGAACTGCCAGCGCTGTTGCTAATGACTCAGCATAGAGTTGGCTTCCTGCTTTGTTCTCTTCAATCGCGGCTCTTAAGGCATAACCAATGTGGGTGATTTGGGCATCCTGCTTACCAAGGTAACTGATAATCTCAATCCGATCGGGGTTAGCATCACTGATCCCAGCCGCAACTCCCCGTAAAAAGTCAGGCTTGAGATGCATATTGATGACATCGATTTCCTCACCTTCTAGACGGCACCACTTGCTTGGTAAGCCTGCGGGTACAATCGTTACATCACCTTTCCTCAAACAGCTTTCATGAGTTCGTCCGTCAATCTTCTCCACCAGAGTGACCGGATGCCCAAAATGAACGGCAATGATGTGGCTTGAATAAGCGGGTACACTCAGCTCACTGTAGCTATAAAAATTATGAATTACCTCCAGCCCTCGCCAAGCTTGTTCCCTACTGGATAGAACAGTTGAGTCTGGAATGAGTTGTGATATGTCGTTTATCTTGCGTAAAGACAACGTGGAACTCCCGATCTATCTTTTATGCAAACTTATGACATTTTGTGCAAACTAAAGATTTTTAGTCATCACTCTTACAGTTAGTTTTATAAAAATCTCAAAGCGACTTTGGCAGGTGTGCCTCTTACTTTGCTTAAGGACAGTAGCATGGGGAAATGCCCAGTTTCGCCAGCCCAACTGGCACTAGCAACAATCTTTTTGGAAGCCGTAGGTACGGAGGCTTCCCCTGCTCTCATCCTCCAGTGCCTAGTGGCTCAGGGGGATTTCTCGCAGGCTCTTGTTAAATACTGGAACCAGTTCAGGGCTACTTGCGACGAGTGTGGGGAAGGACTTCGCACTATAATCCTGTCCAACTTTAAGGGGAAAAATTGGCTGTGAATCCAATGGCACCCAAGTGCCACCTGCTGCTTGCACAATCACCCACGCCCCAGCAATATCCCAAATTTTTGGTGTCGCTTCAACACCGCCTAAAGCTGCACCCGCAGCAATAGTGAGGAAGTTGTAACTCGCAACTCCTAGCATCCGAATCTTGCAGGGTAGGGGCTGCTGCAATAAGGATGCACTTCGGGAGCAAAGGTTGAAAAAGTGGTTATTGCTGGGATCGTCTTTGCTGCTGTGGATGGCGCGTCCATTGAGAAATGCACTGTCCTCTACGTCTGTTATTCCCGATTTACCACTCCAAAAGCCATGAAAGGTTTGTCCAATGGGCGGGAAATGAACGTAACCAAATACAGGCGTTCCTTGATAGAACAATCCTAAAGAAATTCCCCAAATCGGAATTCCCCTGGTAAAGTTCGTGGTGCCATCTAGAGGGTCGATAATCCAGCACCATTCTGTATCAGGAAATTTGTGTTCTGCCTCTTCACTCAAAATTCCATGGCGAGGATAGTGAGAAGCGATCGCATTTGTGATCTCCTCATCCGCCCATCTATCCGCTTGCGTCACCAAACTACCGTCAGCTTTTTGCGATGCCTGCACTTGTCCAAAATCTTGCAATAATTGGGTGCCGACTCTGGCTGTTGTCGTCTGGGCAAAGCTTAAAATGTCTGTCCAAAAATCTGTCATCCGATTTTAGAGTTTATAGATTGTTCTTTTAGTAGTCAGTTGTTGTTCACTACTGACTACCAACAAAAAGTGATTTAGTCGAGATCGCTTTCTATAACAGTTGCGATCGCTTCTCTGGCATTAGTGCGAAACTCTTGCACGTTCACTCGCTTAAGAAACCAGACTGCCAGAGCCATGCAGGCAGCTTGAACAGCAAAGACCAACCCATATGCTAACACCAGGTTGCTAAACAGCCTCTTCCCTGTATCAAACACAACCCCTCCAGTCACCGTCGCCACTCCTCTTGCTAAAGCCTGTGCTAACCCCCAAGCACCAATAAATGTCCCTGCTGTTTCTGCTGCCGTTAGGTCTAGCATCAAAGTAAGAGCGCCTGTTGTTAAGACTCCAGAAACCAAACCAAAAAACAGCAAAGCGATTTGCAGTTGTTCTGGCTTATGGGTAAATCCCGATAATACGACCCAGGCTAAAGAGAAGATGACTAATAGACCACCTAATCTAGTTGTCTTGCGCTTCCCCAGACGCGGAACCAGAAGGAAACCCGCTACGCATAGACCAACTAATGTCCCAGTTCCCCAGAATGCGTTGAGAGTAGCTGTTTTACCGACCTCCATGTTGAAGACATCACCACCATAGTTTTCCAGGATGGCGTCTTGCATGAATAACCCAATGGTCATTAGCACTAAGAAAGTAAAAAATAACCCAGTTTGGGGCGTTGCCGTCAAGATGCGCCAAGCTCGATTCAGCGTAATCTTTTCTTCTTGGTTAACTAATGTAGAGCGCAAGGTATAGCGAGAATATTTTTTTTCGACACCCCAGGTTGCCACAAAGGCAAGCCCAAAAACCAGCAAGGGCACAATCAGAAATAAGCGATTAATTTGTACCTGTAGTAACTCAATCGGGGCGTTTAGAGTTAATTTTTTGAGCAAGACACCAATGAGGATTGCCCCAATAATTGTTCCCCCAATCAGCATTGACCAGTCAATGCCCACCAACTTGGAGCGATTATCTTCATCGGAAACATCCACCAAAAGCGTTGCAAAGGGCGTAGAACAAGCGCTGACTGCCAAACCATACAGTGCAAACAGTAAAGCTAGCAAACCCGTCCAAGCATAAGTTGGAGTAGTCCAGCCTCCTGCCTTTAAACTATCGCCCACCTGCCACATCACTTGTACAAGTAGAACCGAAACGATAGCCAGACTTGCGGCACCAACCCAGATATACCCCGTGCGATGATACCCCCACAAAGGCTTCGTGTCGGACATATGCCCAAACCAAATCCGCGCTGGAGCAACAAACAGCGTCAAGGCAAGAATGATTGTACTAAGCGTTGCTGGCATTCCCAACTCTCTAATCAGGACACGGTTGAGTACTCCAAAGACCAGCACTGACATCATTCCCAGTCCTGTTTGGAATAGACCTAGCCGGAACATAGTTAGTAGCTTAAGTCTGGGAAGTGCTTTGCCTTGAACTGAAGAGGTTGGTTGGGAATCGGAGAAATCACTAGTTTCCATAGCTTTTTATTAGCAATGCTTGCAGAATTAAGTATTTTATTTGCGTCTTATATCTATCTAAGGATATACGTTTTTAAGTTCTCTTCCTTGCTATCGATAGCTGTTTGTAACGATACACTGAGTAAATATGAAGAAATATAAAGAAGAGGATTGATAATGCAGACTTTGCAAACCACCACATTAGGTGAAAATGGGCCGACCATTACTTCCCTAGGGATTGGCACTTGGGCATGGGGAGACAAACTCTTTTGGAACTACGGCAACGATTACGGTGCATCTCAGGTACAAGAAGCCTTCGAGGCAACCTTAGATGCGGGGATCAGCTTTTTTGACACCGCTGAAATTTACGGGTTTGGTGAATCTGAATCACTTTTAGGGCGGTTTATGAAGCAGTTGGGGCGTCCTGCACAGATTGCGACTAAATACTTTCCTATGCCTTGGCGATTTTCAGCTCATTCCGTCTCTGATACTCTAACCGAAAGTTTAAAACGTTTACAAGTTGAACAAGTTGCACTTTACCAAGTCCATATGCCCTTTGGCTTCTTCATGAGTCAAGAGACACTGATGAATGCGTTGGCAGATGAAGTGAAGCGCGGCAGAATTGGGAGTGTTGGTGTGAGTAACTACTCTGCCGAGCAAATGCGAGAAGCGCATGGTTACTTGGCAGCACGAGGAGTTCCCCTAGCCGTAAATCAAGTACGATACTCGCTGCTGGCAAGGAAAATTGAGAGTGATGGCATTATGGATACTGCCCGTCAGTTGGGTGTTACTCTGCTTGCCTATAGTCCTTTAGCCCAAGGATTGCTCACTGGAAAATATACGCCAGAGAAACACGTTGAACTACGTGACGCACGCCGAATTGACCCACAATTTAGCAAAAGTGGTTTAGAAAAAATCGCTCCTGTTGTGAAGCTATTGCATCAGTTTGGGGAAAAGTATGATCGCACACCTGCCCAAGTTGCCCTGAACTGGTTGATTGCTCAAGGCAATGTTGTGCCAATTCCTGGCGCAAAAACAGCACAGCAGGCAGCACAAAATGCTGGTGCTTTGGGATGGAGTTTGAACCAAGAGGAAGTTGCCCAATTAGAGCAAGTCAGTCGTCCCTGGCTTAGCTAACAAAGGGAGTAGTAGGTGGTAGGTGGTAGGTGGTAGGTGGTAGGTGGTAGGGGGTAGGTGTGAACTGAATTTTCCAACAACCTACAACCTCCCTTCACCGATAAGTTTCCAACATTAAACAAATGGTATTACTGGAAATGGGCAACCTATTGCCAATTCCCAATTCCTAGAAAATCCGTGCTGTGACCCTTCAGGGTGCGGAATGTAGAGGCTATAAGTTATGGCTTTTTATGCGTAGCTGCTTCACTAGGAACTGAAACAACACGGTGACTCCGCTCAAAATTAGTATTAATCAACTCCAACACAGATTTGGCTATTAATTTATTCGCACTCTGAACGAAGTGTCCATCACCGATAAAGTTTCTCACATCAGTAGCTGGTGCAATATTGTGGGTACTGACATAGGGAATCGAGTTGCTCTCTAGAGTTGGCTTCAGGGCTTGGAACAAATGATCGTCATATCCTCGATCATTAATAATCAAGACAATCGGTAGCTTGCCATCTGCTTTTGCTGTTGCTGAAAATTCTTTGGCAATAGCGCTTAAAACTGGAATATCTAATTCTTTGTTAAACCCAGTAGAATCATGAACCTGATTGGTCACTGCTGTCTGATAGCGCTGTGCCGAAGCTCTACGAATCAAGCGTACAATCGCAGAGTTATCCAGCCAATTGTGTTCAAACAGGAATGGATTAAAAAACTGATCGTGTTCTCTTAGCTGGTTTACCGCTGCGTCCCATTGTTCTTCGTCTTGGAAGGCAGTACGAAGTTGCGCTAATGATTGAATCTTGGGCGAAATTTCCTTAAGCTTCCCATTATCCACCACGTACCGAGGATAAGTATAAGGAGCAGGGGCTTCAAACTGCCACGTCGAGCCGTTCATCGTTCTGAGTCCTTTGACACTGGATGCCAAAATTCCTAGAATCACGACATCGGCTTGATGTCTCCCCCGATCTAATTTGTAGGCAGCGTAGGAGTAGTTAGGTGGCGCAGCGGGTCCCGCGATCGCTCTAACACCTAGCTTGGAATCTATTGCCTTCATCTCATCGCCGACGTAGTTTGAAAATGACATGCCGTAGATTGCAACCAGCAAGTCTTGGTCGGGTTCAGGGCTAACAGGTAAATCTAATTTTTTCCACAATTGTGGGTCTAACCAACCCGCTACAGCTAGCGATGAACTTGATTCATCTGTTGCACCAACCATCCGTGAGAGTTTTCCCTCAACCGATCGCCCATACTCAAAATAGGTATTGAGTTGCCCAGGAGACATCGCCTGTGGATCGGATGGATAGGGGAATAGAATATTAACGGCAAAATCGAACACAAGCAGGAAGAAAACAATCCAAAGTCCCATGACTAACGACTTACGGATTGCTGGGTTTTTCGGGGAATCAGAACTGAGAGTATATGAACTGTGCAGGTGCATTGCTTTGTCCCATTAACACAATAATGATCAGTGCTGCATAAAGGGCTGCACGCGCTGGAGTTGGGAAGCGACGTTTTAGTTGTGAATTTTCAGCCAGGTATTCAACAACCTCATAGCCAATCAAAAGAGGAATGCCCAAGAGTGCAGGTAAGGGTGGCTTAGGAATACTCAAGGTCAAATTGCCAAAATCGAGAAATAGAATCTTTGTGAAGGTGATAATTTGAGCCAGAGAGGTGGCGCGAAACAACAGCCATCCGTAGCAGGTAAGGACAAAGAAGAATAATGTCGTTCCTAAGCCTCCTAAGAGACTCAAAGCAGTCTTGCTAGGTTGTTGTTTCTTAGCTTTAGGGGTAAAGAGTCGATACCCGCATAGCAACGCCCCCTGATAAAAGCCCCAGAGGACAAAGTTCCAGGCAGCACCGTGCCAGAGTCCGCCCAGCACCATTGTTGTCATCAAATTTTGATAGGTTTTGCGATCGCTTTGACGGCTTCCTCCGAGGGGGATGTAGAGATAGTCTCGTAGCCAAGTGGAGAGGCTGATGTGCCAACGCCGCCAGAACTCGCTGGGGTCTTTTGAGAAGTAGGGTAAATTGAAGTTCAGCATCAGCTCGATACCGAACAACTTCGATACACCTCTCGCCATATCCGAGTAGCCGGAGAAATCGCAGTAAATTTGGATTGCGTAAAGGAACGTTGCCAAGACAACATCAATCCAAGAAACCGTCCCACTTGTCCCGTAGATCGCATCAACTGAAGTCGCAACTCCATCTGAGATGGCTACTTTCTTGAACAAGCCAAATAAGATCAAGTAAACGCCTTCGCTGGATTGCTTAAAACTCAGCTGACGTGGTTTGGCGAACTGAGGCAGTAACTCCGATGCTCGATCAATTGGACCCGCTAGTAATGGGGGGAAATAGGCTAAGAAGAGTGCAAAGTTTAAAAACTGCGGTGTTGCTTCGATCTTGCGTCGGTAAACATCAACCGTGTAACTAATCGTCTTAAACGTGTAGAAGGAAATTCCTACAGGTAAAACGATGTTTAAGTGTAAGAGTTCTGCCTGAATGCCAAAGGTACGAATCGCTCCCTCGGCGCTGCCAATAAAGAAATTGAAGTACTTGAAGAAGCCGAGAAGGGCAAGGTTAGTAAATATACTAATAAATAGGAATAAGTCACGGCGCGGCTTTTCGTCCATTGCGGTGAAGCGTGGATACAGGAGATTTGCGATCGCAACAATTGCCCCTGTCCCCAGGAATACCAGCCAACCTGACCAAGCTGTAGGTAGCAGTTTTGCCCACTGCACAGATAGAGATAAGGGTTGAGTCGTTAACCCAACCGCATCCCACTGCACCGTCACAAAGAAAAACCCGGCGCATACGGCAAACAAAGAAGCCACGCCACGTTTCTCTTTCGACAACTGCCCTCTTCCAATCATTGATCCACAGTAGAAGTCAACTACAGTAGATAGAGTGATTAGAAACAAAAACCATACGTCCCACCAGCCATAGAATACGTAGCTGGCAATCAGTAAGGTCAAGTTTTGCCCTCGCAAAGTTAGGCTGCGGTAGAGGCAATAGGTAACTACAAAAAAGACTACGAACTCAATCGAGTTAAATGTCACCTTTCAAGCACCCACATTAACTAGTAGAAGTTCAAAAGTTCCTTCTGACCTAAAATTTAAATACAAAACTTAGCTCAGAAAAGGGTTTGTGTTCAAACTTGAGGCGTATTATTGCATGGCTCCCAAGGCAGTGCCACCGATTTTTATCAGCTTCATCAAAGCTTTACTTTATTGCAAAGTTGAACTCATAAGCCTTACGCTCTGGTAGGTTGAGCCAAACATTGTCTTCGTAACACGAGGCTTTTGGTAGTCACGGCTACAAGAAGAAAGATTCTTTCCAATGGCTGAGCCTCGTTGTTGGGAAATATCATATACTCAACTATATTAAGAATGTTTGCGTATGCTTGCATAATGCCAGCGTCTACTATCTACCTAATATCTCGTGAGGAATAGCATCAGTGACATCACAGCTACAGATTGCTCAGAAAACTGAAGAACCCTTAATTGCAGCATTTTTCCGAAAATCATCAGGTAACTGGCGCTCTGAACGCCGCTACTATACGCTGCCGGACGGAGACACAAAGGAAGTGGTTAGCCAGATTAATATTCGTTTTTTGGAGCAAGGCTGTGATGAACTACTACAGCTACAGCAACTGCATGAGCTACCCACTGACATGGTTTTGACCTGTGGTGCTTGTGTTAGCTGGAAAAGCAGCGATTCTGTAACGGGAAAAAAGCAGTCAGAAGATTCAACCTTGTTTGGAGCGCTAGGAGATATACTTTATCGCGATCGCGGTTTTGCAACCTCCAAACCAGTCACCGCTCAGTTCTACTTCCCCAACCCTGAAACCTTGTGCTTACGAACAGAATACAAAGGTTCTGTGTTTGAGGAAGAACTAAAACTCGTGGGTGAACACTACCGTACAAGGCAAACAATTATCTCCCGTGCTGGTGAGCAACAGATGATTGGGCAGTACTTGGAAAAGCGGTTAGAGATTGCTGAATAACGGTATGATTTCCGCCAATTCCCCGACTTCTGTATCAAAATTATCCAGTAGCAGTTAGGTTTTGACAAAAAATTGGGTCTGGGTTGTCTTTTATGTAATTCCCTATTAGGTTGGATCTTACTCACTTAACAACTAGATTATGGGATAAATAGATACATCTGGACGGGAAAAATCATCAGTGTACTTATTCAACAAAAATGGGGGATAGAGCTTAAGAACAGCCGCATCTATGAAATTCTTGATTCCCTCAAAAAGCTGATAATGCAAATCTTGGAATTCCTGATGAAGATGTGCTGGCATTTGCTATTAGTGATAATCGCATAATTCTCACACTCAATCGCTCTGATTTGATTCGAGTGTATCGTCCATCAAGATGAAGACACCGTGCGATCGCATAGCAGCTATTGCGCGATCGCAACATACGGCACGATATTGGCACTTATAACTAAGAAGTTGATTTGATGCGATCAAGATTACCTTGGCAATTTATGCGATCGCACTCTTGTCAATGCGATACTTGATGTTATCAAGCGCCATCTTCAAGCATTACCTACAAGGCGCTAGCTTCAGTCAGGGAGAGCATTCTACTATTCCGGATACCTTACTTGAGTTAGTAGAAAGTAAGTAATAGTACTCTCTTGGCGGCTTGATATGCCACATATTCACTACCTGCCTGATGAAAAACGCATTGAGGTTGATGAAGGCGAAATCATCCTTGAGGCTTCTTTGCGCTTCAAAATTCCTCATACTCATGTCTGTGGAGGGCTAGCCCGTTGTTCTACCTGCCGTGTTCTAGTCGTCGAGGGCTTAGAAAATTGTGGTGAACGGAACTCAGCAGAAAAAGCGATCTGTGAACAACTGCACTTTACTCCAGCGATTCGGCTAGCTTGTCAGACGCAAGTTTTTGATGATGTAACAGTACGCCGAATGGCAATCGACACAGAAGACTTGGAAATAATCAACGATGAAATGAGGGGAAAGGTTGTTCCCAACACCATCGATCAAGAAAAACAAATAGCCATCCTTTTTGCTGATATACGCGGATTCACCTCCTTTTCTGAAACAGTACTTCCCTACGATGTCATCTATGTTCTAAATCGGTACTTCCGGAAGATGGGGCGAGTCATCAATCGCTACGGTGGCATGATCAATAACTACATGGGTGATGGACTGATGGCACTCTTTGGGATGGAAAACTCTCAACAAGCTGCTGAACAATCTGTGAGGGCAGCCCTTGAAATGCTTGAGGCGATGGAAAAATTCAATTCCCACTTAGAAACTTTGTACCATCAAAGTTTGAAAATTGGGATTGGCATCCACTACGGAAGTGTAGTGATTGGTGAAGTTGGAGCCTCCGATAACAAAAGAGTAACGGCTATTGGTGATGCTGTTAACTTAGCCTCGCGTATTGAATCAGCTAATAAACTTGTCGGCACCAGCTTGCTGATTTCCGAATCCATCTATGCACAGGTGAAAGAGCAAGTCATTATCAACCAATGCCATAAGGTGCAACTTCCTGGTAAGAGTGGCGAATACCTACTGTATGAAGTCGTGGGAGTGACTTCCCCCAATGTTCGCCAAGAGATTCTCCCAAGTGTGAGCCAAAGCTCACCTCTACAACGTTTGTTCAAGAGGGTTAAGCAATTCCTCACTTTTGGCTGGAAAAGGCTGAAGAGAATCTTGAGATAGTTGATTCAGTTCACAGCAACTAAGCCGTCTACTCTACTCATTTATAGCAATCAGCAGTCAGCTTTGGGCGGTCAGCTTTGGATCAAATCGGCTCTAGTTAAGGAACGCTCTTCTCCCCTTAATGTCCTAACATTCGTGGCTACTGCTATATCTGAGTTGAACACATCATCGCCAGATCTTGATCGTCTTATCCTTGCTGCCACTCACAAGAGTTTGCCCATCGGGGCTAAAGGCAATAGAAAGTACCCAATCTGAATGTCCAGAGAGAGTACGGTATAGTTCCCCAGTTTGTAAGTCCCAAATCTGAACAGTCTTGTCAAGGCTTCCACTGGCAAGAGTTTGCCCTAAAGGATCGATCACAACGGAAATGACGCGGTCAGAATGTCCTTCTAAGGTGCGGATCAGTTTTCCACTCTGCAAATTCCAAATCTTAATTGTCTTGTCCCAACTACCACTCACAATTGTTTGCCCATCTGGACTAATAGCCACCGTTCTCACCGCATTAGAATGTCCTTCTAAGGTGCGGATCAATTTTCCACTCTGCAAATTCCAAATCTTAATTGTTTTATCTTTACTGCCACTCACAAGCGTCTGTCCGTCAGGACTGATTGCAACTGCCCAAATCGAGTCAGAATGTCCAGAGAGAGTATGGAGTAGTTCTCCATCTTGAAGATTCCAAATCTTGATTGTGCTGTCATAACTGCCACTGACAAGCGTCTGTCCATCAGGGCTAATTGCCACTGACCAAACTGGGTCAGAATGTCCAGAGATAGTGCGAAGTAATTCTCCTGTCTGCAAATTCCAAATCTTGACAGTTCTATCCACACTACCACTAGCTAGAATCTGTCCGGAAGAATCAATAGTGACGGTTCTTACTGCGTCTGAATGACCAGAAAAGGTACGCAACAGTTCACCATCACCTAAATTCCAAAGCTTGATCGTTTTGTCAAGACTACCACTGGCGAGAGCCTGTCCATCGGGGCTAACGGCAACCGACCAGATTGAGTTTAAATGCTTAGAAAGAGAGTTGGCTAGAGAAATTGCTTGTTTGTCAACGATTGGTTCTGTTTCGGCAAGTGGTTTTACGTCCTGAACAACTGATGGCTTAGATGAGTGTGACGAATAGTAGGCTCCTAGTGTTACAGCTAGAGTCATAATTAGACCAACTCTAACCATTTGCCAAACGGATTTGGGTTGCGGCAATGGAGAATCGCCACTTAGAACCTCCGGTTCCTCAACAACCGTAGCAGAAAGGGTTGCTGTACCTTTTACCACCGAGTGAGCTGCCTCAGATATTTCCTTAGAGGTAAGTGTGGAAAACGGCGAATAACTTGATGTTGATATTGGCGATCGCATAGTCGGCTGCTCACCATACGTCCTCATCCATCGTGAATCCAGTGCAGAGTAAGGGGCGCTAGCTGTATAGGTAACCTCGCGCAATTGTCCAGATGTAGCTGCTTGCAGAGCCTTTTCCAACTCATCAACCGACCCAAAGCGCTCTCGTGGTGCTTTTTCTAAACACTGCATTACGACTGCCTCAAGTTGCGGCGATAGTTGCTCACACCCTAGCTGTTCGCGCAATGGTAGAGGTGGTTTAGATGCATGAGCGATAGCCCAAGCTAAGCTACTTACTTTATTTGTAATGAAAGCCAAGCCAAATGGGTCAGTGCCAGAAAGCATCTCGTAGATAATGATGCCCAAGCTGTAAATATCTGCTCGCTCATCCAAGTCTTTCTCAACTTCAAGCTGTTCAGGAGCAGCATAGTGGTATGTACCTAAAAATACATTTGTGGCATTCGTCTGTTCAACTTGGTCACTACAAAGTTTAGCAATCCCAAAATCGAGAATTTTTACTAATTCTCCCAGCACTGTAGGCACAAGAAAGATATTTTCTGGCTTTAGATCGCGATGGACAACTTTGACATACTCACTAGAAGCTGCACCATCATACCAAAGGTTAATCCCTTTATGAGCAAGATGTAGACCTGCACAAACTTGAGTAACAATGCTGACTGTTCGTTCAACCGACAGACGCTGCTCTCGTTTCAGCAGTTTTCCTAACGTCTGTCCACAAAGATACTCCATGACAAAGAAGGGATACCCTTCGTCCGTGACACCATGATCACTAACTTGAACAATGTGGTCACTCCTGAGGGCAGCGCATAGAGCAACCTCACGCTCAAATCGCTTTCTTACATCTGTTGATGCTGCCAGTTTTTCCTTCAATAGCTTCAAAGCAACTGGCTGACCAAGCCGAGTATCCATCGCCAAGAAGACTTCTCCCATACCACCTTCTCCCAAGCGTTTGTCGAGGCGATAACGCTGGTGATTACCAATCAAGTGACCGATCCAAGGCTCTGGCAGTTGAGGAAGGTTCATCTGGCAGACTGCAACCAATAAGAAGTCTAGATTATAGGCATAGAAGAATCATGATGATTCTGCCAACTGGCAGACTATGCCCCTAATGTACCAGCGTTGATGATTAATACAATTGCTTTGCTTTATGTGTTAGCGATCGCAACTACGGCTCTATGAGAAAAGGCACAACAGTCTTAGTAATAAAGTTCTTCTATAATTCAAAAATCTACCTTTAGTTAGAAATGCCTTAACTTTTTACTCAACTTATTAGGGAATACGTGATGAATGCCAGCAAGTATCAAATGGGTGTATTCAAGATGATCCGCCTACCCTTACAGGCTGTAATTATAGGACTTAGCCTTGCTAGTGGAGGACTTCTCGCACAGACACTTCCACTTCCCTCAAATCTAATTAACTTCAACTCCGCTGAGGGAGAAGAGTTACTGATGGAAAGCCAAGCGCGACAGGATTATTTCCCACTAAGTATTCAGTTTATACCCAGAAAAATCAAGCTTACTGTGGCGTGGCAAGTAGCGTGATGGTGCTGAATGCGATCGCAATTCCTGCCCCTGAAGCACCTGAATTTGGTCAGTATCACGTCTTTACTCAAGACAACTTTTTTAATGTACAAACTCAACAAGTCATAGAACCAGAGGTTGTTGCTCGTCAGGGTTTAACGCTGGAGCAATTAGGCAAACTTGTAGAAAGCTATCCTGTTCAAGCGGAAGTTCACCACGGCGGCGATGTGACACTAGACGAGTTTCGTACCTTGGTGAGTAAGAATTTGCAAGAATCGGGAAATTTTGTTTTGGTCAACTACTTGCGTAAAGCTATTGGTCAAGAAACAGGAGGGCATATCTCTCCTGTAGCCGCTTACAACGAAGAGACTGATCGATTTCTCATCTTAGATGTATCGCGCTATAAATATCCTCCAGTTTGGGTAAAAGCTGAAGAACTCTGGAAAGCAATGGCGACAGTAGATTCTGCTTCCGGCAAAACACGGGGATTTGTGCTGGTAAGCACCCAACCATCATAATAAGTTATGAGCTAAGATAGGCTTCCCGGTAGATATAACCTGTTCGACAATATCAGCGGCTCGGCTTACTCCACCTGCACGAGCGATCGCCTCAGCTAGCCTAGAAGCATTGTTTCTATAAGAATCGTCCCTCAACACCCCTGCGATCGCATCTCGTAATTTGGGAACACTCAAGCGAGCAAGAGGTATAACTTCCCCAGCCCCAGCCCAGGCTAGACGTGCGCCCACCCCTGGCTGATCATTGGCAATTGGAATCGCCACCATCGGCACTCCGTTACTTAAAGATTCCAGAGTGGTATTCAAACCCGCATGGGTGATGGTAAGGGTAGTTCGTTTGAGCAGTTCCAGTTGAGGCGCATAGCCAACAACTAGGGGTGAACCAGGAAGATCTGGCAAGGCTTCTGGGCTAGTTGCACCACCCAGAGAAATCACCAACTGGGCATCTAGTCCCATACAAGCCTCAGCAATAGAATGAAAAATCCCTAACAAACGATTTTGTATTGTCCCCATTGAGGCATAAATCAGGGGTTGTCCAGTCAGTTTTTCAAAGGAAAAAGCGACAGGTTCTCGACTGGCAGGATTGTGATAGGGGCCGGTGAAATGGAAGCAAGGCGGCAAATTCTGCCTGGGGAACTCAAACTCAGCAGGCTGTTGACTTAGCTGCGCCAGTTGGGAGTACCTATCATTTGGGGTCAAGTGTTTGGGTAACTTCCACTGTTGGCGATACTCTGCGATTGTCTCTCGCAATGGTCTTCCAATACGGTTCAGTAGAGAATATGCTCCTCGATTCCTTAGCACTGCCCACCAGGCAGGGTTATAGCCCCAGGATGTATAAAAAGGAGGAACACTAGGTTCTCGATTCAACAGCAGGGCACTACACATACTAATGAAGGGAATGTCCAGAAAGTCTGCAACAGTTCCTCCTTCCGGTGAAACCTGATCTACTAACAGTGCCTCTACACCAGCTTCTTTAAGTGCTGCTGGAGCTTCACGTAGGAACATTACTGCCATCTTTTGTATCCAACTGCTGGTGTACTGCAAGGCAGCAAACTTGCTCTTGGTTCCCAGTTCGGCAAACAACTGCCTCATTGCTCCACTTGGAAACTCAGACTCACCAATTGCCCAGAATTCTAATCCTGCCGCTAGTGTCTTGGGTTTGGCATCAAGTATCCCGACTAATGTGACGCGATGACCACGTTGTTGCAGTTCACGACCTAAAGTAGTCATCGGGTTGAGGTGACCAGCAGCGGCAGGACAGATGATGCCAATGTGAGCCATATGCCAATCCAGGAAGAGGGAAAGTTTGAGTTAATCTTAGCTTCCCATCAATTGCCGAAGAAATATAGTGATATTTCTATTCCCTTTTAGATACAAGTGCCTGGTAAAGGCGATCGCGTTTTCACCTCAACGTCCTTGTATCCTGCTGTATTCAATAACTGCGTGACTGCGAGTTGAGCGCGATCATTTGCTTGCTCTAGCACACGCTCTCTACAGGCAGTACTGACAATTTTTTTCAATGTCTCTTGTTGAGCGAAAGTCTGTAGCTGCGGTGCGACATCTGGTCCCAACCCCAAGAAACCGCGATCGTAGTCGTAGACACTCGAACGAGTCACGTCAATCTTACTATCCAGGAGACGGGGAGGCGGGAGCTGAAGCTGAATCGTATCGTTGACAACTTGCACATTCTCTGGAGTTAATTCTTGTAAATCAACCCCAGCCCTCACCTCACCATAAGCAATGTAGAGAAGAGTCGTTGTGCCAACCTTATATCCCGCCACATTTCTATCCTGACGGGCAGGAACAACAGCTTCCATCGTAAAGACAGCCGTTGTCAGTTCACTTGCACCACGAATTTGATGGACAACAAGGGTACGGACATCAACCTCTGGTTTAGGTTGTGGCGCATTAAATATCGCATTGAGTCCCTCAAAGAACCGCGCGCCCGATCGCAACATCCCAATTCCCAAAACCAGTGCAATCAGGATAGAAGCACCTGTCGTCATCAGCATCAAGTTTCTAAAAAGTCCAGAAGTAATGTTACTTAGTGGACGCTTTTGAAACTGATGAAACTGATCTCTCATGTCCTTTGCTCCTATTCTTGAAGGCTGTATTGATATTAGTAGTGGTTGAAAGCCGATTATGAATAAATCTACCTAATGGTAAAGCACTCTGCCTGTCACTAACGAGTTAGTGCTTGCTCTATTATGTCTTCCTGCAAAAGGCGATCGCTGCCTACCGTAACAGTGAGTGGATAAGGGCGAAGAGACATAGAGAGACTCCTCATCCGGATATATCTGCCTAACTATAGCCAACAAAAGATTATACAACTCTCTTTCGACAGAAGTATTCCATAGAGTCTACGGTAAAAATTCTTCAAGAGAGAGTTCAGATTAGATTACAACTGAGTACATCAATGAGTTCATTAATCAGACAAGCTAAACGCTTATTACTCAGCACAGTAATAGTGAGTGTTGGATGGACACTACCAGTACAAGCCCAATTGTCTGATGCTCAAGTTGGGGCACTAGTAGAGGCGCTACGATTGGCAGCACCGCAAACTGGCATTGAAAACGATGGTCTGTATAGTGATTGGCAAATCAAACCGGAAAATATTCCGCGTTGGTCTAGACAATGCACTGGTAAGGAACTGACACCAACACAATTTCAGGATAGTCCTGCAACGGCTCGTTCGATCCTCGTGTGTGTGATGCGTAATGTGTTCAGAGAGCAGTATGGTGCTAGTAACAACAACGAATCATTAGCTGTGCAGCGTACTGCTTCCTGGTGGATGACTGGCGACGCTACACGCTACAACAGCACGCCCACTACTTCCTACACTCAGAAAGTATTAAACTTCTACCAGCAGCAGCGCAATAATCGCCAGTCTCAACAACCCGCTACTCCTCAACAACCTGCGACTCAAGCTACAGCAAGTCAGCCCCAACCTGCATCCCAACCCGCTACTCCTCAACAACCTGCGACTCAACCCACAGCGAGTCAGTCTCAACCTGCATCCCAAACAACGCAAAGTACGGCACGTTCATCATCTTCACCTGAGATTTCTGATGCCCAGGTTGGGAGGCTAGTAGAGGCGCTACGATTGGCAGCACCGCAAACGGGAGTTGAGAATGACGGTTTATATAGTGAGTGGCAAGTCAAAGCTGAGAATATTCCCCGTTGGTCTAAGCAATGCACGGATAAGGAACTGACTCCAACGCAATTTCAGGATAGCCCTGTAACTGCCCGTACAATTCTGGTGTGTGTAATGCGTGATGTGCTAAGGGAGCAGTACAGTGCGAGTAATAATAACGAGACTTTAGCCGTGCAGCGTGCCGCTTCTTGGTGGATGACTGGTAATCCAGGACAATACAACAGTGGCTCAACAGCTACCTACACCCAAAGAGTCCTGGACTTATACCAGCGGTCGGAACTGAAGTTCTTCTCTCATATATAAGTTGAAAATAGGTGTTAGGTAGGGGTTAGGTTGTAGGTGGTAGGGGAGAGGGATTTTCATCGCAACGTTAGTGAGCAACTGTTCATAGGCATCTAAGTTGAAATTAGGAGGGTAAGGGGAAAGAAGAGGTAATCTCCAGCTACTTTTTACCTTTCCTCTAGCGCTTACTACAAGCCAACAGCCAAGAATGCCTCCAAACTTGGCACCTTTACCCAGCTTCCGGTTTCATGGGATTGATGGGTTAAATCCATTAATAACTGCGAGTAGACACCTTCTTTGAGTGAGGGTGTTATTGCCTTACCACTATCGATTCCTTGCACCCATTGGTCAACTACCCGAATAAAGGGTGCCAAACGTCCATCGGGATAGTCATTAGAGAACGCCAAGCGCTTAGGGATTTCTACCTCAGCAAGCGGTTGACCAGCAGGAGAAGCCAAGAGACGAAACCCATGCACATAATCTTTTTGATTGTTGCTTCCTAAAACTAGGGTACCGCGATCGCCATAGACCTCAACGAAGTGTCCCCGACCCTCATACGCCACGGAACTGATGCAGAGTTGGCAAGGTGTTCCATCTTCCAATTCCAGCATCACCAGACAGGTATCATCAGCATCCACGGATTTCAGCCTACCGCTATCTGTGGGGTCTGGTCGTTCTGGAATCGCTGTACTCAGTTGAGCGCACAACCGACGCACTGACCCAAACAACCAACTAATATAGTCAAATGAATGAGAACCTACAGCTCCCAACGCTCCTCCTCCCTTGTCTTTTTGAGCGTACCAGTTCCAGGGACGTGAAGCGTCGGCACGGCTTGAGACTAACCAATCAATTTTAATTAAGCGCTTTTGCCCGACATAACCTTCTGCCAGATATTCTGCGAAGAGTTGCCATGCGGGGACAAAGCGAAATTCAAAATCCATCATTGCAACAACGCCATTGGCTGACGCAAGTTGGTAGAGTTCCCTCGCTTCACTTGCTCTCAGAGTTGTCGGTTTTTCAAGTAACAGGTGCTTTCCGGCTTGCAATGCACTTTTTGCCATTTCATAATGCAGAAATGGTGGCGTTGAGATGCTGACAGCGGTAACTTCTGGTATGGCTAGGGCATCTTCAAGGCGATCGCAAACATGAGGAATATCATGAGTAGAGGCGATCGCTTTTGCCTTCTCCCTATCGCGGTGATAAACCGCCACTACTTCTGTCCGTGGATGAGCCTGAAAGCCAGGAATGTGAATCTTTTGCCCAAACCCAGTACCAACAACCGCTACACCCACCGTCGGCATCTGCGTAGCAGCACTTTTGTCAGAAAGATTAGCAGGTGAGGAAGACATCATCGCTTTGTTTGTTCCACCCATTCGATTACTTGTTCACCCAGCCGCACATTATTGAGCCTGTCGATCTCACGGATACCAGTAGGACTGGTAACGTTCACCTCGGTCAGATAGCCACCAATAACGTCAATACCAACAAAATATAAGCCATCCTTTTGTAGCTGTGGCCCGACTTGTTCGCAGATTTTCTGATCTTGGGGAGTCATCTCCGTTGCTGCGACTCTACCGCCAACCGCCATGTTGCCACGAAACTCTTTCCCCGTAGGAATCCGGTTTACAGCTCCAATCGGCTTGCCATTGAGCAGGATAATTCGCTTATCTCCCTCTTTTGCGGCTGGTAGATAAGTCTGAATCATTACTGGCTCCCGACCCCGTTGGGTGCTAACTTCAACTAGAGAATTAAAGTTGCGATCGCTCGGCTCTAAAAACAAAATTCCTTCACCCCCTTTGCCACCCAACGGCTTGAGAACCCCTGCTCCTTGTTTCTCAACAAATTTCTGAATAACCGACTTATCCTGGCTGACAATCGTCTCCGGAATCACTTCCTTGAACTGGAGGGCGTACATCTTTTCATTTGCCATCCGTATCCCAGCAGGTGTATTAACCACTAAGGTTTTCTGTGGATCGATGTAGTCCAGAATATACGTGGCATAAAGGTAAGGAATCGTTACAGGCGGGTCTGTTCGCATGAAGACTGCATCCATGTCTTCCAGCGATCGCAAAACTGCCTCAGAAACGACATACCACTGCTCACTGACTACCCAACGCCCTTCTACTAGTTCGGCTGGTATCAACTGCACCTGCTCCAAGAGTGCCCATGCCTGAGCATTCATAACACTCAACTTTTCAGCTTGGGTCACCCAAACTTCGTGACCCAGTGCTTGAGCCGCTTCCATAAGCGCTACACTCGTATCGTGACCAGGGTCAAGCTTGGAGAGGGGGTCTATGATGAACGCAAATCTCACACAGGAAATCCTTTAACTCGTCGGACAAACGCCCAGAGCGTTTCTTCTATTAAACCGTTAGAAGGGGTGTTGAACGTTCAATTGCGGAAAATCTCATTGACAAGATAAGTCTAGTAGCCAGCATTTAACCGTCAGTAAAACGTCTTTGAAGAAGAACCACGTACCCTGTAGAGTGGCGATCAACGAGTTGCGGCACCACCTTGCAACAATGGGTCTAAATTTCCCTGAGCTTCCAGATCATAAAGATCATCACAGCCGCCAATGTGTTGGTCATTGATAAAAATTTGGGGCAGACTGCGGCGTCCATTTGCTCGTTTAGCCATCTGTGCCCGTGCCACCTCATCACCATCAATACAGTATTCGGTATAGTCAACGCCCTTTTCATCGAGCAACGCCTTCGCACGAATACAGAAGGGACAGCGGCTCCAAGTATATATTTCCACGTTCGGTTCCATTTCACCCTCCGGTGTTATGCAATATTTCTTAAATTTTAGATCGGCAGCGGTTACACAAGCTTAATTCAGGTATTCTTCAAGGGCAACGAACAACAGGTAAGTTGATGGGCATTTCAATTAGATATTGACTCTAGTCACTTTGTGTTGACTGATAACGGTCAACAAAGAACGAATTAGTTATATATTCAAGTTGAAGATGAGGGTTGCTTAACAAGCTTGGATTTTAGATCTCACTAATAAAATGCAAAGTACCTTATTTTGCATTAAAAAACTTATTCAGAAATTTAAGGACAACGTGGTGTGAAAGTTTTATCCTGGAAGTAGCGACTTAGATTGTATGATGCGATACTTCCTTAGCTAAATAGTACTCGAAGCAGGACTTTCCCTAAATGGATGGTTGCTGTCTTCCCCTGTGTGTCCGCCGACTGGACGCGACCTAAATCAATCAGGGTTTATTGATTCGTCGCTGTGCCATTACCTAAGTGATCAAAGTCACATATTTTTGTTGTGTAAAGTGCAGGACATCTTGAAGCTGAACCTGCTAACCTTTTGGAAAAGGTAGGTATGGTTTAAGAGCCTACGCTTCAAGCTATGTGATCCTAAAACAGGAATTGGCATAACTGAGCGAGGGTGGCAACCCAAAACCGAAATGAACTTAGCTGCTTTGTGCAACTACTACAGAGGAGCAGTTGGGAGAAATACTTCATTTGTAAGATCTCGTTTGTCTTCTGTCGTGAAAAATTCTCCTTGCTCAGCAAGCTCAACTTTCGTTTAGAGTAGATGGCAATCCCTAAGCAAGCATAGGTCAAATTGGCTAAAGCTCACTACCACCTCGATTGGACTGAGCGCAAAAACAAAACTCTAAATTAACGCTCCGGCAAACGCTAATCAACAACAGTAAAACTTACTAATGGACTGCCTGAAGAAGCCTCTAAGGAAAAATTATGTCTAGTACGCACAACTTGTTCACTATTCAGTTTTGGGGCGTCAGAGGGAGTATCGCCTGTCCAGGGCCGGAAACAGTTCGGTATGGAGGTAATACACCTTGCATCGAGATGCGCGTGGGTAGCGAACGTTTAATCTTTGATGGCGGTACGGGCTTGCGAGTTTTAGGGCAGTCATTGCTATCGCAAATGCCAGTGGAAGCGTATATGTTTTTCACCCACTCCCACTGGGATCATATTCAGGGTGTTCCGTTCTTTATCCCTGCCTTTGTCAAGGGAAATTGTTTTCATATCTATGGAGCGCTTTCGCCCAACGGAGCGAGCCTTAAGCAACGTCTAACTGACCAGATGCTCCACCCAAATTTTCCGGTTCCCTTGCAAGTTATGCAAGCGGATTTACGCTTCAACGACTTGAAAATCGGGGAAAAAGTTGAGATTGGTGAGATTACAGTAGAAAATGCCCTGCTGAATCATCCTGGTGAGGCGGTGGGATATCGCGTAAGCTGGCGCGGGTATTCAGCAGCTTACATCACCGATACCGAACATTTGGCGGACGGTTTAGATAAAAATGTCCTGTGGCTAGCACGTAACGCAGATGTGATGATTTACGACGCTACCTACACGGATGAAGAATACTACTCCAAAGCAAGCAGTAGAGTTGGTTGGGGACATTCAACTTGGCAGGAAGCCATCAAGGTTGCCAAAGCTGCCAATGTGAAAAAATTGGTGATTTTCCATCATGACCCACTTCACAATGATGATTTTCTGGATCATGTTGGGGAGCAAGCCGCTCAGCAATTTCCCAATACATTGATGGCTCGCGAAGGTCAAACCATTCAGCTAGTGGGAGCCTCTACGCAAAATCTAGTTGCTCTTGAAGAAGCAAAGGTTTCTGTTTAGAGAAGCCAGTTGCGATCGCCTTTTGGCTTGTCAGGACCTTCTCAACAACGCACTTCGGATAAAACACTCATCGCCGTGGTAAAAAGTTAGCACGTCACTACTTAAATATGTCAAAATGTTAAGCGTGTGGGTTACTTCTTCTCCAGCCACTGCTTTAACACCAACCGCTGTTGCCCTAGGAAACTTTGACGGCGTTCACCGAGGGCATCAACAGGTCATCCAGCCTATTTTACAGACTTCTAAAGCCATTGTAAGGACATCATCGATCGGGGATGAGCAAGAGCCGTATGATTTTAGCGGAGCGAACCTTACAGAGAATTTTGAGCGCAAGGTTAGTGTAGGGACAGGACACACCTATGCGACTGTGGCAACATTCAATCCTCATCCGCGTGAGTTTTTTTCGGGTGAGAAATGGAAGTTATTAACGCCACAGGCCCAAAAGGTGCAACAGCTAAGTCTGATGGGTGTTGAACAGTTGGTGCTATTGCCTTTTGACCGGGAATTGGCTTCCCTAAGTCCACAGGAATTTGTCGAAAAGATTTTAGTGGAGCAACTTGGCGTAACCCATGTCAGTGTAGGACAAGATTTTTGTTTTGGGCATCGACGCGCTGGGACATCCAGTGATTTAAAAGCGATCGCATCTTCCTATGGTATTCAGGTCACCATTGTATCGTTGCAAACTTGTCAAGGAGAGCGCATTAGCAGCTCGAAGATTCGACAATCTCTCCAGCAAGGGGATATTCTTCAAGCCAATGAATTACTGGGACGTCCCTATAGCCTCACGGGAGTAGTCGTCAAAGGTCAACAACTTGGTAGAACAATTGGCTTTCCTACCGCTAACCTCCAACTTCCTCCAGAAAAGCTTTTGCCTAGGCTGGGTGTTTACGGTGTCCGAGTTTATGGTGTTTCACCAACATCACCGACATCGTCTCAAGTGGGAGTGATGAATATCGGACAACGCCCTACCGTCAACGGCACTAGTTTGACAGTTGAAGTTCACCTGCTAGATTGGTCAGGTGACTTGTATGGACAAACCTTGACCGTGAGTTTAGAGCAATTTTTGCGACCCGAACAAAAGTTTGCTTCCCTAGATGACCTAAAGACACAAATTCAGGCAGACTGTGCAGCAGCAAGAGCCTTTTTAGGAACTAGAGACTAGGATTAGGGACTGGGGATAGCTAGAAGAATTTAGTTAGAACAATTAAAGAATATGCGATCGGGAGAAATCTACCACTCATGAGGCAACAGATTGAGACGTTAACAGAAAACCTTGGGCGTACCATTGTCGGGAAAGCCGATGCAATTCGCTTGGTGATTGTTGCTTTACTAGCAGGTGGTCATGCTTTGTTGGAAGATGTCCCTGGAGTTGGTAAAACACTCCTAGCTAAATCTCTCGCACGTTCTATTGATGGGCGGTTTCAGCGGATTCAATGTACACCTGACCTTCTGCCTACTGATATTACAGGGACTAATATCTGGAATCAAAGCAGCCGTGAGTTTGAATTTCTTGCGGGTCCAGTGTTTGCGAATATTCTGCTAGCCGATGAAATCAATCGAGCAACACCTCGTACTCAGTCAGCATTGTTAGAGGTGATGGAGGAACAGCAAGTCACCGTAGATGGCGTATCGCGTCGCGTACCTAAGCCGTTTTTTGTGATTGCGACCCAAAATCCGATTGAGTATCAAGGTACGTTCCCCTTGCCAGAGGCGCAGATGGACAGATTTACGGTGTCTTTATCCTTGGGTTATCCTAGCGAGGCGGAAGAACTTCAGATGCTGCAACGACATCAAGGTGGAATGCTGATCTCAGAGCTTAGCCCTTGTATATCTACAGAAGATGTTCTGGAGTTACGGCAGCTATGCAGTGAAGTCAAGGTAGAGACATCATTACAACAGTACATACTCAACATAGTACGCGCCTCACGCGAGGCTGAAGAAGTGAGCTTGGGGGTAAGTCCTCGTGGTACTGTTGCCTTACAGCGAACAGCTCAGGCACTGGCTTTCCTGGATGGTCGAGAGTATGCGATTCCTGATGATGTAAAATATCTTGCCCCCCATGTGCTAGCCCATCGTCTAATTCCCGCAGGCGGGCGTCGAGCGAAGCCGATTGTGGAGCAGTTGCTGCGTTCTGTCCCAATTCCTTAGAATTGTTTTTTTTAGTAGGTCAAAGCGTGTGAGGTCAAGAATTCGACAAAAGAAACGAGGGAAGCGTAAAAATCGCTCACCTGCGGTTTTGTTGCTATTACTGCTCGTCTGGAGTATTTGCTTAGGGTGGGGAATGGCGATCGCTCTAGGGGCATCGAAACCGATCGCCTTAGAGGCTACTCCCAACTCTGAGATGATTGCCCAAGCGTCACCAACAAAAATAGGTACAGTTGACACTGTTGCAGCTCGCTACCAACTCGGAAAAGAACTTTACTTAGAAAATTGTGCCAGTTGCCACGTTGCTCTGCCACCTGAAGTTCTACCTACCGAAAGTTGGCGTCAACTGCTTCAGGAGCCAGACCAACACTATGGTCAGAAGCTACCACCAATGATTGGGCCATCGCTCCTTATTATGTGGGACTACCTGCGAACTTACTCTCGTCCCTTTGTAACAAAAGAACCCGTCCCTTATCGGCTTTCTGATTCTCGTTTTTTCAAAGCGCTGCATCCACAAGTTGACTTACCTCAACCCGTAAGACCAAATAGCTGCGTTAGCTGTCATCCTGGTGTTGCTCAATACGACTACCGTAGTCTCAGCGCAGAATGGGAAAACTCACCTTGATGTTATAGCTCTTCAGCAGTCAACTTTGGGCGGTCAGCTATCAGCCAAATAGCTCTGGCTAAGGGTTATAGCCTCCGTTGATGTCCTAATCTGTACTTCGACTGCTATAAGTGACGAAATTTAGAATGGCTTAGTCTAGGGAAACTAGCTGGCTGCGGCTAAGCGTGTCTCCTTAAGCATATTCATAAAAGCAAAGACAGCAGGAGGGTGAAGTGCATCTGCCAAAACAGCCGCACCAACAACCCGTTCTAAAGGGACTGGTAAATGGCAAACCTTCACCTCTGGCGGAATCGGTAGTGCTGCTAGTCGAAAGAGAATGGCAGCCCCCAAACCTTGAGCTACCATACGCACCCTGGTTGAGTCTTCTCTAATTTCGTAGGCAATAGGTAACGAGATGCCGCAGTTTTGTAAGTAGTTGCGAAGTCTTAGATAGCAAGCATTTCCAGGAGTCTCAAAAATCAGGGGATATGTGGCTAACTGCTTCCAAGTTAGCTGAGGACAGCTTACCTCAGCCGTTGGTGGCAGCAGGGCGACATACTCATCCCGCAGGATTTCGCAGGTTTCAAAGTCCTCACTATTGGGCAGATCCATAAAACCAACGTCTATCTTACCTGCCCGTAAATCTCGTTCGACCTCCAAGGCATCAAAGTATTCAATAAGCGTGACAGCAATATCGGGAAAGCGACTGCGAAACTGGGCAACGAGTTCTGGTAGGACATGAGTTGCCACACTCCGGAAAGCGCCAACCCTCACCTGCCCTCCCTTTAAACCTCTATGGGAATTTGCCTCCTCAACCATTCCATCTAATAGTTGCAGTACTTGTCGGGCGTAGCTGATCACACCCTCTCCGGCTGGGGTGAGATTAGCACCGTGGCGTCCTCGTGCTAGTAAAGGGACTCCTAATTCTTCTTCTAACGTTGCGATCGCATGGCTAACCGCTGATTGCGATATTTCTAAGTGAAGCGCTGCCTCGCTAAAGTTACCGTGTTCAGCGACTACAACGAGGGTACGCAACTGGGATAGCTTAATCCGGTTTTGATTAATTCCATGCATGGCAGTGCTGAAAGTATCTTAACTAGGACAGACACCGTTGCTCAGTCCAATTTTTATCTATCTATTATATTCATGCATACAATGAATTTTAGTTTTTGATTCTTAAGTAAGACAAAAATATAGTGTATTCAGAAGCAAATATCAATCAGAATACATTGTTTGAGGAGTGTTAGTTCAATGCATAACTCTATATACGACCTTAAAAGAGAAGAATTAGAGCGAATCTTTCATCAACAACCGAAGTCAACAGTTAATAAACTAGCATTTGCATCAAAAATTAGTAGGCTACTACAGCAAATTATTGCTTCTTTAACCAAAGCTCCAGAACCGAGAATTGGTACAGTTAAAGATAGCTTTGGCAAGACCTTATGGTGTGTCTATGATCCAATTACAGATCAGTCGGCTCGTCTTGCTTCCGAAACTGAAGTACGCATTTGGCTTGAGGGACGTTACTATACTATGTAGTAAATCTTATTAGCTAACTATTAGCTTATGTACTCATTAAACAGAAAGTTAGTGGCTCTTCCGTACCTAGTATGCTAATCAGCCTCATGCGATGCTTAAAATTCTTGCAGAACAAGAATTTTGAGCATTATTAGAATTACTTATGGCGGCAGAGGTACTAAATTCCGGTATATCAAGCTTCTCAGCCGTTTAAACTGATAGTTTGGCATACCAAGTAATGAAGAGCCAAGTTAGTTTGAATAACTTAAGTCTTTAAAGGGATAGAGTAAGACCAAAACTCTATCTCTTAATCTAGTTTATTAAAATTTTTAATTGAAGAAATTAAATCATCTTGCTGTAGAGAAGTAGTAATTGTGTATCTGAGCACAAATATTGCTGCAATAGTCGCAGTAGAACGAGGGGTCAATCTCAACATTGGCACCAAATAACTCATGGAGAATTTGCGATCGCGTTTATAATTCTTGCTCTGTCGTAGAGTTATAGAGGCAAGTAAGACGACGTATTCTCTGGCGTTCTGCCAACTATGACTCTTGATTTCTTTGCAAAGACCAGTGGTACTTGGATTAATGTGCTAGCTGTAGCCCTAGGTACGAGCCTTGGTCTACTCCTCAAGCACCGCCTTCCCGTGCGGATGCAGCGCATTATCACACAAGGGGTGGCATTGATTACCCTCTTTATTGGCTTCTCAATGACGGGGAGTCTGACTCAAGTTAAGGCAGGTCGAGTTGATGGTGTCGTGTTGGGACTGCTGACGATGGTATTGGGTGGTTTACTGGGGGAGTGGTGGCAAATTGGAGCCAAACTCGAATCCCTTGTTGCGGGAGTCCTCGCTCAAGCTCTGCCTGACCCTAGCACTGACCCTCAAATTCTCCTCATAACGGGTGTAGGTGGATTGATGATTTTGGGTACAGGAATTAACTTACTAGAGTTGACTCAAGTGCGTGTCGCCTCTTTCCTACCTGCTTTGGGACTTGCCCCTTTTCTCTACCAAGTTGCTAAGTTCGTTGGGTAAGACTTACACTTCCCAGGAAAATAAAATTTTCAGCGGCAATAAACAATGCGGGCAAGGATACGCGATACAGAAATTTACTTTGATGTTGAGGGTTCCGGTTTAGTCGTGGATGGTTCCCGGATGCGCGAGAAACCTGTGATGTTCGTCATTCACGGTGGACCCGGTGCTGACCATACGTCTTATAAACCTAGCTTTTCTCCCCTTAGCCACAAGGCGCAGTTGGTCTACTTTGACCACCGAGGTCAGGGGCGGTCGGCTTGTGGTGCAAAGGAAACCTATACTCTGGAAAATAATGTTGAGGATATGGAAGCACTACGCCAACATTTGGGCTTGGACAAAATTGTTGTGCTTGGTTCCTCGTATGGCGGGATGGTGGCACTTTCCTATGCAGTTCGCTATCCGCAGAATGTCTCGCATCTAATTGTCATTGCGACAGTTCCTGATTCTCGCTTTTTGCAACGGGCAAAAGAGATTTTGGCACAACGAGGAACCGAGGAGCAAAAAGCGATCGCCCAACGTTTATGGGATGGCACCTTTGAGAATGAGGAACAACTGCGTGAGTACTTTCAGGTAATGGCACCGATGTACTCGATCACCTATGACCCAGAATCCCGCCAGAAAGGATGGGATCGAGCAATTCTTTCAGCTGATGCGATTAATGTTGCCTTTGGTGGCTTCTTGCGCTCTTACAACGTCCTCGATCAACTACACAAAATTACTTCACCGACTCTGGTAATTGGTGGACGACATGATTGGATTTGTCCTCCGGAATTCTCCGAAGAGATTGCCAAAGCGATTCCGAAGGCTGACTTAAGAATCTTTGAAAACAGCGGTCATTCAGTTCGCGCTGATGAACCGGAAGCACTCTTAGATGCGATCGCTGGTTTTTTAGTTTACAAGCGTTAGGCAAGGAGTTAGCTGATCACAGGTTCCCCTTACCAGTAGCTGCGCGATCGCTTCACTAATCGGTTGACCTGTTGCTTGTTGGTAGTAGGTAAATCCTGGAGCTGGATTGACTTCAAAGCAGTACCACTCCCCTGACGGTGTACATCGTAAATCGATGCCAGCTACAGGTAGGTGCAAAGCTTTCGCCAGTATCCGGCAACAAGTCAGCTCCTAAGAACTCAGCATTAGACTCGTTACCGCTAAAATGAACAGCCAGCAAGTCAACCCCTGCCACATCAGCAAGGCATCGAGCTTGGGTTGCCAGCACTCGGTCAACTGAACCAAAAATGCGATCACCCACTACTGTAACTGTCACTGGCAATTGCTCAGGAGTTTGTGGTAACACCTCAGCCCCCAGTGCAATATGTTGATGCACCTGACGCACGGGAATCCCAACCTGAGCAGCGGCATAAACCCACTGTTGATGCCGCCAGTTTAGTCCCAGTAGATAGCTAGGTGTTGGACGGTTCAGTACAGGACATTTCTAGCCCAGATAACCAGGAAATCAGAAATGCATTCATTTCCGACGCACTATAGGCGCGATCGTCTGGGACAATGTGGAGGAGTTCCTGCTCAAAAACACAAGGCAGACGAGTTAGAACACCACTAATCTCTTCCACTCCAACCACCTGCCCATCAACGGCTGCCGCCGAGTCCGGCAAGGATGGGGTTTCGCCACCCTTACCGCTCACAGAGTGTTGCCAGCCGACTATCGATAAATCCTCGCAGGTAAGAAGTCTAGCTTCCTGATTTGCCCAACGGTCTACCAAAGACCGAGCGGCTTCATCATAATGACTGGCTACAACGACAAGCATTAGACTCGATTCCCTACTTGGTTATTAACCACTTGTTCCCCAACTTCTGGGCGTTCTTGGGGAGAGATGAAAGATTTTCCTGCTGCCTCAATGCGTTCTTCTAGACCATTGATGCGTTCAGCCATCTGATTGAACATCTGCTCTATACCGCTAATTGGGACAGTGGGTATGGTGTTATCTGTAAGATCTTTGATCGCCTTTTGTGAGACTTGCATTCCCCCAGGCACCTCTATGAGGTCTGTTCGGAAAGACCTCAGTGTAAACAGGCTGCTACCAGTTGCAGTAGGAAGGCTGTATACGAGTTGATCAAAGTCAGGATTGGGAGCGGCTAAGTCCTGAGGTAGGAATGTTCCTCGATGCTCAGGAGTCAGAAGCACGTTGAGACCATTGAGATTAAAAGGACTCCGTAAAAAGATATCGACATACCCACGAATCTCATATTGAGTTGTTATGAGATCTGGCGTTCCAAGGGGAGGTTGAACATCCCTTGCAAGGTCAGGTAATAAAGTCACTAAAACAGTATCATGAGCCGGAATATTCAAGTCGTAGGTGAGCTTTTTGGGATCGGCAGTAGGCACAAGTTCACCAAAAACATTACTAGCGTTGCCCACTGCTAACACGTCGCGGATTACAACGGTATCTGCAAGCGTCAGCGTCGGTGTCGTTGCAGCGAATTGCAGTCGCACACCCACGTCAACGTTGTTGGGATTAGCAATTGTCAAGAAGTAACCTTGAGCAACCAAGCGAGAAGCTGATGCAGGACCAAATCTAGGTGTTGAAATTGGCTTAACTAAAAGTTCAAAGGTCGATACAAGCATTGATTTACCTCGATTGAATGTATCTAACCTAACTGCCAATAAATATGGGTCGCAGTACCCTCATGGGTACTATTTACTCACCTTACTCACCCATAAAAAAGCGGTTCTACAAGAGTGTAGAACCGCAGACATCACAATTTAGCGGAGCAAACTTTAACGGACAAGGCTTTGTTGAGCAGTCATGTCAATGGGTTTCATAAAGTACAGTCGTAGTAACTGCCAACCACTAGAGAGATAAAAGGGAAGCTTCTGGAACAATTGCAGGAATTTAGGAGTATTTGAAGACGAGATCGCACTCAGTTTTTCATTATTGCGAATGCAAACATCTAAGCGATCGTAAAACTCCGGTTTCTCTACATCCAGAATCACTGGGAACACCCGTCCTGCGGTTTCGTTCGTCTTCTTGATCACATGAATGTCATACTCACGGGCATCCAATCCCAAACTCGAATAAAATCCAGAGCGTTGGATGTCATTGAGGTACATGGTCGCAAAGACGGATAGCAGGAAGAAGCGACACCACAGCTTTGCCTTCCAATCATTCAAAGTATCAGGCTGCGCTCTCATCAGAGCATCAAAGAAGTCACCGTGACGGTTTTCATCCTGACACCAGTTTTCAAAGAAGCGGAAAATCGGATAAATCCGGTCTTCAGGATGCGCTTCTAGGTGCCGATAGATGGTGATATACCGCCAGTAGCCAATCTTCTCAGACAAATAGGTGGCGTAGAAGATAAACTTCGGCTTAAAGAAGGTATATTTGCGGCTCTTGGTCAGGAATCCCAAATCCAATGACAGATTGAAATCTGACATCGCCTTGTTGAGGAACCCTGCATGACGTGCCTCATCGCGAGACATCAAGTTAAAGCACTCTGCCAGCAGTGGGTTTTTATCCTTCAAACGGCGCCCCAGTTCTTTGTAGAGCAAGAAGCCAGAAAACTCGGCTGTGCAAGAACGCTCTAAGAACTCCACAAACACTTGGCGTGTTTCCCCATCAATGTGGTTCCAGGACTGCTCAAACTCCGCATCCCGGACAAAGTGGTGGCGATTGTAGTCAACGCGAAACTCTTCTAGGATTGCCAGCAGCTCATCCTCGTTGGGCGAGAGATCCATCCGCGCCATTTCATCGAAGTCAGTGGTGTAGAACCGGGGTGTCAGCAGGGTTTCCTTTGCTGGGACTTTGACACCTGGTCGCAGCTCATCAAAGCCCGGTTTTTTGAGGGAATCTACCATCTTCTTTTTTTATCGTTTTGCCTTGGAGGGTCGTGCTAATGCTGTGTTTGGCTAGATGGAATTCAGTCTACCAAGGCGAAGGGGTATGAAACCCAATTAAAACGTTAAGAGTTGCAACATCGTAGTTAGTTGTTGGTTGTTTATTTTCTTTAACCAAACAACCAAGCGGTGGATGGCTATCCCATCGCTTTCTCTTGAACAAGGCGATCGCACTGCTACCAGTCGTGATGCGTAAAGTAGCAATGCCAAGCTCTTACAGCCTATTGAAGGGTGTAAGTCTTGTCTTGTTTGAGGGAACTATTTACAAAAAAGTTAGCGATCTCTTTCTCCTTACAAAAGATGCGATCGCTTCAATGATAATGACTTGTAGACGAAAAATTTATCAACTTCCAAAGGATTGGGGATGAGGAATTGGAGCTGAATTCTGGTTCAGAGTCCTAGTCCCCAGCCCCTAGCCTCTAATTTCTCGCCAGCCACTTCTGTGCGTTTAGACGTTGCATCGTGTAAAACACAATCAGGTCTAGCGTTACCCTGCGCTCATCAATCATGAAAGACTCTAGCGTACTAGGTTTTGCACCATTGGTTGCCCAGGAAAAAGCCTTCTGCTTGCTGATGTCTTCGTCAGGGAAATAAACGTTAAATTTGCGCTGTCCATCTTTCCAGGAACCCGCCACTTGCCAGCAGTCATCACCTTGACTTAAGCCAGCAATTTGGATTTTGTCCTTAACAAAATTCACCTGTACATCCTCAATGCCTTCTTTTGCAAAGGCTTTCTTCAAGGCTGGCACATAGTCTTGTTCGATAAATTCCTGAAAGGGTTTGTCTTCAACAGCAGGTGCCTTCTCTTTTTTGGCTTTAGCCGCAGGCTTATCACCAGCAGCTTTAGCCGCAGGCTTTTTCGCAGCGGGTTTATCTTCTGCTTGTTGTTCAGCAGAGGCAGCAGGCACATCAGCATCAGTTTGAGTATTCGTATCCTCAACTGCCGTATCTGTGGTTGGCTTCTCTCCCGCAGCATTCGGGTTGGTGTCTGGATTTAGCGCCTCAGGACTAGGAGCGTTAGCCGAGGGAAAATCCGTTGCTACTGCTTCATCGGTACTGGCAACATGTTCTTTAGAGGCATCCGGTGTACGTGATTCTCCAGCCTCTGGATTAGGAGGACCCGATGTAGGGTCTTTGGTGTTTGGATCGGGATTTGACTTTTCTGCCATGGCTCTGGTGAATCCTTATCTCTATGTCTGGGGCGATCGCTTAATTTTGGGTGTTTGTATATTTATCTTTAATCTTTGCATAGGATTGCCAAGGGAGTATCCAGCTTCCGAAAGAAGTAAACCTGTGCCAGTAGAGAAGCTGTTAGCTAGCTTATTAATGAACTGGTTTTAGGAGAAAGGTAAAAGGCTATTGTCCTTCCAGCTTTTGCTGTTAAGTCAGATTGATTATTAAATTTGCGATCGCTTAATCCCCTTGTTATAGAGAAAGCCAATGACGTTTATAAGAAAAATGATGATTAGCCGAGAAATTTTACCAATTTACGCAACAAAAATCGGCAGCACTCCTTTCCCTAACTACTCTAGCTAGAGGAAAGAAACGCTACCGCTTCTTAGTTAACTCATTTAATTCGGTTGACAGTAGAAATTAGACTACATCAGCCACCAGCAACCGCTGGTACAATGCTTACTTCATCTCCATCTTGAAGAGTTGTCTCTGTACCTTCTAGAAAACGAATATCTTCACTATTCACATAGAAGTTCAAGAAACGACGTGGTTTTCCCTGTTCGTCACACAGCCGTCCTTTAATACCAGGACAACTGTTTTCTAGAGAGTCGAGCAGTTCAGTAACATTGTTAGCGGCACACTCAATCGTTGCTTGGTCGTTGGTGAATTTTTGCAGAGCAGTAGGAATCAGAACTTTGACAGCCATAGATTAGTTGTTGGTTGTTGGTTGTTAGAGTCGTGAGGAATGAGGGTTTTTCACTCACAACTTTGAAAGAGTGAGTTACGTTGTTCTGTTAAAAAGCTGATAGCTGACAGCTTTGGAGCTATACAAGGACTTGTTGCCATTCGAGGCGATCAAGAGTGCGGGAACGCTCTAATGCTCGCTCGAAACTCTCTAGCTTTGCTTCAATTGTTAGAGGTTCGCCGATGTAGCCTTGGACAGCTTCTTGAGTCTTCAATCCGTTGCCAGTGATGTAAGCGACTGTAGTTTCATCAGGGTCAATTTTTCCGGCTTCCACCAGCTTCTTCAGTACGGCGATTGTCGTGCCACCTGCGGTTTCGGTGAAGATGCCTTCGGTTTCTGCTAGCAGCTTCATGCCTTCAATGATTTCCGCATCAGTTACTGATTCAATATGACCGCCAGTTTTCCGCGCTACTTCCAGAGCATAAACGCCATCTGCTGGGTTACCGATCGCGATCGATTTAGCAATTGTACTTGGCTTAACGGGTGTTACAAAGTCTCGGTTTTCCCGGAAGGCTTGCGCGATAGGGGAGCAACCTTCTGCCTGTGCCCCACTAAAGCGAACCGCCTTATCCTCAACCAGACCGACTTTGATGAATTCTTGGAAGCCTTTGTAGATTTTGGTGTATTGAGAACCAGAAGCCATCGGAGCAACAATGTGGTCGGGTAGCTTCCAGCCGAGTTGTTCAGCGACTTCATAACCCAAAGTCTTTGAACCTTCGGAGTAGTAGGGACGCAAATTGATGTTAACGAAGCCCCAACCGTGGGTATTAGCAACCTCACAACACAGACGGTTAACTTGGTCGTAGTTCCCTTGGACTGCCATCACTGTGGGGTTGTAGATGAGCGTGCCCAAGATTTTGCCAGCTTCCAAGTCAGCGGGAATGAAGACGCAGCAATCTAGACCTGCATGAGCTGCGATCGCAGCGGTAGAATTAGCCAAATTGCCAGTGCTAGCACAGGAAACTGTAGTGAAGCCTAACTCTTTGGCTCTAGTGAGAGCAACAGACACCACCCGATCTTTGAAGCTCAAGGTGGGCATATTTACCGCATCATTTTTGATGTAGAGATTTTTCAGACCAAGGCGACGCGCCAAGCGATTCGATTTCACCAACGGTGTCATCCCCGTACCGACATCAATTGGGGTATCTGTCTCAACAGGTAAGAAGGGACGATAGCGCCAAATTGAATGTGGACCTGCTTGGATACTTTCGCGAGTTACCTGACGTCGGAGAGCGTCGTAATCATAGCTAACTTCCAAAGGTCCAAAACACATTTCACAAACGTGCAATGCCTTAAGTTCATACTCTGCGCCACACTCCTTGCAGGTCAAAGCTTTAAATGTGGCAGATGTCGCTGTTGTCTGGGGTTGTGTCGCCTGAGTCATGAGTCAATCTCTTTGCATCCTTCAACGGTCGATTGATAGTAACACAGGCAACAATACCCGTCAAACATACCCGACTTTTTTTGTCGGGTATAAATTTAAATCGCTTTTCCTAAAGGCGGAAATTCGTCCTGATAGTTATCGCCTCTATAGGTATAGAGAAGTGGTAGATGCACCCTGTATTCACCCCCCAAGCTTTACGGTTCGGGGGTTTTTTCTTGCCATTTTTTCGGTGCTAAAAAACCAGGGGGAGCAAGAGAGAGTAGGGGAAGCACAGGAAGAAAAATTTTCCCTATGCTGTTCATGGAATCTCTGAACAAGCTGACTTAACCGTTTCAATCTGGCGCATAGCAAATCAAAGGGAGGCACAAGCAGTCTTTAGGGTTTGACGTAGCCAGCAATTTGCACTGTCTTTGTCCACCAATTTGCTCCACAGCAGGGATACTGTCCAAGCTTGCGTTTCAATCGGTAGTTCAAATATTTCTAGTTCTTGATGACAGATCAAATGGGTTGCGATGCGAGAGGGAACCGAGGCAATTAAATCACTAGAGGCAACTAAGGACGGTAACACCATCATGTGCGGGGTTGTCACGGCAATCCGGCGTTTCAAGTTGTAGGTGGCTAAAACCTGATCGATGTATCCTGTGTCATCTCGTCGGATTGTGACCAAGGCATGGGGTAAATTTGCAAAGGTTCCTAGTGAAACTGACCCATTTGCGATCGCCCCATGTCCTTTGTGAGCAATGCCAACAAATCGTTCTTGAAATAGAGATTCATGTAGTGTTTCTTGAGGTGGATTGGGGAACACGCCTAAGGCAAGGTCAATTGCACCTTGCTCCAATAAATCTTCTACACTATCTTTTTCAAACCCAATCAATCGAACATTTACTCCTGGTGCAGTTTGCTGACACAAAGCGACTAATTTTGGCACGATGACAAAGCTTGTGTAATCTGAGCTGCCAATAGCGAAACTGCGCTGAGTCGTTTTCGGCTCAAAGCTTTGGTTAGATTCGAGAGTCTGTCGAATTTGGTTGAGTGCCAACAAAATCCCTGGTGCAACTTCCAAAGTTTTGCTCGTCGGTTGCATCTCTCGACCAATACGGATGAACAGTTCATCGTCAAACAACATTCTCAATCGCCTCAGAGCAGCACTCATCGCAGGTTGTCCTAAATAGAGTCGTTGAGCAGCCGCTGTGACACTTCGTTCTTCATATAGCGCTTCAAACGCAACCAAGAGGTTTAGATCGATGGATGACAAATCTATCGATTTCATTGATAGCTATTATCTTTTTAATCAATTTGTTTAATTCATCTTACCTAGCTATTGTGAAATTAAAGACATTTGGCAATAACCGAAATGACTGAGCAGAAAAAGACTGCCGTAGTAACTGGCAGCAATCGCGGATTAGGCTATGCTATTTCCCGTAAATTGGCTCAAATTAGCGATATTTGCGTGATAGTAACTAGCCGCAAAGAGTCTGAAGGACTTGCTGCCAAGCAGCAATTGGTGGATGAAGGGCTAGATGTGGACTTTCACAGTTTGGATGTTACTGATGATACCAGCGTTCAACAGTTTACTGAATGGTTGCAAGCAACGCATGGCAGGGTAGATATTTTAGTTAACAATGCAGGTGTCAACCCAACTAGCAGTCATCCAGAGGAAGCGAGTCTGCTGAGTGTTCAATCGCAAACCCTGCTGTCAACCTTTGAGACAAATGTTTTGGCAGTACTCCGGATTTTTCAAGCCTTAATCCCCCTAATGAAGGCTCAGAACTATGGTCGCATCGTCAATGTTTCGACCGAGATGGCATCTTTATCGTCCATACCTAGTGACTTTTATCCACTAGCACCCTCTTACCGCCTCTCCAAGCTAGGTCTAAACGGATTGACAGCGATTCTGGCAAAGGAACTCCAGGGTAGCAATATTCTTGTGAATGCCTATTCTCCAGGATGGTTGAAAACCGACATGGGGGGCGAGAATGCACCATTCACAGCAGAAGAAGGAGCGGAAACAGCCGTTTATCTGGCGACGCTTCCGGATGGTGGTTCTCAAGGACAATTTTTCGCAGAACTGCGGAAATTGGGTGAACCAATACACCTGCCTTGGTAAGCCGCTTGTTGCACTGACAGTTTGGATACATTATGTATCCAGTCTTGAAAGACGCTGTAATCGGTAACCTCGAAAGGGAAAGCTAATATTTAGGGCAATTAGCGCAATTGCTTACCTTTGCTAAAGAGATCGCAAACCTACTCATGACCTCGAAGCACTGTCCCACAAAATACTATGCCATCACAGTTAGAGACTCAGGGGGCAATCCCTCTGTAGATGCCCCCAAAAACTGAGTTATCTGTTTCTCCCTACTTCTCCTACGTTCTTCGCTGACAGCTAATCTCTAAACGTGAGTGCGGTCAGTTAAAATTTCATAGCCGTCAGCCGTTACCAACACCGTATGCTCAAACTGAGCTGACAAAGCATTATCAACAGTCACTGCTGTCCAGCGATCGGATAGTATGCGCGTGAACTTGGAACCTGCATTTACAATTGGCTCGATCGCTAAAGTCATCCCAGCACGAAGCTTGACATTTGCCATCTCGCGAGTACGGAAGTTGAAGACATGAGGTTCTTCGTGCAGGTTTCGTCCAACACCGTGACCTGTAAAGTCTTCAACGACACTAAAACCATTGGCTTTTACATGGTCTTCAATCGCACCAGCAAGATCGAGCAAGTAAGCTCCTTCTTTAACTTGTTCAATCCCTTTATAAAGTGCTTCTTCTGCCACACGGATTAACTTAGCTGCATCAGGTGTCACCTGACCAACCGCGATCGTAATGCAAGAGTCACCGTGAAATCCTTGGTAGTACGCCCCCGTATCAACTTTTACGACATCCCCAGCTCGAATTACTTTCTTGGCGCTAGGAATACCATGTACAACTTCGTTGTTGACGCTGGAACAGATAGAAGATGGGAAGCCATGGTAACCCTTAAAGCTAGGCGTTGCATCCATCTCACGAATGCGCTTTTCGGCATGGGCATCCAAGTCAGCCGTCGTCATCCCCGGCTCAACCATCTCAGAAATTTCTTTGAGTACCGTTGCGACAATCTTTGCCGCTTGCCGCATGATTTCGATTTCACGCTCAGACTTGATTTCAACACCGCGACGTTTTTTCTTAGTACGGGGCGGTTCCGTTGGTTTGAAAAGCAGATTAGTCAAAATGTTCATGCGAATCAATAAATGGCTAAGATATTGGCATCCAAACAGTTAAGTGTTAAAAAGCCCGACTACATTTAATGGGGTCACGACAGCATAGAAATGTTAGACCAGCTTATTTCACTAAACTGTTTGAGAAGGAGCCGATGCCGAATCAGTAGATCAGGTGATTTTACACTTTACATTAGCTTAACATTGCTTGATTTCGAGGGGTAGAGAACAGTAAAGCTTAGGCTCTAAGTGATCCCAGCTTTGATCGTTTTCACCACAGTCTTTGACAAAATTTACCAAACAGGTCGTAAAGCCACCCAGGAGTTGTAAGCAAACAATCCCCATCGGATAACGATTTCTGGCAAGATTAGTACATATCGAGGAGATCATATGGAACTAGCAGTCTCCCTAACCGCTTCTCGCAGCCGCTCCACATCACGCATCGGTGGAACACCAAAGAGCCGCTTGTACTCCCGGTTAAAGTGCGAAGCATCGTCATACCCCACCCGGTAGGCAACACTGGTTGCATCCAGATTTTGCCCCAACATCAGACGGCGAGCCTCCTGGAGCCGCAGTTGCTTCTGGAACTGCAACGGACTCATGGCAGTGACCGATTTGAAGTGATGGTGAAAGCCCGAAACGCTCATGCCAAGCTCTCGCGCAATGCTTTCAATCCTGATCGGCTGGTTAAAGTCTTTGCGAAGTCGATCGACGGCTTTGGCGATGTGGTGGGTGTAGCCACCCAGAACAGCAATCTGACGCAGCCGAGCACCTTGCTCTCCCAGGAGGAGGCGATAAATGATTTCCCGCTTAATCAGGGGTGCGAGAACATGTGCTTCCGCAGGGGAATTTATTAACCTGACGAGCCGCACGACAGCATCTAACAGATCTACATCCAACGGACTCACATCGATCGCTTTTACACTAGCCCCTCGTTGTGCTGAGGGATAGCCTGCCTCAACCATGGCTGAGCCAACTAGGGTAGGGTCAAGATCGAAACGAAGACCCAGGTATGGTTTTTCCTGGGTTGCTTCTAGAATTCGGCTGGCAATCGGCAGTTCGACCGTCCCCAGCAAATAATGCATTGGGTCGTACTGATAGCGATCGCTGCCTAGAAGAACTTCTTTGCTGCCTTGAGCAATTACACAAAAGGCAGGAATAGAGACACTATGAAAGCATTCCGAAGGGGAAGAGGAACGGTAAAAGTGCAATCCTTTCAGCGGCTCTTTCGCTCCATCAGTACGAATCGCTTGGGCAATTCGCTGGGTTAGTTCTTCTCGGTTGGCTTGCGCTCGGTCTGCCTCGCGCTTTGTCTGAAGGTCATTCATCAAGGCTCTACCGGATTTTTCACTCGTTCTTGCAGCGTTCATTTCTTATGCCCGTTCAGATAGATTTCTGGACACATCAAGGTCTAGAAGGGGTTTGGCAGCTAAGCCTGTATAAGAATCTAGCGTGACTTGAATTGAATCTGGTGCAAGGCGTGCAGGATTGTACAACCATCCTAGACAATCATTCTATTGCTTGCCTTTCAGGATTCCTAGAATGAGGTTAAAGCAATGAAACGTGATTCCGGCTTCTTGTAAGCGTCTGGATTTCTCTTCAAGAGAACACTCAAGTTTATTTCGTTAAGCGCTTCTTGCGATTGCACGAGAAGCATCATCAAATCCACGGCAGGCATTGGTCGCTGTGGGAAAGCTTTGCATGGGCGTTGCACAACTATGGAGGAACAGAAATGAAACGGCTAACGATACCTGTCATGGCATTTTCCTTATTGGCTTTGGGGTTCCCGCAGGCAGGGCATACACAAGTCTCATCTGGCGATCGCCCACAGACCGTGAAAATCACGCGGAATGGTTCGCAGCCTTCCACCGAAGGCTCAGCCGAATATTTCACGGGTTCTGTACGCATCAATCCTCTTTTTCCGGTACACGAACCGTCACGCGCATCTGGCGCAAGTGTCACCTTCGAGCCTGGTGCCCGAACCGCATGGCATACCCATCCCCTGGGGCAGACCTTGATTGTGACGGCTGGGTCTGGTTGGGTTCAGCAATGGGGTGAACCAATTCAGGAAATCAGACCTGGTGATGTCGTCTGGATTCCACCCGGTGTGAAACACTGGCACGGAGCTACAGCCACTACAGCCATTACTCATACTGCCATTCACGAGGCGCTCAACGGCAGCCCTGTGGACTGGATGGAACAGGTCAGCGACGAGCAATATGGAGGACGATTTTGATGCTTTCGAGGTGGCTTCCCACTAGAGGAAAAAACGGTCAGAAGCGAATGCTGGTTTTGGTTCTCGCTTTAGCAATGTCCCTGTGTTCCTCAGCCTGCCGTGCCGACAACAGTATCACCAGCAATACTCAATCAGAGATACCAACTGAACTACCAACCAAGCAGGCAAACAGGATGAAGATTAACATCAAGGTCGGAAACGAAGTCGTGACAGCCACGTTGATTGATAGCAAAACCACTCAGGATTTTATTTCCCTGCTGCCATTAACGCTGACGCTGGAAGACCACGCGAACACCGAAAAAGTTAGTGATTTGCCAAGACGATTATCAACAGAGGATGCACCTCCGGGCAGTGATCCTGCGGTTGGAGATATTGCCTATTACGCTCCCTGGGGGAATTTGGCGATGTATTACAACGATTTTGGCTACTCAAACGGACTCATTATCCTCGGAAAAATTGACGGTGACATCGAGGCATTGAATGTGCCTGGTTCTGTAGAAGTGACGATCGAGTTGCGATCGCAGTAAAGCGGATACAGCAAGGAAGCGGCTTGCGACGATGGAAGCGAAGTAAACCCGTTAGGTCAACCCACACTTACAAAGAAAGCCATGAAACACCGTGTTCTAATACCAACTCTCTTGATGAGTGCGATCTGTACAACAGCAGCATTTGCGATCGACCAAACACGCGCCTCGCGTCAAATCTCCCAAGCACCCGTACAGCAGTCCGCTGTGGTCGAGGGGGCAGACAACTTCTACAAGAGCGACCAGGTAACGATGCAGAGAGTGACGTTCAGAAACCAATACAACATGCAGGTTGTTGGGAATCTCTTCATTCCCAAAGCCTTGAATCAGAACGCCAAGCATCCAGCAATTATTGTCGGGCACCCAATGGGCGCAGTCAAAGAACAGAGTTCAAATCTGTATGCCCAAAAGCTGGCTGAGCAGGGATTCGTCACCTTGTCCCTTGATTTATCCTTCTGGGGCGAGAGTGAAGGGCAGCCTCGCAACGTTGTTGCACCGGATATTTATGCTGAAGATTTTAGTGCTGCGGTCGATTTTCTGGGCACCCAGTCCCTCGTTGATAGAGATCGAATTGGCGTTCTGGGGATTTGCGGCAGCGGCAGCTTCGTCATCAGCGCCGCCAAAATTGACCCGCGCATGAAGGCGATCGCGACGGTCAGCATGTATGACATGGGCGCGGCTTACCGTAACGGGCTGAGGCATTCTACGACCCTCGAACAGAGGAAACAAGCCATCGCAGAGGCGGCTGAGCAGCGCTACGTGGAGTTCACAGGCGGCGAGACCAAATACACGGGTGGCACGGTGCATGAGCTTAACGATAACACCCACCCCATTCAGCGCGAGTTTTACGACTTCTACCGCACTCCCAGAGGCGAATACACCCCCGAAGGTTCGTCGCTGAAGCTTACGACGCACCCGACACTGACCAGCATCGTCAAGTCCGGAAACTTCTACCCGTTCAACGACATTGAGACTATTTCGCCTCGTCCCATGCTGTTCATCACGGGTGACAATGCACATTCTAGGGAGTTCAGCGAAGATGCCTACAAGCGCGCAGCCGAGCCAAAGGAACTCTACACCATTCCGAACGCGGGACATGTCGATTTGTACGACCGGGTGAACCTTATCCCGTGGGACAAGCTTGCGTCCTTTTTCAATCAGCATCTCAGTCGGTAAGCGAGCAATTAGCAGGAGAAAATATGTCAACACAATCGAATGAAAACTTTGCCGGCAAAGTCGCTTTCGTCACCGGAGCAGCAAGCGGCATCGGTCGAGCTACGGCGCTGGCGTTTGCCCGTGAGGGTACCAGCGTGGTGGTTGCTGATGTTTCAGAACCGACCAATCAAGAAACGGCACGCATGATCGAGGAACTGGGCGGGCGGGCGTTTGCCGTCAGGTGCGACGTGACGCGAACCGAGGACGTGAAGGCGGCTCTGGAAAAGACCATTGAGGCTTTCGGACGGCTGGACTTTGCCTTCAACAACGCGGGCATCGAGCCGAGGAAGGCGGCTCCGACCGCAGAGTACGAGGAGGAGGAGTGGAACCGGATTATCGACATCAACCTCCGTGGCGTTTTCCTGTGCATGAAGCACGAGATCCCGCTGATTCTCAAGCAGGGACGCGGCGCGATCGTCAACACGTCATCGGGTGCGGGAATCATCGGTATCAAGGGTAGCCCCGCGTACACCGCCGCGAAACACGGTGTGATCGGACTGACCAAGACAGCGGCGCTCGACTATGCGTCGCAGAACATCCGCGTCAATGCCGTCTGTCCCGGCTACATCGACACCCCGATGATGGGTCGCTTCACTGGCGGTACGGACGAAGGGCGCGCGAAGGTGATCGCGGAGGAACCGGTCGGACGGATGGGCACGCCCGAAGAGATCGCTGCAGCCGTCGTCTGGTTGTGCTCGGATGCGGCTGCCTTCATCGTTGGGCACGCCATGGTCATCGACAGCGGTCAAACGGTGCAGTGATCTTCGTCGCCAACACGATCAAACCCTAAACGCACGACAAAGCATTGTCGCCATCGTCACTTTCACCGCCAACGGCGATGACTTACGCTACTCAGGAGGTACTCGACGGCAAGCCCGTGAACTGGATGGAAAAAGTCAGCGATGAGCAGTACCAGACACCAAACGTAAACAACTAGGGACATGTATTTATGTACAACGCCAAAGCTTACTCCGCAGCTAGTGCAACATCACCATTGGCATCCGACATGATTGCGCGGCGCGATCCAACCGAACACGACGTTCAGATCGAAATCCTCTTTTGCGGCATCTGCCACTCCGATCTCCATTCAGTGCGTAACGAGTGGAGCGATTTCATGTCCACAACCTACCCGATCGTGCCCGGTCATGAAATCGTCGGTCGTGTGACTCAAGTCGGTTCAGCAGTGACTCAGTTCAAGTCCGGCGATCTAGTGGGAGTTGGCTGCATGGTCGAGTCGGACGGGGTCTGTCCCCTTTGCAAAGCGGGTCTTGAGCAGTTTTGCCAAAGTGTAATCTTCACCTACAACTCCCCAGACAAATACCTGGGAGGGGTCACTTATGGTGGCTACTCCGATAGCATCGTCGTCGATCAACGCTTCGTGCTGCGCGTTCCCCCGAACCTCAATCTGGCCGGAGTTGCGCCGCTCCTTTGTGCTGGGATCACAACCTACTCGCCTCTGCGCCACTGGGGCGTCACCGAGGGTAAGAAAGTAGGCGTGATCGGTCTTGGCGGATTGGGTCACATGGGCGTGAAGCTTGCTCATGCGATGGGAGCGCACGTCGTCGTCTTTACCACGTCGCCTGACAAGACGGAAGACGCCCTGCGCCTGGGTGCCGACGAAGTCGTTGTCTCCCGCAATGCTGACGAGATGCAGAAGCACGCTGGTAGCTTCGATTTCATCCTCGATACCGTCTCTGCTAAACACGACATTAACGCCTATCTCAACCTGCTGGGCCTGGATGGCAACATCACCCTGGTCGGTGCACCCGAAAAGCCCCTGGATGTCGCAGCATTCAGCCTGATCATGGCGCGCCGCAGTCTCTCCGGCTCAAGCATCGGTGGCATACCTGAAACCCAAGAGATGCTCGACTTTTGCGGTGAACATAACATCACCGCCGATGTTGAAGTCATCCCCATCCAAAAAGTCAACGAAGCTTACGAAAGACTGCTCAAGTCCGATGTGAAATATCGCTTTGTAATTGATATGGCATCTCTGAAATCTGAATAACTGAGGCACCCCCTAGAAGAAGTAACCATGCACAAGCATGACCTTGGCAACAGCAACCGCTACTCGCTCTTGAGGTATGTCAAGCTAAAGCTTACTAAATCAGCCCTTCAACCCGTTTTAAAGGGTTTTAGCTCTAAGCCCAAATTTTAGTTTAGGGCTTAAGTTCGTGACATTCTTTTGAAAACCCCCCTTACTCCTACTTTCTCATTTAATCGCTCTACCTGGCTGCCGATACAGCAGGACCAGCCGTGACCACAATCAGATTATCGGGACGAAGCAATTCCTTCGCCGTCTGATTGACCTGTTCTAAGGTAACGGCTTCAATTCGATTGGCAAACTCGCGTAGTTCTTCCGGTGCCAAACCGTAGACTTGATTCCTCAAAATTGTCTCGGCTAACTCATCAGGGTTAGCCAGGGCAACCGGATACTGGCTAGTGATTGAGCGCTTAGCTGTGTTGACTTCATCACTCGTGAGACCCTTTTGTTGGATTTCTTTGAGTAGAGAGATGGTACTAGCGATCGCTTTTTGGGCATCTTCCGGCGCGGTTTGCATTTGAATTAAAAATGGGCCTGGATTCATTCCTGCCTGGAAGTAGCTATAGATACCGTAAGTCAAGCCTTGGCGATCGCGTATTTCGGTTCCCAAGCGACTCGATAAGGTATCACCACCCAGAATCTGATTGAGTACCAACGCCGCATAGTAACGTGGGTCTTTTCGGTCAATCCCTCGATAACCTAGATAAGTCACTGATTGGACTTTACCAGGAAGCACTGGGTTTAGTTGAACAATTTTTTGTGGCAGTTCTACCTTTGGATAGTTCGCGACAGGAGGTTTACCACCGACTTTCCAACCAGAAAGCTGAGTTTCCAAAAGCGATCGCACACTTGCCGGGTTAAAATCTCCCACCAAAGCCAGCACAGTTGTATCAGGACGGTAATGTGTCTGATAAAAGCGCACCACATCGTCACGAGTAATACTTTTTAAGCTGTCCGCCGTTGGAAAAGCATGGTAGGGATGATTCTCTGGATAAATGGCTTGCTGGAAAGTCCGTCGTCCCAGTTGTGCTGGCGTATCCAACTCAACAGCGAGACTCGTTAACGTTTGTTGGCGAGTCAGTTCCAGCTTGTCTGTCGGAAACGTAGCATTTTGCACTACATCAGCAAACGTCTCAATCAAGATAGGTAAGTCTGGCGCTAAGCTATACCCTCCAATATCCACACCCTCTCGGTATGCAGCAAAGCCTAGACTTGCACCTCGCTCCTCCAACGCTTTCGCAATTGCTAAAGCCTCTCGTGTTTTCGTCCCATTCATCAGATTGCTTGCTGCCAGACTCGCCAACCCAGCTTTAGCCATTGAATCAAACTCTGTACCCCCTCGGATACTGCCACTCAGCGTTACGGTTGGCGTACTAGGGTCAGGAAAAAGCAAGACTTGCAGACCATTCGCTAAACGCAACACCTCTGGTAGCGATTGAGTAGTCGGCGTTGCCGATGAATTGATGGCTGGCAGGTACTGTTCTACAACCGCAGGGTCTACTGGTGGTCCTGCATTGAAGTTCTCAGTGGTTTGAATTGCCCCTACACTCTGCGTATCTGATTGACCATCCAACTGAGTTGGCTCAAAAAAGCCTACCGTTCGGTTCTCACTCTTGAGGTAAGTTTGTGCAACGCGCTGCACATCCTCACTAGTGACGTTCTGAACACCTGCTAAATAGCGGTCTGTAAAGCGATAATCTCCACCTGTTGATTGGTCAGAACCAAGTTGCAGTGCTTGGCTTGTAATATCCCGGTTCCCCAGGATCACATCAGCGGTGAGTTGGCGTTTTGCCCGACTTACTTCTTCTTCTGCAACGCCTGTATCCTGTAACGTTGCAATCTCTGAAGCGAAAACTTGCTCAATTTTGCCGAGTTCTTGACCAGGCGCAGCAATTGCTGCTAGTTCATACCAGCCTGATTCAATCAAGTTAGCGGCATAGCCAGAAAAATCACTCGCTAAACCAGTTTCCACAACAGCTTGATAAAGCCGGGAATTTCGCCCCTCAGTCAGGATGTAGTCCATCACGTCTATTGCTGGCACATCGGGATGGTTAATTGCAGGTAACGGATAGATTTCCTCTAGAAGTGCAGCACTACCCGCTTCCCACAGAACGATTCGGTTGTTGTTGGTTGTTGGTTGTTGGTTGTTGGTTGTTGGTTGATTGTTACTAATCTCTGGTGAGGAGTTAGTGATTTTTGGTACTTTGCCGAAGGTTTCCTTGACTTTTGAGAGGGTTGGTTCAGTTTCAAAATCTCCCACAATCACCAACGTAGCATTGTCGGGGCTATAGAATCTCTGGTAGTAATCCCGCACCTGCTCAACGGTAAACTTCTCCACATCTGCCTTGGTTCCACCTACAGGCAAACCATACGCTTGGTTGGGAAAGGCAGCCCGCATTACGGCGCGGCTGAGTCGGTAACTAGGGCTGTTTTCGTATCCTTGCAACTCAGAAATTACGACTTGCTTTTCACTTTCGAGTTGCTGTGCCTCAATGTTGGAGTTTTGCATCCGGTCTGCTTCTAAAGCCAGCAGTGCTGAGAGTTTTTCCCGCTCAACTGTTCCGAAGTAAGCTGTATTGTCGTAACTGGTAAAGGCGTTGGAGTCGCTGCCTAAGGCACTAAAAAGGCGACCAAATTGAATCGGACGGTCTTTGGTGCCTTTGAAGAGCATATGTTCGAGTTGGTGAGCAATTCCATTCACGCCTTGTGCTTCGTTACGTGACCCAATTCGATACCAAACCTGCACACTGACTACTGGTGCTGTATGTACTTCCTTGGTTAAGACAACTAGACCATTGTCTAGTACTGTTTTTCGTACATTTTCTGTCAGTGCTAGGGGTGCGGCTTCATTGCTTGTGGCTGGAGGTGGGGACTGAGAAACGTCTGTCTGAGTAGAAGAAGCTTTCGTAGCAAATAACACAGCACTCAAGCAGAGGCTGAAAAGCAAAACTAGAAAGCCGCGACGACGCCAAGTTGAGCCGTAATACATAAATTTAGTTAAACAACATCGTCAATAGAATTGAGGATTTATCAAGGTTGAGTGTTAAGTTTTCACCTTGATTGATATGTAGTTAATTTTTCCGGTTCGAGTTATTTGAGTTACAAGCTCAAAATTAAAAATTTTAAACTATTGCGGGCTAAGAACGCGGATAAATTCTAAGGGTAGACCATCGGTGTCGGCAATGAAAGCGACTTCGTAAACCTGGGAACCAATCATCTGTTGGGTCGGTTCTAGAAGAATTTTTAAGGGTTGGAATTCGTCGGGGTTACGGCGTGTTGCTTCGGTAAAGCGTTCTTGTAGACTGGTTAACCACATTGGGAGGTTAGTTGTCGCACTTGTAAGGTCAAATGATAAATGGTAGTACCCAACGTAATGCTCATCTCCAAAGGCATCCGGTGCAAGTTTTGGTTCAGGAATTTGGATAAGTTCAATTCTGCCGCCGAGTCCTTCCATCCAACAGGCAAGGGTAATCCCGGCGGTAAAGCGTTCTGAAATTGTAAATCCTAACTGTTCGTAGAACGCGATCGCTCGATGAATATTCGCAGTACGAATCGAAGCGTGGTGCATTAGCGTTAGTTGTTCGTTGTCTGTTGTCCGTTATTAGTAGCAACATCAAAGACTACCAACCTAGGACAATGCGTTACCTTACTTACTCAAACAGTCGGAAATAAGGATAGCGCACCGGGACACCTGGTTCTTTTTCCAAATCGAAATTAATTACTTCCCAGCAAGGGTCTTGTTCCGGTTCCGGGCTAAATTCCACGGGTAACCCATAAAGTCGAGGTCGTGCTGGTTCTGATTGCCCGCGCCAAGGCGTACTTCGCTCCAAATAAGCACTCACTAACTCTCGATAACGACTGGCAATAATCACCCGCGTTGCTCGATAGCCCTGAGTATAGAGCCGATCTAGCGCTTCATGAATTTCAAAGCGAATTCCGTCAGGATGCGTGTGCTGTCGATACCACTCATCTTTCCACTGACGCCAATGACGCCCAGATTGTAAATGAATCAGTTCACCCGTCTTTGGATCTGCCTCGAAGGCACCATGACGCGGACAGAGATAAGTATCAGTCAACGTCAATGCCGGAATTGACTGACGACAGTGAGGACACTGAATCTCCGGACCAAATACCGGGTACTGCAAGCCAGAATTGATCATCAAGTGCTATTGGCGTCTCTACCGTGTGTGCTAGTACCTTTGGTTTTTATTATAGATTGCCACCGATGACACCCATCTCTTTTTTAGGCATTGGGACACAAGGCTACATAAAAACTTGAAAGCTTAGGAATTAAGCTTTCCTTAAGGTACTGCTAAAGTTAAACATACTGGACACTGGAGTTCAAGCCATACGCTAAGTTCAAGTCGTTACAGTTGGGCAGTGAAGTATTAACTCTAATCGTGAATCATTTCAACTCGCAATTCTCGTCAACTACGTCCTACTGGTCTCCTCCTGACCTTTCTCAGGCTGCCTTTGTCGCCCCAAATGCAGTAGTCATTGGTCAGGTATTACTAGCGGATGGGGCTAGTATTTGGTACGGTGCCGTTGTGCGAGCAGATGTTGAGCGTATCGAGATTGGCAAGTGTACAAACATTCAGGATGGTGCAATTTTGCATGGAGACCCTGGCAAGCCAACGATTCTAGAAGACTATGTTACGGTTGGTCATCGTGCGGTCGTTCATTCAGCTTATATTGAACGCGGAAGTCTCATTGGTATTGGTGCTGTGGTGCTAGATGGTGTCCGAGTTGGTTCAGGCAGTATTGTTGGTGCTGGTGCTGTGGTAAGTAAAGACGTTCCACCTTTATCACTGGTAGTTGGCGTTCCGGCTAAGCAATTACGCGATGTCTCACCTACCGAGGCAGCTGAACTGATTGAACATGCAAAGCGATATGAGAAGCTTGCACTAGTACACGCTGGAAGAAGTACTGACTTGGGGTTTACTTTTACTACACCCCACTAACTGAAGTACCAAACACAAACAAATCCTGTAGCCATCTGAACCAATTTGCCTAAAAATAGAAAAATGAGAAACGTTCAAAAAACTTCAAGCGTTAAGTGAGGATAAAAACATGGAATTTGATTGGCGTATAGTAGCCGTTTTGTCTCCTGTCATCTTGGCAGCTAGCTGGGCATTATTCAATATCGGTGCTGCTGCGCTTAAACAAGTCCAAGGATTTCTCAATCGGTAAGTCCTAGACGGCACTAGGTACAAATGACAAAAAGCCAGCTAACCAATGACCAAAAAAGTTAGCTGGCTTTAGTTATTCGTGTTCTACCCGAAACACATTAGCGTAGAGACTCGCAATGATTTGCTTTCCGGTAACTGTCAACTCTAAGTAGCGTAACGCTGGCTGGATGTAGCCAGAGACAACATTCCAGTAGAAGTTTGGATAGTTCTTACGCAAATCACCACCAGAAGAGTAACCAAACGTCTTGTTCACGCCAGTTTCTTCAAACTCATAGAACAAGGCAGGCAGTTTTTGCAAGTAGCGTGGGTCAGCCAGTTGACCAATTAAGTCAGCCGCCCTTACCAAACCTGGGTAGTTAGCCGTCTCCAAGTACTCTTTATCTGCTGGTACTGGAAAACGAGTCAGCTCAATATTGCGCTTAACCGCTTCTGTATCAATCAGTGTGTGAGTACCAAAGCGCTCATCGATGAAAAGTTTAGCTCGGTCTACATGAAAAGCAGTCAAGCTGGCATCTGTTGAACCAAACGGCAGCGAGATCATCATGTCGTCTAGCCCAGTTGCATACAACTGATCCTCTTCACTGTCACTACGGCAGATTCCCTTGACATAGCCAATGTCGTGGCACAGCCAAGAAATGATTAGGTTTAACCAGTCTTCGCAGGAGACGCTTCCTTCGCGGAAGTACTTACCCCGCAGAACTTCCTGTCCTACTAAAGTTACTAAGATAGTGTGTTCTACGTCGTGATAGAGAGCGTCGCTGTTGGCAATAACTTCCAAAGCCATATTTCCTGCCCAACCAAGGATATCAACATATTCTGATCTGAAGCTGCCGAAAGTTTGGCGATATCCAGCTTGCAGGCGCTCAACACAGTTATTAATTATCACCTCTGTAAGATTAAACATCTTGCTAACCTCTGAAAATTTAAACTAAGTAGGTGAATTAAATTAATGAAGACATCTGTCTAAACTCCTCGTTATTCAAGTCGTTCACCCCAACGAAAACCAACTTAAATTAACTATCATTAGTGTGTGTCAAAAAAACAATAAAGGTAACCAGAAAAACTCATGGTTTTTACATATACTATTTAAGCTGTTTTGTCTACGAAGGCTTGATGAATTATCTAAAGACAAACAAACTCATAAAACCTCAGTAAAGTTCATGAATTTAATGAGTACCTACTTGTTTTACTAGGCGAGAATTACAATAAGAGCAATGTTGCTATTTCCTATCCCAGAGCCTAAAGGTTATTAAGAGATGATTGAGCGTAGCTTAGCGCTTGAAAAGATACAGCTTATGATTAACTCCAGGTGTCTTACTTCTTGCCTCCGTCCACAGCTAAAGAGTTATCTCTTCATTGTTACTGTCATCACTTATTTGACAGGAAGGAACATAATATGTTGTTGATGTAAAATATTTCCTTAGAAGATTTTCATCACTATTTTGTCGATTATGTTTATAGATAAGTTATGTCATTTTTTAGAGATTTGAAACAAACTATGAATGTTGAAGAAGCATTAGAGTTTGCAGACAAATTAATTTATTCTCAAACGGCAAAGCATCTAAATGACCTTGAGCGAGCAATATTTTTAGGGTCATGGCAAGGTCATACTTACGAAAAAATGTACCCACTTAATCCTGAGTATGTAGAAAAAGATGTTGGTTATAAGTTATGGAAAAAGCTCTCAATGGTCTTGGGAGAAAAAGTCACTAAAAAAAATTTCCGAGGGGCATTAGAGCGAGCTTTGAAGCAACAGCAGTCTCAGTTAGGAGAATCACCACCTCAATTAGCTGACTCACCAGAAGAAAGATTCGAGGTTGCGACAAAGAGAGTTTTCATCTCACACCGATCGCATGAGCCAGAACTTAGTCTCGCCGCACACTTATGTAATGCCATCAACGCTTCGGGAAACCAAGCTTATATCGCTAGTGTCGGAGCAATGTCTTCAGAACGTTCTCAACTGGGGAAAGATTGGCTATCTCAGAGTGATTCAGCATTTGAAGAGTGCGACTACTTCTTACTACTACTATCTCCACAAGCTGCCGTGAGTGAAATGGTGCTTGAGGAGTTACGGCGAGCTAAGGAGTTGCGTGATTCTCGCCGAACAAATAAACCTGTTGTGCTGCCCATCCGAGTAAATTGTCCTCTTAATGCCCCATTGAACCACGACCTACGCAGCTACCTCCAAGGGATTAAGCAGCGTGAGTGGACATCAGCGGCTGACACACCAACAATTGTGCAAGATGTTTTAAACCTTTTGTTGAGGAATCGAGAGGACATTGGCAGTAATGAAGAACTTATAACTTCGACAAATACCGATGAACCAGGTAACAGTGAAATCTTCTCCCCCACTTCCTACTCTCCACTTCCTACTCCCTTACCTGTTGCAGAACCGGAGCTGCCGAGTGGTCAAGTGCGTCTAGCATCTGCGTTTTATGTGGAGCGAGTTCCGTTTGAAGCTCAGTGCTACAAAGAGATTTCACAACCTGGCGCACTAATCCGGATTAAAGCACCGAGGCAGATGGGCAAAACGTCCTTGATGGCGAGGATTCTCTATCAGGCAAAAGAGCTAGGCTATCGCACTGTTCCTCTAAGCTTTCAACACGCTGATGCTGCCGTTTTCACAAATCTCAATGAACTCTTGCAGTGGTTCTGCGCCAGGATTACTCGGAAGCTGCGGTTACGCTACCAAGTTGATGAGTATTGGACTGATACTTATGGCAGCAAAGATAACTGCACGATTTACTTTGAAGATTGTCTATTGTCGGAAAGCGAGCAGCCATTGGTGTTGGGCTTAGATGAAGTCGATCGCGTTTTCCAGTATCCCAAAATTGCTGATGATTTTTTTGGTCTATTGCGAGCTTGGTACGAAAACGCTGGCTATGGTGACCAAGACAGTGGCTTATGGGAAAAATTTCGATTGGTGGTGGTACATTCAACAGAGGTTTATATTCCACTCAATGTTAATCAGTCGCCCTTCAATGTAGGGTTGCCAATTGAGTTGCCGGAATTTACTAGTGAGCAAGTACAGGATTTAACCCAGCGGCATGGTTTGGCGTGGAATACCGCTCAGATTGAGCAACTTATGTCCATTGTTGGTGGACATCCCTATCTCGTGCGAGTCGCTCTTTATCACATGGCGACTGGGCAGATTACGCTTGAACAGTTGTTGCAAGTTGCCCCTACAGAAGCGGGACTCTATGGAGATCATCTGCGTAGGCACTTATGGACTCTTCAACAGCATCCAAAGTTAGCCGCTGCCTTTGCGAAGGTAGTCACTACCAGCGAACCTGTGGAATTAGAGTCAGTACAAGCTTTTAAGTTACACAGTATGGGTTTGGTTCAGTTGCAGGGCAACTATGTCACGCCTCGTTTTGACTTATATCGTCAGTATTTTCGCGATCGCTCTTTGGAGGGCGAAAGCGAGGGCATAACTACAACCTCATACGAATGTCACTCTCACAACAGCGAAAAGTAATCATTTGTAGAAAAACCCAGCTTGGGGGGCTGGGGGTGTTAGGTCTTTAATACACAAGGTAATCAAACGCGATCGCTCTTACTCAACTCACTGCTACTACCGCGTTTTCAAATCCAATCGCTGCCTACCCAGTTTCGCCTCCAATTCTCCCTTGATGCGATTGAGAATTGAAGTTTCATCCAGAGAAGAGAGAATACGACTCACAATAGTTTTTGGACTATCTGGCCCCCAAGATGCCCCATTTGCCAAATAAAACTTGGTAACTTGTCCTATGGCATAAGTAGAGACACCTGCAACACCTGCCTGAGTTACTGCTACAGACAGATAAGGCGCTAATGATACCCCCCCCGTTGCTGGTACCGAAAGACCCAACAAACCTTTAAGGGAACCCAATCCAAGCGTTGCCAAAAGTTCACTTGCGCCAATCCCACCCATACTAAGCGCGATTTTTTGCAGTAACCCGATCGCACCCTGCTGGGTCATAGAAATGCCGTAGAGTTTGGATAAGGTGAGAATCATCACCACATCAATTACAGTAGCGGTGAGAATGTCAAGGACGGTAACAGGATTTAGTGCGATCGCAACGGCTTTCGTCATTACCGCCTTCCAGATAATTTGATTTGCACTCTCCTCCCGAATCGTCATTTTCCGTTTGACGAGTTGCTCATTCAGATCACCTGCATACAGCATCGTGTTCAGGGCAACCAACGACTTTCCTTCTCGATGCAAAATATCTAAGATTTTCAGCTTCAAATCCTGAATCTGTGGTGTGCCTGGACGACGCTTTACCCCAACAGTACCATCAGCACGCCGAGTCGCAACCGCCACTAATGGCGAAGCTGCCACCATGACAATCTCCTCTGGTGAAAGCAACTGACGCACCCGCTCATCTCGAATTTTGCAGTAGATTGCCTGTCGATCTGCATCGGGATACTGGTCAATTTTGTTGAACACCAACAACATCGGTTTGCCACTTTCCCGCAGTTTAGAAAGCGCCTCGTACTCCACCTTGGTCATATCACCTGCGATGATAAACAGCAGCAAGTCTGCCTGTTTTGCTACTGCGATCGCTAACGCTTCACGAGTTTCACCGTCTACTTCATCAATTCCTGGCGTATCAATGAGCTGAATTTGGGAATCGCCAATACTCGGTAGTGCGACTCGCAGGATCTCCTGATTTGTGTCTCCCACCGTTTCTTGCGTCAACTGCCAGTTAGCGTTATGACTATCACGGGTGACACCATGCAGCGCCCCCGTTTCAAACACAGGTTGTCCCAATAAGGCATTAAGTACCGATGATTTCCCACGTCCCACCATGCCAAAAGCCGCAATCTGGATACAAGAATGTTCCAGTTTGTCCAGTAGGTTGGTTAAATCATTAATTTGGGACTCTAAACCCGCTTGCTCTTTGGGTGTCAAGTCGAGATTCGTCACCAAGTCCCGTAGTGCGTCTTGTGCCTGCTTGTAGTTCAGTTCCGCCTGAATCTCTTCAACACTCAAGATCGCTCTATCCAACTCCTGATCTGAAGCAAGAGAATCCAGGAAGTCAGGTTCTGGTAATGAATCTGTCAAAATCGTACCTCCTGCCATTGGCTATTTTGAAAGCTTGCTTTGCCGTCAATACTGTATGACTACTATTCTCATGCTAGTCACTGTTGGGCTAAGCGGCTTGTATCAAGAGTGTGGAATCCACCATCCCAAGCGCCAGCATTTGTGATACTTCAGATCTTGCACCTTATCACCCACAGACTGGAAGTCTGGGGCTACACAAACATAGACGCTTTCTTCGGCTTCCCGCAGGGTAGCCTGCCTGGAACAGGCTTCAAAACCCTTAATTTTGCGTTAGTCCGCCTACGCGGACTTTGTTTATATAGCCATAGCCGCGATTGAAATCGCCAGGGCTTGGTGCAAGATCTGAGATGCCATACTCTCTCTCAGGCACTGATAATAGTATTGAGACATAACAGATACACCATTGCTTAAGCGAAGAAGACACTATAAATTGCTTTTTTATTGTTTTCTGGGTCTGAGCCTAGTCATTTTAGGTTCAGGCGCTTTTCTCTACTATCAGTTCTTACAAGCTGCTGGAGAGAGGCATTCAACCAACTATAAAATTTATAGTCAAGCACTTTTTAATCAGCCTAGTTATTATCCTCTAAATCAACCGATTTCATCTCGTCACTATCAACCAGTAGGAACCTGGACGGGACGCTTGATTTTACCAACAAAAGAGCAACGCCAAACGGTTAATGGTGTTCTCTTTGAAGTTCATCATGCGGATACTGCTCATCAGAATTTAGTAGGAACGATAGTGAACTTGAGGTGGAGCAATGATGCAGAGGTGCAAGATTATGTGCAGGCAGTCACCCAAGATGTTCGCTTCAACCAACAAACGCAAGACAGTAAAAACCAAGGAAACTTGCATCCCGATCGCTTAAATAATTGGCTGCAAGTTGACCCCTTGGAATCACTGGCTGGAGCAAGACCTGATGATAATGTGATGGTAATGCTGAAAGCGCCAACTGTTGTACAGGAAACAGGCAGTGAGCGCCCAACATTGCTCCTGAAAAACGAACCGATCCAAATTACAGGTCGTTATTACGGCTTAGTGACGATTACTGAGCCGCAGATTAAGAGTTCTGATACATTTTTAGTGCGTCACTTTAACCCAAATTCAAAGCAATTTGATGGTTCCGAAGAGATGATTCGGATTCCGCAAGTTCCAGCAGATCGGCGTGGAGTATTCCGCTCTAAAAACCAAGGTTTAGAAAAATCACCTTTTAACTCAAGTGGCTGGTATATTTATGGCGCTAAAGATGCCGATGGCATTTTTGTGACACAAGCGATCGCACCTCGCTCCCTATTACAACTCCAGCCCGATGAAATACGCTTGGGAAGAAAAGCGGCAGTTAACTACATTAACAAAAAATACTGGCGAGGCACCCAGGCACAAAAGGGCAAAGCGAAAACCCTTCTCCTCGACCCAACTACGAAACAAAGCAAGCAAGCGCTATCTCAATGGCGAGAAGGAGACCAAGCAATTGTCCTGCATACCTTTGGGGGCATAGGTGGGAAAAAAGCAGAATCGGCTCCCCTTGGTGTAGTCACAGGTCATTTTGCCTATGGACTAGCCAGTGTCGTGCGGGAACCCTTGACCCAAGAATTACGCTTTGACATTGAATATCAACAAGTTTACGCCCATAACCCGGATGGTATTGTTTCTGGGACAATCTCATGGTCAGGTTACATGGGCGATTTGCAACGGGGTTGGTTGGGCAATCGCCCGGTTTCGGATATTCTAATCAAACTGGATGCGGTGACTGAAGATTACAACTTTGACGGCATCATAGTGTCACCTCTAAAAGAATTTACTCGCCAGATGGATATCATGATGGCGCGTTACCGGATTGGAGATGGTACAGGTGTTGCCATCGTGAAACCAGCTACCTCTTGTGTCCAGGATGCTAACCAGGCACTATATGCAACTATTAAGCGAATTGAGGCGGCAATCCAAACTAATCCTGATATTCAAGATTGGCTCCAGCGTTATCCCGATCACTCTCAAACTCGACGTTTTGGGAAGTTGGTGAAGTTAGGGCGATCGCTAGAGCGTCAACTGGTGCCACTGGGGATTGTGCGCTCTGATTGGCGCAAAAATGCTCAACTGCTTGCAGGAACTCAATCAAAAACAAGCTCTGCAAGTAATTTCTTGGCGGCATTGACGACTTGGCGAACGGTACTACCACGACGAGCACACGATGAAATTGCCACAACTTTTCTCAAGAATGGAGCGTCTATGTGGTTAATCCGCACAAATCAGGTAGGTGGATTCGACTCAGATATTGAGCCACTTGCCCCTACTGCATTATTCGGTCATCGTGTTCATTGAGCTTTTATCGTGTTGGTGTCTCCTCTCATTGGGTACAACAGCTAGACGAGAGTGAGTAACATTTGCTATCGAAAAGTCCGCTGCTAATCCTCACAAGGTCAGACTTAAACTTCATCAGGATTGATGCCCAATTGCCGTAGCTTCTGGCCCAGTCGATCGGCGCGTTCTGCACCTGTGGAAATGACTTGTCCATCGCGATCGCACCAGCGCAACCACAGCCTAGTCACTGCCTCTTCAAACTGCCCTTCCCACAGCGTTAGCCCCAAGCCAACGGTTTCCAACCAAACAGACTGCCCCACTTCGACAATCCCCTCGACTGGTGTGAGTTCCACATACCGTCCTGATGTTAGTGTCCAGACTCGTAGCAGCGCCCTATTCATCTCACGCTCACCCTGAATCTGCCGCAGTGGATCGAACACCACATAGTAAGGGACACCAATCTGAGCATAAATGTCTTTCTTGCAAACTTCCTTGCCCTTTTGTTGCGATTTCTGGCTCAGGGTTAACTCATCGCCTTCCTGATTCGACACGATCTCAATGCAGACATCGGGGACTTTGCCAAACTCCCAAACGAAATAGGAGCGATTTCGCCTCTGAGATAAATCCTCGGCACGTTGCACCCCTAAACTGAGCAGAACATCAGGAACAATTGGATCGTCCTTCAACTTGTAGAACAATCCCACATTTGCAGCCGCTAAAAAAGGGGACGGCAGTGCTTTAGAACTATAAACAGGTTCCACCAGTAACCGTTGCTGTTCAGATTGAAAATTATCCATAGGGGTATCGTCCTCGATGACAAGGTGGCTAATGTCAAGCTTGGTGACGATTTCTTCCGAATAGTCTTCTGTATTGAGCAGTTGTTGAGTCATGAGCAGCAATCAGAACCCGACAATTTATTATCGTCTAATTAGCTAGAACCGATGACGGCACAAGAGCGGGAACTGGGGCGATCACTTAAGTCAATTTCGAGCTTGTTTTTGAAAATTATCGATTAAGCAAAACACCAAGTTGAATGTTCAACAGCTTATTAAAGGTAATCCTTCAATTCCAACTTCGAGACGCACGACTTGGGCAGGCGCAATACCTGTTGGTAAGGGTAGGGACATCCCGCCATTGGTGACAACATAAATGCCTGTACGATCGCCTTCCACTCGACCAAACGCCAATGCTGTGCTGCCCGTCATTCCTTGTTCGGCTTGGGCGATCGCACTCACCTTACCATCTGGTGTAATCTTCACCACGCTGTTGTAGATGTGAGTTGTGCCGTAGAGATTGCCAACGCGATCAAAGGCAAAATCATCAATATTGACTTGACTAACAAATATCTCCGGTTCCCCAGGCTGACGGTTAGCCTGAATGGGAATGCGGACAAGCTGCTGTTTTTGTGTATTTGAGGCATAAAGCACATCATCAAAACGCTTCAGACCATTTACCGCAGGAAACTCCTGATCCGGGGAGGTTCGCGCCAGGAGAGGATGTTCTAACCAAATACGAATAGTTTTTTGCCTTGCGTTTAGTTCCCAAATCGCGCCCCTGTAAGAGTCAGCAATTAAGTAGTAATCTCCAGTTAGATGAGTCAATCCATTCAAAAACATCGCCTCTGGGACGGATAGGAGCGTATCTACTACACCTTGAGGAGAAATTTTGAAAATGGTGGAGGTTCCCTGTTCATCCCAGCCTGTTAGTAGTAAATTGCCATCTGGGGTAAAGGCAAGTCCTGTTGCTTTGCCGCTAACCTCGACGTGGATAACTGGTATTTTGTCTGCACCAATACGAATCACCTTGCCCTCAAAGTGATTTGTAATAAACAGTGTGTTGTCAGAGGCGATCGCAATACTTTCCAAAAACGTGTTCATCGGGAAGGCAGCAATCTGCTGACTCGGAACCAAATCGACAGGCGTATTTTCAAAAATTGGAGGCAGTCCGGCTGGAGTCGGCATGAATTTAGCCCTTACCATATATGATGACAACATCTGTAGAATAAGCTTCTAAGCGGCTCCACATCTAGGCAAGCACTAGCGTTGTTGATAAAAATTTTGTGGGATGGGCATCTTGCCCATCCCAACTATGTAACTTAAATGTGGAATAGCTTACCTGTCTGTTTTACCAAGGTTTCAAGTTCGTCTAGCTCAGACATCGAACTTGCAGAACTTGTGAAACTCTCGCTAGCTTGACTGAACTTCTGGGTACCTAGCTGACTCTCATCTCACAAGCTGTGTCAATGCCTTATCTCATGCGATCGCGTTTGGTCTTGGAACCAGAACACACCCTTTTACGTCTACAGCGAAAAAACTAATCCTTAAAACTAGCATTTATTTGCTAAAAATACATCTTATCTTTACAACATTTTGAGCAAATTCTCCTGATCCAAGGCACTAGCACAAGAAGATTGGTTAGTAAAAGAACTGAGAACTCTGATTGAGTCGTGCAGAAATAATTTACCTGTTTAAGGGGACGCGGCAACATGGAGAGTTCTTTTTTACCTTTCCTATCGTTAACTGTCTGCTGAAATCGGTAACGTATTGTCTTGCGATTCCTCTCACGTCCTCAGGCGCTATGAAGTTGCAGGAAAAGGATGAGTAAACAATTATTGAGTGTGGTCATGACCTTACCTATGGTGATTGTCGGGGTAGGTCTACATTTCGCCAATATTCCGCTCAACAATTTAGTAAATCTTCAATTTACTAGACAAAGTGCGAGAATTTCTCAGGTTACACTCGATAGTCAGGCATCTTCACCAATTCTCCAGGCAGCCAGGGATGAACAAAATAAGGAGTGTCAGCTACTAGGCATCTGTGACGATAGTAGTAGCTAGGATGTGATTACTGATGGGGCATCTTTTTTTCTGCATAAGCTTTTTGAGCGGGTTGCTATTTTCTCTTGAGGGTAAAACAGCGAGAGAAGACTGTAACATCTGCCATCAAAAAGTCACATGCAATTAACCGAAATAAAGAAGGAAGATGACTTCTTATGGGACTCGATCTACCAAGATTTTATAAAGCCTGTAATCCTAGTAAGCCTCTCACCGTTGGTGAGCAGGAAGATCGGCAGTACTATATTGATTTTTCTTCGGTTAGAGGAAGTAAAATCATTGAATCATTGAAGCGGACAATCACGCTCATTTCACCGGATGAGCCGACTTGTCAGCTATTTACAGGACATATAGGCTGTGGGAAATCTACCGAGTTGCTCAGGCTAAAAACCGAGTTAGAGCAACAGGGATTCCATGTCGTTTATTTCGAGTCTTCTCAAGACTTAGACATGGCTGACGTTGATATTACCGATATCTTACTCAGCGTTGCGGGTCAAGTTAGTGAAAGTCTCGAAGCGATAAAAATCAAGCTCAAACCGGGCTACTTTGCCAATCTTTTTACCGAGATTGCTGATTTTTTGCAAACGCCAATCGATTTGGAAGCGCAAGCAGAACTATCGGTGGGGATTGGTAAAATTACCGCCAAAACAAAAGAAAGTCCAAAGCTTCGCCGTCGGTTGCGGGAATACCTGGAGCCTCGCACGGGTGGGATTTTGGAATCGATTAATGAAGAACTACTTGAACGTGCAACTACTGAATTAAAGCGGCGGGGTAAAGCAGGATTAGTCGTGATTGTCGATAATCTGGATCGGGTTGATGTACGCCCTCTTCCTTCGGGGCGATCGCAACCAGAATACTTGTTTATTGACCGGGGGGAACAACTACGAAAACTCAATTGTCACGTCGTCTACACGATTCCCCTGGCATTAATTTTCTCAAATGATTGTGAAACGCTCAAAAATCGCTTGGGTGGTGGACTAACTCCCAAAGTTTTACCAATGGTGCCAGTCCGACAACGGGATGGTGAGGAGTTTCAGCAAGGGATGAATCTACTGCGGCAGATGGTGTTGGTGCGAGCCTTCCCCAACGCGCCAATCAACCAACAGCCAGAGTTGATTACACAGGTTTTCGATCATCCAGAAACCTTAAATCGCCTCTGCCGTGTCAGTGGAGGTCATGTGCGGAACTTGTTGGGGCTACTATTTGATTGCCTGAGACAAGAAAGCCCACCTATCCCTCGTGAGTGCTTAGAAAGCGTGATTCGTGAACGCCGGGATTACCTGACTTCATCAATTACCGATGATGAATGGGAGTTGCTGTTTCAGGTCGTACAACATCAAACTGTAAGAGGGGACACGCAATACCAAACCTTGCTACGAAGCATGATTGTTTTTGAATACCGCGACCATCAGGGGTCTTGGTTTGGGATTAATCCGGCTTTAGAAGAGGCGCAAAAATTTCAATTATGGTTGAAACACAGCGATCCGAAGACGTTGCCGTATATAACGAACGATCTTTAAGGGCGCTTGATAGGGCGATCGCACTTTCACTAGGGGAATTTTCTCTAGTGTTAGTGCGTTGCAACTACAAACGTCTGCGCGATCGCATGGTGCGTCGTTTGCGGGAACTTGCGGAAAACCGATACACGATTCGCGAGTTAACGCTACCTGAAACAGTCACAACCCTCTACACCACCATTCAAACCTACGGGCATGGTATGTGCCCGGATAATGAACCTTGTCCCGCCTTGTTCGTCTTAGGCATAGAGTCTGTCGTTGCGCTTGATGATTTACTGACATCCAGCAATCAAGTGCGTGATGAGTTTCGCAAACGGCTACCTTTCCCCTTGGTGTTGTGGGTAAATGACGAGGTACTTGCCTCGATAGTGCGGTTTGCGCCTGACTTCGCGAGTTGGGCGGCAACACCAATTCGCTTTGAAATCGCAACAACTGAGTTAATTGATTTCCTGCGGCAAAAGGCAGATTCGCTGTTCAATACTGTCCTCGGTGCTGAGAGTGGGAGATACGCCCCTTGGCGCGTTTGTACTCACCATTCCACCCTCAATTTGGCAACGGGTTGCCGTTCTCGCTTAGAACTCGATTCTGCCCTCAGGGATTTACAAAGCCGCCAACACGTCATCAATCCTCAACTCGAAGCCAGCCTGCAATTTGTCTTTGGGCAATATGACTATGCCAGTGACTTCATCGATTCTGCTTTTGCTCATTACCAACAAAGCTTAAGATTTTGGCGAGCGAGTAACAATCTAGAGCGGCAAGGAGTTTTGCTGTTCTACATGGGGTTGTGTCATTGTCGCTTTGCTGACTTGCATCGATCACAACGACATCGCAATTTAGAGGAAGCCTGGCCTTATCTCTTGCAATGCGTTGATGTCTTTACTCAGGCAGGGCGTCGAGACTTGGTGGCTCAGTTTATCACTCAACTTGCCGAGGTACTGCAACGATTGGAAGCGTGGGATGCTTTGCAAATCCTCTGTCAAAAGGCTGTCACCTTACATCAACTCTACGGCTCTAAAGTACAACTGGCTCAAGATTACGGCTTTTTAGCAGAGGTGGCACTGTCCTACGCAAGATGGGAAAACGCCCAAGAGCAAGCAGAACTAGCCCTCGAAATTTTAGGGGAGGTTTCCAGCAAGCCTATTGAGCATCAAGGCTTACACCGCTTTTTATTGGCACAGTTGTATCAATTATTTTTGGTGAAATCGCAGCGACAGCTTGATCAATTGTCACAAGCGTCGCACAACCTGGAAACAGCTAGTAATGAACTGCAAAATGCGATCGCTTCAAGTGATCATCGCTACGAACCAGAGCGTTACCTTCACTTATTAGAAGAGTTGCGTACCCTTTACTTTGAGCAAGGACGGTACTTAGAGGCATTCCGGCTTAAGCAAGAACAACGATCAGTAGAGCAGTTGTATGGCTTTCGAGCGTTCATTGGGGCAGCCCGCCTACAACCCCAGCGCCCTGTTACAAACCCAACCTTAGCACCCGTTGAGCAGCAAGAAATTGTCGCGCAGGAAATTGCTGCCTCCGGGCGTCAGCAGGATATTAACCGTTTAATTGAACGGATGAGTCGGGCTGACCACAAACTAACGGTAATTCACGGACATTCCGGTGTTGGTAAAAGTTCAATTGTTTCAGCAGGATTAGTGCCTGCGCTGAAGCATCGATCATTAGGCGATCGCATTGCTTTACCTCTTGTCCTGCAAGTTTACACCGATTGGGTTCGAGAACTTGGCAAAGGTCTAGGTCAAGCGTTAGATGATTATGGTTTGCGAGAAGGCGAAGAACCCATCAAGCTTAGCTTCAATGCCAGTCAAGATAACCCAGAAAAGATTAAAAACCTTCTAGAGCAGTTACGACACAACGCTGAGCGGAACTTATTAACTGTTTTGATTTTTGACCAGTTTGAAGAGTTTTTCTTCACGTCTACCAATCAATCAGAACGATTATTATTTTATGAATTCCTAAGAGATTGCCTCAATCTCTCCTTTGTGAAAGTTATCCTTTCTCTAAGAGAGGATTACCTACATTACCTACTAGAATTTGAACAATTTAACTTTGAAGTCATTGATAACAATATCCTTGACAAAAAAGTTCGTTACTCTTTAGGAAACTTTTCTCTAGAAGATGCCCGTTCAGTCATCCAAAGCTTAACCGAAAGGGCGCATTTCTATTTAGAAGAAGCATTAATCGCTCAATTGGTACAAGATTTAGCAGGAGAACTGGGAACGGTTCGCCCGATTGAGTTGCAGGTTGTGGGAGCGCAACTGCAAGCGGAGAACATCACAACCTTAGCGCAATACAAGCAATCGGGACCCAAGCAAAGACTGGTTGAGCGGTTCTTGGAAAAAGTTATTACCGACTGTGGTCCTGAAAATGAACATGCGGCTTGGCTAGTCTTATACTTACTTACGGATGAAAATGATAACCGTCCTCTGAAAACTCGTGCCGAGTTAGCGGTCGAATCAGCAATAGAATCCCAAAAATTAGATTTAATTTTAGAGATTTTAGAAAAATCAGGTTTAGTCTTTCTCTTGCCAGAAGTTCCCACCAACCGCTATCAATTGGTTCATGACTATCTGGTTGAATTTATTCGCCAGAAAGAGCAATTAAATATTCAGATAGAATTACAGGAACTACGCAAAAAAGACAAACAGAAGCAGGATGAAATTGAGCAACTCCGCGCCAAACTGCGGGAAAAAGAACTCCGTACAAAACTAGCGAAAGCGACAGAACAACAACGTAATACGGAAGATAAGCTCAATCAAGTTCTTACTCAAAGCCTCCGAAAAGCCCGTTTGGTTGGAGTCGCACTAGCAACATTGACAGTGATTGCTGGGGGACTGGGGTTGCGAAGCATGATTAGTGAAACGAATGCTCAATTGAGTGAAATGAGTGCATCCTCAGAAGTGCTAGTTTCTTCTAATCGAAAATTTGACGCACTGCTTAAAAGCTTAGCGGCAGGTAGAGAACTGAAACGCTCTTTAGTGGCGACACCGGAAACCCGAATGCGAGTAGTTACAGCTTTACAACAAGCCGTTTATGGCGTGAGAGAACGCAATCGCCTGGAGGGACACGCGGATTGGGTGAGTAGCGTCAGTTTTAGCCCCAATGGTCGGTTCATCGCTTCGGCAAGTAAAGACCACACGATTAGACTCTGGAAAGCAGATGGAACCTTGCTCAAAGCCCTATCCGCTCATAAAGATTGGGTCAACAGCGTCAGTTTTAGCCCGGATGGCAGGATGTTTGCGTCTGCCAGTCACGACAAAACCGTGAAACTGTGGAAGGTTGACGGCACTTTGATCAAAACCCTAACAGGGCATACAAAAAACGTTCATAGCGTTAGTTTCAGCCCAGATGGTCAGTTGCTTGCTAGTGCAAGTTGGGACAAAACCGTGAAATTGTGGAAGGCTGATGGTACTTTCCTCAAAACACTCAACGGACATAGCGATCGCGTTTTGGGGATAAGCTTCAGCCCAGATGGTCAGATGCTTGCCTCAGTCAGTAAAGATAAAACTATTGCCCTCTGGCGTCGGGATGGTACGTTCCTCAAAACCTGGAAAGCCCATGATGATGCGGTAATGAGTGTAAGTTTCAGCCCGGATGGGCAGACGCTTGCTTCTGCTAGTGCCGACAAAACAGTGAAACTTTGGCGTCGTAATGGGGAAAATGTCGAGACGCGCAATTTCGCAACCCTACGAGGACACATGAATTGGGTTCTCTCTGTTATCTTCAGCCCGGATGGTCAGCAAATTGCTTCTGCCAGTGCCGACAACACAATTAAACTCTGGACTCGTCAGGGCACGGTGGTCGAAACTTTAAAAGGGCATGGAAATTTAGTTCAGAGTTTGAGCTTCAGCCCGGATGGTCACACTCTTGCCAGTGCGAGTGCTGACAATACGATTAAGTTATGGTACTACGACAGTGAGCGGCTTAAAACCCTCAAGGAGCATAGTGCGCCAGTCAGTAGTGTAGTGTTCAGCCCGGATGGTAAGACCCTTGCTACAGCGAGTTGGGACAAAACCGTGAAACTCTGGCATCGAGATGGGGTGAATGTAGAAACGCGAAGTTTTGCTTCTCTCAAAGGGCATAGCGAGTCAGTCAGTAATATTAGTTTCAGCCCTAATGGTAAGACTATCGCTACAGCGAGTTGGGACAAAACCGTTAAACTTTGGAAACCGAATGGCACATTAGTTAGAACATTAAAGGGACATCGCGATCGCGTTACTAGTGTCAGTTTCTCACCCCATGGTCAGATGCTGGCTTCTGCCAGTGCTGACCATACGGTGAACCTCTGGAAAATTGATGGTACTTTGCTGAAAACCTTAAACAGTCACGATGCTGAGGTTTGGGGCGTGACTTTTAGTCCAGATGGTGAGCTAATTGCGTCTGCCAGTGAAGACAAAACGGTGAAACTTTGGAATAGTAACGGTGAGTTGCTCACGACATTACCGGGTCATAATGGGGCGGTAACTTGGGTGAGTTTCTCACCGAATGGCAAGTGGATTGCTTCTGCCGGAAGTGACGGGATGGTAAAACTCTGGAGTCGGGAGGGCAAGTTGATCACTGTCTTGAAGGGGCATAATGGCGCAGTGAATTGGGTGAGTTTTAGCCCAGATAACAAGTTGATTGCCTCTGCTAGTCAAGACCAAACGGTTAAGCTCTGGAATCGGAATGGTAGTTTGATTACGACGTTACAGGGTCACAAGGATGCTGTATTTGCAGTAAACTTTAGTCCTGACGCTAATGGTAAGTTACTAGCCTCGGCGAGTAAAGATGCAACCGTAATGTTATGGAATTTGGATTTGGATGATCTAATTGAGCGCGGTTGTAGTTGGCTGGATGATTATTTCAATAATCGCGATCGCGGGAGTGATTCCCTGCGCGATCGCTTGGCTTCACGCAGACCCTGTAAAGGGATTAGGATTCGGAGTTATTAAAGGAAAAAGGGCGACCCTGTGAGCCGCCCTTTTTTATAGGCTTAGAAGATCGGAAGAAGTCTCAAGTACGGTTATTCCTCTTCAGTATCATTAGCCCCATCGTCCATAAAGTCGTCAAAAACCACGTCTTCATCGTCATCTAGAACTGGCGAGAAGCTAGGCGTGACACCAAAAGCTGCCCGATCTTCCAAATTGTAAGCACGAGCTGTTCGGTCATCCAGCACCAGTGGGTCGTCTTGGTCTAGGTCGCTGGTATCAATGCGATCGCCATAACCATAGACTCCACTTGTTCCACTCGTATAGTCAGGGTCAAGTGTCGCTAGGGTTGGGTCTTCGTAGGCATTGTAGCCAGTTCCGGCAGGAATCAAGCGTCCAATGATTACGTTCTCCTTCAGACCTCGCAGCCAGTCAGATTTCCCTTCAATGGCAGCTTCTGTGAGGACACGGGTTGTTTCCTGGAAGCTAGCCGCAGAGATAAAGCTATCGGTGTTGAGTGAGGCTTTGGTAATCCCCAGCAGTACTGGCGTATATTGTGCGGGGGCACCACCTGTGATTGCCATTGCTTCATTCACCGTCTCAATCTGCCGCAGTTCTACGAGTTCTCCTGGCAGCATCGTTGTATCGCCGCCGTCATCCACCCGTACTTTCGAGGTCATCTGCCGGACAATCACCTCAATGTGCTTGTCGGAAATATCAATCCCCTGAGATTGATACACGGACTGGACCTCATTAACTAGGAAGCGTTGTGCCTGTTGAAGTCCAACTAGTGCTGCCTCGTAGACTCCTTGTTGTTCCAGCATGTAATTGAAGAAAATCTCTAAAATCTCATGCGGGTTAGGGGGTCCATCGGTCAAAGCTTGTCCTGTCAGGACTTTCTGACTATCAGAAACGATCGCATTTTGTCCAGGCCCAATTGGGTAATCGGCAACAACACCATCTGACTCAATTACCTTGATATCAACGGTTTCGTCTTCTTCGTAAACGACCTGAGTTTCACCAGGACGACGAGCGAGGACGCACGCTTCCTTGGGTTTACGAGCCTCTAGGAGTTCCTCAATTCTCGGCAAACCTTGGATAATGTCCCCTGTCTTCGCTCGTTCAAAGACCAGCAACACCAGGTTGTCACCCCGTTGCACCAAGTCGCCATTATCAATCTGCAACACGGCACCAGCAGAAACCCGATAAGGACGAGCAATTCGCAATGTTACTGAATCATCGCTGACCTGTACTACCTGTCCGGATTCTGGAGAAGGTGTTCCATCTGCCAGCAGGTCGGTAGCCACAACCAAGTGACCAACTTTAACCTTAGGTGCGGCGTTAGTCGGGACTGTGATGCGGTCTGCATCGCGGACAATAAGTACCCGGCGAATTGCTTCAGCACCCTCTCGGATACCTCTGACTTCACCCGCTTCCTTACATTGGATCTCAGTTTTTGCTACCACATCTCCGGGTGCAATTTCATCCCCATCGGAAACCAGAAGCTGTGTTGAGGTGCTGCCACCTAATGGGTCAGCCGCTGTGTCGCGACGAATTACCAAAGATTCGAGGATAACGAGTTGTAAGCGCATATCCTCAGAGTCTTCAGCACTGACCAACTCAATGTCTGCGCTTAGCTGAGAGGAACCCGTATGTTCAAGTGCAGAAGACTCCTGAGTCATTTCTAACACCAACTGGGTGCGAAGCAACTCTAGCCCTTCTACAGACTTCACCCGCTCTCCATCTTTGTAAGGAAGCCGCTGAATTGCCCGAAGTTCAATCCCTGTCGCCCCACGAGTCGCTATTGCCTCAGCACTATCGTCTCCTGAGCCTCTACTACTGTTAATTGAAGCTTGCGAGGGTACATCCGGTTCATCTGGCACCGCAAACTCGATCACTGGTCTCAAGATCAGCCCCATCCCTTCGGGGGTTTCTACCGCTTCCCCATAACGGAGTTCTGCGACCTCAAGTCCTGGTACCGCTTCTGTACCGGGATACACCAGTTGACCTTCTGTTGCAAAAGCGGCTGGGATTTCATCAACCAGATGCAGTGAACCTGGCTTGATGACAATTTCACGAAGAATGTCATTTTTCTGTACGACTTCCACAATACCTGCGGATTGACAGAAAATGTCTTTGACAACTTCGGTTCCGGCTTCTACATACTGACCATCTTCAACCAAGAGCAACGAGATATCTTTATTAACCTCGTGGCATTCTTCCGGAATCCACAGCAACGTGCCGCCTTTGACGACTTCGTAACCCTGCTTCGCCTTGCCGCGTTTAGCAACCTCTACCCCGGCATACTTAATGATGCCGCCCGTCTGGGTACGATACTGGTCATCAATGAGTTCGGCAACTACCTGATTGTTCAGCACTTTTGTTCCTGGCGTCGCCTTGAGCAAAAAGCGCTGATTATTGGTGGTGTGGATGACATACTGTTCACGACCACCGCTACTTTCTACCCGCACCATCGCTTGGTCGAGCAGCACAGAGGCGGTGATGATGTCAATCTCCCGCCTGCCTGGGGTAAGGCGGACGACACCCCCATTAACGGTGACTAACTTAGTTTCTGCGAGTACGCTTCCTGGCTGCACGGCATCCCGGTTTTTGACCACGGGTTCTGCACCAGGGGGTAGGTTATAAACTTCTCCCGATAAAATCCAAAGTAAACCACCCCGTTGAGCAATCCGGGTTGTGTTGCCTTGTCGGTCGGTTTTTTCCTCTGGCACCAAGTCAGCAAACAGTACTTCTCCAGCCAAGTCGGAGGAAACGTCTTTCGCTGCTTTTTCGGTGGAGAGGCGAGATTTATCCAATGCCACTTCTGCCAATAGCTGAAGTGCCTTAACTTTTTCCCCATCTGAAACGAGTAGGATAGAACCCGGTGTAACCGGGAACGTTTTTGCCTTTTGGTTGCCACTGCTCGGTTCTAAAATGAGATCACCAGCGACTTCAACCTGCTCACGCTCTTCTCCGTGGCGGGTTCGTACCCCTCTGGTTCGTAGACGCTTCGAGAAGCGTACAACGCCATCAATGGGTGCCTGCACCTGCCGTGCAACTTCACCAGTGAAGACACCACCCGTGTGGAATGTCCGCATGGTTAGCTGAGTTCCCGGTTCACCAATCGACTGAGCGGCAATAATGCCAACAGCTTCTCCCAAATCGACCATGTGCCCGTGAGCTAAGCTCCAACCGTAGCAATACTGACAGACTGACCGTGGGGCTTCACAAGTTAAGGGCGATCGCACGAATACTTCTGTGACTTCAGCTTTGCCAATTTCCCGTGCCAATTCGTCGGAGATATCCTGATTGCGATCGGCAATCACTTCTCCTGTTTTCGGGTGAACGACTTCTTTGGCTAGCACTCGACCTAAGAGACGGTCTTCGAGGGGAATCAAAACGCGATCGCCATCGGTCATCGGTTTAACCGTAACGCCCCGATTCGTACCGCAATCTATCTCCCGCACAATCACGTCCTGGGACACATCCACCAGACGCCGGGTTAAATAACCAGAGTCAGCAGTTCTGAGTGCTGTATCGACCAACCCTTTACGAGCGCCGTAGGACGAGATAATATATTCTGTTACCGTTAAGCCTTCTCGGAAGTTGGTCTTAATCGGCAAGTCAATAATTTCTCCTTGCGGGTTCGCCATCAAGCCCCGCATTCCCACTAACTGTCGTACCTGGGACATATTTCCTCTTGCCCCAGAGGTAGACATCATGTAGACCGAATTCAAGGGGTCAGTTGCCTGGAAGTTACGCACCACTTCATCTTTTAGCGCTTCAGAGGTACTATTCCAAGTATCAATTACCTTTTGAAAGCGCTCGACTTCTGTAATTTCACCTCGTGTATATCGGGCTTCGGTTGCTCGAATTTCCGCTTCAGCGGCTTCTAGCATCTCCCGTTTCACAGGCGGTACTTGCAAATCATCAACACTAATCGAGACACCCGCTTTAGTTGCGTAGCGGAAGCCCAAATCTTTAAGTTGGTCGGCAATCTGGGCACTACGAGCACTGCCATGTTTAGTAAAAGCCCAAGCGACTAGCTTTCTCAGTTGGCCTTTACCAACAACCCGGTTGTAAAAAACTGCGTCTTTTTGATCTACCATCTGCTTTAAAAATTACCAATAGGGTGATTGGGGAGCGAGAAATTGATGCTTGGGTAGTAACGAGTGGTTAAGGTTAGCGGATAAAACGTCTGCTTCCCAATCACATCCAACTCGCTACTAACCCTCTCATCAACTTTTTAGCTCGTCAGCGCATCTTGAATCGCTTTGTTGTAGACAATCCGACCGGGAGTTGTGAGGACGTATTGGGAGAGTAACTCTCCCTCAGCCGTTTCTCTGACTCGCCGTTCTCTGTAGACTTTCATGACAGTACCATCGCCCAGACGTTCAGTTGAGATGACCTCGTTATCTGGCTTTTCTGAATCTACGAGTCCGTCAAAGCGTACCCAGACATAAGCGTGCAAATCTACTTGCTTTTGCTCATAGGCTTTTACCGCATCGTCAAGGTTGGCAAAATAACGCTTCGTTTCTTTTGGATATACAGGGTTTTCGGCTGTCAGGTAATAGCATCCCAAAACCATATCCTGACTAGGGGTAACAATTGGCCGACCTGTTGCGGGTGACAGGATATTGTTGGATGCCAACATTAACAAGCGAGCTTCTGCCTGGGCTTCCAAAGAAAGAGGCACATGCACCGCCATCTGGTCACCGTCAAAGTCAGCGTTGAAGGCAGGGCAGACCAAGGGGTGTAGTTGAATCGCTCGACCTTCTACCAAAATTGGTTCAAACGCTTGAATACCCAAGCGGTGGAGCGTCGGCGCACGATTAAGCATGACTGGGTGACCCGCAATCACTTCCTCTAGAACATCCCACACACTGGGATCGCCTCGCTGAATGAGTTTTTTGGCAGCTTTGATGTTATTGACCAAACCTTGGCGAATCAACCGATGGATGACAAAGGGCTGGAATAACTCGATCGCCATTTCGCGGGGCAAACCGCACTGGTGGATTTTGAGTTTAGGACCAACGACGATGACGGAACGTCCAGAGTAGTCAACCCGTTTACCCAGTAGGTTTTGCCGGAAGCGACCTTGTTTACCCTCAATGATGTCAGAGAGAGATTTGAGGGGTCGATTGTTTGCTCCAACAACCGTGCGTCCACGCCGTCCGTTATCAATTAGGGCATCCACAGCTTCCTGGAGCATCCGCTTCTCGTTACGGACAATGATTTCTGGAGCTAGGATTTCCTGCAAGCGGGCAAGTCGGTTGTTACGGTTGATTACTCGCCGATAGAGGTCGTTGAGGTCTGATGTCGCAAAGCGACCACCATCTAGCTGCACCATTGGGCGCAAGTCGGGTGGGATGACTGGAATTACCGTCAGCACCATCCAATCCGTTTGAGAACCAGTAGCGATGAAGTTGTCAATTACCCGTAGACGTTTAATCAGCTTTGCCCGCTTTTGACCTTTCGCGCTGGCAATTTCTTCTCTAAGTTTTTCGCCTTCGGCATCTAAATTGACATCTTGCAATAGGCGTTGTAGTGCCTCGGCTCCAATCCCTACCTCAACGTTGGTCAGTTGAGAATCTTCGCTGTAGAGTTGTTCTTCAATTTCCAGCCACTGATCTTCGGTGAGTAGCTGTTTGTAGCTCAAGTTCTCAGCGTTACCAGGATTGAGAACAACGTAGGCATTAAAGTAGACAATCTGTTCAACATCTCGCAGGGGCATATCCATCAAAATGCTGAGGTAGCTGGGGATACCCTTGAGATACCAAACGTGAGCAACGGGTGCGGCTAGTTTGATGTATCCCATCCGGTGCCGCCGCACACGGGATTCGGTAACTTCTACACCACAACGTTCACAGACGATGCCGCGATGGCGTACCCGCTTGTATTTACCGCAATGACACTCCCAGTCTTTAGCAGGTCCAAAAATTCGCTCACAGAAAAGCCCATCCATTTCGGGCTTAAGCGTCCGATAGTTAATGGTTTCCGGTTTGGTGACTTCGCCTACTACTTGACCATTGGGGAGAGTTCTTTCTCCCCATTGACGGATGCGTTCTGGAGAAGCGATCGCAATTTTGACGTAGTCAAACCGCTGTTCTAGCTGATGTCTCATCAGTGTTTCGTTGTTTGTTTTTTGTTGTTTGTTTTTTGAAGAACTTGTTGGTTAGTCGTGAACGTTGTTAGTTGCACATCACCGTTGTTCCGGCTAACAACTAACAACGAACAACCCATAACTAATTAGACTTCATCCTCTTCGAGTTCCTCGCGGTTCAAGGATTCATACGTTGGTCGAGTTGGTGTCCGACGGCGGTCTGCATCTGCCATCAAATCAACTTCCACATCACGGCTGGTACCATCTTCAGCGTTTTCTACTTTGTGAACCGCAATGTCTAAGCCTAGAGACTGGAGTTCCCGCATCAAGACCTTGAAGGATTCAGGAGTACCGGGCCGGGGAATCGCTTTGCCTTTGACGATTGCATTTAGTGCTTCATTACGACCCTGCATATCGTCTGACTTCACCGTCAGCAACTCTTGCAGTGTATAAGCGGCACCAAAGGCTTCTAGCGCCCACACTTCCATTTCTCCAAAGCGCTGACCGCCTTGCTGAGCTTTACCACCCAATGGCTGCTGGGTTACGAGTGAGTAGGGGCCTGTTGAGCGAGCGTGAATCTTGTCATCCACCAAGTGAACCAGCTTCAGCATATAAGCCTTACCCACAGTGATCGGTCGGTCAAAGGCTTCGCCTGTACGACCATCGAAGACTGTGATTTTCCCAGGTTGTTCTGGGTCAAATGACCATTCCCTGCCAGTTTCCTCACTGGCTTGCTTCAGCTTGCCGTGTACTGTGCTTCGGGATGACTCTTGCCCATACATTTCGTCAAATGGTGTCAGCTTAAACCGAACGTCTAAGGTTTCACCCGCCCATCCTAGTAAGCATTCAAAGACCTGACCGACATTCATCCGGCTGGGTACGCCTAAGGGGTTGAGTACAATGTCCAATGCTGTCCCATCTGGCAGGTAGGGCATATCTTCTACAGGCAGAATCCGGGAAATAATCCCCTTGTTGCCGTGGCGTCCTGCCATCTTGTCGCCGACTTGAATTTTGCGCTTTTGAGCAACATAGACTCGAACCACCATGTTGGCTCCAGGGGGCAGTTCATCACCTTGCTCACGGGTAAATACCCGGACATCAACAACGCGCCCTTTCTCACCATTCGGTACTCGTAGCGAGTTATCTCGGACATCCCTGGCTTTTTCCCCGAAGATGGCTCGAAGCAGCTTTTCTTCCGGTGGCTGGTCAGATTCACCCTTAGGCGTTACTTTTCCAACCAGGATGTCACCTGCTTCTACCCAAGCACCGATGCGGATAATTCCCGTTTCATCCAGTTGACGTAGGGCATCTTCCCCAACGTTAGGAATTTCACGAGTAATTTCTTCTGGACCCAGTTTGGTTTGCCGCGCCTCAATCTCGTACTTTTCAATGTGAATACTGGTGTAAACATCATCGATCACCAGGCGTTCGCTAATGAGGATAGCGTCTTCGTAGTTGTAGCCTTCCCACGGCATGTAAGCCACCAGGATATTTTGTCCTAGCGCCAGTTCCCCGCCTTCGGTAGCAGAACCGTCAGCGATAACCTGACCTGTAACTACATCATCGCCCTCAAATATCAGAGGTCGCTGATTCAAACAGGTATCTTGGTTGGAGCGCTGATACTTCTGGATCTCGTAAGATATCTCACGACCACTACTGTCCTTGACACGAATCTGGCGAGCATCTACATAGCTGACTTCCCCATCCGTGCGTGACACCACAACCATTCCGGAGTCCCTTGCCGCTTGAGCTTCTAACCCCGTTCCCACTAAGGGACGCTCAGGTCGCAACAGGGGTACAGCTTGTCGCTGCATGTTTGACCCCATCAGGGCACGGTTAGCATCATCGTGTTCTAGGAAGGGAATCAAAGAGGTCGCGACAGAGATAATCTGTACGGGTGACACCGCCACATAGTCCACTTGGTCAGGTGTTGTGGTCGTGAAATCTTGCCGATAACGCACTGGCACAGATTCACCTAAGATATAACCCTCTTCATCCATCGGGATGTCTCCCGGTGCGACTCTTAGGTCATCTTCTTCATCAGCCGTCATGTAGGATGGCGCTCGGTCTTTGAGTACGCGACCATTTTCCACTGGGTAGAACGGTGTTTCGATAAAACCATAGGAATTGACTCGTGCATGAGTTGCTAAAGAGCCAATCAGACCCGCGTTTGGACCTTCTGGTGTTTCAATTGGGCAAATTCGTCCGTAGTGGGAGGGGTGAATATCCCGCACGGCAAAACCAGCCCGTTCTCGTGTCAAACCGCCAGGACCAAGGGCCGACAGACGCCGTTTGTGGGTCAGTTCGGCTAAGGGGTTCGTCTGATCCATGAACTGAGATAGCTGAGACGAACCGAAGAATTCCTTGATGGCAGCAACTAGGGGTTTTGGGTTTACCAAGGAAGCCGGGGTGAGAGTATCAGCATCGGAAACCGTCATCCGCTCCCGGATTATCCGTTCCAAACGATTGAGTCCGACTCTGACTTGGTTTTGCAGCAACTCGCCGACGGAGCGCACTCGACGATTACCTAGGTGGTCAATGTCGTCGGTGTTACCAATGTCAAATTCCAGGTTGATCAGGTAGTCAATCGCCGCCAAGATGTCTTGGGGGGTCAACACCCGTACTGTATCCGGAACGTTCAGGCGTAGCTTCCTGTTGATTTTGTAGCGACCGACTCGACCGAGGTCGTAGCGTTTCGGGTCAAAAAAGCGCGAGTCTAACAACTGCTGACCACCGCTGACTGTGGGTGGCTCTCCGGGACGCAGCTTGCGGTAGAGTTCCATCAGCGCTTCTTCTTCGCTAGGATTGCCTTCTTTATCCAGCGTTTTCTGATAGTAGTCTGGGTGCCGAAGCGCATCGATAATCTCCCCATCTGAGAGTCCCAGCGCTTTCAAGAGTACCTGAGCGGACAATTTGCGGGTTTTGTCGATGCGTACCCACACTAAGTCGTTTTTGTCGGTTTCAAACTTCAGCCATGCTCCTCGGTTAGGAATTAGGGAAGCGCTATAGGTACGGCGTCCGTTTTTATCGGTTTCAGACTTGTAGTAGACTCCAGGACTGCGAACGATTTGGTTCACAATCACGCGCTCAGCACCGTTGATGATGAACGTGCCTCGATCAGTCATCAGGGGCAAGTCGCCGATGAAGACTTCTTGTTCCTTAATTTCGCCAGTTTCTTTGTTAATCAAGCGTGTGGGAACATACATTTGGACGGCATAGGTGCTGTCACGCCGCTTCGCTTCATCTACGTCATATTTAGGCCGCTTGAGCTTGTAGTTTTTGCCCAAGAAATGCAGCTCCATCTTACCGGTGTAGTCGGTAATTGGCGAGAAGCTGTTGAGTTCCTCGATCAACCCCTCTTCCAGGAACCAGCGGAAGCTGGAACGCTGAATTTCTACCAAGTCTGGCAACATGTAGTTGGGGGCAGTGTAGCTCTGAGCGGGGGTGGTGTAAATCTGGTTCATGCGTCTCCTGTTACAGGTGAGTCAGCGTCGGTGATAATCCGAGCCAAGGGTAGTGCCCCGCTTACTGAAGCGGGATTCAATCCCAAAGGATAGGCGATACTGAATATATAGCTCGTTTGCTGCCAGACGATTGACTCTTCAAGAGTCAACAGAGGTCTAGCAACTGAGAATTTCAGTTTTTTGCTTGTATCAGCAACCAAATGATCGGTGGAAATGACTACTGTCTCAAACTATGAGTTCACTATTCAAAGAAAAAAGGATATTAAATGGTAAGTTTTACCAGTAACTAAGGTGATAAGTAAGCCTAGGGTGCGTTTGGAGAGAATGCAGTGGCAGCAATTTGGTAGGCGCAGGTACAGATCTGTTCATAGTAACTCTTCTTAATATTATTATGACGCAGAGAAACTTAATTGGAGCAAGCTGTGTCTTTAGGCACCGGATTTGGTATTGACAACAGGCTCATATGGGCAGGGTAAGACTGAAGAGTTTACAGGCATTCTGCGTAGTCTCTTGTGCAAGGGTTTCTAAAGAGACATTCCGCAGACGAGCGATAGACTCGGCAACATAGCGGACGTAGGCAGGTTCATTTCGTTTACCTCGCTTGGGAATGGGAGCCAAAAACGGGCAATCCGTTTCAATAAGAAGGCGATCGCTCGGCACCATGAGAGCAGAGTTTTGGATGGACGTAGCGTTTTTAAAGGTTACAATACCGCTAAAGCTAATGTAAAAACCCAGATCTAAAAACCATTGGGTTTCTTCTGGTGTACCGCCCCAACAGTGCATTACACCCTTAACTCGTCCGTTGTGTTCCCAAAATGACTGTAACAAGTCTCGCATCGCCACAGCAGCATCACGGCAGTGGATGATGACGGGCAAATCTAGTTCTTTGGCGATCGCTAGTTGCGCTTCAAATACAGCTTTTTGCTCTTGCTGATTTTCCGCTTTGAAGAAATCTAAGCCAGTTTCCCCAATTGCCACCACTCGCTGATCTGAACGCGCTAACGATAAAATCTGGCTTGGCATCTGAGGTGTCCATTTCTGGGCATCTAGAGGATGCAAGCCTACAGCAAATGAAAGCTCAGGAAACTGGTCAGCCAGAGCTTTAATACTATCTATCTCCTCCGGTTCAACACAGGAGTGTACCAATTGCACAACGCCAGCTTCGCGCCAGCGTTGCCGTACCGCTTCCAGATCTGACTGGAAGACATCAAAGTTGATATGGACATGAGTGTCGATCAGCTGCATCGGCACAGTCTGCTGTCTTTAGATTTTAAGGGCTTGTGACGGATAAGCAAGTCGGCGTTTGAGGGTAGATACTCCCTGTTTCCAATTTTGCATCCTCGAAGAGCGATTTTTTTTATAGACGCGATCTGCGCTAGCTCTTTCAGCGCCGCTCCGCTAACGCAGCAGCGCTTCGCTATCGCTTTTTGTAGTCTCGCCCTAACTCTATGATAGCTAGGGCAATAGCTTATGAGGCTGTGGACTCTTCTGCTGATGGATTGAGTTGAGAGTCTACCCGTTTGAGCGACCTTGCCAAATTAGATTTCTTGCGTGCCCCATTATTAGAATGCAGCACTCCCCTCTTTACAGCTTTGTCGATTTTGCTATAGGCATCAGCCATTCGACTTTTTACTTGCTCTAGTGATTCGGGAGTCTTTTGTTGCGCGTACTCGTCTACGGCGGCAAAGTATTTCTTCATCAGCGTTTTCACCGCTGACTTATAGGTTTTGTTGCGAACTCGATTACGTTCGGCGATATTTATACGCTTGAGCGCGGACTTGCTATTAGCCACAGTAGTCTCTAGAAAGCTTGCTTTCGATAAAATACAAAATACCAGACTAACAAATATAGCACCTATTTTGAATTAAAAGGATCACAACCCCAGAAAAATCCAGGTTAAGCTATAGAAGTGAGTCCGGGTACGATGCGCTCTCCTTAGTGGATGAGCTTGTAGACCTGGGACGGGTAATACCTAATGATGGGCACTCTGACTCCATGCTGCGAATCATTACTCAGCAGGCTGAGGCACAAACTGAACTGCGACGAATCTGCGATCGCCTTTCAGGAGCTACCGACGCCAATCGCACTCCTCAAGACCAAATTGTTCATAAAGAATCAACGGTGCGGGAAGTCCTCCAGGCGGTACAGCGCCAAGGAGACAAAGCACTCTTGCACTACACAGAAGAATTTGATCGGCAAATCTTGAGTGCTGAACAACTGCGCGTCAGTGGGTCAGAACTGGATGCGGCATACCAACAGGTGTCCAAGGAATTACTTGACGCCATACAGTTGGCGACGCGACGAATTGAAGCATTTCATCAGCAGCGCATTCCCAAGTCTTGGGTGCAATTTGACGATGATGATGTAGTACTCGGCAAGCGCTATACCCCGGTAGATCGAGCAGGCATTTACGTTCCTGGTGGTAGAGCGTCCTACCCAAGTACCGTCTTAATGAACGCCATCCCCGCGAAAGTCGCCAAGGTTCCTCGGATTGTAATGGTAACGCCACCAGGCCCGGATAAAGCGATTCATCCGGCTGTTTTGGTGGCAGCTCAAGAAGCGGGTATTCAAGAGATTTACCGAGTTGGTGGGGCACAAGCGATCGCGGCTTTAGCGTACGGCACCGAAACAATTCCTAAGGTTGATGTGATAACGGGACCAGGAAATATCTATGTTACCCTTGCTAAAAAACTTGTTTTTGGCACTGTGGGAATCGACTCTCTGGCAGGTCCCTCTGAGGTGCTAGTGATTGCGGATGAATCTGCCAATCCTGTTCATATTGCCGCTGATTTACTGGCGCAGGCAGAACATGACCCAATGGCAGCCGCGATTCTTCTGACACCTGATGCCCAACTCGCAAAAAAAGTGCAAAAAGAAGTCGAATGGCAACTCAAAGACCATCCACGTCGGCTATTGACAGAAAAAGCGATCGCTCACTACGGTCTCATTGTCATTGTTGATTCTCTGGAGGTGGCAGCTGAACTGTCCAACGAATTTGCACCAGAACACTTGGAACTAGAGATTGCTGAACCTTGGGACTTACTCGAAAAAATCCGCCATGCAGGCGCGATATTTTTGGGTCATTCAACCCCCGAAGCTGTAGGAGATTACCTAGCAGGACCGAATCACACTCTACCCACCTCCGGTGCTGCCCGCTATGCCTCACCACTGGGTGTTGAAACCTTCATGAAGCACTCTAGTCTGATTCAGTACTCCTCGACAGCACTCGATAAAGTTTCTGCTGCAATCCAGGCACTGGCACAAGCAGAAGGTTTACCATCTCATGCTGATTCTGTACGCTTGCGGACAGAAGGAGATTTAGAGGATTAAGTCAGTAACTCATCCCACGTAAGCAAGGACGTGGGATGAAAGTGTTATTTGTTGTTGGTTATTGGTGATTTATAGCGGTTCTCGATCACAGGAAGCGCTATAGTTTATCCCTCAATCTGCCCACTGCTTTGCCCTAGGTGGGGAGTACGCCCTAACAGCCCTGTCATCAAGCGTAACGCTAGAGATTTAAAGGGATGAATGTTTTGTAGTATCCATAAGCCAAAGCGGCGAGTCGTTACCACTGGCAACCAGTTATTGGAAAACATTCGGTCAAGAACATCGGTAAAGCCTAGAATTGCCCAGTTCTCTAATTTACGCCAGCGTTCGTAGCGTCTTAATACTTGTACATCTCCAATATCTTCACCTTGCTGAGTAGCTGCTTGCAGGATTTGTGCTAGGGCAGCAGCATCCCGGATGCCCATATTTAACCCTTGTCCGCCAACCGGATGACAACAGTGCGCCGCATCACCAATTAGGGCAAGTCGAGGCTGGGTGTAGCGATCGCTTTGCATCAACTGTACAGGAAAGACAAATCGATCGCTCTCCAGTTCCAGATGCCCTAATAGCCCACCTGTGCGTTGTTCCAGTAACGCTAGAAACTCTGCCTTATCCAGTTCCTTTAGGGCTTTCGCTTCGGCATGAGGGGCTGTCCATACCACTTGACAGCGATTTCCTGGTAGTGGCAACACACCCATTGGACCGCTCGACCAAAAGCGTTCAAAGGCAGTATTGTTATGGGGCTTCTCAGTTTTAATCCTTGCTGTGACGCAAGACTGCCAGTATTGCCAGCCTTTGGTGGTAATGCCTGCACTAGTACGAATTTGCGATCGCACTCCGTCTGCCCCCACAACTAAGCGCGTCCGTAGCTGACGGTAAGTACCAGCCACCTTCACCTTAATCTCTACCCCAGAACCTTGATACTCGACCTCCTCAACCTCAGCAGGGCATAGCCAACTAATATTGGGACACTCTGCCAAAAACTCCTGTAACGCTGTCAGCAAGATGTTGTGTTCTCCCACATAACCCAGAGCATCCGTTCCTAAATCAGCAGGATGGAACTGTACAATACCTGCATGGTCACCATCCGAGAGCCGAATATGGCGATAAGTGGTAATTTGAGGCAGAATCTTATTCCAAACCCCTATTCCCTGAAAAATACGCCCTGATAGGATAGAAAGATTGTAAGCTTGTGGCTTGACTGCTGCTACAGAGGGCAGTTGTGCCTCAATTAACACTACGCTCAACTTAGAGTTTTTCAACGCACAAGCGAGAGTTGCTCCGGCAATGCCGCCACCGACAATTGCCAGATCATAATCAAAGCCCTGTTGGGTGCTTGGGGGAGTTTGAATCAGTTGTTCCAGCGCCATTGTCAATAGATTTATAAAAAACTATAGGAATATTTACTCTCCTTCATTGTGACGCTTACAGCTAGAGCGATCAAGTTGCGTGTTGCTGTAGTCAATTTCCTGTATATGCCGATTGGGGATTTGGGATTGGGATAAATTAAATCGGGCTTCCTCGCCGCGAGAGCGTCAAAAAACCTACACCCGTTAGAATCCCTGGTTCCCTCACTCCTCAGACTCCATGTGGCTGGAGGGTTCATGAGCCACAGTTTCGGTAGCAAGGAGATGGGGCTTACGGTGAAGGCGGATAATCTCGATTGTGCCCTTAATTGTCCCCGCGATCGGGACAGCGACAATCACACCCAACAATCCAGCAATCTGACCACCCATCAGTAAAGCGATAAAAATCCAGATAGGATTGAGTCCTGTAAACTGACCCATTAACTTAGGAGCTAGGAGATTGTCTTTAATCTGCTGCATGAAAATAGCTGTAAGTGCTACCCGAATCCCTAACCAAAAATTTTGGAGCATGACCAACAGGGTAACCAATGCGATGCCTAGGGTTGCGCCAATAAGTGGAATTACTTCAGCTATGCCAATCAGTAAGGCAAACAGTAGAGCAAATGGCACTTCCAAAATTACAAATGCTGGAGTCAGGGTGGCAAACATAAATAACCCCAGCAAGATTTGGCTGATAAAAAAATTCTGAAAATTTAGTCGCAGGGATTCGCCTAAGGGTACACCAATATGAGTAGGAAGTAAGTCTACTAAACCCCGCCAGAGGCTCTCACCATAGAGCAGCATATAAAATGCCAAGACAATAACTAAGACCGTATCTAAGAGTCCTGAGAGCGTTCCGAGGGCTAATCCAAGCACTTGAGTTGCCAGAACCTGCACTTGACTTTCAATGCGGGCATTGAGGCGATCGCTAAAGCCTTTGAGGTCAAGTGGTAAGCGGCGAGCTTTTGTCCAAGTGTCTAATCGATCAAGATTATCATTACTAGCTTCTAGCCAAGCTGGGATATTGTTTAACAGTTGGGTGGTTTGGTCAATCACCACTGGCACTAGAGTCATCCCTAAAATGACCAAAAGCGCCAATGTCAAAAGCAAAACAACAATCACTGCCTGAGTTCGAGTCCGACAAAGCCGCTCTAAAACCCGGACAGGGTAGTTTAGTAAAAAGGCGAGAATTGCTGCGATCGCGAGTACCGTAATTAGATGCTCAAAGTAGCGAAAGATTTGCGACAGAACCCAGAGATTAAGCGCCAAAAGTGGACCACTCAGACCAAGAACCAAGAGGCGTTGAAAGTCGGCAGGAAAGCGCATCGAGAACACCCTGTGGTAGCGGCTCATTGAGGCAGAATCATACAACTAGAGCTTGCAAGTGCAATTGAAAGACAATAACAACGACCAAAGGAAATAAGAGATGGACACAAGCGTAGCCAATTTGCGTCATGAGTATACCTTCCAAGGGTTAAGTGAAATGGATGTACATCCCAATCCATTTGAGCAATTTAAAACCTGGTTTGAGCAAGCGGTAGCTGCTCAGTTGCCAGAACCCAATGCGATGACAATTGCTACTGTTACCGCCGATGGCAAGCCTTCCGCTCGAATCGTGTTATTGAAGGATTATGATGAACGGGGCTTTGTCTTTTATACCAACTACAAAAGTCATAAGGGGCAGCAGTTGGTCGAGAATCCTTGGGGAGCGATCGCATTTTGGTGGGCCGAGTTAGAACGACAGGTACGGATTGAGGGGCGTGTTGAAAAGGTTTCACCCGCTGAATCTGATGCGTATTTTCATAGCCGTCCAATAGGCTCTCAGCTTGGCGCTTGGGCTTCTAATCAAAGTCAAGTCATTGAAAGTCGTGAGGTATTGGAGCAACAGTTACAGAAGCTTAAGGAAGAATACGACAACAAAGAAGTTCCCCGTCCGCCTCATTGGGGAGGTTTTCGGGTAATCCCCAGTGAAATAGAGTTTTGGCAAGGGCGTCCCAGTCGGCTACATGATAGGTTGCTCTACCAGCGTAGTGAAGATGGAAGTTGGAAAATTCAACGCCTATCGCCTTAGGTTTGAGTAAAGTCGAGGAAGCAAGAGCAGGGCTTTGCGTAGCTTCGATTTTCCGAAATCTGGACTGGATAAGGTGATAGGGTAACTTTTATACTTTTTGCAGCTTTCTCCCTCCTCTTCACGATGCCTTCCCAAAACAGACGCAGCTTTAGTCAGCAAATTGTTCGTGTTTGGCAAGAGCAGGTTCATGCTAAATTCCCCTTGCTACTGACAACCATCCCGATTACAGGATTAATTGTTGCTATTTTGTCAGTTTGGGGCTTTCTTGAACTTGCCGATGAAGTGTTGGAGAAGCAAACTAAAGCAATTGATACAAATATTCTGTTAGCGATTAAGCCCATGCATACACCGTTACTCGATTATGTGATGCATGGGTTCTCGTTTGTGGGGGGCACAGTGGTTGTTACTTTGGTGTGCCTGGGTTTAGGAGTAACGTTTTGGAGGCGACGGCGTAAGGCAGAATTTAAGGCGTTAGCGATCGCAGCCATTGGTGCAGTCAGCTTAAATCTTCTGATTAAATTCATGTTTAATCGCGATCGCCCTGAATTATGGGAACTGGTTGAGGGGAAAACCCACACCTCTAGTTTTCCTAGTGGTCATGCGATGATGTCACTGGTCATTTATGGATTGGTGGGTTATTTGCTAGCCGTTCGCTTTCCTCTCTGGCGGTGGTGGATTGCGATCGGAACGATTCTGCTTGTTGCAATCATTGGCTTCAGTCGGCTTTATTTAGGTATTCACTGGCCCACGGATGTGGTGGCAGGCTACGCAGCAGGACTGATTTGGCTTGCCACGGCTATCCTCTATTTGGAAGTACACAAGGACAATTACCCAGTATCCTGCTACAGCAACGTTGAGTGGTGAAGAGGTAGTGCCTGGGTTTACATTGGTTCTAAAAATGGTACTGTAAAGGTGAGTTCTTTCTACAATTTCACTCAACCTTGTACAGGCGCAAACCTTCTCTCGCATCTACATTAAACTTCAACCCCACTTCCATTCCACTGGTTATTTTCACTGTCTCCTGATCAACGTCATTAATCCGAATACTCTCAATCGTAGCGAACTGGCAATACGCCTCACCAACTAAAAAAAGGCTTCCTCTGACTGACAAAGTAGTTTCCTCAACGTTTGCTACCGCAGCCCTGGGTTTTTTAAACCACTGTGTAATTCGCCCAATCTCTCTAACCTGCCCTATTGATTTCTGCCGCTCAATAACCTGATAAGTTACCAACTCAGCCAGCGCTTGACACAAAGTCTCGATAAATTCACATAATTCCAGCAGCGCGTTTGAACCCAGAAAGTTGTCTATAACAGTGCCGTGGGCTGCTTCATTCCGATAGGTAATCAGTTCATTGAGTTCTCCTTCGGCAGTGTTTTCACTCACCCGAACCTCCAAGAAATGCTTTACGGCTCTATGCTTCTCCACCCAGCCCCAAGCATTTTGAATTCCAGCGTCAGCTAACAATTTTTCCAGCACTCCTTTCCATAAATTCTGCTCGTGCAAGAGAAACGCATCGGGCAGCAGCGCGTATTCCTCTTCACCAGTCACCCCACGAAATAAACCTTGAACAACCTGGTCAATGGAAAGGTGTTCAAACCTGTTCTTCTTTAGGTCACACAGTAAACGGCCCACGCCTGTCCGGTGAGTATTCTGGATTGTTTCTTCAAGATCTACATAACGTGGAAATATACTCGGCAGAAGCCGTACCCAATCGGTGATTAAGTTCTCAACAAAACGTTCATAGATGGCGTACAAATGTGTAACCACTGCACAGTGATCGTACACTCGCCACTCCGTTACCCCTGGGACGCCCTTCATGAGTACGGTCAGTTCTGTGTCCTCGTCCGATTGCTGTCTTGTTACAGAACCCTTTCCAAACACGATTTCTCTAAGCCTCTCATTAGTCTGGATGAGCGCCCGGACAGTGGAAGTCTTTACCTTGACTGTATTGAGAAGCTCCTGAAACATCGCTATTTATTCTCCGATGACTTGCGAAAGCATGTCATCGAATAGTCTTAGTCGCTCCTGGATATCAGCCTTAGTCCTTCCCGCACCTATCAATAGTTTTGATTCATCCTTTCTAAAAAGCTCTTTTGTCTTTTCAATCACTTTTAACTTCTGCTTAACTAACACATTTGCGTTGGGTAAATTCCTGCTCAAGCCCACCATAACGGCATCATAATAAGCTTTATGAGCGCGATTCTTCCATGTGTTAGATTCTGGATCAAAGGGCTTGAATAAAGTCTTTCCGTAAATGGTATCAGCTAGAGCGAGTGTTTCTAAAAAAAGGTTTTTGAGGAACTTGATATCTTCATCGGAGAACTTCAGACTTCTTATCATATAGAGGTTAAAAAATCTCTCCAGTCCACTCTGAAAGTTATCGGCGTGCCGCAGAGCGAAGAAACGAAGAATCAATTCCGCATCTTCCATCTTTTGATACAACTTGTTTTTAGCCAGTTTATTCGATACTGCCTCTGTTTTTTCATAAGCTTCTATAGGGATGCCCCAAGCCGCAGTAAATATAGGATGACGCGCCAGTTCGAGCAATAGTGAGTTGAACTTTCCCTGATACAAACAATTGCGTACCTCTTGCGAACTTAAATCCACCCCTCCATTATTAAGGCGCTCGAAGGTAAGCTGCTTTAGGAGTAGCGCTTCTTCAGGATTAGATGCCGACTCTGTGATAAGTACTATAGATGAGATGGATCGACGATCAATCCCTGCCCGAATTTTCCCAGGAAGCTCAGCGTAGTTACGTCCATTCAGTTCTGGCCAAAGTTCGAGTCCAGTCAGCTTGAGCCGATTTTCGTAAAAAGCCTGAATAGCGCTGATTCTCTGTTGACCATCCATCACCTCATACGAGTTAAACTTCGTCTCGTAAAGAACAATTGGAGGGACAGGAATGTTTATGAGAAAAGACTCGATTAGTCGTGATTGCATTTTTGAATCCCAACGCGCCCTTCTTTGATAAAAGGGTCGTAAATCCATATAGTCAGGCTTTTTTAATGCTTCCACAAAGTTAGGAAGCTTTTCACGATTGATTTCGGTGAGTATTCTTTGTTCTCCTTTCTCGTATTTGGCGTTTATCTCACCATCAGACATTTCGCTGCGGTTTTTGGAGGGTGATACCTCCCACATTTTTTCTTCAGTTGGCGCTAACGGCATCTTCTACATTCTCCAGAGAATAACATTAAAAATATTTATAAGATTTAAAAAATAGCTGTGTTCATCGAATAAAGATATCACCCCGGCTATCATGTATGGAATTTTTTAACCGTTCTAAAAGAATACTAAGATTTCAAATAAGAAATACTATTAATGTGTGCTGCTAAGCTTTTTTTCCCGATTACCCACTTACTCCTCCACTACCTCCAACAAATCTTCAATCAACACATCAAACGTCCGAGCCAACTTTCGTAGGGCAGCTAAGTCAGCCATCACCATTCCTTGGGACACGGCATAAGTTTTGATTGTGCTATATGACACTCCTGAGCGTTCAGAAAGCTCCTTCAGTGTCCAGCCTTCTCTAGCGGCAAACTCTCTAATCCGCAACCTTATCAATTCTGTTCTTGACATAGAGTTTAAATTTAAACTAGAATGCCTTGTCAATTAAAAAGCGATCGCTTCCGGTCTCGCAAACTTAAAGCGATCGCTAATTGCACAAAAACCCCAATCAAGGGGAAGTATCTACTATGGTATCAACACTAGAGCCTAGAGCAAGGGCTGTTCATCCTTTATTTAGCTCGTTTTGTCACAAAAGAAGCGATTCTCTACTCCTCAATCTCAATACCGAAGAACGAAAAACGAAATTGGCTCGGTAAGTCTGACATTAGCGATTTAGCGGTTAATAACTGCTAATCTGTCCAGCCTGAACTGTAAGAATTTGAGAAGAGTTCAGCCACTGGGAGTCAAAAGCACCCAAGTGTGTTGTCGTAATCAAGGTCTGAAATCGGTCTTGAATAGTATCAAGTAGCTGATTTTGACGACTTAGGTCGAGTTCTGCTAAGACATCATCAAGTAGCAGCAGTGGCGGTTCACCCACGACTTCTTCAATTAGCTGAAGTTCTGCCAACTTCAAGGCGAGTACAAGTGTCCGTTGCTGACCTTGTGAACCATAAGACCTTGCCGGAGTTTCGTTGATGATAAACTCAACTTCATCTCGGTGAGGGCCAACCAGAGTTGTACCGTGAGTATGTTCAGGAATTCGGCGTTGTTTGATTTTGTCTAAAAAAGCTTGCTGCACTCCCTCTGAATCGCCTTTTTCAATGCTGACATTGGGAGCATAGGTTACTTCTAGTAACTCAGTTGCTCCGCTAATACTGGTGTGCCATGTGGTGGCGAGTGGGGCAAGTCGTTCCAGAACTCTTGCTCGCCGCCGCGTCACTCGTGAGCCAGTGGTTGCGAGTTGGGCATCCCACAGCGCTAGTTCGTCAATAGAGTCTCTGGTTGATAACTCATCAATTTTGCCTTCTAACTCTTGCTTGCGGAGTTTTTTGAGGAGGGCGTTACGCTGTCGCAGCACTTGGTTATATTGCTGCAAGATGTAGGCGTAGATAGGTTCTAGTTGAGTGAGTATCAAATCCAACCAATTGCGACGCCGTTCTGGTGCGCCCCGCACAAGTTCCAAATCTAGGCTTGAGAACTGCACGGCATTGAGGATGCCCAAAAAGTCTAGCTGGCGACGTAAGGATTCTTGATTGAGAGCAACAGTACGCCGTCCTTGAGTACGAAGAGTTAAAGCTAGCTCCACTGGGCCATAGGCACGTTCTAGATTAGCCTGAATTTGACCAACAGCCGCGTCTTCCAAAACGAGATCGCGATCGCGTACTGAACGATGACTCTTGAGAGTTGAGAGTAACTCCACTGCCTCCAGCAGATTCGACTTCCCCTGAGCATTATTCCCCACCAAAATTGTCTTCGGGGCATCGAAATCGACTACACAATCCCGATAATTGCGAAATTGTCTGAGGTGCAGAGTTTTTAGATACATTTTGGCATTGGTTATTGGTCAATCGTTATTGGTTGTTTGTTATTGGTTATTGGTCAAACAACTAATAACAAACAACGAACCACTAACCACTAACAACTGACTTAAGAGCGACGAGAGTAGTAAAAACGGAAAAACAGCTTCTCTAGCTCCACCCAAACCAACAGTAAGCTGCTAAAGGCAAAGCAGATACCAAGTTCCTGCAAGCTCAAGAAGTGAGTGCCAAAGAAATCTCGTAAGAACGGAACGTAAACCAGGGCTAACTGCAACGCTGTCGTTACAAGCACAGCCCAGAGCAAATAGGGGTTAGTAAAGGGATTGAGTTCTATCACCAACCGATTGTTAGAGCGAACCGCCAAAGCGTGACCCATTTGGGCAAGACAGAGAGTGGTAAACACCATCGTTTTCCAAGTATCTGGACCTCCTGGCCCGTTATAACCAGGTGCATGGGTATAGTTATAAGCCCATACCATCAAGGCAATGCTGATAATCGCAAAAACAATACCGATGCGAACCATGTAAGAGCCTAGTCCTCTAGCAAAGATACTTTCGCGAGGACTAAAAGGAGGACGTTTCATCACATCCGGTTCCGCCGGTTCTACCGCCAGGGCGAGGGCAGGTAAACCATCAGTGACGAGGTTCATCCAAAGGATTTGTAACGGGGTAAGGGGAACACCACCGAGTCCAAGCAGTGGTGCCGCAGCAATCGTTAAAACTTCCCCAATATTGCTACCCAGGATGTATTTGATAAAGCGGCGGATGTTCATGTAAACAACCCGACCTTCTTCTGTTGCCGCAACAATCGTGGCAAAGTTGTCATCGAGGAGTACCATGTCGCTAGCTTCTTTACTCACGTCAGTGCCAGTAATCCCCATAGCGATACCAATGTCTGCTTGCTTAAGCGCAGGAGCATCGTTCACACCATCGCCTGTCATCGCGGTGAATTTACCACGACTCTGAAGGGCTTGGACAATCCGTAGCTTGTGTTCTGGAGAAACACGGGCATAAATACTGACATTTTCGACTTGTTGCTCTAGTTCCTCCTGGCTAAGGCGTTGTAATTCCGGACCTGCCAAAACGCGATCGCCTACTTTCGCAATCCCTAAATCATGCGCGATCGCTTGTGCTGTTAGCTGGTGGTCACCCGTAATCATCACTGCCCGAATGCCGGCTTCACGACATTTTGCCACCGCGTCCCGCACTTCTGGACGTGGCGCATCCAACATTCCCACCAGTCCCAGCCAGATTAACTCTCGCTCTGTCGCTTCATCTGAGCCTTCCGGCGGCTTGGTATCCAAAGGTTTATAGGCAAAGCCCAACACCCGCAAACCTGCACCTGCCATCTGGTTATTCTGCTCCAATATCAAAGAGCGCTCTTCGTTGCTAAGTGCTTGGGTAGCGTCGCCTTGCTGGTAGGTGGTACAACGCTCCAAAATCAGTTCAGGTGAACCCTTGGTAAACATGATGAAGGGTGAATTTTGCGCGGGACGGGCGACGTTTTGAGTACTTCCTTCACAAATCACACTCATCCGCTTACGTTCTGAGGAAAAGGGAAACTCCTCAACCCGTTTGAGTTGGCGGTTCAATGGTTCCTTTTCCAAACCCGCTTTCCCTGCTAAGGAAAGCAACGCGCCTTCAGTCGGGTCACCTAAAATTGCCCACTCGCTCTCAAAGCTTTTTGTCGCCTTACCTTTGCCATTCTCCTGCCGTTGGGGTTCTTCACGTTGCAATAGGGCATCATTGCACAGCACACAGGCAAGCAGCAGCGTTTGTAGTTCTGGATTCTGCTCAGGTGTAGTGGGCTGATTGTTGATTCTAAACTCCCCTTGGGGGGCGTAACCTTCACCTGTGACGCTGAACGTCTGTCTCCCGGTGGCAACTTTCTGCACCACCATTTTGTTTTGTGTCAGTGTGCCAGTTTTATCTGAGCAAATCGTCGTGACACTTCCCAAAGTTTCCACAGCCGGCAGTTTGCGGATTAGGGCATGGCGACGCACCATCCGCTGCGTTCCTAGTGCAAGGGTGACTGTAATGACTGCTGGTAGACCTTCTGGAACAACCGCGACGGCCATCGACAGAGAAACTTCCACCAACTCTTGCAAGACACCCCAATCGAGTCTATTCGACTTGAAGTAAGAGGCTGCCATGCCACCCACGATGACTATTGCTACTAGAATAAGTGAGCCAGTGACGAGAACATTACCCAGTTGAGTCATCCGCCGCTGCAAGGGGGTTGGTTCACTTTCCACAGATTGCAGCATTTCGGCAATTTTGCCTAATTCTGTCCGCATCCCTGTGCCTGTGACGAGTACAGTACCTCGTCCCTGGACAACTTCAGTTCCCTGATAGACCAAGTTAATGCGATCGCCTAACGGTGTTTCTTCATTCAGGTGTATGTCTACCTTCTTGTTTACCGCTTGGGCTTCTCCTGTGAGTGCCGCCTCTCGTATCTGAAGATTTGATTCCTCAATTAGACGCCCATCGGCTGACACCTGAACCCCTGCTTCCAGAAGCATGATATCTCCTGGCACCAGTTCCTTTCCATCTATTTCAAAGGTTCTGCCGTCCCGAATCACTCTAACCTTGGGGGAAGAAAGGCTTTTAAGTGCCGCTAGCGCTTGTTCTGCACGGCTTTCCTGGAGATAACCTAGGACACCGTTGAGGATAACAATCAACAAAATGGCGATCGTATCTTTGAAGGGAATACCCTCAAATGACCCTTGTCGCAGTGCCAACAGGTCTAGAAGTCCTGAGATGAGGGCTACCGCAATCAGCATCAATAACATGATGTTTTTGAACTGATCAAGGAGAATTTCCCAAGAACTACGGCCTGCGGCTTCTTCTAGCTCATTGGAACCATATTGCTGCAATCGCTCTTGTACTTGTTGAGAAGTCAGACCGGTTTCTGGGTTGCTGCCGAACTCTGACAGCGTCTTCTCAGCGTCTAGGGTATACCAGGGAGTTGCCAGATCAGGTAAGGAATTTGAACGTGTCGATGGAGTCACGGGAATGTTTTCTTAAACACGATACGAAATCAATCATATTCTTAAACCCAAAGCCTCGACAAAGACTAGTTCTTTCCCGGTTCCTCTCTGCGCTTAGTTTATCAAGCGTCGGGTTGTATATTTTTTAACGGAGGAAGCACCGGGAAATCTGGCACAAATACTTCCAACGCTTTGGGAACAACGTGGAATTTCGCTGGAGTGTATGTGACAATTTCACCATCAGCATTGATCGGCTGAGGTTTACGAGTATAAATTTCAAATTCTTTGCCCTGAAGAGTACGTACACCCTGTAAATTAGCCTGTCGTCCTCTCCACATGGCTGGTAATAACACAAAAATCTGCCACCAGTGATGATACTCCAAACTATATAAATCCAAGCGTTCATCGTTAATGGCCGCATCATCAGCCACTGCCATGCCACCGCCATAGTAGCGCCCGTTACCAACGGCAATTTGTACAGTTTTTACAGAAATTGACTCTCCACGCAGACGAATCTGAGCCCGAAAGGGTCGAGCTTTCCAAATCACTCGAATCGCCGTCACCGCATACGCCAAGACTCCCCAAACACGCTTGGCTTCTTTGTTCAGTTGCCTTGTAATTTGTACACTCAACCCAAGACTCGCGACATTAAAGAAATGTTTATCGTTAACCTTTCCTAAATCAATCCGCTGGCTTTGACCTGCCGCAATTACCTGGCAAGCTTTGGGTATTGATTGGGGAATCCTCAGAGTACGGGCGAGGTCATTAGCCGTTCCTAATGGCAAAATTCCTAAGGGGAGTTGAGTATCGACTAAGCCCTCTATAGCGGCATTTAAGGTGCCATCGCCACCACCGATGATTACTATGTCAACGCGATCGCGATAACTCCGGATAATGTCTGATAGCTGCTGGGTTTGATCGGTTGGCTCTTCAAAAAGTTCAAAGCCCAGCGATTGCAACTGCGTCACCACTTGGGAAAGAGTGTCGTGTCCTCGCCGAGAGTGATGATTTACCAGCAACAGCACTCGTTGCTTCATGCTGCCCCTCATCTTTGTTAAAAGTACTGTAATAATCCCACAAAATATTGGAAAAACAACTGCAATAGCTATAGATACTTAGCTCGACTTTGATGCTTTACCGAGAGAAAAACAGGCTGAGGTAAGAATACTTCCTAGAGCTTTGTTTAGTGAAAAAATTTTTGATGAAGACTGGCTCAATGTTACAAAAATTAAGGCTTGCAACCGTAAACGGATGATATTAGGCGCGAGAACAATAAGGCGATTGCTAATCGCACTACCCCTCTTTACTGCCCTTAGTGTTACACCAATCGCTGCTACACCCATCGTCCCAGCGGCAGATGGTACAGGTACTCTCATCACGCCTGAGGGCAACCGTTTTGACATCACTGGTGGTACAACGTCGGCTGATGGCACGAACCTCTTCCACAGCTTCACGCAGTTTGGTCTAGATTCTCATCAAATCGCTAACTTTCTTTCCAACCCAGCCGTTGTAAATATTCTGGGACGTGTTACAGGAGGAGAGGCTTCAGTAATCGAGGGTTTGCTGCAAGTCAGTGGCGGCAATTCCAATTTATTTCTAATGAATCCAGCCGGGATAGTTTTTGGCGCAAATGCCCAACTCAATGTCCCTGCTGACTTTACCGCTACGACTGCTACAGGTATCGGGTTTAGTGATAATAGCTGGTTTCAGGCAGTGGGTTTTAATAACTATGCCTCACTTATCGGCACACCTAATACCTTTAACTTTGGGACAACAGGAACACCAGGGGCAATTTTAAACACGGGTAATCTCGCGGTAGGAGAAGGGCAAAATCTCTCGTTACTGGGCGGTACTGTTATTAGTACAGGACAGCTGACAGCACCGAACGGGAACATCATTGTCACCGCCGTGCCAGGGCAAAATCTCGTGCGTCTTTCTCAACCAGGACATCTGCTGAGTTTAGACATTCAACCCAATAACCTCATCACGGCTGACCCAAACTCACCAGGGGGCAACTCAGGGGAGATTGTCCCTACTCCTGCCTCCTTAGCAGAGTTATTGACGGGTGGTAACACAGGTCATGCTACAGGTGTTGTGGTAAACGGCAATCAGGTTGCTCTAACAAGTTCGGGATTAGAGATTGAGAACGGTGATGTAGTGGCAAAGGGTGTAACGGTAGGAAATGCATTTCTTTGGGCAAATCATGACCTGACATTGGTAGAGAGTCAGCTACAAACGACTAGTAACTTGAATTTACTGGCACAGAACATCGTGCGAGTGCGCGATAGTGTCGCGAATTCTTTCCTCGCCCAAGCCGGGGGAAATCTTTACATTCAGGGCAATCAGGGAATTGATATTCTCGCACTGAATCATCTTTACCAGACGCCATTTACCAGTGGCGGGAATCTCAGTTTAGTAAGCGATCGCATTATCTCCGGTGATGCTCATTTTTCAAGTGGTGGAAGTTTCTCAATTCTCAACTTGGCAGGACAAGGCGGCAATTTTGTTAGTCTCTACGACCCAATTATCACAGCGATCGGGGATGTCAGGTTTGGTGATTACACAGGTGCTTCCCTAAAGGTAGAAGCAACAGGCAGCATTACAGGTGGAAACATCACAATCACGCAAGCCGATACCGCTTTAACAGGACTAGACCCGGATATTGCTATTTTGGCGGGTAGTCCTTCGCTGATATTGAGGGCAGGATTGGACTTTGACGAACTGCAAAATCCTACCAATGTTCCACCCGATTTTGTCACGCCAGAAGGAACGTTTACCTCGGTTGGAGAAGCGTCAGGTGGAAGAATTACGGTAGGGAATATAACCACAGCAGGTGGACCAATAATTTTGGCGGCTCCCTTGTCGATTAATCTTACTGGAGAAGCGATCGCCTCAAATGGTGGCAATATCACTTTCGATGGCCCAGTCATCCTTTACAGCGAGGAGACTACTATCAACTCAGCAGGGGGCAACATCGCGTTTAATAGCACCGTGGATGCGGCTCACACCTACGAATATGTGGCTGACCCCTTGAATTGGATCGATGCACTAAATGCCGCTCAAGAAAGAACATTTAAAGGTCAACAAGGTTATCTGGTGACGATTACCTCAGAAGCAGAAAATGCCAAAGTTTTTACACTAGTGCAAGAAGGCAGAAGATAGGAGGCTCTTATGCAGAAGCAATATTGCTTTTACAGTAAGCCTTTTAGCCAATGTCCAACTGGATAGTTATTTCCGCCGCGCTGCACTAGGGATTCCGGGTGGTCTTGGTGCTTGGATTGGTGCGAGTGACGAAGCAGAAGAAGGCACTTGGCGATGGGTAACCGGACCAGAGGCAGGAACGGTATTTTGGGAGGATGGAACCAAAATTGGCTACACCAACTGGGGGAATGGTCAACCAGGCAACGACGAGCCACCAGTCGGAGATCTAGGAGGCGAAGATTACGCGGAATACGTTCAGATAGACACACAAACATGGAATGACTTAGCCTCTACCCTCCGCCAGCAGGGTTATGTAGTTGAGTACAACGCGGGAACAGCAATTCTGAACCTAGAAGCGGGTGCGGGCAATATCAACTTTAGTGATGCTGTCGGTGGAAACACCAGTTTAGGTGGCTTGACGATTACTAACGCGAACAATGTGACAGCCACCTCGCCCATCGCTGCTGACAGCCTTACCCAATTAGCTGGGACAGGTATCACCACTCTACAGAACATTCAGACGACGGCTGCTAGCGGAGTCAACCTCACAACAACAACTATCCAGTTGGAAGGTGGAATTACATCGAATGGTGGTTTGGTAAATCTGACCGCAAGCAACGATATTACTACTAGTGATATTGCTTCATCTGGTGGTTCTGTGAATCTGATCGCGAACAATGACATTACTACTAGTAATATCACTTCAGTGGGTGGAGGAATTAGCCTCACGAGTACAAGCGGTGGTGCGATTAATACGAGTACTGGGACACTTGACTCTAGCTCGATTAACGGTAACGGCGGTGCGATCGCTTTTGACTCAGACGGCAATATTACAGTCGGGAATCTGAACTCTTCTTCTGGTACAGGTAACGGCGGTGCGATCGCTTTTGACTCAGACGGCAATATTACAGTCGGGAATCTGAACTCTTCTTCTGGTACGGGTAACGGTGGTGCGATCGCTTTTGACTCAAGCGGCAACATTACGACGGGAAATCTTGACTCTCATTCCGATGCCAATGCTGCTGGTGAAATTACACTCAATAGCACTACAGGAGCCATTTCAACACAACAATTAAGAGCTTCCGGTGATTCTGGCGGTGGGTCAATTACAGTTACGGCTGGTGAATCGATCTTTACTGAGGTGATAGACTCTAGTTCGAGTTCTGGAATTGGTGGCTCTGTTACCCTCGACTCTCAAGAAGATATTGAAGTTGCTTCCATTAATGCCCAAGGCGGTACAGGTAGCAGCGGTGGCGATGTTGACATTACAGCCGGTCAATTTTTCCGGGCATCCGACACATTCCTTGACCAAAATCAAGTCAATGCAAGTATTTCCACTGCTGGTGGATTGAATGGTGGTTCAATCACGATTCGACACGATGGGGGGTTCAGGGAAACTCCCTTTGAAGTGGGTGAGGCAACAACGAATGGTACAAATGGGGCAGTTACTAGTGGGCAATTCACAATTTCACCCTTCCAATCTTTTCCAGGAAGTTACACTCTGGGCAATATTGAAATCATCACATCAGATTCCCCTCCTGAACCACCACCACCAGAGCCAATAATACCTAACCCGGTTGATTTCCTCCCTCCACAGGTGGAGCCGCTCCCTTTAGAGCCAACGAACAACATTCCTCCCCTAGAAATTGACACGGGAATTGAACAGATAGAGCAGTCATTTAGCCAGGAGTATGAGCAGTATTTCGGTCAAAGCAGCGATACACCAAGCAAAACCTTAGCCCAAGCACGTAACATCCTGAGTGAAATTGAGGCAACAACAAATGTGAAAGCGGCGTTTATCTATGTATCTTTTGTTCCTGCCAGCCTTGCCTCACAATCTGCGGCAGATAATAAAAGCGATGAGTTGGAACTGTTGCTTGTGACTTCCGAAGGGCGAGCGATACGCAAACGGATTGCTGGGAGTACGCAATCGCAAGTGATTCGTGTTGTGCGGGACTTCCAAAGCAAAGTCACCAGTTCCAGGAGTACCAATTACTTAAACTCAGCTAAGCAACTCTATCGATGGCTCGTGACTCCTCTGGAAGCTGATTTACAAGCGGCTGATATCCAAAATTTAGTGTTCATCATGGACAAGAATCTACGGTCAATTCCACTAGCCGCCCTTCACAGTGGTCAAGAGTTTCTAGTAGAAAAATACAGTATCAGCCTAATGCCCAGTCTTACGCTGACTGATAGCCAACATCGCGATATTAGAGGCTATCAAGTTTTGGCAATGGGAGCATCACAGTTTACCGAGCAAAACCCTTTACCCGCTGTTCCTCTGGAGTTATCTGTCATTACACAGCAACTCTGGCAAGGCAAATCATTTTTGAATGAAGACTTCACACTGGAGAATCTGAAGTTACAGCGTCAGCTACAGCCTTTTCAGATTGTACACTTGGCAACCCATGGGGAATTTCAACCTGGGGCACCAGCTAATTCCTATCTTCAACTGTGGGACACAAAGCTGCGACTGAGCCAATTGCCACAACTGAATTGGAGTAACCCACCTGTGGACTTGTTGGTGCTAAGCGCTTGCCGCACAGCACTCGGCAATGAACAAGCAGAATTAGGTTTTGCGGGGTTGGCGCTACAAGCTGGTGTCAAGTCGGCACTAGCGAGTCTCTGGTATGTCAGTGATGAGGCAACCTTGGGGCTGATGAGTGAGTTTTACCAGCAGTTACGAACAGCACCCATTAAAGCTGAGGCATTGAGGCAGACACAGATAGCCATGTTACGAGGACAAGTCCGTTTGGAAAATGGTCAACTCGTTGGTACTAGCCGAGGTATTCCCCTACCAGAGGCACTGTCAAATCTTGGAGATAAACAGCTAAGGCATCCTTACTATTGGGCAGCTTTCACACTGATTGGTAATCCTTGGTAGTTGTTAGTTGTTGGATAGGTGCCAAGCCGTTTCTGCTACCTTGAAAGCGAAAGTCAAGTCACTATTCTTCCTGCAACAGCTAGAAATCTAATAGGCATAGTTGATATTTGTTTTTTTGTTAGTAGTCTTTAGTATTACCTTCAGACTTTAATATTTGCTTCCCAAATAGCCTCTAACAGTTACTAACAACCAATAACCAATAACCAACAACTAAAACAAATAACGAACGCTAAAGTAAAAGCCCTCATCTTGGGCATTAGTACCCCGATCATCAAGGTCAACCAAGGGAAAAGCATAATCAGCACGAAGGTTGAGTCCCGGTACTGGCTCCCAAATTAATCCCATACCGACACCTGCTAAAAATTGCTGTGATGGTGATGGAGTAGGATTATCAGAGACATTCCAGACAATACCAGCATCAAAAAATGGAGCGAGTTGTAATGTAGAAGCACCTGCTTCATCTCGCTGTAAAGTAATGCGATCTTCAACGGAAAAACGCACACCATTATCGCCTGAGCGAATGTTTTGTCGGTAGCCTCGTAAGGATTGACCGCCACCAACTACAAATTGTTGGGAGGGAAATAAACTATCGGGTGTTAACTGGATGTCAGCTCCTACAATTAAAAAGTTATCCTCACCAAGAACTTGCACACGCTGCACCTGACCAAGCCAACTGAAAAAACGTCCATCAGGAATCGGGTCAGGATTGATTGTGGCATCAAACCAGCCAGTGCCGAGACTAAAAAGCGATCGCAAAGACCAAGCGCCTCTAACATCCCGGCGCAAATAATTTTGCCCAAACTTAAGCACACTGGTTCTGGTAAACCCTTCTTCGTCAGCACCAGGCCCAGGGAAGGGAAAGCCACCGCCAATTAAGGACTGACTTTCTTGAATTGTAAAACCCAAAGATAGAGAAAATTCTTCGCGGGGGGTGCGTATGAGTGGCTGCTCAAAACTAATTTCATACAGTTCTGAGTCCCCTTCAATGTTCAAGAAGCTGAATTCGTCTTCAACGATTTGATTACTATTGATGGCGGTTCTTAATTGCACAGCACCATTCATCGGGTTGACGGGTAGCCGATACGTAAAGTCAAAGCTATCTGCACCCCCCCTAGTTGTGTGGTAGTACGAACCTGCAACTGTATCCCCATTCCCTGTAAGGTTGCGATAGAGCAAGTTGATGCCCAATCGTTCCGAACCCACACTCGGCGGCGAATAGTTATCAATGCCAAAACTACCTTCAAAGGGGTCAGCTTCAACAACACGAACAATAAGAATGCTCTGCCCTGTTTGGGTTCCCGCTCGGAGGCTCGCTTCTACATTCTCAAATAAAGGGTCAGCCCGGAGCAACCGCAATTGGTCTTCCAACTCAGCGGTATTAAGAGGTGTCCCCGCCCCTAACTTTACGCGGCTGCGGATATAGCTAGGATTTAATCGACGTGTTCCCTCAATTTGTATTTCTTGTAAACTGCCCTCTAGAACGCGAATTTCCACAACACCATTAGTAACGTCCTGGTCTACAAGAATCGCTCTAGAGGTGATATAGCCCCGTTCTAAGTACAACTGGGTAATCGCATCTGCGACTTGTCTGAGTTGTTCTAGGGTAAGAGTTTGTCCCTCATAAGGTTGGGTAATTGCCTCTAACTCGTCGGCTTCAAAGACAGTGCTACCAGTTACTTGAATGTCCTGAACTTGAATCGTTGGTGAGACAGGAGTGCTTGGAGTTGGAGGCGGTTGCGTGGGTGGTTCTGGAGTGACAGGTGTTTGAACAGGTTGCTCTGGTCTTAAGGGTTCAGGTATCGGGTTTGTCGGCGGCTGTAGAAAGCGGTCTTGGTTGGGGTTAGGTTGTAGATTCTCTGGTGGCACAGGTGGAGCAGTCGGCAGGTTCTGTGCTTGTAGAGATGTATCTTGAATGAGGCTTGGTAAGAAGCCTGGTTCAACAGCTTGCGGCTGTGGAATGAGTCTGAAAAAACCTTGCCCAAAGGATTCTGGAGAAGGAGAAAGGGTCTCATTGGAAAGCTTGATGTTACTCACCTCATCTATCGACCCATCAAGAGGCTCTGGCAAAGCCGTCCGAGTTGCGGCTAATGCACCTGTGCCACTAGTACAAGCAATCCCTATACAAAGTGGTGCAAATGCATGAAGAAGACGCTGTTCTCTTGATCCTAATCGACTCTTCGGAAGTTCATTTATGAAACAGCAAGGGCTATTCTTCAAAAACCGCTGTGTCCTACCTCGCCCAGTCACCGCTAGTGCCTTAGGAGCGACCTGATTAACACGAATCAACCATGTTGGTCTAACAGCAATGTTCGTTTGGAGCCGCTTTGCAGCTAATGTACTATGCTCCGTAAGGGCTAACGTGTTCTTGATTAAAACCTCACACCAAAGCAATCTCATCTTCGAGCGCATCAGGTCTCTAATTCTCCTTGAGTCGATATTATTGATAAACTTTGGGTGACGATCCATGGTAAGCGGGTGAATGTCCCCAAGAATCTTATTTTTAGTTACCAGCAGAAAGTAAAATTTTAATCCTCCACGGTTATAGCTGATTGATCATTTGCTTTAACCCGATTTAATCACTAGTATTCATTTATTTACCTCACCCAATTGGCAGCAGTTCCGGAATTATGCTGATAATTGTGCTTTGATACTCATCACGTCATACAAATTGCCGCCACACAAAGTATTACCCTCAGTGGTGGCAATTCCGTATTTGAGTCAATTGGTATCACTTAAGGTTCTACTTCTTGCCAAAGAGTTTCGAGCCGACGCTGCCATGCCGCTAGTGTCTGTTGGCGCGACTCTGCTCCTTGCTCCAACTCACCCATGAGTCCTTCACGATAAAACCGATCTAGGGTTTGGAGCGTTGCCTCCAAGGATTGCCCTTGCTGTTTTGCTACCTGAATGATTTGACGAATACGAGTGTCAACGAGCTGATCAAAGCTACTCGTCAGTCCTTGCTGACGTAGAGAAAGCAGCCGTGCTACGGCTGCTGAGAAGTCTTCAGGCTCAAGGCTCTCACTGTTGTGTTGGAAGACGCCCCAAAGAACATTTTGATTCAGAGCATAACGGGTTTCTTGAGTGTCATCAAAATTTGCTTCTAGTAGCTGTTCAAAGAATGGTTGGGCTTCCCCGGCTGGTGCAATGGGAATGAGAATTCTTAACCAAGATTGGTCTTGTGATAAGAGGACTAGCAATCTAAACTGAGGCATTTCTACCTGCCAGACGCCAGGTTCTGTCATCTGAACGGCAGTGCTACCAAAGAGTTCTGCAAGCTTCTCAGCAATTTCTTGAGCTTTCATAGTTCTTGAGAAAAAAAATCCCCCGGCTGCTGTCGGGGGAGATAGCAAAATACAACGGAGGTAAGTAATTGAGGTTCCCTGCTTGAGTAAGGGTTTTCTTTCTTCAAGCTTCAGAATTTCACGCCTAAGGGCATTGCCCCTACAAGTTCGCCACTTTGTTAGGCAAGCCATTCGGGAACGGCTTCTTCTTTTGTATTGGTGTTGCGTGATGGTGTCTCACGAGTGAATTTCATGTGGATAGAACGAGTTTGCTCACCATCAGCTGCCACTGCCATAATCGGGTAGTCAATCAAACCGTCTTGGAATGACATCTGGAAGCGGAAGGTTCCATCTGGGTTGAGCTTGATGGGGTGTCCACCAATGGTGACGTTAGCATCTGGCTCAGTTGCCCCGTAAACGATCAATTCAGCATCCGCAACTAACCAGAACTGGCGAGGACGAATGGGAGGCATGGAAGCAGAGAAGCCAACACCAGACATTCCAACGCCAGACATGGTTAAACCAGACATTGTTGGTACAGCCCACATACCAACACCAGAGGGGAAGACATAGGAGCTAATTGCCTGCTCGTGAACCGGAACTTGCTGCATAGAACCATACAAGGAACCAGCAACGCGCTGAGCTTCGGCGGATTGTGCCATGCCGAAGATGGCATCGTAAATGGGGTTGCCAACAGCATCTACACTGCTAGTATCAGCGCTAGCAGCGGCTTTTTTGCTGGGAGGAACCAATTCAAGGAAGGTTTTGCTACGGAGGTCTTCTTCCCAGTTTACGGTGATGAATTGGTCTTCAATCCAGTCGGAGGGGTAGACGGGAGGAACATGTACAGGTGCCGAACGAGCCAGAATGAGCCAACGACCATCGGCACAGCGATAGCCGATATCAACAACATAATCGCGATCGCTAACTGGCATGGGCAAGTACCATTCCCGTGCTAGCTCATCACAAGGATATTCTTGAATGCTGTGGGGCGATTGGTAGTCAAGGGTGATGTCGGTAACATCATAAATCCGTAGCGCTAACTGTTGTCCTCCCTGACGCCGTAGATCTTCTTTATGCTCATTTGGAATATCCCAGTAGGTATAAGCCCATTGAGGGTCACGCGGCAATAAAACAATCCGGCTATCACCATAACCAGCCGGTAAATCGGCTAATCCTTCATCCACTGATGCAAGGGTGCCACCGGTACGATCTTCTTGACCTAGTTCAAACTTTGCTGCTTCCACTTCTGGCTGTGCCTCCACTGTGCGAGATGGACTGATTGAAATTTTTGAGCGCTGTATCTTTTGTATTTCCGCCAGCAATTGCGACTTACGCATTCGGCTATAACGGGAGATGCCATATTCACTCGCAACTTTACGCAGTTGCCGCAGTGTCATCTCTTCTAAAGGTGGGCGTTCTTTTGCCATGATTTATGCTCTCCAATAATTAGGACGGCAGGTATGTCACTCCTGATGAATCTGAAAGTTTTGGTCGTCATGTACACATCCAGTTGCTGAAAGAAAGCTAGCTTTCAACTTGAGTTCTTCACCCGTTTGGATTCAGATTTCCAGCTTGCGATCGCTTAGTGCATTGCCTTACTTGTGCCCAAAATCGAAGAAAGCTGCGACTCTTTGGGCAAGGCTCTTTCTACGCTGCTAACGCAATGGGTGGGTCATCATTCATACAGGTACCTGGGGTCGAGCCAGCCGCCGATGATCTTAACGAAATACTCAAAATAAGTATTTCTTCGGGATCGCCTGACTTTATGTAACAGAATACTCTGACGCTGGGTCAAGGGGCTAAGGATAGCGATTTCAGGTGAATTAACGAATTTACAGGCAAGCTGGGGATCAAAATGTCATGAAATCTTGACATTAATGGGTTGCCGGGATCAAATTTTCTCAATCTTTAGCTAAGAGCAATCTGGACTTGACTTTTTAGTCAAGCTTTGATGACAAGTTGTGTTAGCGACTAGAGCTAAGCAAACAAAGCAAAAAGTCCCCAAAATTAGGAGATTTATGGGGCTTTCCAGAATTTATGCAAGAGACACCATGAGCTACGCTCACAAACGTTGCGATAAAAGTAGACTTTCAAGAGAGGTCTACTTATCTCAAAACAGCCATATCTCTGATCAACCAGCGACCATCTTTTCGCAGCATGTCATAACGAACTCGCAGGTTGTCATCGTAGGAAGCCGACTGATTCAACTGACCATTTTCATAGAATTGGGCTACTTCATTCACAGCCGCATCCGCCCTAGCTTGATCAGGATTAGCTGGGTTTGTCTCAACCGAGTTCACTTTAACAACGTGCTTGTACTGTCCATAGATATTGTCTCGCTTAGCCGTTTGAGCGCGTCGTTGCCATGTAGACAGAGCTGGATCAGTCAAAATTTGCTGGAGTTGATCAACTTGATGCTCTTGACCGAGAGCAAGGGACTTAGCAGACAACCAAGATTGGATGACTTGCTCAGCCGTTTGCTCAGTCAACGGCCCCTCTGGCGCGAGCATCTGAGTGCCAGGTTCAGGAATTGCTACCGGAGGCTGAGTCAACTGCACAAGTGGTTGCTCTCCTTCGAGCGGTGGACCTGAAAACCGCTGTAAAGTTTTCTGGAACCAACTTAGGGTTCCAATCAGCAGCCAAGCCAGTAGTCCCACACCGACCAAACCGCCAAGGATCAGTATAATCAGGCGTTTGAATTTTGTTGAAGACTTTGAGTTGTCTGGCAAACGTTGAAGGCGACCGGGTGTTAAACGGTCTAGGGTTACCCCAGAACCTGATGAGGTTTTAGGGACAGAATCTCCCCCAGCTAGAGGAGGCGTTGGCTGGTCAGCCCCACCTTTCGCCTGACGCTGGCGGCGTGACGATTTTGAAGAAGATTCACCCGGTAAGCCTGTAATGGTTGTTTCTCCTGGGCTTCCCGTTGGGGATACCCGTTGGGCTGTGGGCATTGAAACACTAGCCGTGCCTAACGTTGCCGTCCGACTCGTTGCGACACCAGTAGACCCTCGTTCTCCTCCCCACTGTGACCTAGCACCTGCTGAGTCACCGAGAGAGTTGTTAAACATTGAGCTGACTGACTGTTGACCATCTCGCGAGAAGCGACTATCTTCTTCTGACGTTGGGCGAGAACTAGTTCGACCAAAAGCGGCTGGTTCGTTGAAACTTCTGGAGGAAGCAGCAGTCGCGTATGCCGCCTTCTGGGTCTGGACTACTGTCCACTCATTACTTTCCCCAGATGAGTCTGGCAGGTTTTCTAAATATGCTTGCACTTGCTCGTCAGCAAAGTATTCCTTCAACGAGGCTTTCTGGTTCGCTAAATCTCGGAAGTGAGGAAACACTGACTTTTGCAGCCAGCGCTCCCCATAGAGGCATAATCCAGGTAACAAATCTGGAGAACCTTGAGAATGCTCACGAATGAACGCTAGAGGTTCGTATTCCTGGCTCAGTTCTAGGGCACGGCTAGCTTCTTCGGTTTGACCCAGTAACAGCGCACAGACGGATTGTTCAAGGTGGACATCCTGGCGTCGCCCCAAGCGCATTAGCATCTGCTTGGCACGAGCAATTAATGCCGGTTGTCTTTGGGCAAATCCTCGTGCTAGAAGGGCATAGACGGCTAGATAAGTCGCAACAGCTGAGGGACGCTTGGCTTCTGTTTCAAAGAGAGTTTGCTGTTCGGCAGCCGTTAGATAGCCACGCAACTGCTGGATAAAGCGCAGAAAGTCATCAATACTTAACCCAGATTGGTCGTCCCCTGTGCCATCAATACCCATGCGCTCTTGGAGCATTTCTTGCAATAACCGCAAGCCATTACGCCGTTCAGTAAGGTTTTCTTCTGGCAGCGCCAATAATTCCAGGATGCGGTAAGGGCGAAGTTTATAAAGATCGGCTTGGATTTCTCCCCTCACAGATGGGAAAAATCCTTCTCGTAGGAGTAATTCTTGACCCGTTTCTAGGGAAGTTGCGGCGTTTTCGTACTGACCTTGCTGCCATTGCTCCCGACCGAGTTCTAAGCAACCTAAGGCTAGGGTTAAAACAATGTCTGGTCGAACCTGCTGGGGGTTTCCCAAGCGACCTTTATCTAAACTAATGCTGTCTCGTGCCCCTAGATAAGGTTGCCCCAGTTTCAGGACAAGTTCATATTCCCCTAGTTCTTGAAGAATGAGTAATGCCCCAACAAACTGGTCACTTTTGATTTCGATGCTAGGGGTGTGGGGGTCGCTAGCCGTATCTGTGCCTTCACCAGTTCCTGGTGTACCTAAAGCGATCGCTTCTGGCTTTTGCTCGTAGGTTTTGGTGAGAAAACTCGCGTCGTAGGCGGAGCGCTGTTCGGGGTCACTGAGAACCGCGTAGGCTTCGTCCAGGAGTTGTTTACGAGATGCGATCGCCGCTTCCGAATACTCTCGGCGCGGCAGTTGCAACGTGCGATCGCGATAAGCCTGACTTCGCTGTTCATCCGTCGCCTGAATCGGCAGTCCTAATATTCGGTAGTAATCGAGCGGAATTCGCACGGTTCACTTCCCCAGCGCAAAGCAACTAAGTTAACGTATAGTAGCCAGTAGCGTTCTCTCTTCAGCGTGCTGCAAGCCGTTGAACTTGAACCATTCAAGGCACCCGTTCAAGGAGCAAGAACCGCTTGAGTCTAGTTGCTAAAGATATTAGTAATTCTAGCAACGTCGGTAGAGCATCCCCCTAAATGAGACAGTTTGATTTTAAACCAGTGGTGCTGTTTTGACTCAAGTTAGTTTTGCTCTCTTCTTATTTTGATTTGTGAAAAAGCTGAACAGGTGTTGAGAGAAAATCAAGAAATCAATAATAGTGTTGCTGCAAGGATACAACAAACCAATGGTTCAAGAACGGACTTTACCGGAATTTAAAGTCGATTCCAGCAAAATTACTAAAGAAGAAGGATTGCTCCTGTACGAAGATATGGTGCTGGGGCGCTTTTTTGAAGACAAGTGTGCCGAGATGTACTATCGAGGCAAAATGTTTGGTTTTGTCCACCTCTATAACGGTCAAGAAGCGGTGTCAACTGGCGTTATCAAGGCGATGCGTCAAGACGAAGATTATGTTAGCAGCACCTATCGTGACCATGTTCATGCCTTGAGTGCTGGAGTTCCGGCACGGGAGGTGATGGCAGAGTTGTTTGGCAAGGCAACAGGTTGTAGCAAAGGACGTGGCGGTTCGATGCACATGTTCTCAGCTGAACATAATCTCCTTGGGGGTTATGCGTTTGTGGCAGAAGGGATTCCTGTTGCCACAGGTACCGCGTTTCAAAGCAAGTATCGACGTGAGGCTCTGGGGGATGAGGGTTCCGATCAGGTAACGGCTTGCTTCTTTGGCGACGGTGCCTGCAATAACGGTCAGTTCTTTGAATGCTTGAATATGGCAGCGCTTTGGAAACTACCGATTCTCTACGTTGTTGAGAACAACAAATGGGCGATTGGGATGGCACATGAACGGGCGACATCTCAGCCAGAGATTTACAAGAAAGCCAGTGTATTTGGCATGGCTGGAGTTGAAGTCGATGGGATGGATGTGCTAGCGGTACGATCTGTTGCTCAAGAAGCGATCGCTCGTGCGCGTGCGGGTGAAGGTCCAACACTCATTGAAGCGCTCACCTATCGCTTCCGAGGTCACTCTCTTGCTGACCCTGATGAACTTCGCTCTAAAGAAGAGAAAGAATACTGGTTCCCTCGCGATCCCATCAAAAAGCTGGCAGCTTATCTCACTGAGCAAAATTTGGTGCAGCAAGAAGAACTCAAAGCGATAGAACGTAAAGTTCAGGATGGAATCAATGAGGCGGTTCGATTTGCAGAGGAAAGCCCTGAGCCTGACCCCAGTGAGTTGTACCGCTATATTTTTGCTGAGGATCATTAAAACTTCATCTAGCTAGCTGACTAGAGTCATCCTCAAGTCTTAACGGCTAACATCCCGACTCCAGATGCTTCAAGCAGTATGGAGCGGGTTTTGTTATGTCGTTGGATTAAGCCATCTAAATTAGCACAGGTGCGATCGCAAGTTAGAGTTTTCCTGTTTAATGAGTCCCTAAACCGTACAGTTGATCAAGCAAATAATAAGCATAAAGCGTATGACCTACCAGGGTTCTCGTCAAAAATCAGTCCCCTTAGGGGCATCCTTCCTAACTGTTGTGCTGCTCTTAGGAGGCGGTAGTGCCATAGTTCCTCTTTGGACAAAGTCTGTGCAAGCTGTACAGATTGCCCAAACACCATCGAGTGCAAACATTATTTACGTCAATCCTGCCAGGGGAACAGACACAGATGGGTCTGGGACTAGTGAAGCGACACCCTACCGCTCAATTACCTACGCCCTTCAACAGGCATCATCCGGTACAGTCGTTCAGCTTGCGCCTGGAACTTACACCCAAGCTACCGGAGAAGTCTTCCCCTTGCGCGTCAAACAAGGTGTTACCCTGCGAGGCGATGTAGATACCCAAGGTCAAAGGACAGGCATTATCGGTGGTGGTTCCTACGCAAGCCCCACCTTAGCCGGCCAGAACGTGACAATTCGTGCTGAAAAAGACAGTGAAATTAGCGGTATTAGCATTACCAACCCAAATACTCGTGGTACAGGTGTATGGATAGAATCCACCAATGCTACTGTCAGGAACAACAGCTTTATTAACAGCAAACGGGAAGGCGTTTTTGTCACGGGTACAAGCAACCCGAAGATTGAAAACAACCTTTTTACTAGGAACGAAGGGAATGGGATTTCTGTTGCCCGTCAAAGTACTGGGGAAATCCGCAACAATGTGTTTCAGGAAACCGGGATTGGGATTTCGATTGGTGATTCCGCCTCTCCCTTAGTGGAAGGCAATCGCGTTATTCAAAATACCGATGGGGTTGTAGTCAGTGGCACAGCTACTCCTGTATTCCGGAACAACACAATTGAAAGCAACCAACGCAACGGTTTAGTCGCCACTGGCAATGCTCAACCCAATTTAGGCACAGCCGATAGTCCCGGTCAAAATCGCATTCGTAACAACGGCAGTTTAGATGTCAACAACACAACCCGCACCATCACCATAGTTGCCGTTGGCAATGATATTGATCAAAACCGCATTGCTGGTCGTGTAGACTTTGTGGCGGCATCGGTAGCAACTAACTTTCAGGATATTCAAGGTCACTGGGCACAAGCCTACATTGAAGCCTTAGCAGGTATCGACGTGATTGCTGGATTTCCCGATGGCACTTTTCGTCCTGGTGAATCTGTAACCCGTGCCCAGTTTGCCGCGATTATTGCCAAAGCCTTTTCCCCAACACCGCAGAAAGCTGCCAGTGATTTCGTGGATGTCAGCCGTAATTTTTGGGCTTATCAAGTTATCCAAACCGCTTATCGGGGTGAATTTCTCTCTGGGTATCCAGGACGAGTCTTTCGACCTGATGAACGCATTCCAAAAGTTCAGGTCTTAGTGTCTCTAGCCAGTGGTCTAAAATTACGGTCTGAAGATACGAGTGTGTTGTCCGTTTACACAGATGCGGCACAGATTCCGAACTATGCGCTTTCTGCTGTTGCTGGTGCTACTACCAGAGAACTGGTGGTCAACTACCCAACGCTTAGCCAACTCAACCCAAACCAAAATGCCAGCCGTGCCGAAGTCGCCGCCTTTGTCTATCAGGCATTGGTTAATGCGGGTCGAGTACAGCCTATTCCTTCCCCCTATTTGGTCAGGAACCCCTCATCTACTCAACGTTGAAGGGGTATCTAATTTCATTTTGGAAAGGCTGAAGTGGGGAAGGTGGGGAAGGTGGGGCAGAAATTACTTCCTCATCTCCCTCATCCTCACCAACTGGTTTTGACCACACTCTAAAAATATAGAGCGCCAGTTATCCTATGGGTGGAAACTAGCGCTCTAAAAGGTTACTTGTTTTTTATATATGTTTAGGGTCTTTATATCGGCTGACCCCATTTGAGCTATTAATACTTTGACAGCAATTCAGAAAAGCTATCGGTTTCGTAATATTTTCTTTAGATTAAACTTTGTGTCTATTTGTATAGTTCCATCTCTGAAGCGCAACGTTCTAATTTCAAGGCTGGGATCTCTGTAGGCGGAGAGGAAGATGAGCTTTTGCTGCTTGAATAGCCTTAGAAAGGCGCTGAAGTCGGCTTAATCTTTAGTTTAGATAAAATGCTTTGAGCAATGTGTCCTCGCTTCAAGTGGCCAGACACTTCCCTACGGCGGTCAATCAACGTACCCATAATGCTCCGTAAGGTTTAGTGCCTGACTGTATGAAGACAGCTCTCAGGTTGAACAGATTGACGATAGACTGAACTAGATTGACGCCAAATTGCCCACTGGACGGCGAAATTCAGAAGGCTGAATTTGGTATTTAACAAGATTGGCAAGATCTTGCAGTTGGCTGATTGCTTCAGCGCCTTCCAGCTTCATCAGTTCTCGGTCATCCCTCATTTCAGTCCAGGTAATACCATAATCTGACACCAGGAAGCGGATCAGATGACTGTCTCCTAGGCTGACCATAAAGGATGCGCTATTCATCTGGTTGCCGCAGGTATAGCAGGAAGCCAGATATCCTCGGTTCTCTAACACAATTGCCAAGGCTTGGAGATTCATTACCAAGTCTTGAACGAATTGACGGTGTTGCTCTGCCAGTCGTATGAACACGTTAGTCCTCCAAACACCACTCCTAAATTTTAGATCTTTTAATACTTTTTTAAGATTTTAACCTTCAGGTTTTGGGAGGGTTTAGTTCAAAATTCCAAAAGGCTTGCAAAAGAGAGTCTGATAAAGTTATGGTAGCAGCCCGCTTCTAATTGAAGAGTGTAATGGGCGACTAACAACCACAATATGCCTGACTTGTCTACTCTATAGTAGAACCTTTTCTTTTCAGTTAAGTTCTACCGATAGATGGATTTGTTCAACAAATCCAGCCTACGCGCTTAGCATCTACAAGTCAAACGACAACGAAGGTTTCCTTCTCATCTAAAGCTAGGGTGGATGGCTTACTTACAAGCAAAACATCACCCTCGCGGCTAGGCAATACAAAATGTTAACTGACTTGCCACCAACCTAAGGTGGGTCCTATTAACCGAATTGTTACCCAGTAGGCGACCAAAAAGCCGATGCCAACCCAGGCACCTTTAGTTGTCCATTTGACAAACTGCTCACCCTGACTTTTCGTAAGTGGGAGCCAGGGAAAGATGTTTTCCTCTTTACCGTACTTGTCTCCCAGTGCCGCTTTACGGCGCTTGGCATCACCCATGATTCATTGCCTCGACCAAAATAATAGCACTGCTGATCATAACGCTCTCGGTTGGCGTCGGTCGGAGGTTGTTTACGAAATGAAAGATGAGGGAGCGGGAGGCAGAAAATAAAGAAACGTTAACAGGCTTAGAGAAAAACTTAATCCTGTACTCTTACTATCCTCAAAGCCATTTGTTTCGGGCAGTTGGAGTATCAGGTCTGAACCAACTGGATTCGAGATAGTTAATTCGAGCAAAAGGACTGAGGGCTGAGAGAACTTGACGACCGTAGCTACGATGGTTTACACGGTTATCTAGTAGGGCGACAACGCCTTGAGATTCTCGCACGGGCGCGATCGCACGTTGTAATTCTCTTAATGCCGCAGGTAATAAATACAGACGGAACCAATCTAGGCGCTGTTGCTTGTAGTAAGCGACTTGACCAGCCACAAGCGGATTTTCCAGCGACGGGATGGGTAACGTAGCAATCATTAGCAATTGAGGTGCGGGGATAATTGTTTGATGAGAACGCCAAAACTCCCAGCCAGTCACCAAAACACCTCGCTCATCCAAATCAGTCTTCTCTACCTGCACTCGCGAACCAAATTCGGCGGCTAAAATCGCACCCAACTGTGCTTTTAAGGGAACATCCCCCACTAAGAGAACCGCTAACCCTTTAGCATTGCTACTCAGTGTTAAAAGGGTGCGAACTTGTTGAATCAGAGCCTCTTGAAATCGAGGTGTATTCGGCATCGGTAGACCGTCAGGCAAATAGAGTTGAATCAGTTCACTGTGTCGGTCTGGGGAGAACTTCAAGCAAGTCAAATCTCCCAAACCCAACTGCTGGCGGTAAACGGATGCCGAAGCCTCCAAATCCAGCGCCTCACCGATTAACACTACAGGTTGCTTAGACCAAACTTGGCTTAAGGCTGTCGCAACTTCTACAGGCTGACAATACAACGAAAACTGACCTTGCGATCGCGCGATCTCTGCCCACATCAACTGACCTGAGCGTTGCCAGCAATGCCAAAAATGCTTCCAGGGTGTTGGTAGATAATGATATCGATCTTCATCCGTCACTGGATGTAGTACTTCAAACAAGTACCGCAAGCTATCTTGCTCTTGAGCCTCAATCAGACAGCACTCATAAGGGTTAGGAGGGTGCTGAAATATTGCCTTGGTAAGCTGCACACGAATGTCCCGAATCAAGTCAGCCTTTTGGGGACATCCCAGCATTAGTTCGTCCCAGTCTTGCGGCTGAATCGAGGCTTGGAGTTGGTCACGCGCCCAGCCTTCTAAATCATCAGCACCATCAATCAGGGTAGGAATGCCAGGAGGAAACCAATTATGCCCTTCTAACCGATCTGCCAGCCAAGAGGCGGGTGAGGTAATCAGTAGCCCCTGGAAACGTTCATCCGGAAAAGTATCACCTGTCTGAATCGCTTTATCGGTGCCAATCCACTGTTGTAGACGAGGGATTTCGACCCGCAGCAACCATTGCTGTATTGCTAGGGGTGCAACTAAAATCACTGACCCAGGCCAAATTAATGCCGGGGCAAGGTAACTCAGACAATATGAGGGGTGAGTGCTTCCCGTCTGGATCAATGCTGGGCGCCCCAACCGCAAGGCGCGTGCTACCAACCGCGCCATCGTCAGATGATGGGGCCAGCTAGGTTGACCTTGCTCTCGCAGAAAGGCACGTAGGGAGGAATGGACTTCTACCTCAATCACACATCCGCAGCGTCGCAACGCCTTCAGAAATTAACACTAGCGTGCCATGCAATCCTTACCTGTTGCTCTTACTGCGATAAGAGCAAGGGAAGGGCGGCAATGACGCCCTTTCTAATTATGCCAGGGGAAATTGGATGGTCTTGTACTGAACCCTGGAAGGAGTATCTTGAACAAGAAGAATACAGAAGTTCAGGAGTTCAGGAGTTCAGGAGAAGAATACAGAAGTTCTTTCAATGTGCGATCGCGTCCCTACAAGGCTTACCAGATGTAGATCCCACTCATCTGATGAGCCTTCTGAACTTTTCTCAATGCAACTGTCCCACATAATCAAACGATTGAATGAATTCCAGAACTGAACTGACTGGAGGAAGCGTTGATTCTGATGTTTCTAGAGAAGTGCTTCTAGAACGACCCGACAAGTTGGATTGATTCATCAAGTGCTTGCCAAACGCTGGGTGATAATAGACATTCAATCTCTGGTTGCTAGAGTTGCTAACAACCGTATGAGTAGGAGCCTGGAAAAAGCTAGTGGATACTTTCAGGTTGGAGGTAATCTGCAAAGGATTAATAGCTTCAATCTGCTCAATCGCTTGACTTAGGGCTGTCGCTAATTGTTTAATTCGCTGTCGCTCTTGGATGCCAAGATTTTCCAAGCCTTGTGAGGCGAGAATGTTAACTAGCGCAATGATGTTTTGATGAGTTGCGGCTGCATCGTTGAAGGGAAGAATTGCACAATAAGCAACGGTAAATAATTCAGCATTAGTATCAATCCGAAAGGTAATCCCTGTTTTCCTAGCACCAATCTCAATGCTAGGAGCCGTATGAAGTGTTGGGTAGAGCTGAGCAATTTGATGATAAATCGAAGCTAAAACTAAATTAGCGTCCAAATCTAAAGGAGCATCAACAATAATCCGTACTATCGGCAGAGTTTCATTGAAAAACTTTTTGGAGCCGTTGCTAGAGAGGTGAAAAATCTCACTCTTGTCGCCCTCTGGACTCAGGTCAACCCACTCACAGGTCATTCCTTCTGTTTTCAGACCAAAGCGGGAAACTGCATAAAGTTTAGCGCCAGTCAGCGTAGCCCCTGTTAAGTCAGCTCCGACCCAATCGGCTCTAATTAGCCTAGCCTGGGTCAGGTCAGCATGAACCAGACTAGCATTGAGCAAATTAGCGTTGCTTAAGTCAGCCCCAATTAAGTTGGCTCCACTTAACTTCGCATCGCTTAGATTTGCCCAGCGCAGATCAGTACCACTGAGGTCGCTCCAGCGAAGGTTTGCCCCTGTCAAGTCAGCACCACTGAGGTTTGCTCTACTTAAATTGGCTTGCCTGATTTCAGTATTCTTAAGATTACTCCCACTGAGGTCAGCTCGGCTCAAATCAGCTCCATTGAGATTAGCTCCTTCCAAAATTGCCCCAGTCAGGTAAGCTCCCCGCAGGTTAGCTTCACTCAAGTTGGCACGGTTAAGCTTGGCTTGTCTAAGCGCCGCCTCACGCAAATCAGCACTGCTAAGGTTGGCTTCGCTCAAGTTTGCGCCACTTAGTTCAGCACGAATTAGTTCGGCACGAATTAATGCCGCCTTAGCTAGATCAGCTCCTCGCAAGTCAGCTCGAATTAAATTGGCAACATTGAAATTTGCCCCAATTAACTTGGCGTTAGAAAGATTTGCGCCACTGAGTCTAGCAACATTGAGTTTAGCTCCGCTTAGGTTCGTGCCACTCAAGTTAGCACCGCTTAGGTTAGCTACACTCAAGTTGGCTTCCGTTAAATCAGCACCACTGAGGTTAACACCACTCAAGTTCAGTTCAGCGAGGTTAGCTGCATAAAAGTTTCTCGCTCCTGCTGCATAGTTTTTGAGAATTTCCCTGACATTCATTAAACCTAGTCGTCGCTTATTGCCTCCAGTTTCAGCGTTGCATAAAACTTAATTTAATGGTTGCATAGGCTGTGGATTGATGACGCTAGACGATGAATATTGGCATTGTAGGACTGGGGCTGATTGGCGGTTCACTGGCTTTGGACTTGAAAGGGTTAGGTCACCAAGTCTTAGGAGTTTCTCGCCATTCAAAAACGTGTCAGATCGCAATTGAGCGAGGTATCGTCAATGATGCTAGTGACAACCTAACTCTCCTAGCGGCAGCAGAGGTCATTTTTATTTGTACGCCAATCGCCGCGATCGCACCAACTGTCCAGCAGTTGATTCCTCACCTCTCTCCAGAGGTGATTGTTACTGATGTCGGTTCTGTTAAGACGATGGTGGTTGAGGCGGTTACTCCCTTGTGGCACAACTTTGTCGGTGGACATCCCATGGCAGGGACAGCTAATAGTGGGATTGAGGCAGCTATCTCAGGGTTATTTGCAGGAAATCCTTATGTTTTGACACCGATTGAGACAACACCAGCAGCGTCTGTGAGAATTGTAGAGGAGCTTGTGCGATCGCTCAATTCCACAGTCTATTTCTGCCGTCCCGAAGACCACGACCGGGCTGTAGCTTGGATTTCTCACCTACCTGTGATGGTCAGTGCGGGTTTGATTGATGCCTGTGGGAGTGAGACTGACCCAACAGTTTTAGAGTTAGCGCAACAGTTAGCCAGTTCTGGCTTTCGGGATACTAGTCGCGTTGGTGGAGGGAATCCAGAGTTAGGTGTGATGATGGCGCGTTATAATCAAGCTTGCCTTTTGCGATCGCTCACTTTCTATCGCCACAGTCTCGACCAGATCATTGAACTCGTTGAGCAGGAAAATTGGCAAGCGTTAGAAAATATCTTGAAGCAAACTCAGTTACAGCGTCCCCCATTTCTCTAACTGGACGGTTATCACCCTACGACTTTCATACAAGTGCAACACACTTGACACAAAAGCGTCACAGCGGCTGTCTACATTGGTAAATGTCAGCTGTATGCCATCAAGTTTGTGTCTTTTATCTTTTAACAAGATTCAGCTGACACCTCTAGAAGCCTGAAGCGGCTTTGAAAGAGCCAGGTGTTAGGTGATGAAGAGACTTTCTCTAAAACCTACAACCTCCCCCACCGATAAGTGTCAAACATTTAACCAACTGGTGTAAGGCTCGTGTTATCTAGCTCAATCGCTCTCCTCAATAGAATCTTATGGTACTAGACACGCAAAACTCTAAACCTTATCGCACCAGTCCTTTCAAAAAGGCAGCGACCTATCTATCGCTGGTGTTACTGGGCGCTGGTGTCACTTTTTCCGGTAGCTATCTTGCCTCGCGCAACCAGTTGCCTTCTGCTATATCTTCTGCTCAACCTGCGGCTAACGCATTAACAGGACTGATCCCAAGTGCTGAAGCGGTAGCGCCTCAAGACAGCAACTTTGTCACCAACGTTGTCGAAAAAGTTGGGCCGGCTGTGGTGCGGATTAATGCGTCTAGAACGGTTAACACTCGCCTTCCAGATGGCATGGATAACCCGATATTCCGCCAATTCTTTGGCAATGACTCTCCGAATCAACCTCAAGAACGAGTGGAACGAGGTACTGGTAGCGGTTTTATTGTCAGCGCTAACGGTCAGATTCTTACCAATGCCCATGTGGTTGATGGTGCCGATACTGTTAATGTGATTCTTAAGGATGGTCGCACCTTCCAGGGTAAAGTGATGGGAACTGACCCTCTAACGGATGTTGCAGTAATCAAAATTGAAGCGAACAATCTACCTACAGTCCCCGTGGGTAATTCTGATCAACTTAAGCCCGGAGAATGGGCGATCGCGATCGGGAATCCCTTGGGTCTGGACAATACGGTAACGACTGGTATCATCAGTGCTACAGGTCGTTCTAGCGCTCAAGTTGGTGTCTCGGATAAGCGAGTCGATTTCATCCAAACTGATGCTGCGATTAACCCTGGTAACTCTGGAGGCCCCTTACTCAATGCCTCTGGTCAAGTGATTGGGATGAATACGGCAATCATTCAGGGTGCCCAAGGCTTAGGTTTTGCAATTCCCATCAATACCGCTCAACGGATTGCCCAACAGTTGGTGAGTCAGGGTAAGGTGGAGCATCCTTACCTAGGTGTTGAGATGGTAACCTTGACACCAGAGTTGAAAGAGAATATCAACAGCAATCCCAACACGGGTTTAAGTGTGGACGAAGACGAAGGCATACTGATTGCCAGGGTAATGCCCAATTCACCGGCTGCTAAGGCTGGATTACGGGCTGGGGATGTTATCAAGAACGTTGATGGTCAGCCAGTGAAACAAGCCGATGATGTCCAAGGTGCTGTAGAGAAATCTCAAGTGGGCAAAGATTTACAACTGGGGCTGCGTCGTAGTCAACAGGACATTAATTTGACGGTCATACCTGGTGCCTTCCCCACGCAGCGGCAGTAATCTTGTTGGGGAGCGAGCGATCGCTTGCCCGAAGGTGAGGTAAAGAATTTATCGACAAATAGAGGGATGGGAATTTCACCTATCCCTTTTTTCTGCTTAAATACTAGTTTATATTGGTTAAAAATTCGTACAACTCAGTTAATTTTCAGCATTTAAGCCATCGCTGTACACCTAGCGTCATCCTCCCGTAATCTTAAGAATGGGTTATGGGTAACATCTTTTACTGTTTAAACGCATCTACTAATTTCATGGATATCTTTAGGATGGTTGGCAAAAAAGTTAAAGTCTATTTTGAAAATAATCATAAAATTGTTCCAACCACTTGGGGAGCTATTCTTTTTAGTTTAATTGGGGGGATTGATTCTCTCATTATCCCAGAAATTTCCTTGTCATTTTTTTATCTATTGCCGATTTCGTTTGTCACTTGGTTTGTCAAGAAAGAAGCAGGGATTATTACGGCTTTTGCAAGTGTAATCGCTATATTTAGCCTAAACAATAACCACCAGCCGAATGGCTCTGCTCTGCTTAGCTCTTACTGGGAAAATACTATTATATTAATGTTTTTCCTGACTGTATGCTATCTTGTATTTGAATTGCGTGCTGCCAAGGAGAGAGAAAAAGAAATAGCCCGTATCGATCATATAACTGGATTAGCAAACAAGCGGTTATTTTTTGAGCTAGCAAGATTAGAGGTTAAAAAATCTATCCGGTATAGACACCCATTAACAGTAATTGATATAGATATTGATGATTTTACAAGCATTTATGACAAGTTGGGGCAGAGTATTGGCAACAAACTTTTGCAGATAGTAGCTGAAACTCTAAAAGATAGTATTCGAGAGACAGACATTATGGGTAGAATTGGCAGTGATGAGTTTGTCATCCTACTACCAGGAAGTGGATATGAGCCAGCGCAAATTGTTGCCAATCGGGTTCAGAAGCAGCTTCGGGAGGCTATGGAAACGCATAAATGGTCTGTAACATTTAGTATTGGTGCTGTTACGTTCATCAATCCGCCTAATTCAGTTGAGGCGATGATACAGCGTGCTGACCATTTGATGTACTTAGTTAAAAATAACGGGAAGAATCAACTCAAGCATATAGTTTCGATCTAGTATCCAAACTTCACTAATACCGATAACAGTTTAGGATTATTAGTCAGGAAACAAATAAGCGATCGCTACTAATCCAGATAACGTTAGCAGAGTTACCCAAAACAGAGAGAGGTGTCAAAGAACGCATTGAAAAGGAGCAGGTTGAATAACTTGCTCCCTATATTTGTTAAGCTCAATTTATCGTTTTGGTAAGGGATATAAAGTCAATAGACGTTTTCCCTTAGCCCCGGAAGGTAGTTTAGCTTCAGACTTCTAACCAATAGAGTTAAGCTTCCGTCTTGACTTCAGCTTTTTGTCTAGCTGAATCTAGCTTCAGTTCAGCATTGTTTTTCGCTGCTTCAATCTTGTCAGGAGTAGATTGAACACCACCAATCTTGAGGTCGGGATTCTTTTGTGCAAAGTAATTGCTCAAGAATGTGTTGACGAAAGATAGAATCACGGGTCCCAAAATAAGGGCTAGCAATCCGCCGACTCTAAATCCAGGCACAAAAAGCGAAGCTAGCCAGAAGCATAAACCATTGACGACCAACGAAAAGGCTCCCAAGCTCAGGAAGTTGAGCGGCATAGACAGTGTGGAAAGGACTGGCTTGACTGATGAGTTGACCAATCCAAGGGCAATACCAGCAATCAAAGCCGCAGGGAATGTAGCAATATCAACTCCAGGAACAACTAAGTCAACCACAAGTAGACTTAGCGCCGTCGCTAACAAAGTAAACAATGTTCCAATCATATATTTTCCTCAATTTTACAAACAACAAGATTTATTTTTGCTTCAACTATCCTAATCTTGTGCAATAAATCAGCTACTAGCCTCTCTAAGAAGATAGATTTCTAGCGTTGTAAAATTTATAGTTTTGTAAACTATCTGGATGAAGGACAACCGTATCGTTTAGGTTACATAGGTTGCAGACGAGAGTCCCTAAAAATGTAGTTTTGGAGGGAATAATTTGAGTTAGCAACTAATAATCCTTAGGACGGAGGTTGATAGCTAATTTATCCCTAACAATGAAGCTAAATCTAGTTTTAGAAAAAAGTCAAAGAATCAACAATATGAACTTATTACGAATTGTCCTCGCTATTGTTCTACCCCCATTAGGCATTTTCATGACAGTCGGGGTTGGGCCAACACTACTGATTAATATTTTACTTACACTCTTAGGTTGGCTTCCCGGTAGTATTCATGCCCTTTGGGTAATCGTTAAGCATGAAGAGAAAGTTGCTAGAGGAGATTTCTAAGTACTTTCAAGAAAAACCTGTGGCTTGTCTTACCCAAAATTTGATTTTAGTAGAAGTCGCTCAAACAGTTCTAGATTTAGGATTTGTTTGAGCGACTTTGGTTAGTCAGTAATTTCAGTAGTTGGAGTTTAGGATAGCATGAAGCGGAATCAGAGCTGTGTTTGTGCAGCACTGAGGATATTGTTGCCTAGTGATGGCAATGCCTATCTTTTGAAGAATATCACTGACACTTAAGCACTCTGTAGAGAAATCCTGCTTAGGGGCTTTCCAAGCCCCCACACAAGAGTTGAGCGACGCGATGAATTTTCTTACTTAAGCCAGAAGTCAGTAGCAGTCATTTTGCGAAACACATCACTCAATTAATCTAAACCACTGCTAGTCACTGATTGCCACAATTCTTTCAAAAGCTGCTTGACTCGTTGTTCCTTCTTAGCTAGTGCTGCACCTGCTTCGCCTAGCTTGTCTTCAAATTCCGTTCGCTTTTGCTTGACTTGTTCAGCAGCCACTTCAGCTTGAGGTTGGCTTTTTTCATACCAAGTTTTAGCATCGTCTAGATGCTTCTTAATATCCTCGTAACGTTCTCCGTACCGTGCCGCTAAGTTAGCTTGTAAAACAGCAAGTTGAGCTTGGAGTTGGGCATAGCGCTTACGCATTATATTTGCTTCTTCACTATCTTTGAGAGAATTGATAGCTGACTCAATTGCTGATTTAGTACTTGAAGGTGTATCCTTGGTCGTTTCTTCAATGTCAATTAAGGCACTATCAATTTGGCTTTGAAGTTCTTGCTCATCAGCATCTATCTGAGCTTGTAGTTGTTGAACTTCTGCCTGATTTTTGGCAATGGCTTGGCGCTTGGATGCACTAATACCTTCAATTGCTCCCTGAAGAGAGGCCGTAACCTCGTCTTTGAGTTCTCCGCCTCTCTCCTTAAAGTTTTCAATGACTGTAGTAACAGCCTCTTTAATGATTAAACGAACCTCAGTTGAGCCTTCTTTGACTTCTGAATTAGCTTGAGATACAGCAGATTGAACAATTTCTCTAATTCGTTCAGTCCGCAATTTACCTTCTTCTTTGGCTTTTTGAAGGTCAGTTGTAATTTGCTCTTTGATATTATTAATAGAATCAGGCATTTATTTTAAGTCCTTATTTGCAATTGATAAGTACAGATTTAATTTTGACTTTGGCTTCTGTAAGAATCCCAATAAATAATTTGAAAGCAGGTAGAGATTGCTGACTTATAGCTTCTTATCTATTAAGAATCGCATAACTATTGATTAGAAGGTTTCTTCCTAAAGGCTGAAAAATGCCTAGAAGACGAAGCTTTTAACAAAATTTAATTATTTAAATTGGATTAATTTATTAACCTAAGCCGATATCTAAAAGCATCATCACGACGAAACCAACCATAACACCGATAGTTGCTTCTTGCTCTTGACCTTGACGATGTGATTCAGGGATAATCTCACCGCTGATTACAAACAGCATTGCGCCAGCCGCAAATGCCATGCCTAAGGGCAAAATGGGTTGTGCGATCGCAACTACAGCAGCACCAATCAAACCTCCAATTGGTTCCACTAAGCCAGTAAGAAGAGTAACCCCTAGCGCGTACATCGCTGAATATTTTTCAGCAACCAGAGACATGGCAACAACTAAACCCTCTGGGATATTTTGCAATCCAATACCGATTGCAAGCGGAATACCATTTGCCGGATCGCCAGCGCCAAAGTTCACACCGACAGCTAATCCTTCCGGGAAGTTGTGAATCGTAATTGCAAAGATAAACAGCCAAATACGTCTGAGATTTTGCGGATTAACCCCTTCTGACCCTTTGGAAAAATGTTCATGGGGGAGGTATTTATTGGTTAATATCAAAAACACTCCTCCCATGAGAACACCCACTGCCATGAGTAAGGCAGCACCTATCTGACTTGCCCCTTGTGAGATCGCGGCTTCTGTACCCGGAACAATCAACGAAAAAGCTGTTGCTGCCAGCATTACCCCTCCACCAAACCCCAACATGATCGCTTGCACTCTTTGAGTCAAGTTGATCGGTAACAAAATTGGAAAGGCACCAACAACCGTCGCAAGTCCGGCGACTAAGCTGGCAAGGAAACCGGCAAGGATAGGGTTCATGAAGGATTATTTAGGTGCGCTTTTCGCTTAAGTCAGTGACATTCTATTTAGCACAGTGTTTATCCAGCCAGTCAGTAATGAGCCGATTTACAGCATCCGGCTTCTCATCGTGGGGACAATGACCTGCATTTGCGATCGCGACAAACTCGACATCTGGCCCCGTCTCACGCTGCTGCTGATAAATCGCTGCACCTGAAATCGGTGTCCAAGGGTCATCTTCGCCCCAAACGACTAGTAGTGGATGCTGCACTTTGGGTAACAGTTCAACTGGGGAAGGGCCAGGAGGCGCGGTCAAAACTGAGGCAAATACCCGTTGGGCACCAGGGTCACAGGAGGGGGTATAAAGTAAATCTACCAATTCCTCTGTAACAGCTTCGCGATCGCGATACACCTGAGCAAGAGTGCGGCGGATGCGAGATTTTTGGCGGATACGGTTAAACAGGAAGGGCCCAATCGTTGGCGAACTTACCAGTTTAGTAAAAGCCCCCATCACCAAGCGCAATGGTAAATTCAACTCATCAGGGCGGTGGTTTAGTCCGCCTGCACAATTAATTAGGACTCCACCAGCCGCAATTTCAGGATAATCCGTTATCACGATGAGACTCAGCAACGCTCCGATAGAGTTACCAACAAACACAGTCGCCTCTTGAATGTGAGCGTCCCAAAAATCTTTCAACTGCTGTTGCCACAACTCTAAGGTGTAGTCTAGGGCTGGTTTGTCGGAACCGCCGAATCCTAGAAGGTCGATGGCAAACACCCGATAGCCAGCTTCAGCGAGTACAGGGATATTCTTGCGCCAATGCCCAATTGATGCGCCAAAACCATGAATGAGTACTAAGGGCTTGCCAGTACCCATAACCGTGTATTGAATTTTGTAGCCTTGCCAAGTCCAAAAGTGCTTTTCAAAAGTGGTTGCCGATGTTAGTTGTTGTGTAGTCACGGCGTTTTATGAAGATTCTTTAACTATTTTTATGATAGTCGTCTGTGTTGCCAAAACAATTACCTAGAGTATCAAAGAGCGAGTGACAGGGGAAAAGGGCGATCGCCCTTTGTTGAAGAAATCTCTCCCTTCTTTTTTCATCAGTTCACTGCGTCCTGCATAAAACCTACCGCTAGAACAGATATATAAGTAACTGAGTTGTTTAGACACTCTCCACTGGATGCTAGAACCAGTGGATTTTTTTGTTGAGGCTGCATAAGTGGTAATGGCTCAGGAAGTATGTGTACCTAGAAGCCTTCAGGTAAGAACCCCCCGCTTAGCCGTAGCGGGGTTTTATTTTGACTTTATGCACTAAACGCATTAATCTAATCTATGAATTGCATAGCTAGAGATAAAGTTAAGTCTTTTTGACATACGCTTCTCGATACTAGAAAGTTCATAGGTATTAACAGCGACTCTGCCAACTCGGTAGGGTCGTTTTTTTGTCTATATTTGTCTTTACTCAGAAGTTATGGCTGTTGCCATAAAGGTTAGGACCATTGGTGACAAGTTAAGGCTTTCTGGCAGTTGTCAAGAGGATCTGAGAAAAGGCTTGAAAAAAAATTGGTCAGAACCTCGCTGTTGTTCAGGAAAAGGAGCAACAATTAACTTAATGTTGGGTT